>ORMF010571596.1_pt1 | contig 155612 bp, 164 predicted proteins | sample 1779871 | NCBI WGS metagenome assembly ORMF01 (sample SAMEA104232316, study PRJEB22302) | groundwater metagenome | biome: forest; feature: aquifer; material: groundwater | place: USA | collected 2011-08-07 | depth 5.4 m | reverse complement strand
GATATCAAAGCCGGAAGAGCGGTTGATCCGGGTGTTGAGCTTGCCCTTGATGATGCCCGTGAGCTGCAAGAACAACTTGTTAAAGGTTCGGAAAGGTTTTTCCAATTTGGTCTTTATGTCACCATCCCGGCAGGGTCCTTGGAAGAGCTTAACGACATTACCAAAAAAGTAGAGGCCACTTTAGGAAGTCTGCTTATTATTTCCAAACACGCTTCGCTTCAGCACGAGGATGGATTTAAAACAACTTTGCCCGTTGCCGAGGATAGACTTAAGGTGAACCGGAATATGGACACAACCTCCCTTGCCACCACTTTTCCGTTTACTTCATCGTCCCTAACAGCCAACGAAGGCATTATGTATGGCATCAATGAGCACAACGGATCGTTAGTTATTTTTGACCGGTTTTCTCTAGAGAACGCCAATGAGGTCGTTTTTGCCAAATCCGGGGCCGGAAAATCTTATACCACCAAACTTGAAGCCTTAAGGTCCCTCATGTTTGGCGCCGAGATTATTGTCATTGATCCGGAAAATGAATATAAAACGCTCTGTGAAGCCATTGGCGGAGAGTATATTAACCTTTCTCTAAATGCCGGGTCCAAAATTAATCCTTTTGACTTATCCGGGATTTATGAAGAAGGCGAGAATGAACTGGGTCTTAAGATTCTCTCTCTTCACTCGCTTTTCAAAATCATTATGGGCGACCTAACCGCCACCGAAGATGCCATCTTAGATAGAGCCCTTGTTGCCACCTACAAGTCTAAGGGGATTACACCGGATCCATCGACCCAAACACTGGCGCCGCCCTTGTTGGAGGATCTCTACAAGGTGCTCCTTGGTATGGAAGATGCCCAATCGCGGGGCCTTGCCGACCGCATTGAAAAGTTTATTAAAGGATCTCTGACAGGTATTTTTGATCAAGCCTCTAATATCGATATTAAAAACACATTTACAGTCTTTTCAATTAGAGAGTTAGAAGATGCCCTCAGGCCCATTGCCATGTTTATTATTTTGGATTTTATCTGGACTCGGGTCAAACAGGATCTTAAAAAGCGAATACTGATTGTTGATGAGGCTTGGTATATGATGCGCTATCCCGACTCGGCCACATTTCTTTACTCCATTGCCAAACGGGCCCGAAAGTATTATTTGGGTCTGACCACCGTTACTCAAGATGTCGAAGATTTCCTGGCCACTGATTACGGCAAAGCGATTGTAACCAACTCCTCGATCCAGATCCTTTTGAAACAGTCAACCGCCGCCATTGATAAAATTGCCGAAGTCTTTTATCTATCCGAAGGTGAAAAGCATTTGCTTCTGGCTGCCGATGTGGGTGAAGGGCTTTTCTTTGCCGGAACCAACCACGTTGCTGTCAGAGTCGTTGCCTCTCCAGAGGAACATAAACTCATCACTTCGAAGCCGTCTGAGATCCTTCAGATGCGCCAGGCTTCAAATCAAACCTAGGCTTAGGTTATTATAAAAGGTATATTCATGCATTAGCATTCATTAATTTAAAATGTATTAAATTATGGCCGACAAAAATTTCCAAAAAGAACTTTCGGCACTGGATCGGGCATCAATTATAAAGACGACACTTTGGGTCATTGATCAAGTTGAATCGGGTAGCCAAAACTGGCGCGCCGATTACCTCAAATTTTATCCCAAGTTTGTCAATCTCGATCCAATCGAGCTGATTAAGAATGTCGCCGGGTATAAGGATACGACTCAAATCTTGGCGCATGCCGGCGAGGTCCGCAGGAGACTTCGAGAAGAGCTTGATAAGCTCGAAGCGCAAGAAAAAGCCCAGTCAACCGAGCCTGGGCAAGTTGAGCTTGGATCGGCACCCCCTTTGCCTCACAACTATTACGCTGTCATGGCCCAGTTAGACACTCTCTTGGACCAGAAAAAGCACCAATTAGCTCTAGAGCTTACCCAAACAGTTGTCAGCGCCAATATTCCCCAAAGTCTGGGAGTAGCGGTAACTTCCGCTGATATTGAGGCGATTGTCGATGATGCTACGACCAATCTTATTACTGCACTTCCTTATACTGATCCTAATAAGTACGCTCAGGCGGTTTCCGAATCGGTTAAAAACGCGATTTTAGTTTATTCAAAAACAGAGGGTGCAGCTTATAATCTCAATCTCGAACAACGGCTTTCTCAGGCCTCCACCAACTTTGCCTCCAGACAAAAAGGCAATTTAGTTGAAACGGCCGCGGTTGCCCATGTTGCAACCTTGGCAACCTTAATTGACCCTCAGTCACCGGCCGCCCCTATCATTTCGGAAGAGATCAAAAACACAATCGACGCTTATCAAAAAGCCACCAACCCCCAAGGCGACGAGGTTAAAAAAGCCCAAGCGCCGCTTGAAGGATACGCGCGGGGCTATATCAACCAGTTTTTAATTGGTATTGGGCCAATTGTTGCCAACCAAAAGTCATTTAGCCCGAAAGATATTGAGAGAGAAGGCAAGCGGGCACACGAGGTTGTTTTTCGTAAATTTGAAGAAGAACTCAAAGCCACTTATTCTCCAGAACAATTAGTCTTTTTTAGACAAAATTTCATGCAGAGAGCGCTAGGTTTGGTAAGGCTGCAGCTAGGAATAGCAAGCGGTAAAGACATTGAAAAAAGCATTGATTTAGCTACCCCAGAGCTTGCCTCAATCAGTTTTTCGGCTGTTGCCGGGCTTAAGATCGACAGCACTCCCCAAAAAACCCTCCAGGATCTGCTTTTCAAACCGCCCGCCAACTTGGTACCGCAAAATTTGCAGGAGAATTTGGTTGCCGCATACATGCAAAGCGAACCGTTATCAACAAGCGATCGCGAAAATACCGTACAAGGAATTTTAGGTGTTGCCCAAAAGTCATTTGGCGAAAAAGCAACAACCCTGCCGCTTAAAACACTCACAGAAGGTGCCGCGCAAATTGGCCGAGAATTAAAGTCTCAATCTCAAGAGCAATTAGAGCAAGAGTTAACTAGCCAACAACAGTTTACAGAGGTGCAAGGAATTTTTAGGTTTACACCAAGCAATCTGCAAATAGAAAATGCAAAAAGGGATGCCGAAAAATATCTAAAAATTGGCAAGCCTGTTCCTTATGAACTTCAGTCAATTATTACTCTTTCTAAAGAGCCTCCTAGAAAAACTGAAGGGGAAGAAAGAAAAGAGACCCAAAAACCCAATATTCGAATCAGAGGCCTTCATAAGCGCTACTTCAAGCAAAAAGAAATTTTGGAGTATATCAACAAACAACCACTTCAGGATCAAAAATCAAGGTCGGTTGCCTCTCGATTTTTCCGCTCTATTTCCAAACCAATCAGAAGCCTAATCCCAAAACCAATCTCAAGCCGTTTTGTTCGCATACTAGGTAAAGTTGGCGGTGTCTTGGGACGCATCAGTGCCGCCATTGGTGGAATATTGATTCTTCTGGGCGTAGCGGCCGTTGCTTCTAAGGTTTTAAAACGTTTAGGAATTGCACTGGGCGCCTTTTATCTCTGGCTAATGCATTTTAATCTGGCGGTGATCGTCGGCGCGCTTGTGGGAGGCACAATTGGCGCAATTGCCGGAACAATTGCCGGAGCGGCTATTGGTTTTCAGGTTGGCTTGGCAATTTCGGCAGCGTTCCCTTTCCTGGGACCATTTACCCCTTTTGTGGTCGTACCAATAACGACTGCAATTGGCGCAGCCGCTGGATTCATCATTGGGAGTGGAATAGGTGCGGCCGTTGGAGCCTCCCTTGCGGCAATTTTTACCGGCTCATTTGGGACAGGAGCGGCCGTGGGTGCGGCCGTTGGTGGGGCGTTAGGGGTTTTTATCCCGATTCCAGTCCTGGGACCATTGATCGGCATGTACGGCGGGGCACTTGTTGGCTGGACCATCGAAACTTACCTAGCGCCATTTTTTAAGGCTGGCGGCGAAGCCGTTGGGGCGAGTGCTGGTGCCACTACATCGGCTATAACCGGAGCAGTTTCGTGGGCGGTTTCAGGCTTGTGGGGCGCAATTGGTAATATTTTTGGCGCGGCGCTTTCCGGGGTGAGTGGATTTTTGTCTGGCCTAGGAGGACTTGTTTTTGGAATTCCCGGAGTCGGAGGGTTACTAAGTTTTTTTGGAATTGGAGCCATCGTAGTTGGAAGTTTGGTAATAATTGCAACCACTCTCGAAACTCCTTCGGGAGGATCTAAAAACTTAATACTTACCAAAATTGCTCCTGTCCAAGTAAATAATAAAAGTTTAGTTGACTATTCTTTATCAGTTGCTGATCGATGTGCAAGCGAGGTTGTTGTCAATGAAGTATTTACTTCGGATGCACCCCTCAAATCTTTACAAACCCCACAAATTATTGATCCACAAGTTGAGAGTATCACTTCCGACCCAGCAAATTTGGCTGATATATTTAAAGTACCTGACTCCAAATACATTGGAAATGTTAAGTGGACAATCAAACTAAAAGGGTCCTCCGATACCAGCTGCACCGCATTTAGCGCTGACCCACTTGACGCGCAATTTTTACCTCCCGACAATCTTTATAACCCACCAAATCCTAACGATACTAATGCTAGTCCAAACATGGATCTTATCAAACTTAATATGCCTATTTATCAACAAGCAGCCGCCAAAACAGGAATTCCTTGGAAAATGCTTGCTGGATTCCATTGGACAGAAGGAGGTAATCAACCAGATAGGTCCCTCTCCAATGGGGGTTGTATAGGACCAGGAACCGACATTACTGGTTGTGGAGGAGGTTATACAAGCGCCATTGAACCAATGTTCTGTACTGGAGAAAAAAAGGAGGGCATGCCTCAACGCTACGGAAGCGTATGTTCGTGGAATTCACTGCTCGATAGTGCAATCTGGGCGGGCAAATTTGTGAAGGAGTATAAAGCTCTAATGTGTGACGGAAAATTTGAAAACTGGAAAGACGCAATCTGCGCTAAGGGAGCCTACAATGGATATCAATCCCGATTTAATGACTATGCGCCTAATGGCGACTTTGTTAAAGGTCTTCGCAATGGTTACACCACAAGTTACCTCGAAAAAGTCGAAAACTGGGGAAATAGTTCCATACCTGATTCTCCGTTCCATCGCTATGGTGCCTATACCGTCTTTGTAATTCTTGCTACTAAACAATTCGGAAGCACCACAATACCCCCCGGCTACACTGCAATTGGGGAATCAGTTCTTTTGTCTGTGGCGTCAACACTTGAAAGTAAAATTCCATTATTTGACCATTGTGACGAGCTGAATGGTTGTGCCGTAGTTGGGCGACAAGTTGATAAAGATATAGAAGCATTACAAGCCGTTGCATCTGCAGGCAATCTTAAGGGCACTATTATTTTTGCAGGGGGTAACAATGGAACATTTACTACGGATCAGTTTAATCAAATCATGAAAATTGCTTCAGCTGATAGAATTAATCGCCATGTATATTTTGTTACCCCACAGATAATAAACGCTCGTCGGCCCGACATAACATACGAAAAAGACAACCTTGATACAATTAGAAATGGTGTTAACGCTTACAAAGATAAGGCATTTCTTATTGATTGGAACGCTGTTTCTGAAGGACATAATGAGTACTTCTCTGACGGTATTCATTTGACTACAGCAGGTCAAAATGCTTACGCAAACAAAATTATTTCAGACCTTGGCTTATGAATATGATTTAAAAACATGAATACAACTTCAAAACTATCAATAATTGGCGCAGTAATTACTTTGATAATTTTTATCCTGGTAATTATTGTTCCAATCAATAGAAAGACGGCGGTGAAGACACACCCTACCCCAACCTCTGAGTCTCCGGCTATCGAACAGATCAAACCAGGCGTAATCGACGAAGAAACAGATGTCAATAAAAAATCTGCTCAGCAACTTGATAAACTGGCTAGAAAATTGCCATTTTCGACTGATTTTAAGGCTTCAACGGGAGATATCATCAGAGTGGCAATTGTCCGTTTTTCCCTTGACCCGCCTAGTGTTTTAAGAGTAGGACTGGGCGGTAACACCAGCCTTGAAAGCAACTTACCCAGTAACCAGCTCAAAACTACATCTGAATTCCCTAAGCAATTGCAGAATTTTCGCGAAGCCGCCCAATTTGCCTTTGACTATATCGATAAAAACGGCGCGGATCACACTAAAATTACTATTAATTGGGGAACTGCTATTGCTAATAAAAACGCTCAAGCCTGGTTAGTGCCATCCGATGATTTTCCGGAAGTTATTAAAAATGGAGGCCGATATGAATTTAAATAAACTAATATTTTCTTTACTCCTTCTAATCTCTATCATCATTTGGCCTAACAATGTATTTGCCGGCGATTTAGTCAGATTTAACTTCCAGGTTAACCCTCAAAAAGACGACTTCTGTCTAAATAATACGGCGACTGCGGAAGATTCAGCAGGGATTACCGACTCCGCCACTGCCATTACGCCAGTGGGGAATGTTCCTGGAGGATGTCAGGCGGGTAATGTTAATGTCGATTGTGATGATCGCCACACTGGCTGGCCAGTGGGTGGCTTTATCGGACAAGGTCCATACTCTGCCGGCAGTCACCAAGTCCAGTTCGGGACCGCCCCGGCGGTTGATGTTTACCCAGAAGCTTTGGGAACTATTGGCGACCCAGTATACGCCACAATTTGCGGAACAATCGGTCATTACGGAACAGATTACTCAGACTGTGCGGTCAACGGGTGTGACATTTATGCCCACATTGTTTCCAAAAACTTTCAAACCTATTTTGTCCACCTAGATACGATCATTCCAGGTTTACATTCCGGGTCTCAGGTTAAAAAAGGAGATCTTATTGGATATCGAGGTCAAACAGGCCAAGCATCCTCTGGACCCCACACCCACTATATGATTAAAAATGCTTTCAACCAAGACCTAAGCGAGGTAGACTTTAATAAAGAAGTCCCGGCTTATGATTGCCCCAAGCCAGGCGGTGTGCTTACCTGTCATTACAGCGTAACCACAATTTATCAAAAATAAAATGTTACCCAACCTACAAACTTCACAAACATTTATCAGGCGGTTTTTTGTGCCTCTAATAATTGTGGTAGTAATTATTTTAATTACCCTAGTAGTCTTTGTAATAAACTCAAACAAAACCAAGGTTACTACCCCACCCAAGCAATCGGAATATTTTTCGGGAAAATTTAACGCCACTTTTACCGGACCCACTCCTAATTTCCCACAAGAGCTTCCTTTTTACACTAAAAACAGCAGACCCCTTAACCAAACGGAGGCTGTTGAAATAGCCAAAAAATTCGATCTTGCCGTTAAGCCAACTACCGCTGCAAGCGGATATGGAGAACTTGTCTATATTTTTCAAAATGGCACAAGAAGGCTAAAAATCAATACCTTTACAAGACGCGTAGAGTTTAACCATCAAGCAATTACATCTTTTAAGGAATTTTCTCTGAGTCAAATAAATATGGAGAGTAAAAAACAACAAGCTAAAAAAATACTGACTGATTTTAATTTAATTTCGCCCCTTGCTGGATCTGACCCTCAGATTACTTTGGGGCTTCAAGACGCTGGGTTTGTCAAAGACGAAGTTCTTAAAGATGGTCAAAATTATAATCGTATTATCTATATTAAATTTGATTTTGGTGAAAAGATTGACAACTATCCAATTATTGGGTTTTCGCCTGATCTCACTTTCAATTCAATAACCCTACCAATTGATTCTGACCAACCTTTAAGGATTAATAGTCCTTTAAATGCCCAAAACTGGCAAAAGGACAGCACGATTAAACTCATTTCAATAGACCAAGTCCTTCGAAAAATCGAGAAAGGTGAGGGGTTTATCCAAGAACTCACCTCAACCGAGGCTCCCCCATCCAATTTTGAACCTCATGTGCTTTTCAAAAACCTTGAAGGTGCCTTGGCTATTCAATCAACTCAGTTCGATAAGGTTGAAGTAGTATACGTCTTACCTTTTAAAGCAGGTGACCCGCTGGTGCCTAATTATCTCTTTTCCGGCACTGCGCTTTTAAAAAATAATGTTAGTTGGAAAATAAAGATTTTAATACCTGTCAACTAGCCACTCTCACGCGAATTTTCTCAACAACCCGCCGGCCGAGTTTTTTGTTAATCTCAATGATAAACCTGCGACTATTAAGCCTCACTTCCGAAGCATAAGTATTATTCGGCACTTCAACGCGCAAAATGCCCATCCTGAAAGATACCGCTTTTATCTGCTTGGGACTGATTTTAAGATTGTTTTTTTGGATGTAATCAGAAAGCGTCTCTTGCCAGATAGAGCGAATCTTGAGGGCCTTTAAGCCTTCTGAAACGTTGGAGCGGGCAATTGCGAGGGTGAGTACTGTGTCGGCTTTAGTAAATGCCATGTGTGGGCAAGGGTTCTAATTTTGAACACGCACCGGCATGATGATATGGAAAAAATCACTGGAGGCGCCGCTAAATTTGCCAGGATTTAGGCTTTCAATCATTGAAAAACTAACCTCTTCGTCGCCCAGTATATTTAAAATATCAGCTAAGTACCGGTAGTTAAAAGCGATTTCTCCGCCCGGCCCCTTGATTTTAACCGGTACATTTGAGGTATTTTCTCCAATCTCGCGCGTATTGGCCATCAAAGTCATTTCGCCCATCGTTCCACTTTTTAAAGAAAGTTTGACGATGTTACCACTATCCCGGGCAAATACGGCCGAAAGTTTGACGGCTTTTAAGAATTCTTCCCGACCCGCTTTCATCTCAGTGGTAAATGCCGAGGGGACAATTTTCTCCCAGGCCGGATATTCACCTTCGAGTATTTTGGAAACGATTCGGGTACTGTCGATCTCAAAAACGACTTGTTTACCCTCCTTAAGGCGCCACATTTTTACCTGGGCTGCCTCTCCGTCAGCACCGGCTGGTGTAAGTTTAATAATCGTTGATAACGTGCTTGAAGGAATGACAATTCGCTCGTTGCCGATTTTTGCAAAATCCCCCTTAATCACCTCATACGAAAGCCTAAAACTATCTGTGGCAACCAGCTCTAACTGGTCCTTGGTAAAGCTAAACAACACGCCGGTCAAAATTGGCCTTGACTGGTCAGTAGCACTTGAAAAAATCACATGACTTAATTTCTGCGTAAAATCTTTAAAATCAAAAACCAAGTCTGGAGATTCGCCAACATCGGGAATAACAGGAAAATCTGAAGCTGGTTGAGAATTAAAACTGGCCGAATTACCCTCTCCTTCCACTTTTACCATATTATCGGAAACACTCACTTTTACTTCACCGGTTAAGGCATTAAAAAAATCAATAAAACTGCGAGCGGGAACGGTCGCAACACCTTCTGTTTCAATCTTGGCAGGCATGATAAAACTGGTGGCTGTTTCTAAATCAGTGGCGGTTATTTTTACTCGACTTTCAAGTGCTTCAATTAATATGTTGTTTAAAATTGTCAGATTAACTCTTGTCGATAAAGATGAAGCGATAATGTTTAAACCTTTTGATAAATATTGGCCATTAATTGTAAAAATCATATGAATATTATTGATAAGTTTGTAGTGTGGGAATTATATACACATTAATTTTTCCTTAACAAGTTTTTTCTTTTTTAATTAAAAAATATTCTTTCTTTTTATATAAAAACCTTATTTTAAACGTAGTACTATTGATAGTTACTGTGGAAATGTTTAATCCAGGCACGCACGCCGCGTAATAATTTGTTATATGTGGGTTTTGGGTTGTTGGGTTAATTTGAATTTGCATATTATCCTTTAGTGTATTGACTACTTTTGGGTTTAGTTTGTCTTAATAATGTCATAATTTTTGTGGATAAGATTGTGGAAAACTAATTCTTTTTTGTGGATAAGTATTTAGTTAAAAATAGAGCTTTTAATCTCTTCCACTTCTTTGGCCACCTCGATTGACCTCTTCATTTCAGCCTCGATTGTTTTGACGCCATGCATGATGGTGGTGTGATCACGCCCTCCTAAAAGCTGGCCGACATTAACAAGCGGCGTTCTTAAATATTGCCTCACTAAATACATTGTAATCTGCCTGGGTCTGACTAAACCCCGATCCCTTTTGGGTCCGATCAAATCGGATGGTTTGAGGTTGTAAAATCGGGCCGTTTGAATAAGGATTTCTTTGGGGCTGACAATTTTGTGCGATTCGGCTTCTCTTTTGCCTAAAAACTGCCTGGCAGACTCTAGAGACGGGCTTTGGCCTAAGAGTTTTGACATGGATACGATTTGGGTCAAGGCTCCTTCAAGCTCGCGAATATTGTTGGTAACATTTTGGGCCAAGTACTCCACAACTTCTGGGGATATCTCAATTCCAAGCTTAGAGCGCTTATTTTCAATAATGGCCACCCTCATTTCATAGTCGGGTTGGCCGACATCAACCGTTAATCCCCCTAAAAATCTCGAAACAAGCCGGTCCTCAATTTTGCCAATTTCCGATGGGTGCCTGTCCGAGGTCAAAACAATCTGCCGGCCGGATTGGTAAAGTTCGTTAAAAGTATGGAAAAATTCTTCCTGGGTCGATTCTTTACCGGCTAAAAACTGGATATCGTCTATAAGAAGCAAGTCGGCCCGACGGTACCGGTCTCGAAATTGCCTATTTTGCTTACTCCTTAGGGAATCAATAAATTCATTGGTAAACCTCTCACAAGTGGTGTAGATTGTCTTGGAATCTGGATTGTTTTGGGAAATGGCATTGCCGATTGCCTGCATCAGGTGAGTCTTGCCAACGCCTACCCCGCCCCAGATAAAAAGCGGGTTATAAAGACTACCGGGGCTAGCAACAACTGCCTGAGCCGCGGCAAAAGCCAGATTATTGGATTTGCCCACCACAAATGTTTCAAAGATATGGCTGGAATTAAGAGGTGCAACAATTGGTGTTTTGGGAGTCGTGGTTTGAGGTTCAAAATCGACTTGTTGTTGAACCTTTGGATTTTGGGTAGTGCTGACACTGAATTTAACAGTCGTTTCTAGGCCTAAATGCTCTTCCAGCATACCGAGAATGAGACTTTGGTAGCGGGAGGAGAGTTGTTGACGGCAAAAATTATTGGGGCACACTACTTCGACCTCGGCCGAGTTTTCGTGGGTTGTGATTTGAGAGAGCGTTGTTGAGGAGAACCACGTTTTATAAACACCAGGCGAAACTTGAGTTTTGATATCGGAAAGAACCTGTTCCCACACCCTATTATTACTTAGATTATTATCACTCTGAATTAGGTCCATTGGATTTTAAAATGATAAATCTCCACAGGCTTAAGTCTGTGGATTCTTTTCAGCTCAGCTTCATTTTTGGACTGACATCCAATGATTTCTGCTTTTGCTGATAAAAAGAAGTTAAGACAGTTATCCACATCTGTCAACAATTAGTTTTGAAACTGTGGATAAGTAAAGGTGTATGTTGCTAAAAGATGATTATTTCGCTTTAGGTCAAAAGACCGCAAGCGAAGCTTCTCTTGAAACTATATCCCTGTTTCGCTTAAAATTACCAAATGACAAAACGTACATGGCAGCCAAAAAAAGGAAAACGCCTCCGAGTTCACGGATTTAGGGCTAAAATGAGCACCTCATCGGGTCAAGACGTCTTAAAAAGACGCAGGGCCAAGGGTCGGTCTAAGCTTACGGTTTAGCGATGTTGCCCAAAGCAAGTCGCGGTTTAACAACAGCTGATTTCAAATCACTCTACCGGACAGGGCGCAAAATCGAAACTAAGTTTTTCAGAATTTTTTTCAAGAAAACTGATAAAGAGATCCAAGTGGGTGTAGTTGTGTCAACCAAGATTTCCAAAAGTGCAGTTGTGCGCAACCGCCTCAAAAGAATAGCCTACGATAAAATAAGACAGACTCGTGATAATATAGACAAAACTCAAATTGCCATTGTTGCCAAACCCTCGGTCGCAAGTGCGCAACCTGGTCAATTAGAGCAAGATTTAGAAAAAGGATTAAAAAGTGAAGAATTCAGCAAAATCTAATTTAAATATCGCTAATCAAATTTTAATCGGGAGCCTTACTCTTTATCAAAAGACCCTCTCCCCTGATCATGGTCTCGTATCAGCCTTTTTCCCAAATGGCGTTTGCCGCTACCAAGTGACCTGTTCAGAGTACATGATTGAAAAAATTAAAGAAAATGGCGCTATTGTAGGGCTTTTAAAAGGAACGGGGCGAATCTTAAGTTGCAATCCGTTTACCGCTCCTCAAAATAAATATAACAACTTATGATTGGCGAAATTTTTACCACAATTCTTTTAAACCCGACCCTTAATGCGCTCATTGCGCTTTATAAAGTATTTGAGCAGGTTGGAGCCCCTGGTCCACTAGGTTTTGCCATTTTATCATTCACTGTGATTCTGCGAATACTTTTATGGCCAATTATGGCCCAGCAATTAAGAAGTGCCAAAAAAATGAGCGCACTGTCACCCAAGCTTAACGAGATCAAAAAAAAGTACGCCAAGGACAAAGTCATGCAGCAGCAAAAGCAAGCCGAGCTCTTCAAGGAAAACGGTGTCAATCCGGCAAGCGGTTGTCTGCCACTTATTTTGCAACTGGTGGTGCTAATCGCAATTTATAATGTTTTATCTCAAGTGGTGTCGGCCAAAAGCCCGACGGATCTAATTAATCACATCAATAGCGTCCTATATTTCCCCCAGCTTCATCTAAGCATTCCTCTTGATCAATCATTTTTGGGCACATCCTTGGCTACTAAGCCTGCCGATTGGGCCCATATTGGCCTTTGGCTTTTGATATTTCCTGTGCTTACGGTGGGCTTACAGCTTATACAGAGCAAAATGATGCTTCCCAACACACCTAAGGTTCCCAAGAAAAAAGACGATAAAAAGAATACCGATGATTTTGCCTCGACAATGGCTTCTACTCAACAGCAATTGACCCTCATTTTGCCTTTTATGACGGGATTTTTTGTCTATCTCTATCCGCTAGGGCTGGCGCTCTACTGGAACACATTTACGTTATTTGGTATATTGCAGCAGTATAAAATCGGTGGCTGGGGACAGCTTCCGCAATGGGTTAAATTTTTAGACAAAGAAAGGTTTCATTAGAAATAACGAGTAATTACTAAATTATGGCAGAAAAAATTGAGAGCAAATTAATCGAAGACTTAATGACCCAACTTTTTACCTTAGCCGGGCTTAGTGCCACAGCCACGGTTGAAAAAGGTGAGGAATCTTGGAATGTAGCCCTTGAGAGTGATGATACGGCCATTTTGATTGGCAAGCGCGGTCAAAATCTGGCGTCTTTAAATAGGTGGCTATCAAGTGCTGTTTTTGCCAAAACCGGCGAAAAATTCCCGATCAAAGTGGATGTTGATAACTGGCGCGGTCATCACGAGGAAAGACTCGTTGAAATGGCTTTAAAATTGGCACAGAAGGCTAAGTTTTCTGGTCAACCCCAAAAGGTTACCAATCTAACTCCCCTTGAGCGCAGAGTCATCCACACGGCTTTAACAGGCAATGACGATGTTGAGACATTTTCAGAAGGCGTTGAGCCAAATCGTTACCTGGTTATCAGTCCAAAGCAATAACCCCAACCTGCCCCGATTTGATTTTAATAAGGCCTTAAGACTCTTAAGTCTAGATCAAAAGATTTTTCTACTAGGGCTTTTTTTACTCCCTTTTGGTTTTATTTGGCGTTTTGAAAATATTACCCCGCTTGTTTTTGGATTGTCACTCGATTTACTTACCCCGTCAGTCCACTTATCAGAAATCTTATTTATTATAAGTTTTGGGATATTTTTATTTAAAAGCACATTAAAGTTAAATTTCGCTCAAACTTTGGGGGTATCGGCAATTATTTTAGTCCTTACTCTTGAGGCTATCCTAAGCCCAATTCCGTCAATTGGTCTGTGGCGGGTTTTAAAATTACTCGAAGTGGCGATGGTAGCCTTATATACAAGCAGAAGCTTTGTTAGCATACGCTTTCAAAAAGCCTTTTTGTGGGTTTTGGCAATCTCAACCTTAATTCAAATTACTCTGGGACTTGCTCAATTTACTTTGGGCAATTCTCTTAACTTGCGAATTCTCGGCGGCCACTTTTTCGACCTGTCGACTTTAGGCGTTGCTAAAATCACTATTGGTGGACAAGAATATCTAAGGGCATATGGCACACTTCCCCATCCTAATATTTTAGCCGGGTTTATCGCCCTTTCATTTTCTCTGGTTTTGATGCTAATTTCACCTTTAGGGCGAATTGGCTATCTGATTTTTTGGATTTATTTAATTGGTCTTACTCTGACGTTTTCCAGACAAGCGTGGTTAGCGGTCATGCTTGGCTTATTTGCCACTATCAATTGGCGAAGCTTACCTAAACTGAGAGTCTCCCTACCTTATATATTAGTTCTTATTATTACTCTCGCCACACTCGGCACTTTTATCCTGACGCGTACGCGTCAAACTTTGGACCTCACTTCACCTTCCATTGTTGAAAGACAGACACTGATTGGCAAATCATGGGATCTTTTTGTAAGCCACCCTATTTTTGGGGCGGGTTTGGGCCAATCGATTTATGTGATGGCTCAAACTTTTCCCAATCTTGACTTTAAACTTTTTCAACCCGTGCACAACCTCTTTGTTTTGCCATTTGTGGAAGCTGGTATTATCGGCGGCTTATTATTTTTAGCCTATATTCTAGGTATAGCCTATTTGCTCTGGATCAAGCGTAAAAGTCAGTTTTATTTAAAAAAACCATTAATTGCTTCATTTATCATATTTTTAGGCATCGCAATGTTTGACCATTATTTTTTAACACTTGATCAAGGGCTGCTACTTTTGGGTATTTATTCCGGGCTTTGGGCTTCTAAGTGGTAAAGAGATCTCAAATTGATTAATATTTATTTGATGGCACGCCTTACAATTTCTCCTGACTGGAAAAGGGTTTTTTCCAATACTTTTTACCAAGTTATCGGCAAAGTTCTGACGGCTTCAGCAACACTGGTTTCAACAATTATTATTACCCGCTCACTGGGTGTTGAGTTGTACGGCGATTTTACCAAGGCTTTTGCGTTTGCCGGTCTTTTCTATATGTTTGCAGATTTTGGCCTCAATGCAATTTATGTCAAAAATGAGGCCTCAGGGGACAATAAACTCACTTTTTCTGATTTTACCTCGCTTCGGATTGCACTTTCATTTGCGCTTGTTATAGTCGCCGCCACGATAGCCTGGATGCTTCCATATAATGATGCAACAGGCAGTGGATTTTCCAGAGAAGTTAAGTTTGCCGCGTCAATTGCAATCTTAACGATTGCCACTCAAACGCTTTTGACAACAGCCAATGGGTTTTTTCAGTCAAGACTGAAGTTTATCTATGCAACTTTTGCTTTGGGAGCCGGAAGTGCTGTCAGTGTCGTCCTTTTTGCATTGACAGCATATTTTAAACTGCCGCTTAACTATTACGTGGCTTCGTATGTTGTGGGTGGCGCGGTTACGGTGGCTACAGCCTATCTACTTGTGAGTCGGTTTTACAAGGTAGTTTTGAGAGTAGATTTTGATAAATGGATAACGGCTTTAAAAATATCGGCTCCACTTGGGATTTCGCTTGTTTTAAACTTGGTTTATTTCAGATTTGACACGATTATTTTATCGACCTTTAGGCCTTCGGCGGACGTTGGCTTTTATGGACTGGCTTACAAAATATTTGAAGTATCGCTTGTTGTGCCCATCTTTTTTAGTAACGCTATTTATCCACTTCTCATAAAAGAATCGCAAATTTCTTCGAAACAATTTTTAAAAAGAGCAATGCATGGATTTGGAATACTTTTTGCAGCCGGCCTTGTAGGTGCTGTAAGTATTTTTGCCTTGGCTCCCCTGCTTGTTGAGATAGTAGGTGGTTCTGGATTTGCCGCATCGATTGAGCCGCTTCGAATCTTGTCACTTGGCCTGCCTTTTTTCTACACAACAGCGATACTGATGTGGGTGCTTGTAATTCTTAATAAACAATTGTGGCTAATCCCCCTTTATTCAATTGCAGCGCTTGCTAATATTGTCTTAAACCTTCTTTTTATCCCTTTATATGGCATCAAAGCCGCCGCCATTAATACGGTCGCAACTGAAGGGCTCATTCTTCTTTTGGCTGTAATTTTTATATTCATCACTCTAAGTAATGCTTCCGGTAAGGAAAATGAGTAAACTATACCAATGCATTTAAAACTTAACTGTGACGGCGCTTCACGGGGTAATCCTGGACTGGCTTCCACGGGATATGTTGTTCGCGATGACGCCGATCGGATAATTGCCCAAGGTGGCACTTTTTTAGGCATAGCGACTAATAATTTCGCCGAGTACAATGCCGTTATTGAAGGGCTCGAACGGGTGATCAAAGATTTTTCGGGCAAGACTGTTGATCTCGATGTTTTTTTGGATTCTAAGTTAGTCGTTGAGCAAATGAATGGACACTATAAAGTTAAAAACTCAACATTAATCCCCCTTTTTGGTAGAATAAAAAAACTAGTTACTGAAATTGGCGATGTTAGATTTCAACATGTTCCGCGCTCGTACAATAAACTTGCTGATAGCGAAGCGAATAAAGTATTAGACAGTAGATAATTTTAATTATGCCAAAGTCATTATTAAATAAATTATATTCACGCATTAGCGCTCATTAAATTACACAATAATTTATATTCATGCTAAAGTATTCCTTAATTAAATTATATTCATACTAAAGTATTCGTTAATTTCAAATAAATTTAAAATTATGAAAATTAACAAGTCACAACAAATCGATACAAGTATTGTAATAGGGTTTATTTTAATAGGGCTAGTATCTGCCGTAATTTATTCCAACTGGCAAAAACAAATGTTTACCTCGTCCGTTGTTTTGTATGTTAATCTTCCAACAAAGGCATCTGATGAAACCAGTAAGTTTTATGCGAGGTCTCAGAGTAAGGACATTACCGATTCATTAAACGCCCTGTTTCCTTCATCAGAATTTATAGACCGAGTAAGTTATGCGGGGGTATCAGTGCCGCCCCAATATTCTGTCAAAAAAATTTCTCCACAACTCTTGAGGCTTTCCGCAACCGGGGCAGACCAATCCAAAATCTCTACCGACTTAGAGACTTTCACCAAAGCATCGCTTTCTGAGGTTGCCAAAATTGATCCGAGTTTAGACTCTGATAAAATCCGATACGTCAGTGAGCAGCCATCGGTCGCATCCAAAATGGGGAAGTTGTTTATCAATATTTTAGCGGGTATCTTAGGTGGAGCAGTAGTCGCCGGGGTTGTCCTAACGTTTAAAAACTACCGTTAAAATTTTTTCACATCCCCTCAGATTAGCTGCTTGTAGCGCCCAAGTATCTTCGTTAAAATGCCTACATGTCTGCCCCAAGTCCTAAGACATCCGCAAAAATTATTTTAATCGACTCACTTTCTTCATTTCTTGGATTTAAGCTGGCCGATTATTTTTTGGAACAAAACACTGACGTGGAGGGACTGAGTTTTGATAGGGTAAGGGTCAACAATTTAGACAGATTATCCACCCATAAAAACTTTTCGTTGTTGTCTTTTGACCATTCTTCGCAACTTAAGACAAAACTAAAAGTTAATTCCTTCTATATCTTTTCATTGTATGAAAGGATGTTATCCACAGAATTAACAGTACAAAACATTGACTCAACTTTGAATGACATTGAAAACATTCTCGAAAATATTAATAAACTCCAAACTAAAATTATTTTTGTTATTCCAAAAAAAATATTATTAGAAGTTTCAGAAAAAGATATCTTTAGTATCAGACAAAAAGTTAAAAGATTCTTATCTGATTTGGAGGAGAAGAATTACAAACTCATTAAAGTATATTTGCCTTTGGTTGCTAGCGCTGATTGTTATTCTGATGTTTATCCAAACAAATATTTTAAAGAAATTGATAACAAATTGAGCCTCTCTGTTCCTCAAGACACTGGAGTGCCACTTGATGTTATTTCATTGTCGGATGGCTTGTATGCCTTAGTTAAAATTGAATCGGGATACGGGCTCAAAAAAGTAGCAGTCGATGGGGTTGGCACGTCACTGCTAACATCGGCTAGACAAATTGGGGAGCAAATTGAAAAAATTTATAATAAGACGCTTGCAATTAATTTTGGAAAGTCTCAATTATCAGAGATTAAATTTGAAGATAGTCCCTATGATGAATTTATTTTTAGCCCGAAAGAATCTTGGGGAGAAATAGTTTTAACAAAAGTTAAATCTAAAAGCTTCCTAAGCCAGATAACTAATAAACCCGCAGAGGAAAAAGTAGAGCCAGTTAGGGTAAATACAAAAAAGCGAAGAAATAAAATTCATATAAAAAAGACTGCAATTTGTGGGGGGTTATTAGTCGTTATGCTACTCATTGTTCCAGCAATACTTATGATGGCCACTGGCTTTATAGGTTTTAAGAAATTAGAAGTAGCTGGGGCTGAACTTTACAATCAAAAAATAGGGGAGTCGGCTAAAAATGCGAACTTGGCTAAGGGATTGTTTGAAGCTAGTCAAAAGTTTGCCAATTTTTACTATCCACTATTTTGGATTAGCGGCCAGACAAAGATATACAAGGGGATAGTCGACGGCCAAAGTGCGGCTATTTATGTATCGGACTCCATTGCCAAAGTTGGCCAAATTGAAGGCTCGGTAAATGGGATAACCGACTCGATAATTGGAGATAAAAACCACGATTTAAGGGCTGAAGTTTCAAAGTCGTTATCAGCAATCGATTTGGTCCTCATAAGTCTTAATAAAAGTAATCTATACTTAAGCCTATCTTCTTCCAATATTAACTCGCCGCTTTTAAAGCCTCGCCTTGAGAGGCTTATTGAGCTTACCGACAAGTCAATCAAAACACTCGAGTCAAATAAAATGGTAATTGCCGCTCTGCCAGAGATTGTGGGAGTCGATTCATCCAAAAAGTACTTAATTTTGTTTCTTAATAATGCCGAACTTCGGCCCGGCGGGGGATTCATTGGGTCTTATGGCCTGGTTACGTTTGAAAAAGGACGCTTGGTGGACACCATAGTTGAGGATGTATATACCGCCGATGGCCAGTTAAAGACCAAACTTAGCCCGCCTGCACCTTTGAAAGAGCAATTAAAAGTCGACAATTTTTATTTGAGAGATTCGAACTTTAGTCCCAATTACCCAGATAATGCCAAATTAGCTTCGGACTTAATTCTTAATTCAATCGGTGCGAAAGTCGATGGGGTCATGGCGATGGACCTGACCTTTGTCGAAGGACTTTTACAAATAGCTGGACCGGTAAAGCTTACAGGCTTTGATAATAGTGTCAGTGGGGCCGATCTTTTTGAGAAAGGAACTAAATATTCTGAACTTAACTTTTTCCCAGGGTCGACCCAAAAGAAAGACTTTCTCTCGGGTGTTGGGGATCAGTTGATCGATAAAATATTTTCCAAAGAAAACAAATCATGGCCTCAGACGATCACTTTGGTTTCAGATAGCCTCAAAAAAAGACATATCCAAATCTACTTTAAAGATGAGTCTTTAGCAAGCCTCGCTCGGTTTAATAACTGGGATGGCGTGGCACCTCTTAGCGACCTTGTTAAAAGCGACAACTACCTCATGATTTCCGAGGCTAATTTAGGGATTAATAAGGTCAATCGGTTTATCAAGCGCTCCATTGATCTAGCAAGTGTGATTGACCGAGACGGATTTGTCTTAAACAGGCTAGTCATAACTTTGGAGAATCAAAATACCTCTTCATCATGGCCCGCCGGAAGCTATATTGCATATTTGCGAGTATTTGTACCACCCAAGTCAACACTTGCTAAGGTAGATATGGCAGGGGAGACTGATTTAAAAAGCGTTGGTCTTGATGGGTTTAAAAATACGTTAGTATTTTTCAAAACGATCGAAATACCTCCCGGACAGAAAAAAACATATTCGTTTGAGTATCGACTGGATAAGGCGCTCGAGTTTAAAGATGGCAAGGCTAGCTTTAAAACGTTCATCCAAAAACAGCCAGGAACTCTTGATGATACGCTTAATCTAAGGCTTGATTACCCCAGCTATCTAAATGTTTTAAAAAGTGATTATAAAAAGGACGGCCAAAGTCTGATGCTTTCGACTGATCTTTCTGTTGATCAGCATTTTGAGACTGAATTTGTCAAAAAATAAGTTTTTAAACCCTCAATTGACCTTAGTATCTTAAACCGGGTATAATTCTCAAAGTCAAAAAATGCAAACATTTGATTTAAAAGCACAAAAGCGAACGGTCTCCGGTAAAAAGGTCAAAAACATCCGTAAGGATGGTCTGGTTCCGGGACATATCTTTGGTCACAACATCGAATCTTCCAATGTCCAATCCAATTCTCGTGAATTTGTAAAAGTTTGGCACGAAGCAGGCGAAACAGGAATTGTTAATCTGGATGTTGAAGGCAAAGTTGAGCCTGTCATGATCCGTTCGGTTGCCCAGCACCACATCACAGGCGCCCCACTTCACGTTGATTTTTACAAAGTAAATATGAGCGAAAAAGTCACAGTCAATGTGCCTTTGGAAATCGTGGGAGAAGCGCCAGCTGTTGAGCAAAAAGTAGGACTTCTGCTTACCCCAGTAACTGAAATCGAAGTCGAAGCCTTGCCAACTGACTTGCCTGAATCAATTCAGGTAGATGTAGCGATCCTGGCCAATGTTGGGGATGCTATCAAGGTAAGTGACCTTAAAATCGACACTTCTAAAATCGAAGTCAAATCTGATACTGAACTCGTTGTGGCCAATATCGGTGAGCTTGTAACCAAAGAAATGGAAGAAGCTGAAGCAGAGCTTGAAGCCGCTACTGAAGCCGCGGCTGAGACTCAAGAAGGTGAAGAAGCAGTTGAAGGTGCCGCCGAAGAAGGATCAACCGACAAAGCTGGTTCTGAGGCTCCCGCTGAAGATGGAGACGCAACAGAAGCTCCCCAAGAAGAGAAAAACTCCTAATTGCTCCCTTTATTAATCGTATCGAGAAACTCCTTAGCTGGGGCGAAGTTTGGATCGATCAAAAAGACTGTATCGAGCGCCTCTTTGGCTTTGTCATCCTGATAAGTTTGGAAATACAGGGTCGACAAAATAAACCAGCCATCCCGAAAATTGGGATACTTGGCTACAATTTCTTCCCACTTGCTTATTTCTTCTCTGATTTTGACAGCCTGCACTTCGTTGGCCCTTACAATTTCAAGCTCGCTTTTGAGATCCCTATTATTAGGATCCAAAGACAAGGCAATTTCCAACTCATTTTTAGCAACATCGTAATTATTAACCCGTATTGCTTCACGAGCGAGAGCCAAGTGGAGAGTTGGGTTGTTGGGATCACGAGCTACCTCAAGTTTAAGCTGAGAAAGCAGGTCGGGAGGCTTGGTAAATTTGGCATCGGTTATGGCAATAGCTGTTGCGGCTAAAAGTAAAGCTAAACCTATGCGGGAAATATTGCGGAGAATATGCGTTAATTCAGACTTAATTCCTTGAGATTTAGGCATGGGCAGGTATCTTGGGCCAGGACGCGACCATGATGCTTTTTCCCTCGTGAGGCAATTTTTGCCAGATTTCCTCGGTGATAAAAGGCATAAAGGGATGGAGAAGTTCGAGGGAGGTGCGGTAAACGTATTCCAAAGTCGGCTGGGCTTCAGCTCGGCGATCCTTAACGCTTTCTAAATAATTATCGGCAAATTCATGCCAAATAAATTCATAAAGGGACTCGGTTGCGTCATTAAAGCGGTAAGAGTCGAGGGAAGCTGAAACTTTTTCAGCTGTTTCTTTGAGCTTTTCGATAATGGCCGCATCATCCTCATGTGAGGATATTTCGGTTTGGGCATCCTCGGGCTTAAAATCGATGATAAAACGGCCAATATTCCAAAGTTTATTGGTAAAGTTGCGCATGGCCTGAAGTTTGGGATGGGAAAGCGACTGGTCGTGCCCGGTAGCTGTGCCAAAAACCAAAGCCATCCGGGCGGCATCGGCTCCATATTGGTCGACAATTTCAATCGGCGAGACAACATTACCTTTGGATTTACTCATTTTGGCCCCGAGCGGGTCGCGCACGAGTCCGTGAAGCAAAATTGTCTCGAAAGGAATTTTGCCGGTTGCGTAAATTCCAAGCATCACCATCCGAGCGACCCAGAAAAAGAGTATGTCATAAGCGGTTTCCATGACAGAAGTGGGGTAGTGGTTTTCAAAATCACCAGGCTGGGCGGTTTTAAGTGTTGCAAAGGGCCATTGGCCAGAGGAAAACCAGGTGTCAAACGTGTCAGGATCACGCTCAAGATTGTTACTCTCACACTTGTCACATTTATCCGGCGTGGCACCATCAGTTACAATCCAATTATCACAATCCTGACATCGCCATGCTGGAATCTGAATACCCCAAACGATTTGTCTCGAGATATTCCAGTCTCTGACATTTTCAAGCCAATTGAAGTAAGTTTTTTCAAACATTAGGGGATAGATCTTAATTTCGCCAGACTTGACTGCCTCAATTGCTTTTTTAGCCAGAGATTCGATTTTGATAAACCATTGTTCCCGCAAAAGCGGCTCGATTGTGGCGCCGCATTTGTAGCAGGTACCCACTCTGTGGCGATATTCCTCGACTTTTTCAATCAGTTCCAGACTTTCTAGATCCTCAACCATAGCCTTCCTCGCCTCTAAAACACTGCTTCCGGCATATTTACCGGCCGCTTCTGTTAAACGTCCGTCAAAGCCAATGACAGTAATTGCTTCTAAGTTATGCCTTTGGCCTGTTTCCCAGTCGCCGGGGTCATGCGCTGGTGTAATTTTCAAAGCGCCGGTTCCAAATTCCGCCTCAACCGCCTCATCGGCAATGATTGGGATTGCTCGGTTGGTTAGGGGAAGCTTCACTGTTTTACCTATCAAAGAAGTGTATCGTTCATCAGCCGGATTAACTGCTACAGCTGTATCGCCAAACATAGTTTCGGGGCGGGTAGTGGCCACGGTTATACTACCGGACCCATCAGAGAGAGGGTATTTTATAAAATAAAGCTTATCGTCACGCTCAACATACACAACTTCCAAATCCGAAAAAGAAGTGCCGTTTTTAGTGCAATAGTTAACGAGCCTTTCTTGCCTATAAGCAAGCCCATCGTCATAAAGTTGCTTAAAAGTCTTTGCGACAATGGCGACAATGTTTTCATCTAGCGTAAACTTAAACCGACTCCAATCGAGGCTAAAACCGAGTTTTTTAAGCTGCGAAATCATATTGGATTTGTTTTGCTCCACAAATTCCCAAATCATTTTGTAAAGTGTTTCGCGGTCATAATCAAAGCGGGATTTACCCTCTTTTGCCAAATGTTTTTCAAAAACTACTTGGGTCTCAAATCCAGCATGATCAGCTCCCGGTAACCATAAGGCGGCGTCACCCAACATGCGGTGATAGCGGGTCAAGATATCCTCAACGACATACATGGCGTGGCCAAAATGCAAATCCGCATTGGCATTGGGTGGGGGAAGGATGATGGTAAAAGGTTTGCCATCGGGATGAACTTCAGGCTTAAAAAAGCCTTCATTCTCCCAGAAGTCGTACCACTTAGCCTCGACTTCGTCTTGTTTGTAAACCTTCTCCATGCAGGTATTTTACAGGAAGTTGAACCTAATTGAAACAGAATGAGAGTGGGATAATACTTGATCTTAGGCCTTAGTCCGCCAAGAGCGGACGCAGGACATTTGCAATAATCAATCTATCATTTAGGCGTAGAAAATGGCCTCTAGTAGTTGACAAATGACCTATAATATAGTATAATGCGCATAATCAATCAAGTAGATTGAGGCACATTAAAAGCTATAACTAGACCAACCTCAGAGGCGCTCGCGCTTTAGAGGATGGAAAGGTTTTTAGCAAAATCTTGACCCCGCAAGGATGCGGATAATAGCGAAAGGAGAATCACAGTGGTCACGGTACTTACGGATGTTCGCTACCGAGGCGAAGAGATAGTGGTGAATTCGGTATCAGAAGGGCTGACCGCGATCATCGGCATCCCCCGCGACATCTCGGCGTCGGGCCTGCCGGCCTTCTGTCTGCCTCACAAGGGCGACAGCCGTGCATTCGACATCCTCGCCAGCGAGGACCAGTGCAACGCCCGGCCAATCGGCCAGGCGATCATCGTCGACTTCTAACCAACGCCGGCCAACCGGTCAAGATCAACATCGACCTGCCTTGGGCGCTTAAGTAATTATGCGAGCATTCATGCTCAAATCTTTATCTAAGCGCCCTCTCTTTTGGTTTATTTAATGAACAAATTATTTACTCAAAATCAGGCGTTGGGTCAGCTTCAATAGTAAGTGGATCTTGCGCATTCCAGTTAAAATAGGCATAGGAAGCCATCACAGCCCCGTTATCGGTTGAAAGGCTTGGAGGTGGTACAAAGACCTTAAAACCGGCATCTGTGCCCCTAGTTTGTAGCTCTTTTTTAAGCCTCGTATTAGCAGCAACACCTCCACCTGCCAGAATCGATTTGACCTTGTATTCCTGGGCTGCCTTGACTGCTTTGGTCACGATGACATCCACAATGGCTTCTTGAAAAGAGGCTGCAAAGTCGGCTTGTTTATCCTTATCATCCGTATTTATTTTTTCTCGATATCTTGCGGCTTCGGTTTTAATTCCTGAAAAAGAAAAGTCATAATCACCTGAGTTAATCATTGGCCTTGAGAATTTAATTGCGTCTTTATCGCCCGATGGTGCAAGCTTATCAATTGCGGGGCCTCCGGGATATGGCAGGCCAATAAGCCTTGCGACTTTATCAAACGATTCGCCGGCTGCATCATCACGCGTCCCACCTAACCATTTAATTTTTCCGTGTCCTTCAATATATAATAAATCGCTGTGACTTCCAGACACAATGACACCAATGGCCGGAAACTCGGGCTTTTCCTCGTCGGTTAGCCAATTAGCATAAATATGCCCTATTAAATGATTGACCTTCATGATTGGTTTGTTCCAAGTGAGAGCCAATGATTTAGCGGTTTCAACGCCCACCAAAAGCGAACCCAAAAGTCCCGGCGCATAAACAACAGCAATGCCATCTAAATCTTGAGGGCTAATATTTGCCTGACTTAAGGCTTCATTAATAGTTGGAATAATTACTTCGGCCTGAGCCCGTGCAGCGATTTCAGGAATAATACCGCCGTATTTCTCATGCATAGCTGCCGATGAGGAAATAATGTTGGAAAGAATTTGGGTCCCGTTTTCAACAACGGACGCGCCGGTTTCATCGCACGATGATTCAATACCTAGAATAAGCATAAGTTAAGGAAGGACAAAGTGAGCAGTGTCGCCGATTTGAATGTTATTTTTGGAAGCCGTACCACCATTAATTTCCAAGACATATTGGCTTTGAAAAGCTTGACCATAATGGGCAAGTTCTGAATCGCTTTTACCAAGCTCAGTCTGGATATTGCGATCGATACCGACAATTTTGTAGTTGGAGTCAATCCAAATGATGTCTAAGGGGAACGAAACATTTTTCATCCAAAATGACCGCGAGCTCTCATCATCATAGATAAAAAGCATGCCGCGACCTGTTGGTAAATTAGCCCGATCGGAAAGCCCTTTGGTTTGAGAGTCGGTCGTACTGGCAATTTCAGCGTCAATTGATAAGTCTTTAATCGAAACTGAAGTTTTGGTGCCATCGGTGGCTTTATTAGAAAGAGATGGGGAAGCAAGTCCGCTAAAGCCCATTATTTTACCCGCGATAAGAAGTGCCAGAATAAAAAGAACAAGGCCCCCAATAAGAAATAAATCTTTTTTCATCTTTATTTATTTTAATTGATTTCATCCACCAGTTCCTACTAGAAAAATTGCTTGCCATGGTTTGTAGATAGAATTAAATGAATCGGTTTTGGTTTGGCCGTCTTTGGTAATGGTTCTTGATACAAACGCATTAGCTCCCCAGGCCGAAAAATCAGCTTGTTTGGTTGTGCCTTTAGGTAAGGTCGGATCATCCTGATAAAGAGTCTCGGGTGGCGCAACTTGATTCGTAATAACTGGTCTACCAACCGTTACTTGGCGATTGTCTTTGGTGCCATAGAGATCGACATATAAGTTGGATCCAATGACATAGGCATGAATCAGTAGGTGGTTAGGTGTGTCGTTTAAAAATTTTAGATCGATATTGGGATAATAAATCGTGGCATCAAGTCCGGCTGAAAACCCAGACTGTTCATAATAACTGACTCGGTAGGCATGGGCATGACGCTCGGCAATCGGAAGTCCGGCATTAAGGGCTGCCCGAAATGTCGTGGTGGATACTTGGCAAACGCCGCCGCCAGCTCCAAAAACAGTCCGGCCTTTTTCAATAATATAAGCAGTCTGATAACCAGTTTCTTCAGAAACATCACCAATATCATTGTTAAAAGAATATGTTTCACCAGGCTTAATAATAGTGCCATTGATGCGCGACGCGGCTAATTTAACATTGTAAACCCGACCGGCAATCGATCCGGCAAAACTTGACCAACCGCGAGCAACTAATTCTTTGATGCCAAGTTCGTTGACTTTGTCGTTGGTAATTTCCGGGTGAGCCACTTCAACGGGTAAATCAATTGCAATCGTTTTGCCTTCTAGCTTGGGGTCATTAAGTTGTTGATTAATAAGGCTTAGCGTTTTATCCATGTCGAGTTTTTGGCCGTCTTGGGCAGGTGTAAATAGTGTGGCCGTACCATTTTCAATATTAAGCTGCGCATTTTTAGGGTCTTGATTGACTTCCCGGGCAATTTTGGAAACAAAAGCATCGAGTTTGTCGTTATCCAGTGTCACTTGAAGCTCACTACCATTAGCTGAATAAGCAAGCATTCCAAAAAGTGAGGTTGGAGTAATTGTCCAAGTATTTTCTTTAAATTTTAAAGCCAGGTTGTAGCCAACAAGCTTTTTTGTTTGCTCTAATGCTTTTTGGGCGCCAGACGCAGTAACTTGTGGAGTATCCTTTTTCATTACCAAATAAACCGGCACGGATCTCTTTTGGGAAAAGTTTTGATTGATTGCGCTTTGTGCATTAGCTGTATCGACCACGTCTCCATATTTTTCAGCCACAATTTTCGGCTCATTATTCTCAATTACAATCGTGGCGTTGGATCCGGGATTGTTAATGGTATTGGCAATTGCCGATAAGTAGAGTTTTTGTTGGACTTCGTCTTTACTTGCGGTAACCGAAACATTGTTTCTGGTAGGAATTGCCAAGACAACTGATAAAATTCTTTCAAAAACAGGTCCCGAGCGACCGAGGTTGTAGGCGTTTTCGACGGTTTTGTTAACGTCCAAGGAAAGGCCCAAATCCTGCCAAGAGACATCGATTGTTTGATTTTGACTACTGATTTTTTGAGACGAGTTAAAAAATTGATTATTAGCAGAAGCAAGTTTAGAAGCCGCTTGCTCTTTAGTTAAGAAACTTAAGTCAACCCCGCCGGCATCGACTCCTAGTGCAATGCGGTCTAAGGGGTTAAACATCAAAAAAGTAAGCACAAAAACAATTGCTGCAATTAATCCCCCTACTATTATAAGGAAGCTGTGGTGGGGTTTGACTATTGACGGGTTAGCTTTTAGTAAGGCAATTTTAGCTGATTTAGGCATTTGAATAGATTTGTAGGTATGATATCATGTAGTCAAATCTAAGATCAAAGCTGTCCAATGTTTGTAAAGAATTTATTTTCCATCAAAAAAGCCATTCTGGCGTTTTTTCTGATTGTTCCATTTGTATTGGCGGGTTGCACCACCAATAAAACCGAAAGCCAAGCTCCCGTTACCTTAACCGTTTGGAATCCGATCGATTCCGATACTATTTATAAAGGAGTCATTGACAGCTATCAGCAATCACACCCCAACGTTACGATAAATTATAAAAAAAGACAGTTAACAACTTACAAAAGTAGCGTCGTTTCTAGAGTTACAGGTGGCAAAGCCGATGTAGAAACACCGGATGTTTTCCTCCTTCACAATACCTGGACACCGGAGTTAGTATCGATTCTTTCGCCCATGCCCACTAGTGTTTACAGTGCGGATGATTATAAAAAAACGTTTTATCCTTCGGCGGTTGCGAGTCTGACCTCGGGTAAAAATGTTGTGGGAGTTCCGGCTTACTTTGATGGTCTGGCGCTTTTTATTAATACTGATTTGGTTGGTGACGCAGTTCCATCGACTTGGTCTGATTTACAAACATCGGCAGCAAAAGTTGCCACGGTTGACCTCAAATCACGCAACGTCAATATTGGCGGTGTAGCTTTGGGAACGGCTGATAATATCGATCATTTTTCGGACATATTGTCTTTGATGATGCTTCAAAATGGTGTTGCGGACATTAAAAGTATTAATACATCAGTTGCGGGTGACGGACGTAATTTAGGGCAAGACGCGCTTACTTTTTATGCTGAGTTTGCCCAGGGAACTAACAAAGTTTGGGACGAATCGATGCCGCCATCAACGACGGCTTTTGCGACAGGTAGACTAGGGTATTATTTTGGTCCCTCCTGGAGAGTATTGGAATTTAAAAATGCGCAGTCAAAACTAAAGTTTAAAGTCGTACCTGTTCCACAATTGTCAGTCAGTACAACCAATTGGGCAAGCTTTTGGGCTTGGGGAGTTTCCTCAAAATCGCCAAACACCGCCGCCGCTTGGGAGTTTGTTAAATACCTAAGCAGCGCTGACGTCCAAAAGAAAGTTTTTGCCGAAACTGTCAAATCACGTGGAATGGGCCAGCCCTATGCGCGGGTTGATTTGGCATCGTCTATCAAATCCGATCCAAACTTGGGCCCATTTACCCAAATGGCGCCAACGGCCAAATCAATGCCGTCTGCTTGGGGAACGTCCGATGGCGGATTTGTTGATAGCAATGTCAATTATCTTAAAGATGCCGTCAATGCGATGGCCAAAGGCAATAGTGCCTCATCGGCTTTGGAAACTGCCGCTGCTGGTATCAATCAGAACTTCGCCAACCTCACGGGCAAAAAGTAAAACTTTTTAAGTATATTGATTTAGATTGTTCCTCTGGGCTAGGATACCAGTGTGACAATATCCCAAAGCATTGTTTGCGCTCTTGCCTATTCCGATGTTTTTGACTATCCCTTAACCGATGAAGAAATATGGATGTGGATGCCCGAGAAAGAATCGAACTTTGGCGCGGTCTCCAAAAAAATAGAAGAACTTTTAAAAGATAAAAAAATAGGACAGGCCAAAGGTTTTTATTTTCTAAAAGGTCGAGCCAAAATTGTTAAGATGCGTCTTAACAGGGTCAAAGAATCTCGCAGGAAATTATCAAAAGCCCTGCAAACCGCTTCAATTCTCAAACTTATTCCAAGTGTTGTATTTGTGGGTTTGACTGGTGCTTTGGCCGTTGAGAATAGCGGCAAGGAGGATGATATCGATCTAATGGCCGTTTCTTATCCAGGGACGGTTTGGCTTACAAGACTTGCCTCAACTATTCTTCTGGAACTGATTGGTCTAAGAAGAGGGCGAGGGAGCCAGGGCAACAAGGATAAAATTTGTCTTAATATGTTTGTAGATTTTGACTATCTCAACTTTTCTCCGCATACAATTTATAAAGCTCGGGAAATTTTGCAAATGAAAACTCTTTGGGATAAAGGGGGAGTAGAGGCAAATATTTTAAAGCGTAACCAATGGGTTTGGAAAATATTTCCGAATCAGAAATCGCTGCATAAAAAAAAGATAAATAGCAGTTTTAAAAAAATAGGTTGGATAGAGGAGGCAGAGAAAATTGCCTATCTAGTGCAATTTTCTTATATGAAAAAGCACATCACACGCGAAGTAGTTAATAAAAACTTATTGGCGTTTCACCCCCGTGATACCGAAGGTTGGGTAATGGGGGAGTATAAAAAAAGATTAGAACGAAAGTTATGACAGAAAGCGAAATTGTTTTAGTAGTAGGTGGTGGCGGAAGAGAGTCAGCTTTGGTTGATAAATATGCCCAATCTGCAGATGTAAGGGAGATTATTGCTGTTCCCGGTAATGATTTAATGCAGGCAAATACTAAAAAAAGAGTTCGAACTTTTCCAACTGTTGAAACGACAAACGTTGAAGCAATTCAAACTATTATTGAACGCGAAGGGGTGAGTCTTGTCGATGTAGCCCAGGATAATGCAGTGGAAGTGGGGGTTGCTGATAAAGTTCGGGAGATGGGGGTAGCAGTTATTGGCCCAGACCGATTGGCCGGACAAATTGAGGACAAAGCTTGGTCGAGAGAATTTGGCCAAAGACATAATTTATCCCAGCCGTCGTTCAAAATTTGTAGCTCTTACGAAGAAGGGCAAGAGTTTATTCGCAACCAACCAGAAGGAAAGTGGTTTGTAAAAGCGGCCGGTCTTGCCGAAGGTAAAGGGGCAAAGCCGGCGCATAATAATGAGGAAGTTTTGGAAAGAATAAAACAAATAAAAAAAGAATATCCGAATCAATCGAGACAGTATTTAATCGAAAAGTGGATCGAAGGAGAGGAATTTTCAGCATTTGCTGTTGGTGACGGAAAAAACTGGAAAATATTAGGAAGCGCTCAGGACCATAAAAGAGCTTTGGATGGAGATTTAGGGGAAAACACTGGCGGAATGGGCGCAGTTAGTCCGCCGCTTTTAGTAACTAGTGAAATTAATCAGTCTTTGGGAAATATGATTTTTAATCCTTTGCTTCAGGGACTCAATGAAGAAAGCAGATCTTATAAGGGCGTTGTTTATTTGGGAGGAATGGTAAGTGAAGGGTTTAAAACTAGAACTAATGAACAAGGAATTGTTGTTGTCGAGTTTAACGCCAGGTGGGGTGATCCCGAAGCTCAAGTTATTGTGCCTGGATTGGTTGGCGATTTATATGATTTGGGTTTGTCAGTTGCTGCAGGTGATATTTCTAAGATTGATATTCATCAGGACGGAAAGGTGAGAGTGGCGGTTGCTGGCACTTCGCTTGGGTATCCGGGCGACTATTCATCAGTTCGAGGTAGAGAAATAAAAGGCCTAGACCAAGTACTTCGAATGGAAGGGGCCAGACTTTATGGAGCGGGAGTTAGACGAGTTGATGGTAAGGATTATGCTGATGGCGGCAGGCTTTTTTATATTGTAGGGGAGGGGCTTACGGTTATCGAAGCCAGAGAAAGGGCTTATGAGGCGATGGCTGTGGTAAGTGTTGATGGTGATAATTTACATTTTCGGACCGACATTGGTTTTAGAGACGTTGCCCGATTAAAGTAATCGTCTTGACTTTACTTTTAAAAATCACTAAAATTCCTAGCAGTCGTTGAGACTTTCTGCCAATTAAATTTCGTTAAATTATTAAAAATGAAAATTAGACCGTTAGCTGGATACGTATTTGTTGAGCCAAAAGAAGTTGAAATGAAAACTTCTTCCGGAATTATTTTGCCGGAGAGCGCAACTGCCGAAAAACCCCAAGAAGGTAAAGTTGTTGGCGTTGGTGACGCATTGGTTGTTGATGGAAAAACAATCGAACCGCCAGTAAAAGTTGGCGACATGGTTATTTACAAAAAATGGGGAACCAACGAAGTAAAAATAGACGATAAAGAATTTTATCTAATCAAATTTGAAGATTTAATGGCGGTTGTCGAAGAAGAACCAAAAAAGAAAACTAAATAAAAAAATCAATTCAGATATTTATTTAAAAAGAAATATTACAAAAAAGAATTTTAAAAATGGCAAAACAATTAAAATTTGGAGAAGAAGCAAGACAATCGCTTTTAGCTGGAGCAACAACTCTTGCAGAAGCAGTTATCACGACCCTTGGTCCCAAAGGACGAAATGTTGCTCTCGATAAAAAATGGGGCGCACCAAGTGTTATCCATGATGGAGTATCCGTTGCCAAAGAAATTGAACTGTCTGATCCATTTGAAAATATGGGCGCCCAGCTTATTAAAGAAGCGGCCTCAAAAACCAATGACGAAGCCGGGGACGGAACAACGACTGCAACAGTTCTGGCTCACGCCATTATTTCCCAAGGAATTAAAAATGTAACCGCTGGCTCTAATCCGATGGTTGTTAAAAAAGGGATTGAAAAAGGAACAACCGCTGTTGTTGAGTCTTTAAAGAAAATGGCCAAACCAGTCAAAGGGCATGACGAAATTGCTCAGGTTGCAACGATTTCTGCAGCTGACGCTAATATTGGAAATCTAGTTGCCGAAGCAATTGATAAAGTCGGCAAAGATGGAGTTGTAACTGTTGAAGAATCAAGAGGCTTGGATACCCATGTTGAATACAAAGAAGGTATGGAGTTTGACCGAGGTTACGTTTCGACTTATTTTGTAACCAACCCTGACCGAATGGAAGCTGTTGTTGATGATCCATATATTTTGATAACGGATAAGAAAATTTCTTCATTAAATGACCTTTTACCAATGCTTGAAAATTTGGTAAAAATCACCAAGAATTTAGTCATTATTGCTGACGAAGTTGAAGGCGAAGCTCTGGCAACATTAGTAGTTAATAAGCTAAAAGGTACCTTCAACATTCTCGCAGTCAAAGCTCCAGGTTTTGGTGACAGACGTAAATCAATGCTTGATGATATCGCAATAGTTACCGGCGCAACTGTAATCTCTGAAGATTTGGGTAAAAAACTTGATAGTGTTGCTGTCGAAGATTTAGGTAAAGCACATAAAGTGATTTCTGATAAAGAAAATACTTTGATTGTAGCTGATGGTAACAAACAAGCGGTTGCCGCTCGAGTTGCTCAACTCAAGCATGAGATTGAAACAACTGATTCTGATTTTGATCGCGAAAAGCTTGCTGAAAGACTTGCCAAACTTTCTGGTGGAGTGGCGGTTATCAATGTGGGAGCTGCAACCGAATTAGAAATGAAAGAAAAAGTGGAAAGAGTCAAAGACGCCGTCGAAGCAACCAAAGCGGCAGTTGAAGAAGGTATTGTCCCAGGCGGTGGGGTTGATCTGCTTCGAGCGGCATTAGTTTTGGACAGTGTAAAGACTGACAATGAAGAGGAAAAAATAGGAATAGAGATTCTTCGTTTTGCTCTCGAACAACCACTTAGATGGATTGCCAAAAATGCCGGAGCTGATGAAGGATATGTTCTTCGTAAAGTAGCAGAAGGTAAAGATTCATTCGGATTTAATGCCGCAACGGGCGAATTTGGAGACGTGCTTTTGATGGGAATTGTCAATCCAGTTAAAGTAACTAGACTGGCTTTAGAGAATGCGGCTTCGGTTGGAATGATGGTTTTGACAACCGAAGCACTTGTTACCGATATTCCTGAGAAAAACTCACCCGGCGCTGGCAGTATGCCACCCGGCGGAATGGACTACTAACAAAAATCCGACCCAATAGGCCGGATTTTTTTCTGGTAAAATTCACAATATATTTATGAAATTTTTCGCCCGAAGTCTAAAGTTTTTTAGTGTTTTGATTATTGCTTGTCTTATCCTTTTTGGATTTTCCTTTTTTCAAAATAAAATTTCTCCAAGGAGTTTGGAGAAAACTGTTGTTAGCGTAGACTTGGCCCTGATAACCACCGATTTAAACAAGACAAGATTAGATAAAAACTTACCGCGGGTTGAAGTGGTTACGGAGCTTAACGTTAGTGCCGACAAAATAATTGAGCAAATCGATCAAAACCACGACCCCAATAAAGTAAATGTTCCCAAGTCTTTGGGCGACTATCTTTACAATCGAGTGACTCTTCTTCAAATAGAATCGCCTCGTTCTTCAAGTGACATTGTTTCGTCTTGGCAAAAAGATGATGGTGCCCAAAAAGTTATATTTGATTCCAAACTGACTCAAGTTGGACTTTCTCAAGGGTATGTCACTCTAAATTCTAAGAAGGTTCTGGTAGTGGCTGCCATTTTTGTCGAACCGGTTGCCCCCAAGCAAATTCAAAAAGCCCAAACTATCAATACTCCGCCCGTTTCACAAATTGGGAACTATACCTCAGAGGATTTATGGTTGGCAATTAATCTTTATCGCCAGTCCCACGGGGTCTCAACTTTAAGTCTGAGTTCGACTTTGTGCGGACTGGCTGATTATCGGCTTAGCCAGCTAGTTGCATTGGGCAATTTGGACCATCATCAGGGATTTAAAGATTATATGGCTGATGATGCCAAGGCCTCCGCTTTGGGATATAACGAGGTTGGAGAGAATTTAGCCCTTACACCGAGCTTTCCTCATGCTGTGGCCGTCGTTGAATGGGGATGGAATTTTTCTGAACCTCATAAGGAACTACTTTTGGATACGACCATGACCGATGGGTGTGCACGGACCAAGAACGCAATTTCTGTTTTTATCGCCGGGCACCGGTAAGTTTTATTTCATAAGTCTTATGTAGGCGTTATTAGCAGTTGCGTCATAACCTGCTGAAGAATACATTTGGATTTGATAAGTTTTTTTACCGCTTGGCAAATCTAAATCGCCTGATACTTGTAATACTCCTTCTTTTTGGCCAGCAGTTGAAAGCGTACTACCCTCGACAACATATCCATCAGTTTTGTTGATTAGGCGTGCTCCGGCAATACCGTTAAAAGGCGGATTAATGGAAAGATTGACTTGCCAAGTAATGTGGTTTAATCCCGCATAATCGGATTTGCTAAATGAAACTTGGGCGCTTGGCACGTCAGTCCAGATGGTCTGTTTGGTGGTACCACTGCCCATTGGAATAAATGTATCGCTTGTTGATGTCGAAGAAGCAGGAGTGGGAGTGGGCGCGGAAACTGCTTGTTGCGGTAAGGCTGAAGGTGAAGCGGCTTGTTTTTCGATAATCGTTTCTTTAGTTTGCGATGGGGTAGTGGGGGAGCTTAAAATTTTGTTGATTTGAAAATCAAGCCAAATAAGATTAGAAACAACGGCAAGCGCAAGGCCGACAAATAAAACCGAAAATAATTTAGCCATCTTTATATTATCTTACCAAAAGGAGAGATATTTTTGTGCTAAACTAAATTTATGATTCCAGCCAAGCCGATAAGTCTCAAACTTGAAAAGAAATATGCCAAATATTTAGCTCCGGGGGAGCGAATAATCTATCTTTCCGGTATAAGCCCCAGGTATTTTTGGTCTTATTTTTTTCTATATTTTTTACTTTCATTTATTTTAATTGGTATTCCAAAATTATCTTCTCTTGTTCATCAACGAAGAGCCAATGTCTATATTTTGACCACTCATAAAATGCTCATCATTAAAGGAATTTTTGCAATCAAAGTTGTTTCAGCTATGTTGGATCGAGTCACACACGTTACTGTAGAACAATCATTCTCGGAAAGATTTTTTTATAATAGTGGCCAAATCGTCGTAATTACCGCTGGTTTTGACAAAAGGGAGATTGTAATTGAAAATATTTCCAATCCAGTCAGGTTTAAGGTTTTACTAGAGGAATTGACTCAAAAGTACGAGTCGGACAGAGGGGGCAATGTTTCAGCTGAAGATGAAGTAGCAATGCCTAGTAAGATAAGACCTTTAAAAATTCGCAGCAATTGAAGCTGGACTTGACGAAACTGCCGGTAAATAGTTTTCCGGATCGACCATCTCTGAATCCTCATAGACCTCAAAGTGAAGGTGGGGACCAGTTGTATGTCCCGTAAGTCCAACCTTTCCAATTTCTGTGCTTGAACTGACCGTGTCGCCAACCTTAACTTCGGTGGTAGACATATGGGCATACAAGGTTTTTAAGTGAGGTGAATGCTCAACAACGACTGTTTTACCCTTACCATATGGATCCCAGCCAACCTGGACAACCTTTCCAGATGCAATAGGCGTGATGGGGGAGTTGTATGCCGAGGCTAAATCGATAGCCGGGTGATATCTGCTGAAATGCTGAGAGACATAGCCATAAACGGGCACTTTAGTATCAAAACTAAACTTTTCATAGGCGATAGCCTGCGAAGAGGCTGAGGACGGAGATTTAGCATCAACACGCTCAAAATTGGCGTTATTAGGTAATATTCGCACCCCTTTGACCGTCAAATCGGGCTTGCTGCCCAAGGCTGCTTGACCAAAAAAGACAGCAGTCAGAGCCCCAATAAAAATAGCCTTTTTAATAGGGGAGACAGGGGATGATAAGTGTGTTTTTAGTTCCTTCATATTTCTTTTTATCTGGTTTAGGAAATTGGAACGAAACCGCCCAGAATTGGCGGTTTTTAAAAATTTAAAACAGTAAATGTTTTAAGCATAAAAAATCTCAAAGATTTTTTGCGAGAACTTCGCATACTGAACTCGATGTTTCAATAGTGCTTGTTCTCCTAAAAAAATGCTCTCCCAGAAAGGAGAGCATTGTGACCTATAATACCATACTAATGGTTATTTGTCAAGTATAAAGTATGCTTTCAGGTGTAAACTTATAATACGACAGAATTGAGGTATTAATGAGCTTGGTCTTTTAATCGACAAGCGATTATAATAAATATTATAGGTAAAAATAGGCAAGGAGAGTAAGGATTTAAATTATTTTGAATTTAATAAATTAGTAAGAGAAGGTTTAAAAAATAATATTTATTATGTAATATTGCCAAGCCAAATGAAAAACTATTTAAATATCGTTTTGATCCTAATTTTGCCATTTTTTATCCTTGCCTGTACCAACCCTCTGACTTCTTACAAAGCAGCCTTACAGGTGACTTCCGTGCCTGAGTCTGATTTTTATGTCGATGGCAAAAAAATAGGCACGACACCCTTCTATTCAGACCAATTATCAAGTAAGGTTTATGAGGTCAAAATAGCCACGGGTGAGGCTAGCTGGACGGGTAAAATTAAGCTTAATGGCCAGACTTTGAGCTTTATTAACAGAAACTTAAATCCTAAGTCCAACATGGGCCAATCAGGCGAAATTTTAACTCTTACAAAAGGATCTGGTTTGACCGTAATTTCTAACCCAGCCGGCGCAAACGTTGAGCTTGATGGTAAATTTTTAGGCACAACCCCTCAAACTTTTAAAAATATAGATGAGGGTGATCATCAATTGATTCTCTCTCACGATGGATACGAAATGCGTTCGATAAGTATCCATACCCAAAAAGACTTTGAACTTTTAGCAACAGTTGATCTGTCTTACCTGCCGCCTGATAAAGGTACCTTCCAACCTGCCTCTCAAGTTGAGGTGGACCCAACCGATACTGGTTGGCTGCGCGTCAGATCACAACCTACTCTCAATGCTTCTGAAGTCGGTCATGTGAATACCGGGGAGAAACTGACCGTGTTTGAGGAAAAAGACGGTTGGCTTCGGATTGAGAGTTTATTAGGCACGAATGGGTGGGTTTTGAAAAATTTTACCAGTCCCATTTAAATTACGATTGGCACTTTGCTGAGTTTTTGCTTAGAATAAATCAAATTGCCCAAAATGGTCCATCGGTCAGTATCAACCTTAATTGATCAATCAGTCTTGCCGGCACTCTTAGTTATTTTTGGGAAAGTAGGCGGAGTCTTTTTGGCTAACTTTATTTATAATCTAGCCCCGACCTTTGTCATTGTTAACCGACTCCCCCAATTTGTCTATCCGACAAGTGCCGAATTTCATCAGGCTAATACACTTTCTAATATATCCATGTTTGCTTTTGTTGCTCTGGGTGCCGCAGTAGTTGTTTTCAGGGCTCATTTTTTGCACGAAAGTCATATTTCTCCCAAGGTCTCGGTTCAGCTTTCAAGGCTGCGCATTTCTTCTTGGATGGCAAGCACTTTTAGACTCTATCACCAAGGTGCCGTTTGGCTTATTTTTGCTTGGCTATCAACAGTCATTTTGGTTCTTCAAGCCTATGATGGTATCTCTTCGCCTGTTTTGGCCATTATTGCCTTTTTAATAACTTTAAATCTAAGCTGGTTTTTTACCCTTGATATGGACAAAGAAATTCAGTTATCTCAAAAGATGGGAGAATCCTGATGGGGAAGCCCTTTGTCCGGCTAATCGTTAATCTCGTTGCCCTGGCTATTTTGGTAGCTATTTTGGCCAGTCCCATGATTCTAGCCAGCAATACGACCAGCCAAGGCGCCCCTTGGATGCTTACCTCTGATATTGCTCAAGGAAAAGTTGTAAGCATCGAAATTAAAGATGTCCGCAATGGCAGCCAAGAAGTAGTTTTGGACTTAAAACCTACTGATTTTAGCTCTGAATATAAAAGCGTTTTGTCGGTATTTAACGTAACCAACGCAACAATTGAGGTCTCTATCGAAAAAATTAATGAAACTAATGCAAACTTAAGTTTTGAGGCGGGCAAAAAAGTTGCAACTTTAAAACCTGGTGAGAAAAAATCAATCGATCTGACAATGAATGCTTCGGCAACCAGCTCCAAGTCCACTGCCCGGTTTATCCTTAAATCGATTTAAAAATATCCGATTCCGTAGATAATCAGAAGCAAAGACAGGCCCCAAAGGGTGACTGTAATCAAAAGCGGGCTATCAGATAAAAGGACTCTTTCGGGTGACTCCCCTTCTTTTTTTTCATAAATAATATAGAGATAGCGCATGACGCCATAGATAACAAACGGCACAGTTATCATCAGCAGTTTGGAAGTGTTAGCCAGTGTCTTTGGCAGGAAATCGATGAGTAAAAAATTAGAAGCTGCGACCGGCGGCTGGAGAAAGGTAAACATGGTGTAGGATAACCAACTGGCCGTGGCAAACATAACGGTCAATGAATCCAAAAGAGCCGGCGGATATTTAAGAAGGGTTGAGCGAACATTTTGAATTTGTCCACCCAAAAGAAGAGTTCGCTCCGATCGTCTTTTTCCAACGGCCAAAAAAAGTGAAAGTGAAACAACCGCCAGCAAAAACCAAACCGTAACATGGGCATTGATAATCAAAGCGCCCGCATAAACTCTTAAGAGAAACCCGGTTGCGATTGCCATAACATCTAGAAGAATAATTTTTTTTAAGAAAAGCGAGTAAGCGACTTGCAAAAATGCATATCCTAGTATTGCAAGGGTAAAGTAAACCGAGAGTGCATAGCTCCAAACTAAAGCTAACATTAGCCCAGAAACCGCAAAAACCAAAGCCGTTGAACGAGAAATTTGACCAGAGGCAACCGGCCTTTTGCGCTTGAAAGGGTGGAGTTGATCCCTCTCCATATCGATTACATCATTGGTCAAATAAACTGATGAAGCCAAAATACAAAATATTACGACCGCCTGAAAAACAAGGGCAAATTTTACAGGGTTTAAAAGTGATCCTTCAAAAACAATTGCGGCAAATAAGGATAAGTTTTTAAGCCACTGCCTGGGACGGGCTGATTTAATAAGGGCTATAAGTAATTTCATGATTTTTTCTTGTTTAGAATTGGCACCAAACTAAATGTAACTATTACTGCCAGCACCCAGAATAAAATAATAATCGCTCCCAAAAATTTTTCAAAACTATGAAGAGTCAGTGCTGCCAAACCTAAAATAGCACATAAAATCCAATAGAACAACGCAATCTTTTGATGGCTCCACCCAAGTCCTAAAAGTCGGTGATGGAGATGTCCGCGATCGCCAAAAAATGGGGATTTTTTGGAAGCTAATCTTCTAAAAATTACAAAGGCACCATCGATCATGGGAATGGCCATAACAAGGACTGCAGTAGCGACTTTGGCCCCTGATAAAATAGCTAGTGTCGCAATCGTGATACCCAAAACAGTTGAGCCAGAGTATCCAGGGAAAATTTTAGCCGGATGCCAATTAAAAGGAATAAAACCAACGGCTGCTCCGACAGCAGCAGCGGAAAGTTGGACCGAGGTAATTTGAGTCGGATCGGTTGGCAAAAACCTCAGACTAGCAATGCCCAAAACAGCGGCGGCAATCGCGGCAATACCCGGCATTTGCCCATCGACTCCCTTGGACCAATTAAGCATATTGGCAACCCAGACAATCCAAATAATGGCAAAAAGATCGGCAAGCACAATAATGCTGTGGCTCCCGCCCAAAATGTTGAAATTCCAAACAATTTGATCAAGTCTCAAAACTCCACCAAAAGGACTCCCGATAAAGCCAATGCCAATACCCGACCCAACTACCAAAAGGGCAACTACTAAGTTAGAAGCTAGTCTTAAGTAGGGTGAGAGATCGTACCGGTCATCCAAGACGCCAACGACCATAGCAAGTGTTAAAGCACTTACAAGTCCGATAATCGGCTTGGTTATTGGAATAAACAAAAAAATACTAATAATAATCCCCGCCCAGATCGCAACACCGCCCGCTCGCGGGATTGTTTTTTTGTGGATAATCGCCGGATGGACATGTTTTTTGGGGTCATCGACCAGATTAAACCGATGAGCAAATCGGATCACAAGAGGCGTTGCAAGATAAGTGGTAAGGGCGGATATTACAAAAACCAATAGCGCAATTTGCATCCGTTACCCGCCTACTTGGAAAACAATTTTAACAAGCGTGATTGAGATTAGAATGGCCGCTAGCACGCCAAAGATGGCCAAAATTCTGCTTAAAAATTCATCATTTTTTAAAAAAGTTCTGATAAGCGTGAGATCTAAAAGCCAAATCACTACAGCCAGAACAGGCAAAGACCAAAGCAAGGGTTTAGCTGCTAATTGTTCATTTCCCCATGGTTTGGAGTAAAAAAGTGGTACTTGAGGGGGCAGATTTTGCCATTTAATAATAAGCGATAAAACCGATAACAAGACCATGATTAGGCCAGTTGTGACAATGCTTACCAGGATCTTGTCGCTTAAGCTAAAAAAGTTATTTTTAGGTTTTGTGTTGGCAAAAAGATTAGACGGCTCTTTCATAATTGAGGTATTTTATCACTCGGCAGCCTTTTGTCTATATTTTGCGGTAGATCTGAACATCGTCAATGATAATGTCTAACTTGTACTTGGTATTTATTAGCCTTGATAACTGATCAAAATAGCCGATGTTATTGGGGGCAACAACAATAAATAGCGGCTCGTGGGCCTTAAGCTCTGCCGAGACCTCATCGCGGCCTGTGGGAATGCCAAAAACATGAAATGAGGTGACGTACTTTGACGAGTTAATCGCTCCTGAGGTAGGGTAAAGCCAAGCATATTCTCCCCAGATATAAAGATATTGGCCACTTGCCCCTTTAAGTTTTAGATAATTGGCAGCCATGTCTAGTTTGGCAGCATTGCGATCAAATGTGTCGCTGTAAGCTTTGTGTGACATATCTCCTTTGGCGTAGGTCAAAAAATTGCGCCAGTAGCCAAACTTTAAAGGGTCGTTATGAGAGATGAAGGTGGAAAAGGCCAAAATCAGAATGATGGCTATTGCTCCCCATGTTGTAAAAGTTGCCAGGCTGCCAACAGACCTAAATTGTTTTGAGAATCGAATACTGGCAACTGACAGGGAAATGGCCGGCAAAGTTTGGACTAAATAGTGACCGTAAGGCCGGCCGGAAAAAAGAGATCCGAGTATTGCAAAAGACAGCCAGATTAAAAACAATAGCTCTATTCTTAGAGATTGTTTCGCTTTTTTTAAATATAAAAAGTAGGCTAAGGTCAAAAGAACCGGCAATACTTTTAATACCCCAAACATAGGCGGCAAACCAGGCCCTTCCTTTAAATAGATTCGGTAATAGGTAAATGCCGCAAAAATGAAATCCTGAAAAGTTTGATTAGAAATTGTGACCAAAGCGACAATAGCTGCGGGCACCAAAAATCCAGCCGTTAGTAAAAAGTCTTTTTTGATTGCTCCCTTTTCGGCAAAAAGAACAAAAAATCCTAAAGCGGCCGCATCGAGCGCGCCGACTTGTTTGTACATAAAACCAACCCCTAGAGCAATTCCTGCCAAGAAATAAGGGCGAAGCATTTTTCGCTCCCGAAAACGAACATATACCCAAAATGCCAGTGTTGTATAAAAGATTAAAAATATTTCAGTAAGAGCTAAATTGGCCTCAAGTGCAATTTGGGCTTGCAGAAATGTAAATATCACAAGAGCCATAAACGCTCGTTTGAGTCCCAGAGTATGCCTAGCAATTTCAAAAATGAGATAACCGGTGGCAACGACAAAGATGGCTGCTGTCGCGCGCAAGGCAAACATACTTGGGCCAAAAAACTTAAAAACCGAAGCGTAGGTTAAGTAAATTAGCGGTGGTTTATTGTCCCAGATTTGGGTGTAAAGGGTTTGATGATTGAGAATCCCATTGGCAACTGCCGCAAAAATGCCTTCGTCTCCATACCAGTAGGGTTCAAAAAGCGTCGGAATTCGAAGAGCGGCTATGAGTATTAGAACTGCGCCCAAGACAATTTCTGCTTTGAGGCTAATTTTTAGTGACTTCACTTACCTCAACTATACTTTTTCCGTCACTCTGTATTCAAGGTACTTGCCTAACATGAGCCTGGTGTGGGCATCAAGTCCTGGCAAAGCGGAGAAGAAAAGCCCGACAACCGGCATCAAAATAAACTCAAACGGCGCAATAAGTTTGACAAGCGGCGATACTTTTTCGGGTCGGGCGGGACGTTGCCTAAAGTCGACAATCAAAATAACAGCCAAAAAGATCAAGGTAACCGAGAGAATGGTAAACGAGATTTTTGGAAGCATTACGCCTAAAACTGTTTCTTTAAAACGGGGATTTAAAATAATTGGGATGTTGGCTCCCAGGGTGATAATAAACCAGTTAACCGGCCACAAAAAATGATCTTCCAGGACTTTGGCAATGCGAAGAGTTTTTTTACCCCAAGGGATTTGGGGGTGGGTCAGCCAATTTTTAATAATATAAGCATCATCCGAAGCGCCCCAGGCCCACCTCTTCATTTGTTCGTATTGGTTAACCATTGTTTTTAGGTAGGTCGATGACTCAGCCGCGTCGGCATAGATGCCTAAAAATATTGGCTGGACTTCGACTTTGCCCTCTTTAGCAAAAAAACATTTGAAAAAGAGGCGGTAGTCCTCAGGAATCACATCGACATCCCAGTACCCCACGTCATCAAGCATTTTTAAAGAGAGCGAGTAGGTTGAGTAATTGATGATTCGGTCTTGCCTTGAGGCTTGGGCGGTTTGCCAGATAGTATTGAAAGTATTAACGACGCGAATAGGTGCCGGTACTCTCCAAATATTGGAATAAAACATTATGACAGCTTGCCAAAAATAAAGATGACGGTGCGGATTTTTTAGGAATTTGTAGGTCAGGTACGAAAAATATTTGGGATGCATGATCGCATCGGCGTCTTTAGAAGTGACGGTTATAAAATTGATATCTAAGCCTTGCTTGCCGACCAATTCTTCTTTGGCAATACGTCCGGCCCAGGCCTGGTTAGACGACTTGCCTTTGACCTCACCCGGCAAGTCCGGATGGACGGTAATTATAAAATTGGCAAAATATCCCCCAAATTCTTTTTTGAGTTTTTCAGCTTTTTCTATAACATCTTTTTCTCTGACTTCAGTAGCTAATACGACACTTATTGATTTGGGCGAAAGATCCTGGGTAGCCAGTGACTGAAGACCCTTGGCAATCGTTGCCTCTGGTTCCATAAAAGTTGGAATAATTACCAAGTGGTGAACTTTTTTAAAATCGGGTAATTTTTTAGCGTCACTTAGCCAATCATATTTTTCGCTAGCGCGAATTTTGAAATGTGAGAGAACTGCCGTGAAGGCCAACACCCCAGATTTGTAAAACCAGTAAATATCGAAAATGATAATAAAATAAGCTACATAGTGAGGTACCCAAAATGATCCCCATAAGGGGAAAAGAATGAGCGTCCAGGAGAAAGCGCCGGGTAAAATTTCCAAAAGTCGGTGGACAAGCCTATCGTGTTTGATTACAAATTCGGCAATCATATTCCAAATATTTTCTTTGTGTTATTTGTTGCGCTAGCAGCAATCGCTTCGAAGTTCACACCTCTTTGGGCGGCAATAAACTCTGCTACTATTTTAACATTGGCAGGCGTATTGCGCTGGCCTCGTTTAGGCTCGGGAGACAGGAATGGTGAGTCAGTTTCCAAAATATATCGATCCTCGGGGACTAATTTGGCGCACTCCTGTACATCCTGGGCATTTTTAAAAGTGACAATGCCGGAAAAAGAAATTGAAAAATCTATTGCAAGCGCTTTTTCAAGCTCTTTAACGCTTCCGGTCCAGCTATGAAAGACTCCATTTACTTTGAAATTTTTTAAAATATCAAAAATCAAATCCCATCCATTGCGACAATGGATTGTGACTGGTTTTTGCAAATCTTGGGCAATCTGAAGCTGGGACTCAAACAGGGAAATTTGCCTTTTTATTTCTTCCTCGTTCGTTATCTCGTCTTTGTTATTCTCTGGAGTATAAATATCAAGCCCGCACTCACCAATGGCGACTACTTTAGGCTCATTAGCCATTTTTATAAATTCTTCTTGACAACCATTTTTAGTATCTTTTGCATCAGTTGGATGCAGGCCCACTGTAGCGTAAAAATTGTCATATTTGGCGGCTAAATCGATCACTTCTTGGGACTCAGAAAGTGATGTACCGACATTGATAATCGTAGTTACTCCCGCGTCATTGGCCCTGGTAATAATGTCATCAATTTCCTCGTTTAAGCCCTCGAAATTTAGATGGGCATGGGTGTCAATTAGCATGTGATATTAGATTCTTGGAAATAGCGAATCGGCCACTTTTATTTTACCGTCAAATTGGTTTTGGATTTTTTCGGCGGTTTCAGGCAAAAACGGCTGCAGATCATACGCAATCTGCCTGATTTTTTCTATCACTTCTGTTAAAACAACTTGCTTTTCTTTGCCCTCCATCTTCCAGGGTTGTTTCTCATTTAAATATTTATCAGCCAAGCCGACCTGCTCCCAGATAAATCTCAAAGCTTGATCAAATTCAAAATTATTTAAATGATTTTCCACTTCAGTGGTGAATTTTTCTGGCGCGTCGCCCACTGCATCATTGCCATCGGCAAGTTTAGCTACTCGGGCAACCAGATTCCCAAGTCCATTAGCTAACTCTCCATTGTAAAGATCAATAAATCTTTTTTCGGCAAAGTCGCCGTCTCCATATGATGGAATTTCTCGCAAAAGATAATACCGGACTGGGTCAATTCCGTATTTTTCCACTAGCTCAAATGGATCAATAGTGTTGCCCAGTGATTTGGAAATCTTTTGGCCGTCGACTGTGATATATCCGTGGACAAAAAGTTCATCGGCAATATTAAGCCCAGCTGAGGAGAGCATTGCAGGCCAATAAACTGCATGAAACCGGATAATGCCTTTACCAATTATTTGGACAATCTGATCTTTTTCCTCCCAGTATTTTTTATAAAGCTCTTCGTTGTCAGTGCCAAAGCCTAAAGAAGTCAGATAAGTAGTTAGGGCGTCAAACCAGACATATATGACCTGGCTCTCATCACCTGGTACTGGTACTCCCCAACCTTTGGCTCTTTCCTTGGATCGGGAAATACTAAAGTCTTCAAGACCAGATTTAATAAAAGATAAAACTTCATTCTTTCTAGTCTGAGGAGTGATTTTAAGTTTATCGGACTCGATAAGATCCTCTAGAAATTTTTGATAATTTGAAAGTTTAAAAAAGTAGTTTTCTTCTTCCACCTCATCTGGAACAGTCAAATGTTCAGGACATTTGCCATCCACTAACTCGTCCGGAGTATAAAAAAGCTCACATCCGACACAATAAAGACCTTTGTACTTCTTTTTATAGATATCTTCACTCTTACAAAGTGACCAAAGTTTTTGAGCCCCTTTAAAGTGATGTTCTTTACTGGTTCTATTAAAAACATCCCAGGTAAGACCCAATGCATCCTTTAAGGATTCAAATGTTTTAGCGTATTTGTCCACCAACTCTTCAGTTTTGAGGCCTTCTTTTTCCGCAGCCTGGACGTTTTTGAGGCTATTTTCGTCAGATCCAAAGGCAAGAAAGGTATCGTTGCTGATAAGTCTTTGAAACCGCGCATAAGTGTCACCTTGGACGGCTTCGAGCGCAAAGCCAATATGGGGTGCGGCGTTGACGTATGGAATTGCAGTTGTAATGTATGTTTTGCTATTCATGAGGCTAATTTTACGATAATGTGAGGCTATAAAGCAAAAGATTTGAGTAATGGGTAGGTTTGTGGAATACTGAATGTATGCCTGCCCAATACAAAAGAGGTTTCGCCTTTCTATTAATATTAGCCGTTCTTGGATTAATCGGCATTGCTGCAACTGCAGGATTGTATTTTGTAACTAAAAACTCTTCCCTAAAAACCACTACTCCAGCCGCCACAAATTCGGCAGCAACAAATACAACAACTGATGAAAACAAAGATTGGAAAACATATACGAATAGCGAATTTGGTTTTAGCATCAAATACCCCAAAGACAAAATTGTTGAGAATGCAAAAACACAAGATTTTCTAAATGTTTCTTTTGGAGGAGATGACGGTACTGGGTATGGAGCACCGACACCACCGGATTTTTCTGTCCTTGTTTACTCTAAAAGTAATTTAGACGAATTAACTAAAGTACTGAGTCTGCAAAGAGGAGGAACTGTTACCTTGTCTCAGAACCGCAAATATCAAAAAGTTGGCGATATAGTTGTAGATGGCACAAGTGCTTCACAGCTCTCCTTAGACTTGGGCACAGGTGAAGGAAGTTCGGTTGCTGTTATCCAGAAGGGAAACTTTATCTACTTTATTCAGCGTACTCACTTCAACCAAGAAACACAAGACAAGTTTTTTGATCAAATCCTCTCGACCTTCAAATTCATTCAGTAGTTACTGATTAATCGTTACGTTGTTGGTGCTGCCTCCTGAGGATTTTTGCTGGATGGTGATGTCAAATCATTCCACTTTATTATTTGACAACTCAATAATTTTGTTATAACATTGTACTAACATGATTCAGAAAACTTTTCAGGTTGGAAACTCGGTTGCGGTCACAATTCCTAAAAAAGTCCTAGAAGAAAAAAAGATTAAAGTTGGCGATGAGATTAATATTACGGTTGATCCGGTTTTTACAGCCGACAGTGAAATTCACGACTTAACCCAAAAATTGATCAAGCAGTATCGCCCGGCACTTGTCGAACTTGCTTCGAAGTGAAGTATTTAACTCCACAAAACGTTATCCAAATCCATTTTGAGATAGTCGAAGAAACGGGGGGACTGCAGGGATTAAGAGACTTGGGTCTTTTGGAGTCTGCGGTTTTACGGCCTCAGGCAACATTTGGCAGTAAAGATCTGTATCCAACTTTGGTTCTAAAATCCACGGCTTTAGTTCATTCGTTACTCCTAAATCATGTTTTTACGGATGGCAATAAACGGACAGCAACTTTGTCAATGATAGAGTTTCTGATCATCAACAAAAAAAGTTTCAAAGCAACAAATAAAGAAATAGTCGATTTTGCTTTATGGATTGAAAATAAAAAACCGATGATAGAAGAGATTGCTAAGTGGGTTGAAAAACATATTGAGTAAAAGAAATCACGAGATTCTTTCGCAACGCTCAGACTGACAGAGCGAATGAATTACTGATTAATTGTTACGTTGTTGGTGCTGTTGCCAGTGGATTTTTGCTGGATGATGACATCAAATCCACTGTTAGCCGGTGCGGGCTGACCATTGGGCGGAGCAGTTTGATTTGTCGTTGGACTATTGTCTTCTGTTTTGATACACCCAACACAATATCCTTGGTCTTTTTTATAGAAATCATTAACAACATACACTTCTTGTTCTGAAGCATTGGGTGAGTTGGGCTCGACCAATTTGCCTGTTTCGTTATCCACCCAAACTTTGCGTTTGGCAAGAAGTTCCAATTTATTTGGCCCAGTGCCTTTAACAAAATATTCTTTTTTGGTGGGGCAGCCATTGACGGGCTCGGTCCCAGTGCGGGCACAAATATCAGTACTATAAATATCTTTAGGAATTGAGAGCGGTTCAGGTCTTTTGTCTTTGAGCGCCTCTCTCATGATTCTATTCCAGATGGGAGCTGCTCCGGTTATCCCTGATGTCAGGGCAGGGTTCATGGGTGTGTTGTCATTGTTACCCACCCAGGTCACAACCAGTCGGGATGGGGTGTAACCAATCGTCCAGTTATCTCTCTTGCTATCGGTTGTTCCTGTTTTAACAGATACTATTTTACCAGGGACGTTTAGTGCACTCGACGGTCCAAAAGCGGCGGAGCGCGCATCATTATCAGCAAGGATGTCCGATATCTGAAAAGCGACCGCTGGTGAGAGGACTTTTTCGCCTTCTTTTTCTTTATATTCCTCTAAGACTTTGCCGTCTTTGTCCTCAACTTTTAGAATTGAGACGAGGTTTTGCCTTGTGCCGAGATTGGCAAACACGCCAAAAGCTGTAGCCATATCTACCATTTTGACTTCCCCGCCGCCCAGGGTAAGTGAAAGTCCATAACGGTCTGGCTCGGTAAATGTCGTGATGCCCATTTTCGAAGCTAAATCGATCATGTCGGCCGTGGTGTTGTACGCGAGTACTTTCACAGCCGGGATGTTGTAGGAATTACCCAGTGCTGCGCGCAGCGTAACAGCACCGTGGAATTTACCGTCGTAGTTAACCGGGGTATAACCTTTTTGACCACGACCGTTTGAGAAAGTGGTCGGGGCGTCAACGACAATTGTTGCGGGAGTCAGGCCATTTAAAAATCCTTTGGCGTAATTAATCGGTTTGATCGAAGAGCCAGGTTGTCTAAGAGAGGTGGCAATATTGACGTTACCATCGTGTTTTTGATCAAAATAATCGTGTGACCCAACCATCGCTAAAATCTCACCGGTTTTGGGATTGGTGACCATACCCGCGCCATTACTAACCGTCAATCTTTCAAGTTTGGCAACTTCGTCGGCGACAATTTGCTGAGTTTTTTCTTGAAGATCTAGGTCCAATGAGGTGGTTACTTTCAAACCGCCTTGCTCTACGAGCGCGTCGCCATATTTCCCCGCTAAAATTTCTCTGACGTATGCCACAAAATGTGGCGCCTTAATATTGGTTCGCGCTTCGGCATATTTGAGTTCTTCGGCCGCGGCTTTATCGGCCTCGTCTTGTGAGATAAATTTATTTTCAACCATTTGATGAAGTACTTCTTTTTGTCTCTCTTTCGCTAGCTCGGGGTGCGACCCAAAAGGTGAATAGATTGTGGGAGAGGCAGGTAGGCCGGCAATGAGAGCTGACTCTGACAAATCAAGATCTTTGGCTGATTTGCCAAAATAGGTCTGGGCAGCTGTTTCAACGCCCCAAGCTGTCCCGCCATATGGCACATTATTAAGGTAGTTTTGTAAAATCTCATCTTTGGAAAAAGCAGTTTCGACTCGAAGAGAAAGATAGAGCTCTTTGAGCTTTCTGGGAAGTGTCCGCTCAGGCGAGAGAAAGACAGTTTTAACAAGCTGCTGGGTAATGGTCGAGCCGCCCTGGACGTTGTGTTCAACAATAATGCTCTTGGCAGCTCTTGTGATTCCCAAAAGATCAAAACCGCGGTGCTTGTAAAAGTCTTTATCTTCAATGGCAATGGTGGCATTTTTGAGACTTACTGGGACATCGGCAAGTTTTACAGCCGTGCGATTTTTATCCAAATAAATATCATAAAGGAGCTTGCCGTTGCGGTCATAAATATGGGTAGTCAGGGGGATATTGCTAGTGGCCAGCTTATCAGGACTTGGTAAATTGCGAGTCAAAAACCATAAGTAGATTGACCCGAAAAAGATAAATAGGACAAAAAGTCTTAAAAGGACTTGTTTATTAAATTGGGGCTTACCGCTTGGGAAAATAATGTAACGGAATTCTCCCTTTTTAAAATATCGGATAGTTCGAACTCGCAACCTATTTGCCAAAACTTGGAGTTTGGCTTTTCCTACCCTTTTACTTTTAAGATCGTTTAATAATTGTCGGTGTGTGTTTTTCATCGAATTCCACTCGAATTATATTCGTGCAGAGCACTCTAGCGTAGCGCAAACCAAACTTAGTTTGGTTTCTTAATTCTCATTAACGTTCAAATTATACCCCAATAAAAGACCAAGCTAAATCAGAGCTTTAATATTGTTTGACAAGCGATTAGAGTTAATTTAATCTGAACTTAATTAGGTATGAAGTCCAAAGACGAAGATTTACCGCTTCCGGACCTGAACGTTTCCAAAATTAATAAAGTTGGCCTTTTGAGTTTGATCCTTATTTTAGGAGTCGCGCTTTATTTGACTGTCAAAGCAATATTGCCTTCTTTCTCTGAAACTAAGGTGGGGATAATTTCAGGTCAAATTTTATCTCCCAATACGTCGGATGTTATTGCAGGGAATAAAGTTGAAATCAAGGCAGAAGCCAAGTCGCCCGATGGCATTGGTAAAGTAGAATTTTGGGCCAAGCATGCCGGGAGTTGGGAAAAAATCGGGACGGTTGAGAATAGTCCGTATACATTCGTATGGGACACGTCTGAAATCAAAAAACCGTACGCGGTAACACTGACTATCCATATCACTGATAAAAAAGGTAATTCAGTTTCTGACCCTGGGGGTTGGCGAGAAGATATAATATTATCAAATTAATTATGTCTAAATTTCTGGTTATTTTAGGAAAACTTTTAACGATATTAGGATTAATCACCTCAATTATTTTCGGTATTGCAATAATTGTTGGCGGAATATATGGAGGTAACTATCTACGTCTAAAATATGGACTTCCTGTGGGTTTTATTTATTTTTTTGTAGTTTTTATTTTATTTTTAATTGGCTTATCTATTGTTAGTCTTTTTAAAGTTGCGAAAACAAACACATTACCCAGAGAAATAAATAATAGCGAAATATCAAGAAATCTTGATCCAGACGAGAAGCTTGTTGGGTATATACCGGGAGTAACTTTTAATGGCTCACGACCACTTCAAATATCTGCCAAAATATCAATTTTTGACGTTGGTACGGTTATACGATCGGAGAATGCAATTTTAGTTTCAAATAAGAGATTACTTTTTATTACTGTTCCACTGCCTGGCGCTGGGAAGATTATAGGTTGGAACTTCACGATGCTACAGTGGTTTTTTGCGAAAAAGGATATGTCTAAATATTTAGAAGAACTACTTGCTACAATGACGTTAAAGGATATTGCCGGGAAATATTGCAATTTTGCTTTGAATTTTAATGATGTTGAAGAAATGCGATTTATAGATAAGTTTTTATTTATAAATTCCAAAAATATTAGATTTAATTTTAAAGATGGTACAGTTATTCAATACATTGTTGGAGATTTAAAAGAGTTTAATAAATCCAAAGATTTGCTCAAAACTACAGGAGTAAAGCTTGTATTTTCCTAATTAACTTTTTTAAGATAGATAACAGTTCCGACAATTGCGGCCACTAATATAATCTGAAGGGGACCCAAAAGATGGTTAATTTTTAAGACGCCTAAAGTTGTCAGCGTCGTTCCAAAAAAGATTCCCGAGTAGATGAATTTTTTGGCAAGCGGTGTATTTTTTCTCGATTTAATTCTTTCATAAACCCAAAAGATAAGGCTGATAAGAGTTGAAGATATAATAAAAATCAGAGCGAAAAATAGAATAATAGTCGAAGTATCCGGAGTCGATTTATTGATTAAAATAACAAGCAATATTAAGGGTAAAATAACAAGACCTGAGGTCAATAAAATCAATCGGGGCAGCTTCATAAATACTTCTTGATAGACGTGTTAAAATTCTAGCACAAAATGCCATCAACCAACCTTCTTTATATCATCATAATTCTTCTGGCAGCCGGACTTGTCATGGTTTTTCTGCAGGTTAAAAAAATGTCTGAACCAAAAAAGGACGAAACAACCGATCTTCTGATGAAGCTTATCAAGCAGATCCAGGAGAGCTCTGACAAAACTTCTCAAAATACCCAAAGGCAACTGGCTGAAACAACAAGGTCTCTTAACGAAAGACTCGATAAAGCGGCCAACGTGATTGCCAATGTATCCAAGTCGGTGGGTGAAATGACTGAGATCGGACGCAGCATGAAAGACTTGCAGGATTTTTTGCGCTCCCCTAAGCTGCGCGGTCAAATCGGCGAGTCGGTTTTAAAAGATCTCTTGGGCCAATCCTTGCCTAAACAAAATTTTCATTTGCAGTACGCTTTTAAAGATGGCCAGATTGTGGATGCGGCTTTAAAAATCGAGCAAGGAATTATCCCGATCGATGCCAAATTTCCAATGGAAAACTTTCAAAAAATGGCCAAAGCCGAAACTGAAAAAGAACGCGCTGATTTTCGGAAATTATTTACAGGTGACGTTAAAAAACACATTGACTCGATTTCTTCGAAATATATCAGACCTTCCGAAGGCACACTCGACTTTGCCCTAATGTATATCCCGTCCGAACCGGTTTATTATGAGATCCTAACCAACTCGCCTGAGCTTGATGATTACGCTTATAAAAAGAGGGTCCGGCCCGTTTCACCAAATACGCTTTATGCTTACCTTCGGGCAATCATCATGTCGATGGAAGGATCAAAAATTGAAAAACAAGCCGGCCAGATTTTATCAGCGCTTCGGGAGGTTGGCGACGAAGCCGATAAATTTGGGATATCGCTGCTTTTACTTACCAAACATGTTAAAAATGCCGCCGCAACTTCGGATGATGTAACTTCGAGATTTTCAAGACTGTCCACCAAAATTTCTTCAATTCAGGCATTTGAAGAAAAGGCTGTGAAACAGCTTAAGAGTGATGAGTGATATTTTAAAAGATCTAAACCCCGAGCAAAAAAAAGCAGTCACTACTACCAAAGGCCCGCTTTTGATCATTGCTGGGGCCGGTACTGGTAAGACAACTGTAATTGCCAGACGTATTGCCTACCTCATCGAGGAAAAGCTAGCCAAGCCGTCTGAAATATTGGCGCTGACTTTTACCGATAAAGCAGCAGCCGAAATGGAAGAGCGAGTCGATGTTTTGGTACCGTATGGATACATTGATACATGGATCTCCACGTTTCATTCATTTGGCGATCGAATTTTAAGAGAGTGTGCACTCGAAGTGGGTCTATCCCCGGATTTTCGAGTGCTTTCAAAGCCTCAGCAGATATTATTTTTCGAACAAAATCTTTTTAGGTTTAATCTTGATTATTATCGTCCTTTAGGTAATCCGGCTAAATTTATCTCAGCTATTCTGGCTTTTTTTTCAAGACTAAAAGACGAAAACATTATCCCGGAAGAATTTAATAAATACGTAAGCATTTTGAAGAAAAAAGCAAAAGCAGAAGAGGATAAAATCGAGCTTAAAAAATACCAAGAATTATCAAGCGCTTATGAAACTTATGAGGATCTCAAAAACGAAGCCGGATTTTTAGATTTTGGCGATCAAGTTGTCAAAATAATCGATCTTTTTAAAAGACGTCCCAAGATCTTAAAAGATTATCAAGCCCGGTTTAAATATATTTTGGTCGATGAGTATCAAGACACTAATTTTGCACAGAATGAACTGGTCAAAATGTTATCGTCTTCTCATAAAAATATTTGTGTCGTCGGTGACGATGACCAATCGATTTACAAATTCCGTGGCGCAGCAATTTCAAATATTTTAGAATTTCAAAAAGTGTATAAAAATGCTGAAAATGTTGTCTTGACTCAAAATTATCGTTCGACTCAAGCGGTTTTGGATAGTGCTTACAAACTTATTAGTCACAACAATCCTGACCGCCTAGAGATCAAAAACAATATCGACAAAAAATTAAAATCCCAAATTCCAAACGGTAGGGCGCCTCAAGAGCTCTTTGCCGATAAGATCTCGGAAGAAGCTGATTTGGTCGCGTCGACTATTGAAAAGCTAATGGCAAAAAGTGTCCGTCATTCTGGTAACTCAGAACGCAGTGTGGAGGCATCCAGAATCGATCCTGGACAAGCCAGGATGACAGGCGGTTACTCCTACAAAGACTTTGCAGTACTTGTACGAGCCAATTCTCAGGCTGATCATTTTCTGCGCGCTTTTAACATGAAGGGAATTCCTCACAAATTTATCGGGTCGTCAGGTCTTTATAGTCAGCCGGAGGTTGCGCTTTTGATCTCATTTTTGAGCTCGCTTGCCAATTTTGAAGATAGTCTCAATCTTTTTAATTTGGCGACTTCTGATATTTATGAGCTTTCGGCATTTGATGCGGTAGCCCTTTCCTCTTACGCCAAACGAAAGAATCGGTCATTATGGAAAATTATGACGACTTTGCAAACAAGTCCTCCTGAAGATCTGAGCATTTCGAGTGAAGGGCAAGCAATTGTTCAAAAAATTGTTGATGATTTGTCCGAGTCTTTAAAAATGGCTCGTAAAGAAAATGTGGGTCGGGTTACATTTCAATTTTTAAAAAACACAGGTTACTTAACCAAACTTGAACGTGAGTCATCGGTAGAGTCCCAAATAAAAATCCAAAATGTCGCTAAGTTTTTTGACAAAATAAAGGAGTTTACCGATGTGGCCAAAGTAGAAAGTGTCTTTCAGTTTGTAGATTATTTAGAAGCTTTGCGGGGAGCCGGCGACGATCCATCGACTGTTGAGTTTGACCCGGATTTGGATGCGGTTAATATCATGACGGTCCATGGCGCCAAAGGGCTTGAGTTTAAAGTCGTATTTATGGTTGCTCTAACCTCAGACCGATTTCCATCCAGATCCCGAGGAGAGGTAATTGAAGTGCCAGAGGGTCTTATTAAAGAAACCTTGCCGGAAGGTGATTGGCATATCCAGGAAGAACGAAGGCTTTTTTATGTAGGTGTAACGAGAGCAAAAGAGCTTTTGTATTTTACATGGTCTCGGGATGTTGGTGGGGTTAGGGTAAAGAAAATTTCACCCTTTGTTTTGGAAGCGATGGACAAACTTGCCTCGAGTGCGGCTCTTACCAAACTATCGCCTTTAGAAAAAATAGAAAAGTTTGCCCCAACGCCGCCCAAACTTTCGCAGCAGGTACTTTTTGACACAAGTATCCTGCGTCTGACCCAAGGCTCAATTGATGATTATCTGACCTGCGCTTACAAATATCGCTACATGCATGTTTTGGGAATACCAATACTCAGACATCACGCGGTTGCCTATGGGGCGGCTCTTCATGCCGCAATTGCCCAATTTTTGCAATCTAAAAAACAAGGAAAAGTAATGCCTTTGACAACGCTCCTTGAAATATTTGATCGTGTTTGGGACAGTGAAGGATTTTTAACAATTGAACATGAAGAAAAAAGAAAAGCCCAGGGCAAAGTAGCCCTTACCCGTTTTTGGGATCGGGAAGTAAAAAGTAAAGAAATGCCTGCCTATATTGAGAAAAAGTTTGATCTGCATTTTGAGGATGTTTTAGTCGTTGGGCGCTTTGACAGAGTTGATATCGAAAATGGCGACGAGGTGACAATAATCGATTACAAATCCTCTGATACCATTGATCAGGATCGAGCAGACGCCCAAGCTAAAGAATCAATACAATTGGCAATCTATGCACTTTACTGGTTTAAGATGACTAAGAAATTGCCTCAAAGTGTGCAACTTCATTTTTTGGAAAATGGACTGGTCGGTCGGTATGAGCCCACCGAGAAAGATATGCAAAAGACAGAGAAATTAATAATTGATACGGCCCAGAAGATTAAGCGCGATATCAAAACCAATACTTTTGTTGCCAATCCTAAATATTTTGGCAGAGAACCAGCCTGCACTTATTGTGCATACAACAGTATTTGCCCGTTTAGTTTAGCGAAATAAGTGAGGCAGCCCCGCTTGCGATCTGACGATCTAAAGCGAGGCAAAAATGCTAATTTCAAAGGAGGCCTCACGCTTGCAGATCGTAATCATCAATTAACGATCTTAAATTCCCCAAATAAAATTGAATTTATAAGTGGGTGGAAACTCCAAATCTTGTCCGCCGAATGATTTTTTAAAATGGGTGAATCCCCGCCATGATCTGGTTTGCTTGGGATATCGTGGGTCATAAACGCCTTCAAAATCAAAAATTTTGACACCTCTTTTTCGCGACTCCGCAAGAGCGTTTGTGACCACCAAGTATTGAGCCGAGACCTCTCTCCCCTTCTTATTAGTTGCGGCATAGATGTAGTAGGCGATGTCGTCATAAATTAATACCAAACATCCGGCAACAATTTGGGAATTGATAAAGGCTAAGCAAATAAAACGACCTTTTCCTTCAAAACTTTGATAAAGCCGGGCAATCTCGTGATCTTGTCCGAGGGTGAGTGTTTTGGTGCTTTTCCATAAATCTATAAATTCCTCTACCCTATCTGATATATGTATGGATACATCATGATTAAGAGTCTTTTTAATTTCATAACGAGTTTTTTTAGATAAGTTTTTTTCATTCCACTCCCCTAGTTGGACTTGAATTGTTTTTGGCGCCAAATATGGATTGGCTTTGAACAAATTATTTAATTTAGGAGGCAAGGAAGGTTCGATAAGGATTTGCCAAGCATGATATTTTTGAGCAATAGATTTTAAATAATCGTCAGTCGGGGCATTAGTTGGTCGTTGGATTTTGATGAATGATCCAAACGGACCAAATTTTTTGATATAGGCCACACCGCCATCAAATTTATTAATTTCCCATCCAGAAGAGCGCATGAACTTTTGCCAAGCAGGCGATTGTCTAATGTCCATAACATCTTCTAAAGGGCACCAAGGTTCCCTTTAGAATTTCCCTCCTAAAGTTGAGAAATTTGTCTCGGCAAAGCCGAATCCAAATTTGTTTTGATAATTTTTCATTTAGAAAATTTTGCTAAGTCGCAGAATAAACCAACGAAGTTTATCCGATGCGATAAATACTTTATAAAGATTGGGATTTACGACCAAATCATAGGCTCCAACAAACGTTACTAGTTTTCCGCCATAACCTTCTTTAAAACGGTGAAATCCGTACCATGGATCGGACTGAGGCGTACCAGGTGCAACAGCACCCCACATATCAAAGCGTTTAAAATTATTCTTGCGAGCCATGCGAAGTGCCTCCCAAGCAATCAAATTGGAAGCCATTGCCTCGCGGTGGGCCGTAGTTGATCCACCGTATGGATAATATGCCGTATCCTTAAAATTAAATATGACCCAGGCGGTCAGGACTTCTTTTTTGAGACTTGCAGTAAGTAGGCTAACAAGGCCCGATTCTGATAAGACCTCCCACATTTTTAAGTAGTAGGACTCAGGATGAACAAAAAATTTATTACGTGCGGCAGTTTGTTTTTGCAGTTTCAAAAATTCTTTAAATGAACCTATGTCATTTTTCTCTTCAACGATGACGTCATGACGCTCGGCAACGCGAATGTTGTATCTGGTTTTGGAATGCATTTTTGCCAAGAGCTCTTCTTCGGAAAGGGAAAGATCGACCATGAAAGTATAGTTGGCAAAGACGGATTTAGGTGAGGGTCGAAGGCCCAAGGCTTTAAGTTTTTTAACATCAGCCTCATTACTCTCCAAATCAGGTTCGAATTTAATGAGAATTGCCTTTTTCTCACGGGCGATTTTTGAAGCCTCCGCTAGTATTTCTTTGCTCGGCAAGCCACTTTTGGGACAATAACCTACATAATAAGGAAGATGAGGTATTTTATGGAAAGTAATTTGTAGGCCTTCGATTAATTTTTTGCCTTCAAATCGACCCAATCGCACGACGTCAACGCCTGTTTTTTCTCGGAAATCTCCCCATTCCCATGACTGAATGATGTGAGAGACAGTTTTGTTGTATGAATCTTTATCTGTTGAGTCAAGTACTTTAATCATGCATGATGAGTATCGCATCTTGTACTCGCCCCTTGCAACAAAACGAGGTTTCTTGCAATACTGGAGCTAAGATGGCTAAAAAAGTTGTCAGGAAAACAAGGAGCGCAAAGCCAGCGCGAACTAGCAACAGGACAACTTCTGCCCAAAGCCAGGATACTCTTATTCTATTGGCGGCAGGAGTGATTGTGATTGCAGTCGTGGCAATGCTTCTTCTCTAAAATACCTCTTAGTAATTATCTAAGTACTCAGGACGTTCTGGAATGTTTAAACCTCCCAGTGGTAAGAGGAGATGTTCAGGGATATCGATGACAAAGCGGGAAATAACCGATGACGAACGCGTACCAAAATAGAGGCGTTCTCTAGTGTAAGTGATATACAATTTTTCTTTGGCACGAGTTATGGCCACATAAGCTAAGCGTCTTTCCTCTTCCAGCTGGTCCGGCTCCATCAGCGATCGGGAATGGGGGAAAAGCCCCTCTTCCATACCTACTAAAAAGACAATTGGGAATTCCAAGCCTTTGGCGGCGTGAATCGTCATCAAAGTAACCTTGGGGCCTTCGTCACTTTTAAGCCTGCCTGATGGTGTATAGCCTGTTTCCATCAAAGCGACATTTTCCAAAAAGGCATCAATTGCTTCAAAGCCGCTCGCTACAGACTTGAGTTCTTTGACGTTTTCAACTCGAGCCGACCCTTGATCGGTCCCATCATCGATAAGAAGCAAATAATCAGTTTTATCAAGGACTGTTTCGATAAGATCAATCGGTTTGGACAAGGGGTCAATGTCAGGGACAGCTAATAAAAACTTTTTGAGCCTCGTTTTGCCAAGTTTTTCAATTCGATTTATCGCCACACTATCCTTGGGATTGGCAATTACCCGCAGATGCGCCAGGATATCTTTAATTTCTTTGCGCTCGTAAAATCTCAGGCCGCCAACTAAGCGATAAGGCACACGGTCGTGTAAAAAGGCTTCTTCAAGGGCTCGGCTTTGGGCATTGGTTCGGTACAAAATGGCGAAATCAGAAAAAGGATACTGACTCTCTTTAATGACTTTGACGATAAAATTTGCCTCAGCTACCTCATTGGAGGTCTCGGCCAGAATCAGTTTTTGACCTTCGGAATTTTTGGTCCAAAGCTTGAGAATTGGGTGAGAGGTATTTTTGGCAATCACCGCATAAGCTGCGTCCAAAATATTTTGCGAGGAGCGATAATTTTCTTCCAGGTTAAAAGCTTGAACTTTGGGGAAATCTTTTTGGAAATTAAGAATGTTGCGAAAATCAGCACCCCGAAAGCCATAAATTGCCTGGGAAGCATCACCTACAACAGTTAAATTGCCCCAATAAGCTGATAAAAGCTTGGTCAAGACATACTGAGTCCGGTTAACATCCTGATACTCATCAACCAAAACGTATTTGTATCGTTTTGAAATCCTCTCTTGGGCGGCGGGATCCTGTTTTAAAAGCTCGACTGATTTAAAAAGAAGATCGTCAAAATCAAGCGCGTTATTTTCTTTTAAAATCTTTTGATATTCGACATAAATTTTGGCAACGGCTTCAGCAAAATAGCCTCGGGCATAATTTTTATACTCTTCCGGAGAAAGTAACTCATTTTTCGCATTGGAGATATAGGATAAAACAGCGCCGACTTTGTAGTTTTTGGGCGAAATGCTTAACTTTTCCATGGCCATTTTAATGGCTCGTTCACTATCACTTGTATCATAGATGACAAAGTTTTTCGAAAGTCCCAAGACATCACCTTCAATCCGAAGCAGTTTGGCACAAAATGAGTGAAATGTGCCCATCAGGGGCAGTTCTTCCTCACTACTGCCCAATAGATTAACAACCCGGTTGCGCATTTCATCGGCGGCTTTGTTGGTGAAGGTGACCATGAGGATGTTGTGAGGCGCTACTTTTTTATCAGAAATAAGGTAGGCTACCTTGTGAGTCAAAACTCTTGTTTTGCCACTTCCGGCACCCGCCAAAACCAAAACTGGTCCGTCGGTTGCGGCAACCGCTTGTTGTTGGATAGGATTAAGTTTTGATAGGATAGAGGAGCTTTCTGTCATTGGTAACTTTTGATAATATCATAAGACTGTCAAAAAGACAGGCAAAAACAAAACAAATTTATATTCATGAGACATTTATTAATTTAAATAAAATTATGGTTAAATTTATCGATTTTTACGCTGATTGGTGTGCACCCTGTAAAGTGATGACGCCAGTCATTGAAGAGATTAGAAAAGAATACGAAGGCAAAATCACGCTTGAGGAGATTGACGTGGATGCCAATCAACCACTGACCAATCAATACGGTGTTTTGTCTATCCCAACCTATTTGATCTTAAAAGACGATCAGGAAGTGGGTCGGTTGGTTGGAGTCAATCCCAAGGCAAGGCTAGTCGAAGTTATCAATCAAGCATTAGCTTAAAAACTCTCACCCAATGGAAACGCTTTTAGTCGCCAATTGGAAGGCCAATAAAACTTTGGCCCAAGCCCTTAACTGGCTTGACCAAGTTTCTCAAATCAATTTACCCGAAGGAATTGTGATGGTTATTGCTTCGCCTTATCCCTTTTTAGCCTCACTTCAAAAAGAAATTATGGCCAATCAGTTAAGTATCAAACTAGCATCACAGGATGTTTCCAAATTTGGAGATGGCGCTTATACAGGCGAGGTAACTGGTGCGATGCTTGAAGGACTTGTTGAGTATTGCCTTGTGGGCCATTCCGAAAGAAAGGCTAATTTTGCCGAATCAGATCAAGACGTTGCCCAAAAAGCGGCCTTACTTTTAAAAAATAATATTGCGCCGATTGTTTGCGTTCCGGATCAAACAACACCAGTACCAGCTGGGGTCAGATGGGTAGCCTACGAGCCGCCTTCGGCAATTGGCACGGGAGATGCAGATAGTGCGGCCCACATCCAAGAAATGGTGAGGCTTATCAATGCGGCGACTCAGACGAAAGTTTTGTATGGCGGATCGGTCGATGCTGATAATATCAAGATAATTGCAGACTCGACTGGGGTATCAGGTTTTTTGATTGGAGGCGCAAGTCTTGATCCAGCCGAGTTTACGGCCCTTGTTTCTAGTCTCTAGGTCTCGATACAATTTAGAAGTATGAAGCGCTATCGAAAAAACTATTTCGATAGTTAGAGTAATACTTCGCAAAAGTGCGTAGCATTTTATTAGAAACACATTATGGCAGTAGTTTTTTTTGACCAAAAGCGAGCTCATCCCACCAAAACAGCAGTTTCTTCAACTGGGCATCCGCGTAAGCGAAAGTTGCCCAAGATCTGGTACGTGGCCCTGACACTCATCATTGCCTGGCTAATTTTCTTTTTAGTGCCCCCGCTTAACAAATGGGCCAGTGGATTTTTATCTTCCGAAATAATCGCTTCGATTACAAAAAGCGGCCCTCAAGTCAAAAATGAAAGAGGGCGAACCAATATTTTGCTGCTCGGTACGGGTGGAGGAAATCACGAAGGGCCGGATCTTTCCGACACAATGATTGTGGCTTCCGTTGATCTTAAAACTAAAGATACACAGTTAATCTCGATCCCCAGAGACCTCTGGGTACCCTCGCTTTCTTCCAAAATTAACGCCGCTTATGCATATGGTCGAGAGAAACGATCGGATCAGGGTTTAAAACAAGCTAAGGATGCGGTTTCTAGTGAGTTAGGAATTCCGATCCACTATGCGGTGCGGCTTGATTTTGACGGTTTTACCAAAGCCGTAAATTTGGTGGGTGGGCTTGATGTGGATGTGGAAAATACTTTTGATGATTTCGTCTATCCAATTTTGGGCAAGGAAAATGATCTTTGTGGCAAACACTATGAAAAAATTACGCTGCCGGCCGATGCTTCACCCGAGGCCAAAGACTACTTAATCAAAGATGATGCGGGGCAAATATATCCCGATGAGCCAGCGACTTTTGCCTGTCGGTTTGAACATATTCATTTTAATAAAGGTATCTCAACTATGGATGGAACAACTTCCTTAAAATATGTACGCAGTCGCAAGGGCACCAATGGAGAAGGTAATGACTTTGCCCGGTCTCGTCGGCAAGAAAGAATCATCACGGCATTTAAGGCTAAAATTTTTTCAACAGGCACTCTTTTAAATCCTAAAAAAATCATCGATCTGACCGGAACTTTTAAAGATTCAATCGATACTGATATTGGAGGCACTGAGATTACCCAGTTTGCTAAGCTAGTGGGTGATGCTCGCGATGGGCAAATAAAAACCATTTCGCTTGATGCGGATAAAGCCGATAGCCTACTAGTGGTCGGAGACCCGGCGAATTTTGGAGGGGCTTATGCGGTCGTGCCCAAAGATAATGACAAACTTAAACAGATAATTGAAAATCTTCTCTACCCGCCTCAACCACCACAATAAGTACTAGGCAAGTATTAAATTAAAAAAAGGGATTAGTTTTCCTGAGTAACAAGCTTGGCGATACCTAAAAATATTAGGAAAAAGGCGAAGGCGGCTAATAAAATAGTGGGAGTCGTGGTGCCTGATACGGGTAGCGAACTACCGGTGGCCGATGCGCTTGACCCAGCGGCAGCATATGCCGAAACTGGAGCAAAAAGCGGAGCTAAAATGGTGGCGATTAGGGCAGCCTTCCTCATTGGAATTTAGATTATCAGACTGTAGCTCTTACGTCAAGTCTTTAAAGTTTTTAGGCTGTTTTTGCCTGTGGGGCTTTGTGAGCGACTCGTGATTTGACCCGATTCGCGTGAGCGTGGTTGAAAAGCTTTTTCTTGGCAGCTCGGTCGACAATGCTTTGAAGCTTGGAAATATTTTCTGCAGTCGGGCTTGCGATGGCTTCTTTGCGGGCTTTTTTGATTCGGTCACGGATCACTCGGTTGAGTGATGTTCGCTTTTCATCCTGACGGTTTTTCTTAATGGCCGAACTTGTAAGTGGCATATTTATATCAAGAGATGAATTTTATCTTAAATTGGCCTCTCATTTCAAGCCAAACTTCTTGTTGTAGAGAAAGACAGCTTGTTATACTAAACTACTGACTTTTTATTCATGGTTAAAAACATATTCACAAATAGCACAAATTTCCTAACTGGCCGCCAAAATTCAATCCTATCGGCGGCTTTAATTATCATGATTTCGATCGTGGCTTCGCGTATATTGGGGCTGGTTCGTTACCGAATGCTTGCAGCCAATTTTGGATCGACCCCCCATCTTTTGGACTCATTTATTGCCGCTTCGGCTGTGCCCGATGCTATTTTCGAAGTCTTTATTTTTGGGGCGGTGTCGGTAGCTTTTATCCCGGTTTTTTCTAGTCTTTGGTCGCATAACAAAAAAGAAGAGGCATGGAATTTGGCCTCGTCTATGGTCAATATCTCAATCATTGTCTTTTTGATTTTGGGCGGGATTGTCTTTTTTACCGCTGATACTCTGGCAAAACTTGTCGTACCAGGGCTTAATGCAGCCAGCCCCGAAAATGCTCATATAGTTGGAAATCTAATCAAACTGATGCTTATCTCCCAAATATTTTTTGTCGCGGGGACATTTTTAACTAGCCTTTTGCAGTCGTTCCATCGCTTTTTGATTCCGGCAATTGCATCTATTTTTTACAACGTTGGTATTATTTTAGGTATTATTTTTTTGGTGCCCGTTTTTGGAATTTACGGGCCGGCAATTGGTATGAGTCTGGGAGCCATGCTTTTTATGTTTTTGCAAATCCCCTTGGCTTATTCGCATGGCTTCCGCTTTAGACTAAAACTAGATTTTGACAACAGTGTCAAAAGTGTCGTGACTTTGATGGTGCCGCGCTCGTTGTCCTTGGCGGCTGTTCGGATTAATGATCTTGTGAATGTCGCCTTGGCTTCACTTTTGGCAACCGGTTCAATTGTTGTTTTTAACTTTGCCCAAGTTTTAGTCCTTATGCCCATTGCCTTATTTGGCGGTTCAATTGCCCAAGCATCATTACCAACTCTTGCAAGTCTATTCTCTAGAGGCAAAATGGCTGAGTTTAAATCAACTTTTGCTTCGGCTTTTAATCAAATCCTTTTCTTTACTCTACCTTCGGCGGCTATCCTCTCAGTCCTTCGTATCCCAGTTGTTCGTCTGGTATACGGAGCAGGTGAATTCCCTTGGGATTTGACAGTTTTGACTGGCCGGACTTTGATTGCCTTTACCTTGGGGCTTGTTGCTCAGTCACTAGTTCTTTTATTTGCCCGGGCTTTTTATGCAATGCATGATACCAAAACGCCGGTAATCATTGCGGCGGTTGCCATAATTTTGGACATTGTCCTTTCTCTTTTGTTTGTTTTTGTCTTACATTTACCGGTGGTTTATTTGGCGGTTTCTTATTCGGCGGGCAATTTGGTGAGTGTTTCCTTGGCCTTTATCGCACTTGAGCGAAAAGTTGGAAGATTTGAGCTATCTGAGATTGCCGTGCCGTTTTTAAAAATGATCACCGCGGCATTTGTGATGGCCATCAGTCTTTATGTACCTCTTAAGTTTTTGGACCAGCTTGTTTTTGACACGACCCGCACAATTAACTTAATCCTTTTGACTGGTATCGCCTCGGTCTTTGGAACCTTTGTCTACCTCGCTCTTTGTACGCTTTTTAAAGTCAAAGAAATTTTTTTAGTGTGGCGCTTTTTCTCAAGTTTTGGTACGATCCGCAAGGTTTTTACCAAGCCACCGGCGGTGGTCGATTCAGAATCACCTATTAAGTAATTTTAAATTTTAAATTAAAAATTAATAATTGCAGAAATGAACATTAGAAATTTCTGTCTCATTGCCCACATTGACCACGGTAAGTCGACACTTGCTGATCGAATCATGGAAATTTGTGGCGCCATTGAAACCGGGGGCAATCCCCAACTTTTAGATTCTTTGGAGCTTGAGCGTGAGCGGGGAATTACTATCAAACTCAAAGCAATTAGGCTCAAATATCGCCCCAATCCAACTTTTGAAAATCCCAGTCAAGAAGAATATTTTTTCAATCTGATCGATACTCCCGGGCACGTTGATTTCTCCTACGAAGTTTCGCGGTCTCTGGCTGCTTGCGAGGGAGCGGTTTTGATAGTGGATGCGACCCAAGGCGTCCAGGCACAAACCCTTGCTAATTTTAACCATGCGATGACCGCCAACTTGACTGTTATACCTGTCGTTAACAAAATTGATTTACCCGAAGCCCAAGTTGAGGATGTCGCCAAACAAATCATGGAAACGTTTGGTTTTAAAGAAGACGAAATCGTCAAAGTTTCAGCTAAAACCGGCATTGGAGTTGAAGATCTTTTAAACAAAATAATTCAAGTTGTCCCACCACCTAATATCGAAGGCTTGACCCGAGCTCTAATTTTTGATTCGTCTTTTGATCCATACAAAGGCGTCATTGCGACTGTCAGACTCTTTGGCGGCAAGCTTAAAAAGGGTGATAAGATAAATTTTCTCGGGTCTGACTCGTCGGCCCAGATTTTGGAAATAGGCTATCTAGACCCAAAGCCTAGATATATCGACGAGCTTTTTGGCGGACAAATTGGCTTTATTGTGACGTCTCAAAAAGACATCAGCAAGGTGACAGTCGGTGATACTATTTCAACCGACCCGACAACGACCGCACTTGAGGGTTACCGCGAACCAAAGTCCTTTGTTTATCTTTCAATTTATCCAGTTGATCCGGATGAGTTCTTGACTCTACGCTCGGCTTTGGAAAAATTTAAACTCTCTGACGCGGCTCTTACTTTTGAACCAGAATTTTCAGGGGCACTGGGCAACGGTTTTCGCTGTGGCTTCTTAGGCCTTCTTCATGCCGATGTGGTCCAAGAGAGGCTTGAAAGGGAGTATGGGCTCAATCTCATTGCGACCTCGCCAACTGTTGCGTACGAGGTAGGCGACACCCTTATTCGTCGGCCGGCGGATCTAGGAGACAATATAAGAGAAGTTGCCGAGCCCTGGGCTAAGATTTCCATTTTTGTCCCCAATGAGTTTATTGGAGCCGTCTTGGAGCTTATTTATGCCAAGCGAGGCATTGTGACGGACAGGGAGATTATTGGCAGGCAAGTAAAAATATCATCCGATGTGCCGCTGTCAGAGCTTATTGGTGATTTTTATGATCGGCTCAAATCAGTCTCATCCGGCTTTGCCTCACTTGATTGGGAGTTTTTGGAATACCGCCCCATTGAAGTCTCACGCCTCGATATCCTTGTAAATGGCATCCCGGTGGATGCACTTTCTCAAATTGTTGTGCGGTCCAAAGCCGAAAGTATTGGTAGGGAAATGGTTAAAAAGTTGAAAGAAGCAATCCCCAGACAAAACTTTGAAGTACCGATTCAAGCCTCAATTGGCGGAAAAATAATTGCACGAGAAAATATCGCTGCCTATCGTAAAGACGTGACCGCCAAACTTTATGGTGGAGATGTCACCCGCAAAAATAAATTACTCGATAAACAAAAGAAAGGTAAACGAAGAATGAAGATGGTAGGAAGAGTGGAGATTCCTCAGGAGGCGTTCTTAACAGTGTTGAAGAGTTAATAAACAAAATTGTATTTTGTTTGCGCAAAGCTAAAAGAGAGCGTATAAACTACTCGAGGAATTGTAAGTTCAAAGGAGGAGTAGTTTGCGTATAACTTCGCTTAACTCTTTTGATCGATTGTCAAAGAGTCGCTTCGTTATACTAGGAAGATGGTTGGAAGAGTTGAAATACCACAGGAAGCATTTTTGACAGTATTAAAATCATGACAGAGCGAGAAAGGCTCCAATTTATTTTTATCAACGGTCGCACTTCGGCGGGTAAGGACACCCAGGTAGAAATCCTTGAAAAAGAAATTCCCGATTCAATCAGACTTTCAACCGGCGATATTTATAGGGGTGCCCGGACACCTGGTGGTGAATATGGCCAGTTTCACCCAATTGTCGCGCCTTATGTAGCAGCAGTTGATGCCGGGCAACTTTTGCCCATGGATGTCGTTATCGAGATGGCGGGTGCTGTTATCGAAGATGAGATTGGTAAGGGCAGACGAGCTTTTATCTTTACAGGATTTCCCAGAAGTATTGAGCAAGTGGAAAAAGTTGATGAGTATCTTGAGAGGCTTGGTAGTGATTTTGAAGTCCAAGTGGGTCATGTCTGTATCGCTGTAACAGAATCCTTGGCCAAAGAAAGGGCGCGGATTAGACGGTCTCAAGCAGTGGAAAAAGGCGAGACGCCCAGGTCAGACGATATGGAAGAAGCATTAGATAAAAGAATGGAGCAATACTCATCATTTACTGGTCCGATGTTCCATCACTTAGCCAATCAAAAAAGATTGAAAATTGTTAGAGGCGACGGAACAGTTAATGATGTTCGCTCAAAAATTGCCAAAGCACTAAGTCATGAAAGCTGAAAAGATAGTTAATGTTGCAGTCAGCCCATCTATTTTCCGAGATAAATTTTTACTTATCAAAAGAGAAAAAGAACCGTTTCAAAATCTCTGGGCAATACCCGGCGGCAAAATAGAAGTTGGCGAAACTGTTGCAGAAGCCGTGACAAGGGAGATCGAGGAAGAAAGCGGGCTTGACGTCAAATTTATTGCTTTGCGCGGAGTAGTTCACGAATTTCTTTATCAGAAAAAAGAAATCGTAGGGCATTTCATTATGTGGGTTTGTGAAACCCGGGCCAAAAAAGATACTGCTCAAACAAAGTCTGAAGGTGAAATCCGATGGTTTAATAAAGAAGATATTAAAAAGAATAAAAGCAAAATAATCCCCAGCGACTTTGCAATGCTTGAAGAGTTTTTCCTCAAAAACAAAAAGAATCTTCCGATCCATCACTCCCGCATGCAATATGCCCACAAAACTTATCTTTTAGAATCGTTTGGAGTTTGATTTCCCGCCAAGTTTGATCTACTGTTAATTTATGCACCAGAAAAAGGGATCGGTTTTTGCACTCGTTTTTATCGCCGCACTTATCCTCATCGCATTTGCCTCGGTGTATCTGGCTTTTATGAAGACCACTTTTTTTGACAAGCACAATCCGTTCCACAAAGCTCCGACTCAAGCGACAACTTCTGCAACAACAAATACAACTTCTGATGAAACAGCAAATTGGAAAACATATACGGACTCAAAATATAAATTTTCTTTTCAATATCCTCCAAATTGGAGAGAAGTGCCTCCAATTTGGATAGGTGGCGGTAGTTATTTGAACCTAATCGGATTAATGCCTCAAAACAAAGTAGTTGAGTTATATCCGCCACCAATATGGGTTGGTTATTTTAAAAACCCTGATAATCTCTCATTGAGGAAGTGGCAGGAACAACAAAATACTCCTAGAGTAGGAATTTTAGCCAACTTTATTTCCTCAACAACTAAAACAACTACAATAAATGGCAATAGTGTTTATATAAATGAAAATACTAACTGTGAACCAAATTCTTGTGATGAAGTAATAATTATGGGTAAAGGAGGAATTTTTTTATTATATAATTTAGACCTTAGTACCAGAGACACTTCACAGTATACAAAAGCGGAAATAGAAATGAATAAAAAAATTTCTAAACAAATTCTTTCTACCTTCAAACTCACTGACTAGTCTCTTTTCATTTGCTTAAGCTTGGCTTTGCCTTTAAACTGGATATATGACCAAGATTTTGTTTCGGCGTCGATATTCATGGCTTTTTTGGTTTATTGTTGTGTTGATTCTTATGGCAGCTGGTCTAGCAATTGCTCGGCCAAAGGGGTTGTCCCAACAGGGTGATCCGATTGCTGCACTTCCCAAAGAAGAGCTCACGGTAGATGTGGTTGGCGGCAATATTGTGGTTAATAAAAATGACACCCGTACTCCCCTCACCTCGGACGGTCAATCCTCCAACCCCACTCTTTCACCTGATAAATCAAAAGTTGCCTATATCACCAAAAGCAAAGAAACTATTGCGGGACTTAAAGCCGACCCCAATTACAAAAAATCATCGACGAATTTGGTAATCATTGATTTGGATGGCTCAAATCTGATCATGGTTACCACACACAGCAACAACATTGATCGCGGGCTGCCCCATTGGCTGGATGATGAGCGAATAGTGTATGCGGAAGGCGAATCCTCGGCTAAGATTTTTAATCTACGCACGCGCTCTTCTCAAACTGTCCTTGGGACACCGACTCCCAAGCCAGTTTGTACTGATGCTTGCGGCTACGAATCGCACTTTTATTATTCGCCGGATTATAAGTACCTGGTCCGCTTAATCGGCGGTTATCATATGCTGACCCCTATTAGTATTTTGGATTTGACTACTCTTAAAAATATCGAGATCAAAACGCCTTATTTTATCGATTTTGGCACTGTAAAGCTTAATTTCGACGGCCGAAAGATTGTTTTTCAGGGAAGAAAAATTTCAAGCGGGGCTGCCAACTCCCTGGTAACAATTGATCTCGATAAAGGCCTCGTTACTCCTTGAGAGATTGCTTCGTTTCACTCGCAATGACAAAAGCCACTTGACCCCACAAATCTTGCTTTTCACCTTTACACTACTTAGAACCGCAGCGAAGCGAGGATCGCAAGAATCTTTGATTCTTATCTATAGACGGCTCAAATTGCGATTTTGAGGGGTCTGCACCCCGTTTATATAGCTAAACGGGTCTTGACAAACATTAGCACTCATGTTACTCTAGTGCTAGACTGAAACTCGATTTAGAGTAGATCTCAAGTCTGCTCTGAAAGCAACACGAGCCCTTAACAAGCTCGTGGAAATTATCTTTATTTTTGTGATTAATCATGGATGAGTTAACCGACAGGCAGCGCAAGCTCCTGCGGGCCGTTGTTGAAAAATACATCGAGACCGCGGAGCCGATAGGTTCGGAAACCATCGAGAAGGAAGCTGGTTTAGGTGTTTCGCCAGCTACTATCCGCAACGATATGGTCCGGCTTACCAAGATGGGGTATTTGAAACAACCTCATACTTCGGCTGGCCGCGTCCCAACTTCCGCAACTATCAAAATGTATGTTGGTGAGCTTATGGTCGAAAAATCACTGTCTGTCAAAGACGAGGTTGAGATCAAAGAACATCTTTGGGATCACCGCTACAATTTTGACAAACTGATTCGGGAAGCAACGCACGAGCTAGCGATCAAAACCGGTGCATTAGCAGTGGCCACTACTAATGAAGGGGACGTTTACTCTTCGGGAATGGCTAACATTTTGGACATGCCGGAGTTTTACGACATCGACCTGACCAAAGCGGTTTTGTCAGTACTTGATCAATTTGAAATGCTTGACCGTGTTTTTTCAGTCGAAATGCCCGCTGAAAAGCTCGTTAACATAGTCTTGGGAGACGAGACAGACATGGACTATATGGATCAGTGTGGGTTTGTTTATACGCATTTTGATGCGGGAACCAGACACCAGGGAACACTTGCGGTAATTGGGCCATGCCGGCTTAATTATCAGGAAGTATTTCCGACACTGCGGTACTTTTCAAACTTAATAGGCGAAGTTGCCAAGAGCTGGTAAAGATGGGTAAAAAGAAAGAAGAGGTTGATTTTAAAGCACTCTATCAAAGAGCTCTAGCTGATTATCAGAATTTGGAAAGAAGAGTAGAGTCCGACAAAGCCGATGTGAGAAGATTTGCATCCGCTATTGTGATTCTAAAATTCTTGGAAATTCTGGATAATTTAGAAAAAGCCCAAAAGCATCTATCGGACCCGGGCCTTGATTTGGTCATTAAGCAATTTAATGACATACTAACAAGTGAAGGGGTAGCGAAAATGGATGTTGAAGGCGAGGTGTTTGACCCGCACTTGCATGAAGCTGTGGAAGTCGGAGAGGGTGGTAAACCAAATACGGTACTTGAAGAAATTGGAAAAGGATACACCGTTGGCGACAAAGTTTTACGAGTTGCCAAGGTTAAAGTATCTCAGGGAAATTTATAATTGCGAATTAAATATGAATTTTAAATTAAAATCAAATTTGGAACTGGCTTTGCTAGGCCAAATTTGTCAATTAAGGAAAGGAAATACCAAAGGAAAACCTAGGTTGTCCTTTGGAGACAATGTCTAAGATTATTGGTATAGACTTAGGAACGACAAACTCAGTTGTGGCTGTGATGGAGGGTGGATCACCCAAAGTCATTCCGTCTTCTGAAGGCAGGAATATTATTCCTTCGGTTGTCGATCCGATCAAACACGTTGTTGGTGATGTTGCCAAAAGGCAAATAATCGTCAACCCTAAAACGACCATATTTTCCGTTAAGAGACTCATGGGGCGCAAATTTAGCGACCCCGAGGTTAGTCGCGATGCCAAGTGGCTACCATATGAAATTAAAGGCGGAAAAAATGGAATGGCTGTGGTTGAGGTCGATGGACGAGAGTTTACACCTCAGGAAATCTCAGCCATGATTTTATCAAAAATCAAAGCCGATGCCGAAGCCTATTTGGGTAGCAAAGTAACCGAGGCTGTTATTACAGTCCCGGCTTATTTTGACGATGCCCAGAGACAAGCGACTAAGCAGGCCGGAGAAATTGCCGGGCTTAATGTTCAGCGAATTATCAACGAACCAACAGCCGCGGCTCTGGCTTACGGGCTTGATAAGAAGAATGTTCACACAATTGCTGTTTACGACTTGGGTGGTGGAACATTTGATATCTCCATTTTAGAACTTGGCGAAGGTGTTTTTGAAGTCAAATCCACCAACGGTGACACCCATCTTGGGGGAGATGACTTTGACCAGGTAATTCTAAACTTTCTAGCCGATGAATTTAAGACTAACAGCGGAATCGATGTAAAAGGTGACAAACAAGCTTTGCAACGTCTGCGCGATGCGGCTGAAAAAGCCAAAATCGAGCTTTCTTCTACCCAAGAAACCGAAATTTCTATCCCCTATTTGACTGCCACTGAGGCTGGTCCTCAGCATTTAACCACCAAACTCACCAGGGCTAAACTCGAGCAACTCGTTGGTGAGCTAATCGATAAAACAATCGAACCCGTCAAAAAAGCCCTCAAAGACGCTAAAAAAGAAGCCAAAGATATCGACGAGATAGTTTTGGTCGGTGGTATGACTCGTATGCCCAAGGTACAAGAAGTCGTTCGAAGCTTCTTTGGCAAGGATCCACACAAAGGAATCAATCCCGATGAAGTCGTAGCTGTGGGAGCAGCGATTCAAGGTGGAGTTTTGGGAGGCGAGGTTAAAGACGTCTTGCTTTTGGATGTTACTCCCCTAACTTTGGGAATTGAAACATTGGGTGCGGTGCGCACGCCGCTTATTGAGCGCAATACCACAATTCCTACTAGCAAATCACAAATTTTCTCAACCGCAGCTGATAACCAGACATCGGTTGAGATTAATGTTTTACAAGGTGAGCGGGAAATGGCTGCCGACAATAAATCGCTGGGACGGTTTATTCTCGATGGAATTCCGCCAGCGCCTCGGGGTGTGCCTCAAGTCGAAGTATCTTTTGATATCGATGCCAACGGAATACTCAATGTCTCGGCTAAGGATAAGGCAACGAACAAAGAACAAAAAATTACCATTACCGGATCAACCGGACTTTCTAAAGAAGAGGTTGAGCGCATGCAAAAAGACGCCGAAGCGCACGCAGAGGAAGATAGAGTTAAAAAAGAAGGTATTGAGATCAAAAACCAACTCGATTCACTCGTTTACCAAACCGAAAAAGCCATGAAAGATGCCGGTGACAAGGTCGCGGATGATGTGAAGACGGAAGTCGAAGAAAAACTCAAGCTCGCCAAAGAAGCCCTTGCAGGTGAAGATATTGAAGCGATGAAAAAAGCCCAAGAAGACCTCTCGACCTCAGCTCAAAAAGTTGGCCAGGCAATGTATAGCCAAGGTGAACAAGCCGCGCCTCAAGAAGGACAGCCAACCGAAGAAGCCAAGTCCGATGAAGTGCCAAGTGAGGGCCCAGTCCAAGAAGGCGAAGTAGTTAAAGAAAGCTGATTTTAGTTGAAAATTAAGTGCTGAGAGTTCAGAATTAAATTATGGACGAAACAGACGAATCCTCTCCCATTTCCCCGGAACTTCAAAGAGCTCAAGAAAAACTCAAAAAAGCTGGGGATGATTGGGAGAAAGCATCGAATGCTGGATCAGGGTTTAACCCAAAATACCATCGATCTGAAATCGCTGCAGCTCAGAGAGAAGTAGATATTTTAAGTGGCGTACCAGCTCCAGATCTTCCGGAGTCCCGCGAAAGACAGTTGGGAATGGATATGCCCAGAAGCCTAACAAGTGAAACATATCGATTTCCTCGTAGAGGTAGAAAAAAGAAAGGTCTAGAATTTCACCCTGATATTAATGGGACACAAAATGAATTTATAACTCAAGTTGCGTCCGGAGGGAGCACTTCACATTTGGAAGATAAACCTGGGGTCAAAGAAACATTAGACAAATTGCACCAGAGCGATAACTAAATTAGTGTTCAAGTTAAAGTACATATTTTATATGCCTCGAGCCTTCGAGGCTTTTTAGTTTTATAATTACTATTATGCCAAAAAAGGATTACTATGAATTATTGGGAGTGCCTAAAAACGCCAGTGGTGAGGATATTAAAAAAGCCTACCGCACTTTGGCGCGTAAACATCACCCCGATGTCGACAAAACAGAGGGTGCCCACGAAAAATTTAAAGAAATAAACGAGGCCTATCAAGTCCTTTCCGACTCTCAGAAAAAGGAGGCCTATGATCAATATGGTCACGCCGCTTTTGACCAAGCGTCTGGTTTTGGTGGCGCGGGCGGTCCGTTTGGAGGAGGACAAGGTGGTAACTATCGCACTTATACCTGGTCAACCGGTGGCGAAAATGCTGGATATGATTTTGGCGGATTTTCCGATCCGTTTGATATTTTTGAAATGGTTTTTGGATCCAATTCGCCGTTTGGTAAACAAGCAAGGGTGCCTAGGTATATGCTTCAGCTGACTTTTGGTGAAGCTGTAAAAGGAGCGACGAAAGAGGTATCACTTGATGGCAAAAAAGAGACAATTAAGATCCCGGCTGGTGTTGATGATGGAACAGAAATTAAATTTACCAATTACGTCATTGTCGTTCAGGTGGCGTCACATCCCGATCTTCATAGACGCGGTTATGATATCTTTGTCGAAAAAGAAATCAGTTTTGCCCAGGCGGCTTTGGGAGATATTGTCGAAGTGCCCACCATTGATGGTCTGGTCAAAATCAGGATTGCCTCGGGCACCCAGCCGGGTACCCAAATCAGACTTCATGGTAAAGGGGTTCCCCATGTTCGCTCCTCATCCCGCGGTGATGAGTATGTGATTGTCAAAGTAGTTGTCCCCCAGAAGTTATCTTCCGAAGAGAAAAAAATACTAGAAGAGCTTAAAAAAGTATCTAAAAAAGATCCAAAACACAGCTGGTTTTAACCCCAGGGCCCGATCGTATCTATTCTGCGACTTACCTGTTATAGTCGACCCCCATGAAAGGAGGATTATAAAATGTCAGACGATGATAAAAAAGTTGAAGCTACTGATAAAGATGCAGCAGAGACTCCAGCTACTGAAGAGAAGAAAACAGAAGAATCTAAGTAGCTAAACTAAGGCGGGGTACAAAATCTTTGGTCCGCCTTAACACTTTCCTTACTTTGTTTCTCCTTTAAAATCTCTATAAAGTTTCGTTATTTTTGGATCGATTATTATTTGGCAATATGGCTGGTCGGGATTTTTTTCATAAAAATCTCGATGAGTCTCATCGGCTGGGTAAAATTTATCAAATGGTTCGACCCTCGTTACCACCGGAAATTGATATTTCCCCGACTTGTTAATTTTGGCCTTGAGCCTCTGGGCAATCTTTTTTTGATCATCGTCATGGTAAAAAATAACCGATCGATATTGAGGCCCAACATCATTGCCTTGTCTGTCGATCGTCGTTGGGTCATGGAGGGCAAAAAAAATTTCTAGAAGTTTGTGGTAACTAATTATATTTGGATCAAATTTGATTTGAATAGCTTCGGCGTGACCTGTGGTCCCTGCACAAACTGCTTCATAGCTCGGGTTGGCAATGTCTCCACCTGAATAACCGGGTAGGGCGGACTCGACTCCTTTAAGTCTTTTAAAAATGGCTTCGGTGCACCAAAAACACCCGCCTGCCAATGTTGCAGTTTCTAAATTATTATCCACTACAACAATTTTAATCTATTTAATACAATTGACCTAATATCCAACTTGCTCTTAAATTAATATGAAATTCTATGATTAAAAAGATAAAAAATGAATACCAAGTTGTTGCCGAAAGCGGGCGCAACATGGGTACTTACCGTACGCTCAAAGAGGCAAAGATTCGTTTGCGCCAGATTGAAATGTTTAAGCACATGAAGAAGCGATAAATTTGTATTTTGAGTTGACTTGAAATATTTGCTTTGATACAATTCGTTTTGAAAGAGGAGTGACTTAGGTGGGCCACAAACCCGCCTTTTTATTTAGAAAAATATAAATTATTATGCAGCAACCAATTGCTCGAACTGAATTTGCACTGGCTTTAAACCAAGTATGCGCCGAAAGGGGAATTGATCCTGATGTGGTTATCGAGACCATAAAGGTTGCCATCGTGGCTGCCTATCACAAAGATTACCCGGAAGAGGAGCCTGAAGGAATTGAAGTAGACCTTAACTCCATAACGGGAGAGGTCAAACTTGTGCGTGAAGATAAAGATATCACACCACCTGGTTTTGGTCGAATTGCTTCACAAACAGCCAAACAGGTGATTTTGCAGCGAATTCGCGAGGCTGAAAAAGATGCAGTTTTGACTGAATACGGCGGCAAAACCGGCACTGTCATCTCAGGACTTATTCAAAGAGTTTCAGGTCCAATTGTGACAATCAACTTGGGTAAAGCCGAAGGGATAATGCCACCCCAAGAGCAAACCAGGAATGAGATGTATAACATTAACCAAAGAATGAAGTTTTATCTGGTAGGCATCAAAGAAGGAATGCGGGGCGAAGAAATTATTGTTTCGAGGTCACACCCAGGCCTTTTGGAAGGACTTTTCAAAGCCGAAGTACCAGAAATTTCGTCCGGTGCGGTGGAAGTTAAAGCGGTTGCGCGTGAGGCTGGAGCCAGGTCAAAAATTGCCGTTGCCTCCAATCAAATTGGAGTGGATCCGGTCGGGTCGACTGTGGGGCAAAAAGGAGTTCGGGTCCAAGCCGTTATTAATGAGCTGGGGGATGAGCGCATCGATATTGTAGCCTTTAGTGAGGACCCATCCACTTATATTGCCTCAGCCCTTTCGCCCGCCAAAGAGACAAGAGTTAAAATAAATGAAGAAGAAAAAACGGCCCTTGTGACAGCGCCGGATGATCAACTTTCATTGGCTATTGGCAAAGGCGGAGAAAATGTCCGACTGGCCGCCAAGCTTACGGGATATAAGATTGATATTCAAAGTGCTACCGAAGCTCAAACAGGCGAAGGTCTCAAAAAAGATCTCCCAGCTGAGGCCATTACCGAGGCTGCAGATGATAAAGGTGAAGCTGCACCTGAAGAGCTAGTTGCTAAGGAGACTCCGGAAGTTATTGATACTTCCGAAGAATCAGTGGTAGAGCCGGCTGAGAATAGTGATGAAACAAAGAAAAGTAAAAAATCAAAGCTTTAAAGCTATGGCTCTGAAGCTAACAGATTGGAAAGAAATAAATATTTATGGAGGATCAAAAGACAAATGAAATTAATAGTGCGCGCCCGCCAGTGGTGGCAGTTTTAGGACATATCGACCACGGCAAAACTTCCCTTTTAGATTATATTCGTAAAGCCAAAGTAGTAGCCTCGGAACATGGCGGCATTACCCAGCATATCGGTGCTTACCAAGTCGATTGGAAGGGTCAAAAAATTACTTTTATTGATACCCCTGGACATGCGGCATTTGAAAAAATGCGTTCCCGAGGAGCCGAGGTTGCCGATATAGCACTTTTGGTAGTGGCGGCCGATGATGGGGTCAAACCTCAGACAATTGAGGCTATTAAGCACATCAAAAATTCGGGGGCTGAGATGATTGTGGTTATCAATAAAATTGATCTGCCTAATATTTCAATTGACAAAGTCAAAGGCGAGCTAGCTTCTCATGAGGTAAACGTTGAAAGTTTGGGAGGGCCAACGGTCAGTGTCGAAGTTTCAGCCAAAACCGGCGAGGGAATCGACAAACTTTTGGAAACAATTGCCCTGGTGGGGCAAATGAAAGAGTTAAAGGCAGAGATGAATATGCCTTTTGAAGGAGTGGTAATTGAATCTCTTTTAGATAAGTTCCGCGGACCGATCGCCTCGATTATTGTCAAAAAAGGAAAGTTATCAATTGGCGACAAACTAAACTGTGAAGGTATAAATGGCAAAGTTAAGGCTTTGGTTTCTGATTCGGGACTCCAGTTAAAAACAGCCCTACCTTCTACGCCGGTTGAAATATTGGGGCTTGAGACGGTTGTGCCAGTGGGGGCAACTATTAAAAGTGGAGAACGAGTTGAAGTTATTTATGAAGCGCCAGTATTTTTGACGCCGCTTGAAGCTTTAGTTGAATCTCAAAAGAAAAAGGATAAATTACAGGTTGTGATCAAGGCGGATGTTGCCGGATCTTTGGAAGCAGTGCTTGCCAATTTGCCTGCTGAGGTGGAAGTCGTTTCGTCGGGAAGCGGCGAGGTAAATGAAAGCGATATTAAAACAGCCAAGATAACAAGCGCGCCAATTTTAGGATTTAATACCAAAATCCCCGGACAAGTTGCAAAGCTTGCCGAACGAGAAGGAGTAATTATTCAGAATTACAAAGTAATTTATGAACTTTTAGATGATTTAACCGATGCGATTGCCGGCATTGCCCAAGAAAAAGAAAAATCCCGGGTTGTGGCAAGCGCCAAAATTACCAACGAATTTATCATTGAGGATCAAAAGATAGCTGGGTGCAAAGTAACAAGTGGTAAATTTTCAGTTGGGGATACGGTAACAATAGTTGATGCTAATGCCAAACCTTTGGGGACTACTGAGATAACCTCTATAAAACAAAGAGCCAAGGTGGTACCGGCGGTTTCTGCGGGTGCAGAGTGCGGAATGACCTTTTCTAGCAATCTTGACTTTAAAATTGGTGACATTGTAGAATTGGAGGCCCATTAAGGGTGTTTTTTGTTTAATGATTGATCAAGCTCAAAAAGAACAGTTTGGATCTGCCCTAACTTCTGCAAAACGAATATTAATAACACTTCCACTAAATCCTTCGGTGGATGATTTTGCTGCAGCTTTGTCTCTAGGTCTTGTCTTAGAAGCAAGTGACAAAAGACCAACTGTTTTCTCATCTCAAGATGTCAGGGTCGAACAAGCTCAGCTATTTGGTATTGAAAAAGTTACCAAAAGCTTGGGTCCCAGGAATTTTGTAATTGCTATTGATAATGCCGTTGATACTGTTGAGCGAGTTGATTACTTTTTGGACAAAGGAACTCTTAATATTGTTCTTCCACCAATCGATCCTCAACATGAAGTAAAATCGGAGCAAGTACATTTTGATTATAGCAACACAAAATATGACCTGATTATTTCATTACGTCAACCTAAAGACGAAGTATTAGGTAAAAATGTTATTCAAGAACAAAGTTTGTACTCAAATACACCAACTGTAGTCATAAGCAATCAGATCGGACGGTTTAGAACCGAAGAGATTAATATTGTTAACCAGACCGCACTTTCATTGTCAGAAATTGTGGTTGAACTATTAGCCGGGCTTAAATTGCCCGTTAATGGGGACATCGCTTACAATCTGTTTCAGGGAATTTCTCGCTCGACTCGTAACTTTAGTGTCAACAATTCATCGCCAGCGGCTTTGGAAGCTGCGGCATGGTGTCTCAAAGCCGGCGCTTCAAAAACTAGCTTTGCTCCAGCTCAACCTCATCAAAATCAGGCACAGAAGCCTGCTCAAGAAGCGCCAAAGAGTAATAACGCTCCAAAGGAAGATTGGATTGCCCCGAAGATCTATAAAGGGTCAAGCGTTTAAAAGATTGTTAATTTGATCTCAAATTGATAAAATTAGGAATAACGAATTAATTTAAAAAATATTATCTTTATAAACTTACTCGTTAATTTAAAATTATATAATCGCGACAAGCACTCATTAATAAAAAATTATAATCGTACAGATACTCATTAAATTAGTAAATTTATGGCAAAAACAACTAAACTTGTAGTAGAAGAGAAAGTAAAAGCGAAGCCCAAGAAAAAAGAGACAGCCACTGTTTCTTTGGAAACGATCTCTGCTGTTGATAAGCAAAAAATCATCGATATTTACAAAACTCACGAAGGCGATACTGGTTCGCCTGAGGTGCAGATTGCTATTTTGTCTGAGCGGATAAAAAATGTGACCGATCATCTCAAAGCACATCCTCACGACAACCATTCCAGACGAGGACTTTTGTCGATGGTAAACAAACGCCGAAGACTTTTGGCTTATCTAATGAAGAAGGATGCCGAAAGGTATAAACAAATCTTAGAAAAACTGAACTTAACTAAATAGATAGCTATTTTCATTGAAGATTTGTTTGCGATTCTAAAGCAAATTTTAGAGAAATTAAACTTAGCAAAATAAGTTAAATTGAATTTGGCTAAGTAAAAAAGTATAATATAGGACAAGAGAAAAGAAGTTGATTTTTGGAAGTTGAGAATTGCCTAAAAATAAATTTGTTGGCAGCTCCCAATTTCCAATCCCCTTCCTTTCCCAGGTAGATTTGATGAATAAATTAGTAGAGAAATCGATTGAAGTGGCCGGACGCCCTTTGAGCTTACAAACAGGTAAGCTTGCTGGGCAAACTGATGCAGCTGTAGAAGCCAGATATGGCGATACGGTACTTTTGGCGACGGTTGCAACCGCTGGTCCGCGTGATGATATCGATTACTTCCCTCTCTCAGTTGAATATGAAGAAAGACTTTATGCTGGCGGACGAATTTCTTCTTCTCGGTTTATAAAGCGAGAAGGTCGCCCTACTGAAACGGCCGTTTTGACCGGACGTTTGATTGACAGGTCAATCAGACCACTTTTCCCTAAAGACTATTTTAATGAAGTTCAGGTCATGATCACGGTTTTGTCAGTCGATCAGGAAAATGACCCTTCTACATTAGCCCTAATTGCCGCTTCGGCTGCGCTTTCAATCTCATCGATCCCGTGGGATGGACCAATTGCCGCTGTGCGAGTAGGTACATTTGAGGACAAATTGATTATCAATCCTTCCAAAGAACAATCAGGTGAGTCCAAATTAAATGTCTTAGTGGCTTCCAATAAAGACTTGGTAGTCATGATAGAAGCCGATGCCATCGAGGCCCAAGAAGACGCCGCCTTCAAGGCTATTTCTGAAGCATTTGAAAATACCAAGCCAATTATTGGCCTTATTGAAGACTTTGCCAAAGAAGTTGGTCGGGAAAAACAAACGTACGAAACTGTTTCTTTTGATAAGGAAAAAGGAGACAAAATCTCTGCCTACATCAAAAGTGAAATCATTCCTTCACTTTCCGACCCGGCTCAGGCAAGCGATGAGCGCTGGTCTGATATTCAAATTGCTCGCCTTCATAAAGAGTTTGGGGAAAAGTTGGAGGTTAGTAAAAAAGAATTGTCTGATCTTTTGGCTGAAGAATTTAAGGTTTATGTCCGAAGTAAAGTATTGGATGAAGGAGTCAGACTCGATGGTCGCGGCGTTGACGAAGTCAGGCCACTTTCAATGGAAACCGGCCTTTTGCCCCGAACCCATGGATCCGGTCTTTTTAATAGAGGTGCAACTCAAGTACTCTCGGTTGTTACCCTAGGATCGCCATCTCTCCAACAGCTTATTGAAAGCATGAACGGTGAAGAGACCAAAAAGTACATGCACCACTACAATTTTCCACCATTTTCAACTGGTGAGGCCAAAAGAGTGGGCTCTCCGGGACGTCGCGAAATCGGACACGGCGCTTTGGCTGAAAAAGCTTTAACACCAGTCTTGCCTTCTCAAGAAGATTTTCCATATGCCATTAGAGTAGTTTCGGAAGTTTTATCTTCCTCGGGTTCGACCTCGATGGCGGCAGCGTCCGGATCGTCTTTGGCTTTGATGGATGCCGGCGTGCCAATCTCATCCCCAGTAACAGGAATTGCAATTGGCCTTATAACTGATGAAAAAAAGTATGTTGTTATGACTGATATTGCTTACAGTGAAGATGCCAATGGAGATATGGATTTCAAGGTAGCCGGTACCAAAAATGGTATTACGGCAATTCAGCTTGATATGAAAGTCCACGGAATTTCATTTGAGATCGTCAAAGAAGCACTTGATAAGGCTAAAACAGCCAGACTTCATATTCTTGAAGAAATGACCAAAGCAATAGACGGCCCAAGAAAAGAGCTTTCTCAATATGCTCCACGAGTGGAAAGCATTAAGGTTGATCCGACTAAGATCGGCCAAATTATTGGTTCGGGCGGTAAGGTAATCAACGAGATTATTGCTAAAACAGGCGCTGCTATCGATATCGATGACGATGGTACAGTTACGATATCGGGCGTAAATCCAGAATCGATTGCTCAGGCAAAAGAGTGGGTTGAAAGCCTTGTTAAAGAGGTTAAACCAGGTGAAGTTTATGAGGGTGAAGTAAAAAGGCTAATGACTTTTGGAGCGTTTGTCGAAGTCTTGCCAGGTAAAGAGGGCTTGGTCCATATTTCGCAAATGGCCCCTGAGCGAGTTGAAAAAGTTGAAGATGTGGTTAGTGTTGGCCAAAAAGTTAAAGTAAGAGTTATCGAAATAGATGATCAGCACCGCATCAATCTCTCAATGCTTTTTGGTAATGACATTAAAGACGTTCAACCTAGAGAACCAAGAGAGGGTCAAGACCGAGGCGGAAGGCGCCCCTTTGATCGGAATCGCGGGCGAAGATAAAAGTTACTTTGTACTTTTGCGAAGAATTTCATAACTATCACAATCGTTGTTGTGATAGCATTCCATTCTTCTAAATTTAAAAAATTGCTTCCGCACTTTTCATTCAGCCTCACTTAGAGTTAAAATTATTCATAATGTCACCTGCCCAATCAGAAATCCAAGAACTTTCCAATAAAGTTTTAAAATCGATATTACCCCAAGACCTGCGCGGCCGGCTTGTAGCGATGATCACAAGGCTTGCAAAAATTGCCGATTCTTCCCAATTTGAGACCGAATATGATCGTTTAGGCAGGTACATTGATTGGATTACAGCCATTCCTTGGCAAGCAAGAAGTCAGGACAATCTCGATCTTGCGGGCGCCAAGTCGATTTTGGACCAAAACCATTACGGTTTGGGTGATGTTAAAGAGCGCATGCTTGAGTATCTTTCGGTTTTAAAACTCAGAGAATCAAAAGGCGAAAAAGTAAAAGCGCCAATTATTTTACTTGTGGGTCTTGCCGGAACCGGCAAGACAACGTTTGCTTATTCAATTGCCCAAAGTTTGGGTCGTAAAATTACTCGCATTCCTTTTGGAGGATTGGGCGATGCCGGACAACTGCGAGGCCGTTCTAGGATGTATAGCGAAAGCGAGCCAGGGCTTATTGTTAAATCATTAAAACAAGCCGGCACCAAAAACCCGGTAATTTTGCTCGATGAAATTGATCGTGTTGTTGATGAAAGTTGGGCCGATATTATGGGAGTTTTGGTAGAAGTATTAGACCCTAAACAAAATAACGCCTTTTTGGATCATTACATCGATTACCCCATCGATTTATCGGAAGTCTTTTTTGTAGCAACGGCTAATAATACTACGAAGATCGCAACCGCTGTCTTGGATAGGCTTGAAGTATTATCGATGCCATCGTACACTGACGAGGAGAAAATCAAGATTGCTAGCGATTATGTCCTGCCGCGGGCGCTTATCGAGAGTGGAATTGACCCGGCCAGTGTGAAGATTGACCCTAGTATTTGGCCACTTGTTGTCAGACCTTATGGTTTTGATCCAGGAATGAGGTCACTGGAGCGAACTATTTATAGTTTAACTCGCAAATTTGCCAAGATGGTTGTGGAAGGAAAAGCTCAAAGTTTTCATATAACTGAGGTTAATATCAAAGAATATTTACCGGAATGACAAGAGAAGAAAAGGTAAAAAAATTAGAATTGATTGCGAAGGAAGTTCAAAAATGCCAAAAGTGCCCTCTTTATAAAGGAACAAATAAAGCTGTTCCGGGAGAAGGTGATCCCGATGCCAAAGTTTTTTTTATTGGAGAAGGGCCAGGGTATAACGAAGATATAACCGGCAAGCCTTTTGTCGGCCGAGCGGGTAAATTTTTGGATGAGCTTATTGGTATTGCCGGAATGAGGCGTGAAGAAGTGTTTATTGGCAACGTGGTCAAACACAGACCACCCGAAAACAGAGACCCGCTTCCTAATGAAATTGAAGCGTGCGCGCCGTGGCTTGACGGACAGTTAGAGATAATTGATCCACCTTTTGTGGTCACCCTGGGACGGTTTTCGATGACCAAGTTTATTTATGGCGCCTCGATATCCAAAATCCATGGGGTCCCTCGAAAAGTAGGAAAGCGAATAATTATGCCTATGTATCATCCAGCCGCGGGACTCAGGTCCCCCGCCGTTGCAGAGGCTTTAAAAGAAGATTTTAAAAAACTTCAAAACCTCGTCGATGGTAAAATAGAATTCGAAGGCATAGAAAGCGGCCTACCACCAGAAACAGTTAAAAAATCAAACGAACAAATGAGCCTATTGTGATCATATGCAAAACCCTTTTATAGCGAAACGCCCAAATTTATTTAAAAATAGCCAACCACCCGTACGACTTATTCCTTTGGGTGGGGCCGGGGACGTGACCAAAAATATGTTTGTTTATGAGTCGGCCTCTGACATCGTCATTATCGATTGCGGAATTGGTTTTCCCGATGAGGTGATGCCGGGAATTGATTTGGTTATTCCGGATATTACATACCTGGCCGATAAAAAGAAAAAAATAAGAGCCATCCTTACTACCCACGCTCATGAAGATCACATTGGAGCCCTGCCTTATATTTTGCCTCAACTTAATGTTCCGGTTTATGCGACCCGTTTAACAGCTGGCTTTATCAACGCTAAGCTTGCTGAGGTTAAAGGTCGATTTCAGATAAATACCATAAAGACCGGTGAGGTTATAAAGCTAGGAAGCTTTTCAGCAGAGTTTGTCGGAGTTTCTCACTCGGTACCAGATGCCGCTAATATAATTTTGAGGACACCCGTTGGCGTTGTTTATCACGGGTCGGATTTTAAATTCGATTGGACGCCGGTTTCAGGAGAACCTACTGATGTGCAGCGGATTGCCAAAGCTGGTTCGGATGGTGTGCTGTTACTTTTATCCGACTGCCTAAGAGTAGAAAAGACAGGTACAACGCTTTCAGAGCGCAAAATAGAAGAAACCTTTGATCGGGCGCTTCAAAAAACTTCGGGCAGGTGCTTTATAACTACTGCTTCATCCAACATCTCACGTATTCAACAAGCGATTAATTCAGCCAGAAAATCAGGGCGAAAAGTGTCCTTTCTGGGTCGAAGTATTGATAAAGCTGTTGGGGTAGCTAAAAGTTTGGGGTATCTTAAAATCCCCGAAGGAATGGTGGTTGCTTCTGATGCTATTGGACGTAACCAAAATATTGTTATCATTATTGCGGGAGCGCAGGGTCAGCCCGATTCAGCTCTTGCCCAAGTAGCCTCGGTGGCTCATCGAAATGTACGCCTCGCCGAAGGTGACACGATAATTTTTTCTGCCGATCCGATTCCTGGGAATGAAAAAGCGGTGCATTTGATGATCGATGCGCTCTCGCGTTTGGGGGCCAATGTTCTTTATTCCGATATTCTGGATAACTTGCATGTTTCCGGACATGGGGCTCAGGATGATCTGCTTTTGATGCTGGCCCTTACAAAACCAAAATTTGTCCTGCCAATTGGGGGGACTTATCACCATATGAAGCACTACTCCAATCTCGCTTATGCGGCCGGCTTTACCAAAGAACAGGTATTTTTAACCGAAGGTGGACAATCACTGGAGCTATTTCCAGGATACGTGCGTCGCGGTCCCAAATTTCAAGCCAGAAGTATCATGGTTGATAATATGGGTTCAACCGACATTAACGATGCGATTCTTAGAGACAGACAGGCAATGTCCCAGGAAGGTTTGATTGTGGTGATTGTGCCGGTGGATGAGTCAACGGGACAGCTTGCCACCGACCCGGATGTAATTATGAGGGGGTTTGTAACGGGAGCCGAAAGTGACCGGCTGGCTAAAGATATAAAGACAAAAATAGCCGAGGTTTTGCTGACTTATCAAAGCAACAAGGTCTACGATTGGGCAGTATTACGTCGAGCCGTCAAGGATAAAGTGGAAGCCTTTGTCTATAATAAATCAAAAAGAAGGCCGGTAATATTGCCGGTAATTGTCGAGGTCTAAAATGCGAAAACGAAAATATCGCAAACAAAAAACCAGTATGGGCATGTCCAAAAAGACTGTGTCCAATATCACCGGACTCTGCTTTGTTCTTGGCGGACTTTTGGGTGTGGCGTCATTTTTTGTCCAAAGTGATGTGTTATCTCTTTTTTCGGAGTCGTACGGAACGCTTTTTGGATGGACCGGTATTGTTTTTGCGCTTTTGACTATAGTCCTTGGGCTTTATATCGCGGGACTTAGGTTTAAATTCGTCAAACCATACTTTATTTTAGGTTCAGTGATATTCCTCTTATCCCTTGCGGCTTTGACTGGATTTGTAGCTGAGAGCTATGCCGGAATTATTGGGTCAATTTTTTGGACAACGACTGCCTCGGTTTTAACATCGGTGGGGGCGATGATTGTTTTTGTAATATCACTTTTGGCGGGGTTTGTGATACTGACCAATACACCGCTTGATCAAGGTGCCGCAACATTTTTAGATATTGCCAGGGGAACTAGAGACACAGCGGCTTGGGTGGCTAGAAAATTCCGCAGGTCTAGCGAACCTGAAGACGCCGTGCCCTTCAAAGTAAGAGGCGGTGACCAACCTGGGCAGCAAGATCCAAACAAACGACAGACATTACCAGGTCAGGATAGCGGATTGGGGACCCAAGTGGTTGCCAATGCTCCAACCGAGGGAAGGATTTGGCAATATCCGCCACTTTCTCTTCTGTCTTCTTCCGGAGGGGTCAAAGCTAATCGGGGTAATCTCAAACAAAACGCTTCGATTATTGAAAAAACGCTTGAGAGTTTTGGCATTACAGCCAAAGTTGCTGAGGTCAACTGCGGACCGACTGTTACTCAATATGCCTTAGAGATTTCACTGGGTACCAAACTTTCCAAAATTACTGCTTTGCAAAATGACTTGGCTTTGGCCCTTGCCACCCCCACCGGAACCGTCCGAATCGAGGCGCCCATTCCGGGAAAGTCGCTTGTGGGAATTGAAATTCCCAACATTACTCCCGAAATAGTTAATCTCAGAAGTATTCTTTCGGCTGACAATATGATGTCTAATAAATCCAAAATTGCGGTGGCCCTTGGGCTTGATGTTGGGGGCAATCCCGTGATTGCCGATATTGGCCGAATGCCTCATATTTTGGTGGCGGGTGCAACCAATTCTGGTAAATCAGTTTTGATCAACGCCATGATTGCTTCGTTATTATTTCGGGCGTCGCCCAATGAAGTCAAGCTTATTTTGGTCGACCCCAAGCGAGTAGAAATGTCCGATTACAATGGTATTCCCCATCTTTTGACTCCGGTAATTGTTGATACGGACAAGATTTTATCTGCTTTAAAATGGGCGATTGCGGAAATGGAAAGGCGATATAAGCTATTTGCCTCTGCTAGTGTCAGGAATATCACTGGGTATAATGAGCTGTCTGGATTTCAAGCTTTGCCTTATATCATCATTATTGTCGATGAGCTCGCGGATCTAATGAGCTATGCTCCGGTTGAGGTGGAAGATGCGGTTTGCAGATTAGCTCAAATGGCCAGGGCAACCGGAATCCACTTGATTCTGGCTACCCAACGGCCATCGGTTGATGTCATTACCGGACTTATTAAAGCCAATATTCCTAGCCGAATTGCTTTTAATGTTTCATCAATGATTGACTCTCGGGTTATTATCGATCAACCGGGTGCGGAAAAACTTTTAGGACGGGGAGATATGTTGTATATGCCACCGGATGCATCTAAACCGATGCGTATTCAGGGCGTTTTTGTATCGGACGCTGAGCTTAAAAATCTCATCGACTTTATTAAAAAGAATGGTTTTGAGCCCGAGTATGCTGAAGAGGTGGTAACAATGCCTCTGTCTACGATGGGCAGGAGGGGCTCAGCTGGACCTGGTAATGATCCGCTTTTTGAAGAAGCGGTGCGGACTGTTTGTCAATACAATAGAGCATCGGCGTCACTTTTACAGCGCAGGCTCAGAGTAGGTTACGCCAGAGCGGCTCGAATGATTGATGAGTTGGAAGCAGCCGGAGTGGTGGGTCCCGGAGAAGGCGCTAAGCCTCGAGATGTGCTTGTCAAAAACCCTGATGAATTTTTGGGGCACCAAGCCGGTGCTGAAGGTGAAGGTACTAGCACGACCCAAAGTCCATACTAAATTTCCCTTTAATCGAGTTTAATGAGCAACTGCGATTATAAACTCACTAATGTTCGTTTTAATCGAGTACGATTATAATCTTTCCTGCTAATCTTGGTTATGCAAAAAGTTGGCGACTATTTAAAACAAAAGAGATTGGAAAGAGGACTTACGTTTGCCCAGGTCTCTTCTGAGACTAAGATCAAAGAGTCTTATCTGACTGCTTTAGAAAATAATGACTGGGGCAAGCTTCCGCCCTCGACTTTTGTTAAAGGTTTTATTCGTAATGTGGCTGTCGCTATTGGAGCTGACCCCAATGTAGCCGTTGCTCTTTTTAGACGAGAGTTTGACGAGTCTAAACGAACCGGCCATGCCAAGCCTTTTCTTACCCGTATCGGTCCACCTTTTTTAAAACTTACTCCGGGCCGGCTAGTCGGACTTAGTTTTGTTTTGGTGGGGATCATTTTTGTAGTTTATCTCATTTTACAGCTTCGTATTTTTACAGGCGCTCCGTCTTTAAGCATTGAAAATCCAGCTTCCGATACCAGAGTGTCAACAACCTCTATCACAGTGTCTGGTAAAACCGATCCCAATGTTACTCTGGCAATTAACGGTCAACAGTTTCCGATTGATAATGATGGCAGGTTTGTCGGCCCGGTCAGACTTTCCGAAGGACTCAACGAGGTAGAAATAGTTGCCGAGAGTAAATCGGGTAAAAAAACGACGATCAAGCGGACTGTTATTGTCGAGTCAACGCCTTGACATTTAACCCCTCCAAAAATCGCTAAAGCTTGGTTTTCTCAAAGATTACTTGACAAGTAATCTTCTCGAAAATCGCGCCGTGCGCTTGACTTTTCGGAGTACCAAAAATAGAATGGGCTAACACAAACTGCCCAATGATTGACGTGACTCAACTCCTACTTCTTGCTGCAATTCTTTCCCTTACAGTTACTTTGGCTGTTGTTGGATATCAAGTATTTCATATTCTCAAAGAAGTTAGACTGACACTTCGCAAAGTCGATCGTATCTTGGATGATGTTGGAGCAGTAACAACTGATGTCCGTCGTCCCATCCATGTTGCCTCATCTTTGGCTTCAGGTTTGGAATTTGTGACCAAGATTGTCGATATGGTCAAAAAAGATGTTGAGCCCAAACCTCAAATTGAAACTCAGCGAATGACAAGTGTGGTAGAACCAATGATGGTTGAAGAAACTACCGACTCGATCGATGAATTTGTTTCAGATGATGTCATGCCACCCCATATTACGAGAGTACAATCTCAAGGTCGCCGCTTTTTCTTCAAAAAGAAAAACGTCTAACTTAAATATTTTTTAGGTAAATTAGCGCTTTAACTAAAGCGGTTATAGATTGAGTGTCGTTAATTTCTCCAGAGGAAATTAAAGACGGGATTTGAATAAGAGGAACCTTTTTGATTTCTAAAATTCCCTCGTCTAATTGTTTTGGCAAAGAATCTCCTACTAAATCAAGGGCAAGAAAAGCATTACAAATTTCGTTACTTGTTCCATTCATTACATTGAATGTTCCAATTTTAACCCACTTTTTTGCCTCTAGTCCCGTTTCTTCTTTTAATTCTCTTTTAGCTGCATTGAGAATTTCTTCCCCGTCAGAATTTCCACCCGGAATTTCCCATGAAAAAGCGTTAGTAGTATAGCGATACTGTCCGATTAAATAGACTTCATCTTTGTTTGTAATTGGGACTATAAATACTGAAGGCCCCTTTGTTTCGACAACAAAATATTCCCCTTTTTCCCCATCTGGTCTAATTACCTTGTTTTCGTTTACCTTAAACCAAGGATTACTGTGTACAACTTTGGTGCCCAATGTTTTCCAGGGATTTTTATGCCTCATAGACTGTTATTCTAACACTGAGATATAATCTTAGGCACAATGAAATCTTCCGAAGTTAGAAATCGCTATTTAAAGTTTTTTGAGAGTCGTGGGCACAAGATCGTGCCTTCATCTTCACTTGTGCCTGAAAATGACCCCACCACACTTTTTACCGGGTCAGGAATGCAGCCGATGATTCCGTATCTGCTTGGTGAGCCCCACCCTTTGGGTGTGCGACTTGTCGATTCCCAAAAAGCATTTCGGTCCCAAGATATCGAAGAGATTGGGGACAATCGTCACACGACTTTTTTTGAAATGTTGGGTAACTGGTCGCTTGGCGATTATTGGAAGAAAGAACAGCTAACCTGGCTTTTTGAATTTTTGACAAGCTCCGATGAAGGGCTCGGGCTTGATCCTCACAAACTTTATATCAGCGCTTTTGAGGGCAACGATCAAGTGCCGGAGGATTCGGAAAGCATTGCTATTTGGCAAGAGCTTTTTGAAAGTGTCGGGATCAAAGCCAAGATAGGCGAGCGAATATTTCTTTATGGTGTTGAAAAAAACTGGTGGTCTCGTTCAGGAACACCTGAGGCAATGCCAGTAGGCGAGCCGGGGGGACCTGATAGTGAAGTGTTTTATGAATTTGATTCGGTTGAGCACGATGCTCGTTTTGGAAAAGTTTGTCACCCCAATTGTGACTGTGGTCGATTTTTAGAAATTGCCAATTCTGTCTTCATGCAGTATCGCAAAACAGAGTCTGGAGCGTTTGAACATTTGCCTCAGAAAAACGTCGATTTTGGGGGAGGCCTAGAAAGACTGACTGCAGCTACCAACAATGAGCCCGATATTTTTAAAAACGATCTCCATTCTCCAATTATTGAAAAGCTTGAATCAGAACTGGGTGTTCAATATGAAAGTGAAGAAAAAGTTACTCAAACTCTAAGGGTAATTGCCGATCACATCAAGGCGGCGGTTTTTTTGATTGATGCTGGAGTCCTTCCATCTAATAAAGGACAAGGTTATGTTTTAAGGAGGCTTCTTCGTCGCTCGGCTGTAAAAATTGGTCAACTTGAGAGCGAATCGATGGGTAAAATCGTAGATCTTATCGATCAAGTTTTTGAGATATACAAAGACACGGATCTTTTAGACCAATCTTCTAAAGATGTCATAAAAGGTGCCATTAAAGAAGAAATTGGAAAGTTTCAAAATACGCTGGAAAAAGGACTTAGGGAGATTGAAAAAATCCAAACAATCGATGGTAAAATCGCTTTTGATCTTTACCAAACATATGGATTTCCGCTTGAGATTACAACCGAACTTTTTGAAGAAAAAGGCCAACAGATTGATAAAAAACAATTTGAAGATGAATTTATCCACCATCAAGAACTTTCCCGCACCACATCAGCCGGACAGTTTAAAGGTGGGCTTGCCGATCAGAGTGAAATAACCACAAGGCTTCATACGGCCAACCATCTATTACAAGCAGCTCTTCGAGAAATCCTAGGGGAACATGTTGGGCAGCGGGGAAGTAATATCACTGCTGAAAGACTTCGGTTTGATTTTTCTCATCCTGCCAAACTTACCCCTGAGGAAATTGAAAAGACAGAAAATCTGGTCAATCAAAAAATATCAGAAGACTTGCCAGTGAGTTTTGAAGTTGAGGATAAAGACGCAGCGGTCAAAAGCGGGGCACTTTCCAATTTTGGCGAGACTTATCCAGACAAGGTAAAAGTTTATTCAATGGGCGATCCTTCGGCAGGCTCAGGACAAGTTTTTTCCAAAGAATTATGCGGCGGACCGCATGTAGCATCTACTTCCGAAGTGGGGAAATTTAAAATAATCAAGGAAGAATCAGCTGGCAGTGGAATTCGCAGAATTTATGCTATAATTGATTGAAATTACTCGTTAATCGAATAGAAATTATTCTGCCCATGGATCCAAACAACTCACAACCAGGAAGCGGAAATAACGATTCTCCTCCTCAAGGAGGATCCGGTATGGGCTTTGGGTCTTACCCGCCCGCACCCGCCAATCCACCCGCTCAGCCAGAAACTCCACAGCCACCTCAACCTGCGCCAGAGCCTATGGCTCCACCATCATCAATTGTCGAGCCTGAACACCAAGCTTATCAAGCACCACCCCCTGGTAATCCTTATCAGGCTCCCGAGCCACCTCAACCCGCGCCGCCACCACCAATGCCGGATATGGCTCCCCCTCCGCCAACCCCTGCACCTGCTGCCAATTTTTCTAATGTTCCATCGTCAGGTGGAGGCGGAAAGCTTAAATTAATTATTATCGGAGTAGTTGCGCTGGTTGTCGTAGTTTTGATAATTGCCTTGGTTAGAGTGCTTCTAACCCGGGGATCTACGGCCCAAGAAGCAGCTACACCTGCTTCTCAGCCTGCTGAGATAACTAATTCTTCCGCCCCGACAGCCGCGCCGCAAAAAAGTGGATTTTCATCGGGTGGACCGAGTTCCACGTCACAATAAATTCTTTAAGAATTATTCATAATGGGTTTTTTAGGTGGGGTAAAGGATTTAGTTGGTAAAAAAGACGAATCCATTCCTCAGAATTTTCTCTCGCTCGCGATAAGCCTAGATAAAGTTGAAGCTGCTGTTTGGAGCCTAACTGGCGCCCAGGTCAAGATACTGGGTTTAGGTAGTCAAAGCTATAAAGTAACCGAAGAATTGACTGCTTCAATTGGTTTGGCTATTGATCAAGCCGGAGCGGCGGCGGGGGTAGCTATTTCTCAGGTGGTTTTTGGACTGCCTTCATCCTGGATTCAAAGCGACCAAATCATTGATCCATACGATCGGCTTCTCAAAAAAATCTGTGCTGATTTGGAACTTGATCCGTTGGCTTTTGTGCCTACTTTTGAAGCAGTTGCCCATTTTATCCATGTATCGGATTTAGCTCCGCCAACGGCTTTGGTTGTCAATGTGGGACAGGATTGGCTCTCGGGTGCCATTTTAAAGTCCGGCAAAGTAGATAAATCTTTTGAAATTAAAAGAGGAGAAAGTGTTGCCGAAAGTCTGGCCTCGCAACTCGTTAAAGTCGCCCAAGATGAACCCATTCCCTCAAAGATTTTATTATTTGATGGCAAAGAAATGCTTGATAAAGTCAAAAATGAACTTTTGGCTTTTAATTGGCTTTCCTTAAAATTTGAAAATGGCGAAAATGTTTTTTTACATTTCCCCAAAATTGAAACACTCGATGAATATGTCGGAGTAAAGGCAGTTGCCGAAGCCACCAGTGCTGATTTGTCGGTTGCTCCGATTTCTAACTCTCCTGAAGAAGTCGAGGCAGTTGTACCCATTGAACGGAAACCGATAAACGGTGACAATTTTGATTTTTTGGAAGAGACTGATGTACTGGCTGCTGAAACCGCGGCGGCTCAGGCGACAGCCGTTCCGCCCCAAGCTTCAACTGAAGTATCAAGACCGCCTAATTTTGAAGCGCCGCTTTCCCCGACTCAAGCGCGCGTTGCTCAAGAGGAAGCCGGGACTCAAGGCAATTTTGTGTCCAACATTCTTTCTAGTTTACCTCTGCCTCACTTTCAAATTCCTCCGCGCTTTAGAAAACTGACTTTGCCGACTGTTGGACTGGGTATACTAATTGCTCTTTTGATAGTGGCGCTTTTATTGCCATCCGCCACAGTAACTATTTTTGCCAAGCCGCAAGTCTTGGAAAGAGATGCTCAAATAAGTGTCGTTGCCGGAGGTGCTGCTTCTGGGGAGACGCAAATTGCGGGAGTGGTGACAGAAATTACAAAATCAGGTTCTCAAAAAGCCGTTGTTACTGGAAAAAAGACTGTCGGGGATAAAGCTAAAGGAACAGTCAATGTTTTTAATAAAACCAACGAGGCCAAAAGTTTTAGCGCCGGAACGACTATCACATCTCCCTCAAAACAAGTTTTTAACCTGGATAATGCAGTCACGATTGCTTCGCGCAGTGCCACCATCGAAGGAATCACTTACGGTAAAGCCACAACAACGGTTAGTGCGCTGGCTATTGGGGTTGAATCAAATATTTCCGGCGGTCAGGATTTTAGCGTTGGCGGATTTGATACCTCTCAATATTTGGCTCACAATGACCAGGCATTTTCTGGTGGTAGTTCCAGAGAAGTAACTGTTGTTGGCGATGATGATCAAAAGAGGCTGGAAGAGGAACTCAAAAAAGGACTTATCGATCAAGCACGTAGTGAAATTGCAGGCAAAACAGCTGGGCAAGTAGTTTTGGACAAAGCAGTTTCATCATCAACCGTGAGTAAAAAGTTTGATAAAAACGTGGGAGACGAAGCCTCGGTTTTAAATCTTTCCATGGAGCAAAAGATGAAAGTAACTTCATACAACGGACAAGATCTGGCCATGGTTTTGGCTAAGTTAGTCGAAAATTCTGTTCCCGATGGCTACTCGCTTAACTCTAAAGAAATCGAAACCCAAGAGGATGTCCTTACTTATTCTCCAAACGGGGACCTGACTTTGCATGTTCGTTTTAAGGTAAATTTGCTACCTAAAATGGATGAAAACCTAATATCAACCAAGATTGCGGGTCAATCCGAAGCCTCGGCTCTCAACTTTATCTCTCAAATTCCCCGTGTATCTAATGCCACAGTTATTGTCAAACCTAAGCTTCCGGGTCCGCTTGCTGGACTGCCTCGGATTACCAAGCGCATAAAGATTGTAGTCACAGCTGATAAAAACTAAGCATCAGCGCAGGAAATGAAGCCTGGATTGTGTTAAATTAACCCCGTGCTTTATAGACTCATCAAAGATACAAAGTCCCCAAAAAGACGCCACCCAAGGACAAATATTTTGCCCTTTTTAGGAGTGGGCCTAGGAGTTGCGATACTGGCGGTGACCGTTTGGCCCGTTCTATCCTGGCAATTAATTAACCAAAAAACAGCCTTAACGGCGGATAACATAGCACTTCCGGCTCCCAAAAAAGATATTTTAGGTTTAACGGATAAAAAACAAGTTGGTGGTATTGCCGTGGAGATTAAAAAAGACCCCGAAGGATTTTCATTTTTTGAAGCCGAGGCCACTACATCAGCCCGTCCCTATGATGAATTTTCTTTAACCATCGAAAAGATTAACGTCAAAAGTGCCAAGGTCAAAGTTTGGGTCAATGATTTCTCCAAAAACTTAGCCCTTCTGCCAGGAACTGGTTTGCCGGGGAATGTTGGTAATGTTTTTATAACCGGCCATTCGGCGCTCCCGGCTCTGTCTAGTTCGACTGATTACCATTCGATTTTTACCGAGTTGACCAAGCTTGAGTTTGGCGATGAAATAATCCTTGATGCTGGTGGGCAAAAATATACTTATCTGGTTGAAAAAACTAGTGTCGTGGACCCCTCTGACGTCTCAGTCATTACGCCGCCTGATCCATACGGAAAATATTTGTCGCTGATGACGTGTGTGCCGCCAGGGCTTGCGACTCAAAGACTAATTGTGCGGGCAAGACTAAATTAAACGGATGAATTTACTTGGAATTGATTATGGTAGAGCGCGTGTGGGGTTAGCGCTTTCAGCTGGGTATTTTGCCCGGCCTTATAAGGTCATTTCGCACCCCAAAGATTTGCCAAATATTATTAAGCAAATAGTTGAGACAGAAAAAATTGACCAAATAATTTTGGGTCATCCTAAGGGACTTTTAGCTTCAGAAGTTGCAAATCTTGCCAATAGATTGGAAAATGAACTTAAGATATCAGTTGAGCTCTATGATGAGGACTTTACAACAGTTGAATCTGAGGAAATATTGAAATCATACGGTTTGCACAACATCAAAAAATACCCGATCGACGCCCTGGCCGCCGCCGCTATCTTACAGGGCTGGATAGATAACCACAAAGAAAAACTTGGATGAGAGAGATAGTTAAAAGACTCAATTTTTTTGTCATAGCCATAATTGTTTTAGTCCTTTTAGTGCCTTTTTTGGCTTTTCAGACTTACCATGTTCTTTTGCAAGCGCCAGCAAAGTCTGGTGAAGCTCAGATTTTTGTAGTCAAACCAGGCGATCCAGTCCAAACAATTGCTAAAAATCTCGAAGAAAAGAAATTGATAAAAAACAGCCTTGCTTTTAGACTTCTTATATCTCGAATGGGAATTGGGAAATCAATTGAAGCGGGCGATTTTAGAATCTCACCGGCAATGAGCGCTCAAGAGGTGGCAACCATTCTTACCCATGGCGCCATTGATGTTTGGGTGACTATCCCCGAAGGCTATCGCAATGAACAAATTGCCGAAACACTCAATAGCAGGTTGGGTATCGATAAAGACGAATTTATTAAAAAGGCCCAAGAAGGCTATATGTTTCCCGATACTTATTTGATTCCGACAGATTCAAGTGTTGGTCGGATTGTGTTGATTATGAGGCAAAATTTCGACACTAGAGTCGGCGACAAGCTCAAAAATGCTTCTTCCAAATATTCTCCGGAAGAGCTTTTGACCCTTGCCTCAATTGTTGAGCGAGAATCGCGAACTGATGAGGAACGACCTCAAATAGCCGGGGTTTTGATAAACAGGCTTAATATTGGCATGGCGCTACAGGCTGATGCGACGGTTCAGTATGTGCTTGGTAAAAACACCAGCCAGTCCACTTGGTGGCCGACAGTTGAGAAGTCAGATTACAAAACAAAATCACCTTATAATACTTACGCCCAGGCTGGTTTGCCGCCTGGACCAATTGCCAACCCGGGGCTTGCATCGATAAATGCTGTTGCCAACCCCACGAAAAGTGATTACTTGTATTATCTGCACGATAGTAAAGGTCAAGTTTATTTTGCTAAGACACTTGAAGAACATAATGCCAATATCGCTAAGCATCTTTGAAAGGAGGTAGAAACAAATATGAATGAAAATGATAGGTTTGCTCCAGTGGAGAGCGAAGTTTTGGAAGAATCTCACACTGAAACTCTTGATGAACGGTTTGCTCGCTTGCAAAGGGAACAGCCGGCTCGAGTTAGAGAACGAAGAACTCGATGGGCGAATGAAATGAATGATGAAGATGGCAAGAAGAGGTCGTCAGTAGTGACAATTTAACCTGTTTTTTAGCCTAGCACTTCATGCCTGTTGACATAGGCCTAGAGCATATGATATAAGATTGCTAGTTTGAAACTCAGACCGGCGCACCCATAACAAATGGGCCTTGCGTACGGTTTTTTGTGCTGGAAACGTCCTTGTGGTATACCTGCAACTTCTGTCTTCTGAGTTGTTATCCCCTGGACCTAATTAATTAAAATTTTAAATAATATAGGTTAATTTTATGCATATAACTCCAACTAAACGCCAATGGTGGGGAAAGACTCTCGAGAGCCTACCCGAACTAGACCTCACAAAAATTCAAAGGGACTCTTTTGCGAAGTTTTTAAACGTTGGTGTTGGTGAGGTTTTGGATGAAATTACGCCGATTGAAGATTTTACTGGTAAAAATTACTCCCTTCGAATTGGACGTTACCGTCTAGGTCAATCTAAATATACTCCTGAACAAGCCCTGGACCGAGGGGTTACATATGACGCGCCGCTTTTAGTAGAAGCAGTTCTTACAAACAAGCAAACTGGAGATGAGATCAAGCAAGAAGTTTTCTTGTGCGATTTGCCCCTGATGCTTGAAAAAGGAACATTTATTATCAATGGCATCGAGCGGGCGGTTGTTAATCAGCTTGTCAGAGCGCCTGGTGTTTATTACTCCGGAATGATTGATCCAACATCAGGAAAAATGCTTTATCAGGCTGAAATCAGACCACTTCGAGGGTCATGGATTGAATTTGCTATCACTAAAAACGATTTCTTAAACGTCCGAATTGATCGTAAGCGAAAGTTTGTAGCCACAACCTTCCTTCGCGCCATTGGACTTTCGACCAATGACCAAATTATCAAAGCATTCAGTTTCCTTGAAAATGACGAACAAAAAGAAATTTTAAATAACACTCTTCTTAAAGACGCTACTCCTAATCAAGAAGAAGCCCTTTTGGAAATTTACCGCCGAATGAGACCAGGTGACCCGGTTGTTTTGGACAACGCCAAAACACTCGTTGAAAATATGTTTTTCAACCCCCGCCGTTATTCATTAGGTCCTGTTGGCCGATTTAAACTCGATAAAAAATTGCGCGCACTCAAAGAAAGAATTGCCCAAGATCTAGATGGAGAAGTCGATTTGGAGCATGAGCAAGTGCTAAGAATCTCTGATTTTATTGCCACTTTGGCCTATCTTTTGGGACTACCTACTGGTACCGGTCGGGTTGACGACATTGATCACCTCGGTAACCGCCGAGTCAGGAGAGTGGGAGAGCTTGTTCAGCAAAATGCATTCCGAACCGGTATTTTACGCTTGGAAAGAGTCATTAAAGAAAGAATGAGTTTGGCAACAGCTGATAATCCGCCAACTCCAACAACCCTTGTCAACGCCAGACCGGTAATATCGGCAGTCAATGAATTTTTCCGCTCAAGCCAATTATCAACTATTTTGGATCAGACGAACCCCTTATCTGAAATTGATAACTTGAGACGACTTTCGGTTATGGGAACGGGTGGTATTACGCGTGAGCGAGCCGCTTTCTCAATCCGCGACATCAATAATTCTCAATACTCAAGAGTTTGTCCAATCCGGTCTCCCGAAGGACCAAACATTGGACTTGTGACCTATATGGCTCTATTTACCAGGGTTAATGAATTTGGTTTTTTGGAAGCTCCTTATCGCCGAGTAATTAGGGATGGCAAAAAAGTCAGAGTAACGGATGAAATTGTATTTTTATCGGCCGATGATGAAGAAGAGCACTATGTAACTCACGCCGATGTTTCTCTTGATGAAAATGGATACATCAAAGAGTCTCATGTGCCGGTAAGATTTCATGGAGAATTTTTGACTGTTCCATCAACTTTGGCTGAATATATCGACGTTGTACCAAGACAAGTGGTTGGAACATCAGCCTCACTTATTCCATTTTTGGCTCATGATGATGCCAACCGTGCTTTGATGGGTACTCACATGCAGTGTCAGGCTGTTCCACTTCTTTTGCCAGCCGGTCCGATTGTCGGAACTGGAATGGAACAAGTCGTGGCTGATAACATGAATACCGTTATTAGGTCTCCAGGGGACGGAGAAGTCGTCCATGTTGATGGCCAAAAGTTGATTATCAAAGTCAAAGAAGACGGCAAGAGTAAAGAGATAACTTATACCATTAAGAAATTTGTCAGAACTCCGCAAAGCACCTGTTATTCTCAAACACCAGTTGTTGATGTTGGTCAAAAGATTAAAAAGGGCGACCTTTTGATCGATGGACCAGCTACACAAAACGGAGATTTGGCACTTGGTCAGAACTTAACCATTGCCTACATGTCTTTTGATGGACTCGGATACGAAGACGCTATTGTTATCTCTGACAGGCTTGTCAAAGATGATGTTTTGAGCTCCATCCACATTGAAGAATACGAAACAGCGGTTGTTGATACCAAGTTAGGACCGGAAGAAATGACCAGGGATATTCCAAACGTGGGTGAAGAAGATTTAGCTAATTTGGATGAAAATGGAATTGTGGTCATTGGAGCCGAAGTTGGACCAAACAGTATTTTGGTTGGGAAAATTGCTCCAAAAGGCGAGACAGAGCTAACCGCCGAAGAAAGACTTTTGCGCGCTATTTTTGGAGAAAAAGCCCGAGAAGTCAGAGATACATCTTTGAAAATTCCCCACGGTGAGCGCGGAACAGTAATTGACGTTAAAATATTGTCTCGCGAAAATGGGGACGAACTAGAGCCTGGAACAATCAAAAAGATTATTGTCAAAGTGGCTCAAATGCGTAAGGTTGTGGTTGGAGACAAACTCGCCGGGCGCCACGGAAACAAAGGTGTTATTTCCAAAATCGTACCATCCCATGACCTTCCCTATCTAGCCGACGGAACGCCGGTTGATATTATTATTTCACCCCTTTCAGTACTCTCTCGTATGAACTTGGGTCAGCTTTTGGAGACCCATCTCGGTTGGGCTGCTGAAAAATTAGGCCAAAAAGTCGCCTTGCCTGTTTTTGAAAAAGTTCCCGAAGAAATGATTATCTCGGAACTTGAAAAAGTAGGTCTGCCGGTTGATGGCAGGTCGATTTTGTACGATGGCCGAACCGGTGAACCTTTTGATAGACCAATTGTGGTTGGAAAAGGCTACTTTATGAAACTTATCCACATGGTCGAGGACAAAACTCACGCCAGGTCAACTGGTCCTTACTCGCTTATCACTCAGCAGCCATTGGGTGGAAAAGCTCAAATGGGCGGACAACGACTTGGAGAAATGGAAGTCTGGGCACTCGAAGCTTATGGTGCGGCTTATACTCTTCAGGAAATGTTGACGATCAAATCAGACGATGTCGTGGGCCGGGCCAAAGCTTTTGAGGCAATTATTAAAAATGCCGAAATACCACAGGCTTTGATTCCAGAGTCATTCAAAGTATTGGTTAAGGAATTAAATAGCCTTTCAATTAATGTCCAGACGATTGGGGCCAAGATTCAAGAAGAGCCGGAAATCGTAGTTGAGGAAGTATCAAAAGAAGCAAAAGAGTTAGCCGCTGAATCAGGAGCTGAAGAAGTACTGGCAGCCGATACTAGTGGAATGGAAATAAAAGATGCCAGTGAGTTAGCCGCCGATTTACCTCAAGAAAGTGCGGGTAGTTAAGTCATGAATGATTTAGTTGATTTTGAAGCACTACAAATAACACTGGCTTCGCCAGAAAATATCAAAGAATGGTCTCATGGTGAGGTTACCAAGCCCGAGACTATTAATTATCGTACCCTCAAACCTGAGAAAGACGGTCTTTTTGACGAGCGTATTTTTGGTCCCACCAAAGATTGGGAATGTTACTGCGGTAAATACAAGCGAATAAGGTACCGTGGCGTTATATGCGACAAATGTGGCGTTGAGGTTACCCAGTCCCGAGTCAGACGCGAACGAATGGGACACATTTCCTTGGCTGCGCCGGTTGCTCACAGCTGGTTTTTCAAAGGATCACCTTCCAAGCTCGGACTTTTGATGGATGTTTCTCCAAGAAATTTGGAGTCTGTTATTTACTTTGCCGCATTTTTAGTAACCGAAATTGATGCCGAAGAAAAAGAAAAAGTTCTTAAAAAATTAATCAACTTCCAAGAAGAAAGACGAGCTGCTCTCAAAAAAGAAGTCGATGTTCAGATAAAAGAGCTTGAAGGCGAAGCAGAGTCGGAAGTCAAAGATATGAAGAAAAAGAAAGCGGACGATTTTGAAGCCGAAGAAGTCCGCCTTAAGAGTCGTCAAAAAATAGCAGCCCTAAGGGATAATTTGATCTTGGAAGAATCAAGACTTGAAGAAGTTTACAAAGGGATTAGCGCTCTCGTTCGGTCAATCAAAGCTTTAGACGTTTTGTCCGAAGAAGAATACTTAAAATTGGTTAGCTATGATGCTGATTCATTTTTGAAAGTTGGCATGGGAGCCGAAGCGCTTCTCAAAATTTTAGAAACTTTGGATCTTGCCCAGATTGCAGCCAAACTTCGAGAAGAAGTAACCAAAACAACCGGTCAAAAACACATTAAGGCAACCAAAAAACTTCGAGTAGTCGAGGGCATGAGAAAAGCGGCAATCAATCCGGTTTGGATGATCGTCAAAATCCTACCGGTTCTTCCACCAGATTTGCGTCCGATGGTTCAGTTGTCAGGTGGTCGTTTCGCAACATCAGACTTAAATGATCTATACAGAAGGGTTATCAATCGCAACAATAGACTTAAAAAGCTTATCGACCTCGGCGCTCCGGAGATTATCCTGCGTAACGAAAAGCGAATGCTTCAAGAAGCTGTTGACGCCCTTATTGATTCATCGGACAGGTCCGTCGGTCGAGTTGTAGCCGGGGCACCTTTGAGATCACTTTCTGACATGTTGCGAGGTAAGCAAGGACGATTCAGACAAAACCTTTTGGGTAAGCGTGTTGACTATTCCGGGCGATCAGTAATTGTGGTTGGACCAGAGTTGAGACTTGACCAAGTGGGTGTGCCCAAAGAAATGGCTCTTGAGATGTTTAAGCCGTTTGTACTTCGCGAACTTATTGGTCGAGGTTTAGCGCCAAACGTTAAAAGTGCTAAACACACTTTAGAGCGACGTCCGCCTGAAGTTTGGGATATTTTGGAAGATATTACAATCAACCACCCAGTTCTTCTTAACCGGGCTCCAACTTTGCACCGGCTTGGAATTCAAGCTTTTTATCCTGTTCTTATTGAGGGTGATGCTATTAGAATTCACCCTTGTATTTGTGCCGGATTCAACGCTGACTTTGATGGTGACCAGATGGCTATCCACGTCCCGCTCTCTGCCAAATCTCAAGAGGAGGCTAAGACACTCATGATGGCTAAAAATAACTTGTTAAGACCTGCCGATGGATCACCAATTACCTTGCCCAACAAAGAAATGGCTTTGGGATCATTTTACCTAACCACTTTTGACGCCGGAATAGAAAAATCACCAACTCTTTTTGGCGATGGGGCTGAGGCCTGGACAGCTTGGCAAAATCAAAAGATCATGCTTCGAGGTCCAATTGATGTAATGGTTGATGGAAAAGTGATGGAAACTAGTGTTGGACGAATCATTTTTAATAGCGCCATTCCAACTGAAATGGGCTACATCAATGAGCCTGTCAAAGCCTCCACAATCAAGAGTTTGGTAATGAGAGCAATTAATCTTTTGGGTGAGGAACAAACGTCTTTCATGATTGATCGGATGAAAGTCATTGGTTTTGGAGCCGCAACATTTTCCGGTCTTTCGGTCTCAGTTTTTGACAACAAGACCTTGCCTGGAAAAGACAAAATTATCGCCGAGTCAGACGAAAAAGTTGCCCAGATTGAGAAAAACGTTAATATGGGACTTATCACGGCTGAAGAGCAAAGACGTCTTTCTAACGAAATTTGGATTGAAACCACCGAAACCCTTTACCGAGCAACTTGGAATAGCTTCCCTGAAGATAATGCCGTTCGAATTATTGCCGAATCAGGTGGAGCCAGAGCTGGTGCTGAACAGATCAAACAGCTTGCCGGTATGAAGGGATTGGTTAATGACCCATCCGGACGAATTGTGCCCCTGCCAATTAAGTCTAACTTTAGAGAAGGATTATCTGTTTTTGAGTATTTCAACTCAGCCCGGGGTGCCAGAAAAGGACTAGCCGATAGAGCCTTAAAAACTGCTGACTCTGGATACTTAACTAGACGGCTTGTTGACGTTGCCCATGATGCCATTGTCAGGCTTGAGGATTGTCAGGCCAAGGAAGGCTTTGAGATTGCCAAGGGGGCCAGACAGATGGCAATTTCCTCTCGAATAATTGGAAGATTTTTAGCAGCCGATGTTGTGCTGGGTAAAAAAGTTTTGTACGAAGCTGGAACTTTTGTCGATGAGAAGATAGCAGCAGAAATTGAAAAATCGGTTGATTCGGTCATGATGCGCTCTCCGCTTACTTGCCAAGCTCCATACGGACTTTGTGCAAAGTGTTATGGAATCGATCTTACAAGCCGCAAAATGGCCACCCTTGGTACACCGGTTGGAGTCATGGCTGCCCAGTCAATTGGTGAGCCGGGTACTCAGCTTACAATGCGTACGTTCCACACTGGAGGTATTGTGGGGCTTGATATTACCCAAGGTTTGCCTCGAGTTGAAGAGCTTTTTGAGGCTAGAACACCTAAATATTTGTCACAGGTTATTGATATTTCTGGAAAAGTCAGCGTCGAAGAGACACCTGATGGAGTTAAAGTAACCGTTAAAAGTGTCGGAGTTAAGCCTGCGATTGAAAGAGAATATATTCTTCCATCAACAAGCCAATTAAAGATTGTCAACGGTGACTTGATCGCTGCGGGAACGCCTTTGTCTGACGGATATATGGATGCCAAGCAGATACTAAATGTCATGGGCCTTAAAGCTGCGCAAAGATATATTGTTGATTCAGTTCAAGAAGTGTATGAACTTCAAGGTGTGCCAATTAACGACAAACATGTTGAAATAATTGTAAGGAAGATGTGTGAGAAGGTAAAAATAGAAACATCAGGTGACACCGCGCTATTGCCGGGAGAATTGGTTGATAAGAGTAGGTTTGCTTCAGAAAATAATAGAGTTTTGGCTGAAGGCGGAGAACCGTCAACTGCTAGAGTCGTGATTTTGGGAATTACAAAGGCCTCACTTTATACAGAGTCATTCCTCTCAGCTGCATCATTCCAAGAAACTACCCATGTTTTGACCGAGTCAGCGGCAGAAGGCAAAATCGACAGACTTTTGGGGCTTAAAGAAAATGTTATTATTGGAAGACTTATCCCCACGAGCCCTGACCGAGCAGTTATGGATCAATCCCGTTGACAGTTTGAGGCCAAAAACAATATAATGTGCTTCGAGATTAAAAGATTAAGGAGGTCAAGCAAAAGTCTTTGGAAGATAAATTATCTTTAATAAGATAGACTTACCCAAAAGACTGGCTTTATCGCCAGTTTCTTTTTGTTTAAAAATATATGCCGACAATATCACAACTCGTAAGGAAGGGCCGCACTCGCAAAACAAAGCGAATCCGTTCAACCATCCTTCGAAAGAGTTTTAATAGTTTGAAAAATAGACCGACGGCTTCTTTCTCTCCCCAGAAAAGAGGCGTTGCTACTGTGGTCAAAACAATGACTCCCCGTAAACCAAACTCAGCGCTTCGAAAAGTAGCCAGAGTAAGGCTTTCTAATAAAATGGAAGTTACTGCTTATATTGGCGGAATTGGTCACAATTTGGCCGAGCATTCGGTGGTACTAGTTCGTGGTGGCAGAGTAAAAGATTTGGCCGGAGTAAAGTATCATATCATCAGGGGTAAATTAGATACCGCTGGAGTTGCCAATCGCAAACAAGGCAGGTCACTTTATGGTACCAAACGATCCGGAGCCACAACCGCAACTGCCGCTGCCCAAGCTGCGGGAGCCGCGGCCGCCCCTGTAACTTCACAACCGGAGGCCTAAATGTTAATTAAATTTCTAATTTCAGGAGAAGATAAATTGGTAAAATCAAATTTGGATCAAGCTTTGCCTGGACAAATTTCTCAAAAGGAGGAAGGGAAATACCAAGGGGAAAACTTGGTTGCCCCTTGGAGTTAATGTCACGAACAAGAAAAGTCATTAAAAAAGAATTTACTCCAGATCCAGTTTATTCAAACAGACTGGTTACCAGGTTTATTAACCGAACGATGACTTCGGGTAAAAAAACCGTAGCCGAAAAGCTTATTTACAATACATTTGATCGAATCAAAGCAGACGGTCGTGATCCGATTGAAGTTTTTGAAACGGCTATTGCCAATGTGGCCCCAAAGATTGAAGTCAGGCCCCGTCGTGTCGGAGGTGCGTCTTATCAGGTGCCTGTTGAAGTGCGCGGAGACAGACGAGAAGCTTTAGCAATCCGCTGGATCTTAAATGCTGCCAAAGCCAGGCCAAGCAGAGAGTACCACACTTTTGTCGACAAACTATTTGCTGAGTTGACCGATGCCTCCGCTGGAGCTGGCGCAGCCGTTAAGAAAAGAGAAGACATCCACCGCATGGCTGACGCAAACAAAGCCTTTGCCCACTTCCGCTGGTAATCCACTACTATGGCTGAATCAAGAATCTACCCACTGGAAAGAATTAGAAATATTGGCATTATTGCCCACATCGACGCGGGCAAAACTACGACAACCGAACGAATCCTTTTTTATACCGGTAAAACTTACAAAATTGGGGACATCGACGAGGGAACGACAGTCACTGACTGGATGGATCAGGAAAGAGAGCGTGGAATCACGATTGTTTCAGCAGCCATCACAGCTTTTTGGAAAGCCCGCGAAGGACTTTTTAAAGACCAAGATACCCGAATTAATATTATTGATACTCCGGGACACGTCGACTTTACCGCTGAAGTTGAGCGGTCACTTCGAGTTCTTGATGGTGGCGTGACGGTTTTGGATGCCGAAGAAGGAGTCCAATCCCAATCAGAAACTGTTTGGCGACAAGCTGACAAATACAAAGTTCCGAGAATTTGTTTTGTAAATAAAATGGATAAACTGGGTGCTGATTATTATCGCACCCTTCAGTCTATCAGAGACCGTTTGGGAGCACCGGCTGTTGCTTACAATATTCCAATTGGTAAAGAAAATGATTTTAAAGGTGTTGTCGATCTGCTTACTCAAAAATCATATATTTGGGAAGAGGATGCGACTGGATCAAAGTACTTGGAAGGCGAAGTGCCTACTGATATGGTCGAAGAGGTGGCCAAGCAGCGAAATGAACTGGTCGAAAAAATAGCTGAGACTGATGACGTTCTTCTAGAAAAATACCTTGATGGCCAAACACTAGAAGTCGAAGAATTACAAAAAGCCCTGCGTAAAGCCGTTGTTGATTACAAAATCGTGCCAGTATTGGCCGGATCAAGTCTGCGTAACAAAGGAGTTCAGCCTCTTTTGGATGCTGTTGTTACTTATCTGCCTTCTCCTTTGGATGTCGAGTCAATTTCCGGAACCAACCCCAAAACCGGTGAGGTTGAGGAAAGAGAAACTAATATCGACGCTCCGTTTTCTGCTTTGGCTTTCAAAATCCAAATCGATCCCCATGTTGGAAAAATCACTTATGTCCGAATTTATTCCGGAAAGTTAACTGCCGGAAGTTACGTCCTTAATTCCTCAAAAAATGAAAAAGAAAGGGTTGGCCGAATTCTTTTGATGCACGCTGACAAAAGAGAAGAAATAGCCGAGGCCTACGCCGGAGAGATTATTGCGGTCATTGGACTTTCTAAGACAGCTACCGGAGACACGCTCTCCGATGAAGCCAAACCGCTTGTTTTAGAATCAATTACTTTTCCAGAGCCGGTTATTTCTTTGGCCATTGAGCCCAAAACCAAAGCCGACCAAGAAAAAATGGGGTACGCACTTGGCAGACTTTCTGAGGAAGATCCCACGTTTCGCATCAGAACTGATTATGAAACAGGTCAGACCATTATCTCAGGTATGGGAGAGCTGCACCTTGAGATTTTGGTCGATCGAATGAAAAGAGAATTTAAAGTAGAAGCCAATGTTGGCAATCCACAGGTAGCTTACCGTGAAACGATCAAAAAAACTTCCCAAGGCGAAGGAAAATATATCAGACAATCGGGTGGACGAGGTCAATATGGCCATGCACTCCTTCGAATCGAACCCCAACCTCGCGGCGAGGGATATGTGTGGGTTTCTGAAATCAAAGGTGGTTCAATCCCCCAAGAGTATATCCCTGCTGTAGAAAAAGGAGTTAAAGAAAAGATGGAAACTGGAATTTTGGCCGGATATCCAATTGTTGATATGAAAGTTGCTGTTTACGATGGTTCTTACCACGATGTCGACTCTTCGGAAGTAGCTTTCAAAATTGCCGGATCGATGGCCCTAGAAGAAGCGTTCCGCAGGGCTGATCCAGTACTTTTGGAGCCTATTATGAAGGTTGAAGTCACAACACCTTCAGAATTTATGGGAGATGTTATCGGTGACCTTTCATCCAAGCGAGCTCAAATTTTAGGCTCGGATGAGAGATCAAATGCCACCATTATCAATGCTTTAGTACCACTTTCTGAAATGTCCGGCTATGTCACAACTCTTCGGTCGATGACTCAAGGTCGGGCTTATTCTTATATGGAACCTTCGCATTACGAGGAAGTTCCGCAAAATATTGCCGCTTCAATTATTGCAAAATCTAAAGGAGAAGCTTGATATTGCGTTAGCCTTGTTGCCTCTTGCATTGAGGCTAATGTCTTTATTATAATTACCACTCGGAAGAAAAATAATGAGTTTTTCAAAAAGCAAATTAAATTAAAAAAGAATTTTTAAAAAATGGCAACATTTGAAAGAACAAAACCACACGTAAATATTGGAACCATCGGTCACGTTGACCATGGCAAAACCACCTTAACCGCAGCCATTACCAAGGTCTTGTCGGGTAAGGGTCAAGCTGAAGCTAGAGCTTATGATCAAATCGACAATGCTCCTGAGGAAAAGGCTCGTGGTATTACGATCAATATCACCCACGTTGAATACGAAACAGACAAGCGTCACTATGCCCACATCGACGCTCCAGGTCACGCTGACTACATCAAAAACATGATTACCGGTGCCGCCCAAATGGACGGCGCAATTTTGGTAGTTTCCGCTCCTGATGGACCAATGCCCCAGACTCGTGAACACATCCTGCTTGCTCGTCAGGTCGGTGTGCCCGCAATTGTAGTATTTCTTAATAAAGTAGATATGGTCACCGATCCTGAACTTTTGGACTTGGTTGAGATGGAAGTCAGAGAGCTTTTGGACAAGTATCAATATCCTGGTAAAGACACCCCTATCATTCGTGGTTCAGCCCTCAAGGCCTTGGAAGGTGACGCAGAGGCTGCAAAAAGTATCGAAGAATTAATGGCCGCTGTTGATGATTTTATCCCAACACCAGTCCGAGAGACTGAAAAGCCATTTTTGATGCCTGTTGAAGACGTTTTCTCAATCAAAGGTCGAGGAACGGTGGTTACTGGGAGAGTCGAGCGAGGGATCGTCAAAGTAAACGAAGAAATCGAAATTGTTGGTATCAGACCTACCAAAAAGACTGTTGTTACCGGAGTAGAAATGTTTAGAAAACAGCTTGATGAAGGTCAGGCTGGAGACAACGTTGGAATACTCCTTCGAGGTATTGAAAAAGATGACGTTGAGCGTGGACAAGTGTTAGCCAAGCCCGGTTCATCTACACCTCACACAGAATTTGAAGCTGAAGTTTATATTTTGACCAAAGAAGAGGGTGGACGACACACCCCATTTTTCTCAGGATACAGACCACAATTTTACGTTCGAACAACTGATGTGACCGGTGAAGCCTTTTTACCAGAAGGCACTGAGATGGTTATGCCTGGGGACAATGTAAAAATGAGAGTCAAACTCATTGTTCCGGTTGCCCTGGAAGAGGCATTGCGATTCGCAATTCGGGAAGGTGGCCACACGGTTGGGGCAGGAGTGATTTCAAAGATCATTGCCTAAACCAAAAAATACCAAGTGAAAGCAACACCCGCTTAAGCGTTTTTAGAAAATAAAGCTAAAAGCGGTTATTTTTTTAGAAAGGACTTGGAAAAATTATGCCAAGAGGAAGAATTAGAGTACGTTTAAAGTCATACGATAGTCGGGTTATTGATCAGACTTGCCGAGATATTTTGCAAACCGCCCTTTCAACGGGTGCCAAAATTGCAGGACCTGTTCCGTTGCCTACAAAATCAGAAAGGATCACAGTTTTGACCAGTCCGCACGTTGATAAAAATGCCAGAGAACATTTTGAAATCAAAACCCATAAAAGACTAATTGATATCTTAGAGCCAACCGATAAAACAGTGGACTCTTTGACTCACCTGGAATTGCCCGCCGGAGTCGATATCGAGTTAAAAATGTGATCCATAAGTAAATTGGACTATTGAGGCTAAATTAGGTATAATTTGAACCTGACTATTAATTAGTCAGGCAGTTTAACTAAAGTTTAGACGGATAACCTGAATTCATCTAAGGTAATCCGGATTTTTAATTGGAAAAAAGAAAAACATGGTTGGTACAATCTTTGCTTTTAAGAAAGGAATGTCTTTAAGGTATTCACCCGACGCTCGTCGCATGCCCGTTACCGAGCTTGAGGTCACACCTAATACTGTTGTGGGGCAAAAAGTTGTCGAAAAAGATGGATATGCAGCTTGGCAAATCGGTATTGGGACTCATAAAAATGCTTTAAAACCCAAAAAAGGTCAATTTAAGAACTCCGAATCAACCCCAAGACACGTCAGAGAAATTTCAACAGAAGACAATCTCACTTTAGGTGAGGTTGTTTCGTTAGACGGTCTAAAGCCAGGAGATTTGGTCAAAGTAATTGGTGTTTCCAAAGGAAAAGGGTTTGCTGGAGGAATAAAAAGATGGGGATTTCATGGAGGACCAAAGACCCATGGACAATCAGACCGTCACCGAGCACCTGGATCAATTGGCCAAGGAACTACACCTGGAAGAGTCTTAAAGGGTAAAAAAATGGCTGGACATTTAGGTGCTCAGAGTGCAACAATTGCAAACTTAACAGTTTGGGAAATTGATAAAGATCAGAATTTAATTATTGTTTCCGGATCCGTTCCAGGCCACAGAGGGACTTTGCTCGAAGTTACTAAAGTTGGAGAAAATAAGAAGTTTGTATTGCCAGAGGAAGAAGTAGTAGAAACTGCCGATCAAGAAACAGCCTCAGAAGACCAAAAAGATGAGTCTCAAGAGACTGAAAAAATAGATGCAGCCCAAGAGGTTGTTTCAGAAAGCCCAACCGAAGAAGTAGCCCAAGTTGAAAATGCAGAAGATTCCAAGACTGAAGAAGTTGTAGAAGATAAGGAGGTCGACAGTGCCACAAGTTAAAGAAGAAAAAATAAAAAAAGTTACAGCCAAGCCAGCGGCACCTAAAGTGGTTGCCGAAAAAATAAGTTTACCAAAAGAGTTGTTTAGCTCTAAGATTAACCTGATTCTTATTGCCCAAGCAGTGCGCGTTTATTTAGCCAATCAGAGACAAGGAACACAGTCAGCAAAATCTAGAGGCGATGTTTCGGCAACAACCCGAAAAGTTTATAAACAAAAAGGTACTGGTCGAGCCAGACACGGGTCTAGGTCTGCGCCTATTTTTGTTGGCGGTGGGGTTACATTTGCGCCTAAACCGCGCGATTTTAGCCTCAAATTATCCGACAAAATGAAAAAACAGGCATTAGTCTCTGCTCTCTCTGCTCAAAACAAAGAAGGCAATATTCAGGTTGCAGTGGGTATTAACAAGCTACCATTAAAAACAAAAGAAGCGGTTAAGTTTTTGGATAAATTAACACCAAAAAAACCTTTCTTAGTGGTATTGCCCGGAGGATGGCCCGAAGTCGTTAAATCAATGCGCAACATTGAAGGTTGTCAGGTAAAACAAGCAATCGACCTTTCTACTTATGATGTAGTTTCAAACCGGTCAATTATTATTGCGTCAGAATCTTTACCGATTTTGGAAGGGAGATTTAAGTGAACAATATTATTTTAAAACCAGTCGTTAGTGAAAAATCAGTTGGCCTTCAAAAAGATAATATTTTTACATTTCTCGTAGCTTCAAAAACTACAAAAAAAATGATCAAAGACGAAGCTGAAAAAATGTTTGGCGTAAAAGTTACAGCAATCACTACAATCAATTACAAACCCAGCCAGGGCAGAACAATGAAACGAACCAAATTTACAAAAAGCGGATATAAAAAAGCCATGATTAAACTTTCAAAAGATTCAAAAATGTTGCTTTTTGAGGAAGGTAAAAAGGAGAAATAATTAAATCAATTCAGATATTATTTAAAAAGAAAATACAATTATGAAAGGAATTTTTAAAAAATGGCATTAATAACTTATAAACCTGTTACCAAAAGCCGCCGTTTCCGAATCGATTTGGTAAGAGATGAAATTACCCGGTCAAAACCGGAAAAGTCATTGACTGAAATTTTGAAAAAAACAGTCGGTCGTTCCAATGGTCGAGTCGTTGCAAGACACAGAGGTGGAGTACAAAAAAGATATTACCGAATAATTGATTTCAAAAGAGACAAAAAAGACATGGAGGCAAAAGTCATTGCTATTGAGTACGATCCTAACAGGAACGTTTCTATTTGTTTGGTTTTATACAAAGATGGAGAAAAGCGCTACATTCTTTTCCCAGTCGGGGTTAAAGTCGGAGACAAAATTGTCGCTTCTAAAACTGCGCCAATTAAGCCCGGCAATGCTTTGCCACTTTCCAAAATTCCGGTTGGGTCACTCGTTCACAATGTTGAAATGACTCCGGGTAAAGGCGGTCAGATTGTCAGAAGTGCAGGATCCTCTGCTCAAATTATTGCCAGAGAGTCAGAATTTGTCCATCTGAAGCTTCCTTCAACCGAGGTGCGCAAAATTTTACAAAACTGTTGGGCAACTGTTGGGCAACTGGGCAATATTGATGTCAAAAACGTTAAATTAGGTAAAGCCGGCAGGTCGAGACTCATGGGACGCAGACCGACTGTTCGAGGTGTCGCCCAAGATCCACGGTCTCACCCTCATGGTGGAGGAGAAGGCAAAAGTGGCATTGGAATGCCTTCGCCAAAAAGCCCATGGGGTAAGCCAACTTTGGGTAAAAAGACTCGCAAGAGGAAAAAACTTTCTAACAGGTTTGTGGTTTCTGCTAAAACAAGGAGGCACCGATGAGTAGATCGTTGAAAAAGGGTCCTTATATTGACGAAAAATTGATGAAAAAAGTGTTATCGGCAAAAGAAGCAGGTCGAAAAGAATCGATCAAAACTTGGGCCCGGTCATGTCAGATTCCGCCCGATTTTGTGGGTCAGACATTTCTTGTTCACAACGGTAAAAACTTTATCACTGTTTTTGTTTCCGAATCGATGGTCGGACATCGTTTGGGTGAGTTTGCGCCAACCAGGACTTTTAGAGGGCATGGCAAAATGACTGAAAAATCAGTAGCCAAGACATAAAAAGTATTAAAAATAAAATGGAGATTAAAGCACAATCAAAATACGTAAAAACAACACCGAGGAAATTGCGATTAGTTGCAAAAGCGGTTTCAAAAATGCAGCCAATGGAAGCATTAACGGCCTTGTCATTTTTGAGCAAAGACGCGGCAATGCCCCTTTCAAAAACTATTAAGTCGGCGGTTGCCAATGCTAAAAATCAAGGTATTACCGATGATAGTTTAAAGTTTTTGAAAATAGAAATCGGTGAAGGCCCAACTCTTAAACGTGGTCGTGCGGTATCGCGTGGATCATGGCACGCGATCCTTAAGAGAACTAGCCATATTACAGTGGTTTTAGAAAAAGTCGAAGCCCAAGCGCCAAAAATTGAAAATCCCAAGGCCCAAAAAACAGCTGAGGTAAAAATTGAAAACACGGCCGATGAAAATAAAGAAAAGGAGCAAAAGTAATGGGACAGAAAGTTAACCCTTTCGGTTTTAGACTCGGTGGTAGAAACACCTGGAATTCTCGCTGGTTTGCATCAGGTGATAGATACAAAAAACTATTGCAAGAAGACATTTTGATCAGAGAGCTTTTGATGGACAAACTTCGACCAGCTGGTATCGCGCGAGTCGAAATCGAAAGATCATTTGATCGCCGAACCGTGGCTGTTTTTGTGGCCCGTCCTGGTATTGTAATTGGCCGAGGCGGAACTGGCCTTGAAGAACTCAAAAAATCACTTTTAGGAAGACTCAACTTAACAGAAACTGGAAAATTAGAGGTTAGAGTTGAAGAAGTCAAAAGACCTGATCTTAATGCTTACCTAGTTGGTCAAAGTGCTGCCGATCAATTAGTCAGGAGAATGCCTTTTCGAAGAGTAATGCAATCAACCATCGAAAGAGTAATGCGATCCGGAGCCAAAGGAGCAAGAATTGTTTTGGCAGGAAGACTTGGCGGAGCTGAAATTGCCAGGGTTGAACAGGTCAGGGAAGGTAGTCTGCCCCTAAGTACACTCAGAGCCAATATAGATTTTGCCAAAGTTACCGCTCACACCAAATCAGGAGCAGTGGGAATAAAAGTTTGGATATATGTGGAGGATGAACAATGATAAGAAATATTTTTAAATCGAATTTGGATCTGGCTTTGCTGGGACAAATTTTTCAATTAAAGGAAGGAGAATACCAAGAATCACGGGGTCCCCGCGGAGCAGGGGTGAACAAAACCTTGGTGTCCTCTTGGAGGTAATTAATGTTAGCACCTAAGAGATCCAAACATCGAAAAGAATTTAGAGGACGCAGAGAAGGAATCGCAACCAGAGGAGCAACAGTTGCGTTTGGGTCATATGGCTTAAAAAGCAAAGAAGCTGGTTGGATTACAGCTAGGCAGATTGAGGCCGCTCGTAGGGCTATTACTCACTACACCAAAAGAGGTGGCCGTATTTGGATTAGGATTTTTCCATCCAAACCAATTACTAAAAAACCACCTGAAACTCGAATGGGAAGTGGTAAGGGCGATGTTGACGCATATGTTGCTGTTGTAAAACCAGGGACAGTCCTTTTTGAAATGGGTTCAGTTGAGAGAGAAGTTGCAGTTGAAGCCTTAAGACTTGCAGCTCATAAATTGCCAGTAAAAACACTTTTTGTGGCAAAAGGAGAATGAAATTAAATTAATAATAGGTTTTTCAAAAAGCGGATTATAAATAAATGAATTTTTAAAAAATGAAAAAACAAGATAGAGAATCATTACAAGCAAAAACAACCGATGAACTCAAAGCCCAACTTAAGGAAGTGACTGGAGATCTGGCTAAAGCCCAAGTTGAAGTTCATGTCAAAAGACCAAAAGACGTGCATGCAATTTATTTTATTAAAAAAGATATTGCCCGCTTAAGAACAATTATTACGGCGAGAAAGTTAACAGAAAAGAAAGAAAAAATATGAAAAAAGACGAGTTTTCAGATAAATCTGAAAAGAAAAATAATGAAATTGGAGTAGTTGTCTCGGCAAAGATGTCGAGAGCAGTAGTGGTTGCCCTGCCGCGTCTCAAAATACATCCGCTTTATAAAAAATCGACTACTCGTACAAAAAAGATTAAAGCTTTAAACGAAGTAGGGGCGATTGTGGGACAAAGGGTAATGGTTTTTGAGACTAAACCAGTCTCTAAAGAAATCCATTATGCAATTTCATCAATTATTGCAGAGCCTATCAAGGGAAAGGCGGGAAAATGATTCAAAGACGAAGTCTTTTAGGAGTTGCTGATAATAGTGGCGGACGACTTTTGTCGGTTATTGGTTTGCCTGGTGGAACTGGTCGAAGATCGGCAAGTTTGGGCGACATTGTGACCTGTTCGGTCAAAGTTGCCGAGCCCAATGCTACTGTTGCTGCCAAACAAATCGTTAAAGCAGTCCTTGTTAGAACTAGAAAAGAAGTAAGGCGGGCTGACGGTTCATATATCAGATTTTCGGATAATGCCGCGGTGATTGTTGATAAAGATAAATTGCCTTTGGGAACACGAATTTTTGGCCCAGTGGCCAGAGAGCTTCGAGAAAAAGGATTTTCAAAAATCATTTCTTTGGCTGCGGAGGTATGGTGACATGCAAAAAATTAAGAAAAACGACAAAGTTAAAGTAATTGCTGGAAAGGACAAAGGAAAAGAAGGGTTAGTTACCAGCGCGTCTTTGGATGGGCGAGTAGTTGTGGAAGGTGTCAATCAATACAAAAGACATTCCAAAATTGCTACCGGCGGACGTCAAGCTGGGATTACTGTAATTAGTAAACCAATTGATATTTCTAGTGTAATGATGATTTGTCCATCGTGTAAAAAATCAGCACGAGTAGGATTTAAGATCGAAAAAGACAAAAAAATAAGATTTTGCAAAAAATGTGGGGTGGCTATCAAATGAATAAACTTTACGAAAAGTATCAAAAAGAAATAATGCCGAACTTGATAAAAGAATTCGATTTTAAGACTCCAATGCGGACTCCCAAGCTTATTAAAGTGGTTATCAATACGGGACTGGGAGAAGCAGGGGGCGATCAAAAAATAATTGATGCTGTCTCAGAACAGCTAGCCACGATCACAGGGCAAAAACCAGTGGCGACCAAGGCTAAAAAATCCATCTCGACCTTCAAACTTCGAGAAGGCCAGTTAATTGGGGTGATGGTAACCTTGCGCGGTGGGCGAATGTACGATTTTGTAGAAAAACTTTTTAATGTTGTTTTACCAAGAGTACGAGACTTTCGAGGGGTATCGACTGCAAGTTTTGACCACGGTAACAATTATTCTTTAGGAATCAGAGAGCAAGTTTTGTTTCCAGAAATCGAATATTCCAAAGTTGATAAAGTGAGAGGTCTTCAAGTAACATTTGTTACTTCGGCTCAGAGTAGAGATGAAGCAAAAAAACTTTTGGAAATGTTGGGAATGCCTTTTGTAAAAGAAAATAAATAAAAAAATGGCTAAAAGATCAAAAATTGTTAAATCACAAAATAAACCAAAATTTCCTGTGCAACAGCATAATAGGTGTCTTAAGTGTGGACGACCTAGGGCGTACATCCGCAAATTTGGACTATGTCGACTTTGTTTTAGAGAACTTGCTCACAAAGGAGAACTTCCGGGGGTGAAAAAAGCATCATGGTAAAAAAAGGAATTAGTACCGATCCAATTGCTGACATGTTGACCATCATTAGAAATGGTTACCTGGTTCACAAAGACGAAGTTTTAGTGCCAACTTCAAAAGTGAAGAAAAACATCGCTTTGATTTTAGCAGCAGAAAAATACATCGAAAGCGTGGAAGAAGGAGATGGGAAATTGGTAATCAGTCTTAGATATGTAGGCAAAAACCCTGCAATTACCGAAATTAAAAGAATTTCAAAGCCCGGACTTCGAGTCTATGTTGGCTCATCCAAAATGCGCTCGTACATTCGCGGTTTGGGAATATTAATTATTTCCACATCTCACGGACTGATGAGTAGCAAGACAGCAATTAAACAAAAATTAGGAGGCGAACTCGTTTGTAGAGTTTGGTAATTATGTCAAAAATTGGGAAACTACCAATCACTATTCCGTCAGGTGTTCAGGTCACGCTCGATGGCCGCGATGTTTCTGTGGTTGGGCCACGAGGCACTCTTTCACTAAGAGTCAGACCAGAATGTCGAATAAAAATGGAGGATTCACAAATTATTGTGGAAAGAGTAAATAACACCAAAATGGCGCGGGCAATGCACGGGCTTAACCGAACTTTGATTGATAATATTATCAAAGGTGTTTCAGACGGCTGGGATAAGACTCTTGAGATAAATGGTGTCGGATACAGAGCCAGTCTTCAAGGGGTAAATCTGTCCTTATCTTTGGGATTTTCTCATCCGGTTCTTTTGACCCCGCCACCAGGTATTAGTTTTGAAGTTACCGAGAATAAAGTCACTGTAACTGGCGCCGATAAAGTATTGGTTGGTGAAATTGCTGCCAAAATTAGAAAACTTCGTCCACCAGAGCCATATAAAGGTAAGGGTATTAGATATTTGGGTGAATACGTTAGACGAAAAGCCGGAAAGGCTGCAAAGACCCAAGCATAAAATTAAAAATATGTTTTTCAAAAAGCAAAATTATAATAAATTGAATTATTAAAAAATTAATTTAATAAAAATGACAAATCAAACGCTTAGAGAGGTCAGACACACAAGAATTAGAAAAAATATTTCAGGGACAACACTCGTCCCTAGACTTTCTGTATTTCGTTCCTCAAAACATATCTATGTCCAATTAATTGATGATTCTTCCTCAAAAACATTGTTAGCTGCCAGTGACAAAGATATCAAAGATAAGATGACAAAGTTACAAAAAGCCAGTGAAGTTGGTAAAATTATCGCCCAGTTAGCACTCGATAAGAAAATTGAGAAAGTAGTTTTTGATCGAGGAGGTCATGCTTTTGTTGGCCGAGTAGCAGCATTAGCCGCGGCCGCTCGAGAGAAAGGATTGAAGTTTTAATATGCCAGGCAATAGAAATTTTAATTATAGAAACAACCAAGGTCGAGGAAACCAAGGCGGATTTGGCGAGCAGTATTCTGAATTTGAAGAGAAAGTTATTCAAGTAAATAGAGTTTCCAAAAAGACCACTGGAGGTAACAAGATGAGTTTTTCGATCCTTGTGGTTGTTGGTGACAAAAAAGGTAGAGTTGGAGTAGGCCTTGGAAAAGCAAAAGATGTGGCTAGTGGAATTCGCAAAGCTTCGTCTTATGCTAAAAAACATTTAATTGAAGTGCCGATGGTGGGATCCACTATTCCTCATGAAGTGACTATCAAATTAGGTGCTGCCAAAATGATTCTTAAACCCGCTCCTGAAGGAACTGGAGTTATTGCCGGTGGAGCAGTGCGTGCTGTTGTTGAAGCTGCTGGTATTCGCAACATTGTTTCCAAAGTATTGGGAACTTCTAATCAAGCCTCTAATGTTTATGCAGCACTTGAGGCGCTTAACAGGCTCAAAAAAGATTATGCAGAGGAGGAGTCCAATGTTAGCTAATCTTCCAAAAATTGTTGGCCGGGGTAAAAAAAGATTAGGTCAAGGTCCTGGATCAGGTCGAGGTAAAACTGCCGGTCGGGGAACCAAAGGTCAAAAAGTTCGAGGCAAAGTAAGACCAGGTTTTGAAGGTGGTCAAAGACCACTTATTAAAAGGTTGCCGTATTTGAAAGGTAAAGGAAATTGGCGCACCAAGGAAAGAGTCACCATCGCTTTATCACGATTGTCTGCTTTGCCAAAAGGTACTTTAGTTGACCCGGAGTTTTTGGTTAAAAATGGTTTTATTTCTAAAAAATCGACAATGGTTAAAATCGTTGGAAGTGCTGAAAAACTAAACGCTCTTAAAATAAGCGTCCCCGTTACAAAAAAAGCAGGAGAAGTAGTTGTTAAATCAGGCGGCGAATTGATTGGTGCTATGATTAAAAACGAAGAAGAAAAATGATTGGTAAAATTCTTTCAACCTTCGCTTCTATTTGGAAAACCAAAGAGCTTAGAAATAAACTACTTTTTACTTTTTTCATCATCGTTATTTTTCGTTTGTTTGCCCATATTCCTGTGCCTGGGGTAAGTGCTGGAGTATTAAAAAACCTTTTTGCATCCAATCAACTTTTGTCTCTTCTTGATATTTTTTCCGGTGGAACACTGGCTAAATTTAGCGTAATTTCTCTAGGTCTTAATCCATACATTAACGCCTCAATTATCATGCAACTTTTGCAGATGGTGTTTCCAAAACTTGAGGAACTGGCCAAAGAAGGGGAGTATGGACGTCACAAAATTAATCAATATACAAGGTATCTAACAGTGCCTTTGGCGATTGTCCAATCATTTGGAGTCTATGTGCTTTTGAAAAATCAGGGTGTGATTGGATTTTTATCTCCAATCTCAATCCTGACAATTATTACAACTCTTGTTGCTGGTACCCTCTTTTTGATGTGGCTTGGTGAGCTCATTACAGAAAAAGGAGTAGGCAATGGAATTTCGATGTTAATTTTTGCCGGAATTGTGGGTCGAATACCAGTAACGACTTTTCAAACAATATCAGTATTTGACGCTTCGCAACTCACTAATCTTTTGATTTTCTTGGGCCTTGCTCTTGTTTTGGTAGTTTCAATTGTTATTGTCAATGAAGCACGCAGACAAATCCCCATCAATTATGCCCGCAGACTTAGGGGTAATGAAGTGGTAGGTGGGCAATTAACATATTTGCCGCTTCGCATTAATCAGGCAGGAGTAATTCCAATTATTTTTGCAGTTTCGTTGATTCTTTTACCGACAACCGTGGCGCAGTTTTTACAAAACTCTGCCAATCCGCAACTTGTTGATTTATCATCTCGGATACTCCATATTTTTCAACCAACCGGCTTGGTTTATAACTTGACGTATTTTGTTTTAGTAATTGTGTTTACCTATTTTTATACAACGGTTGTTTTTAATACCAAACAGATTTCAGAAAATTTGATGAAAAACGGCGGATTTATTCAAGGTGTCAGGCCCGGTACTGCAACCAAAGCATATCTGGATTTTGTTGCCAATAGAATCACTCTTTTTGGAGCAATTTTCTTAGGTATCATCGCAATCCTTCCGTCGCTTGCCCAGCAAGCTACCGGTCTAACAACCCTACTTTTAGGCGGAACCGGAATCTTGATTGTGGTCTCGGTAATTCTGGAAACAGAAAAACAACTTGAAAGCATGATCCTAACCGGATCTTATGAAGGGTATGCTTCAAAATGAAAGTGGCCGTTTTTGGCGCCCAAGGTTCGGGTAAATCCACCCAAGCTGATCTTTTAGCTTCTCATTTAGGATTACCTCATATCGAAACGGGGGACTTGGTGCGGGACTTTAGCGAAAATCAAAAGACAACAGATTTGAAAGACTCCTTGGCTTCGGGCCAACTTTCACCAACATCTTTAGTTGTCCGTCTTTTGAAGGAAAGACTTGATAAAGATGATTGCGCGGCGGGTTTTGTTTTAGATGGGTATCCAAGAAGTATTGAGCAGTATGAAGCATTTGCACCGGAGCTAGATTTGGTTTTGGTTATTAATATTACTGACGAGGAAGCAGTCGAAAGACTTTTGAAAAGAGGCAGAGAAGACGATACGAGAGAGGGGATTGCTGAAAGATTAGAACTCTATCATCAGGAGACTGAGCCGGTAATAGATATTTATCGCCAAATGGGAATATTACACGAGGTTAATGGTGAAAGGCCGGTTGAAGAGATACAAAAAGATTTAGTGAGTATCATAGAAAAAAAATAATTCAACAAATTAAAAAAATCAATTCAGATATTTTTCAAAAAACAGAGTAAAACAAATTGAATATTTAAAAGATGACAAAAGTAAAAACATCAGAAGAAATAGAAACAGTAAAGCAAGCGGCTGAGATTTCCCGAGAAGCAATGCAAGCTGCTCTTGCCAAAATTAAGCCCGGAGCGACTAAAAAAGATTTAAATGATGCGGCTGCCAAAGTCATTTTAGAAAGGGGAGCCAAAGAGGGCTTCAAAACCGTTGATAATTATGGGTTTGCAACCTGTGTTACAGTCAACGATGAGGTCGTGCATGGGATTCCGAATGCTGATGTTTTAAATGAAGGTGATATTGTCAGCATTGATTTAGGAGCTCAATTAGGCGGTCTTCACACTGATTGTTCAACCACAGTGGGTGTAGGGAAGATTGCACCTGATGCTCAGAAATTTTTGGATGTTGGTAAAAAAGCCCTAAAATTAGCAATTGCCGAAGCCCAAGACGGAACGCATGTGGGTGACATTTCCAACGCTATTCAGGAAGTAGTAGAGAAGGCAGGTTATTCTGTGGTAAAAGAACTGACTGGTCATGGAATTGGTACCAAGCTTCACGAAGAGCCGATGATTCCCGGAGTCGGCAAGCGGAATTCAGGTCCAATTTTAAAATCCGGACAGACAGTGGCAATTGAAGTAATCTACGCCATGGGTGGCGATGAGATTGTTTACAAGAATGATGACGGGTGGACAATTTCTTCTGCCGATAAGAGTTTGACTGGACTTTTCGAAGAAACCATTTTAATTACCAATGGCGAACCTATAGTGTTGACTGGAATTAATTAGTTTGGTAAAATTATGAGTAGGCGAAATTTTAAAGTATCAGCACCAAAGGAAGGAGTAATTGAAGCATCCGGAGTAGTCAGAGAAGCTTTGCCAAATACTCTTTTTAGAGTAGAGATACCGGGCGGTAGTATTCCCGGGATAGAAGAGCCTAGAGTTATATTGTGTCATTTGTCTGGTAAAATGCGACTTCATTATATTCGTATATTACCAGGAGACAGAGTCAAAATCGAAATGACGCCGTACGACTTAGAAAAAGGAAGGATTACTTACAGAATATGAAAGTACAAGCATCAGTTAAAAAACGTTGTATTAAGTGCAAAATCGTTAAACGTCGAGGTATTTTGTACGTGATTTGCGAAAATCCACGGCATAAACAACGTCAAGGATGACGTTGTTTGCGACGGGTAATTCCGTCTAAAGCAAAGGCAAGGATAAACCTTGCATTTGCTTGCGAGCGAGCTGCAAAAAATTATAGCTCGTTCTAAAACAAAGGAAATAAAATGGGTATTTTAAAATTAATTGGAAATAAGATAAAATTTGGATCCGGTTTTACCGGGACAATTTTTAGAATCGCAGGCGAAGCCGAGAACCGCAAGCTTTGCTTATCAACTAAAGGAAAGGAAATACCAAAGGAAAACCTTGATTGTCCTTTGGAGTAACTGTTATGGCTAGAATTGCAGGAGTTGATCTACCTTCGGAAAAAAGAATTGATGCGGCATTGCCGTATCTCTATGGTGTGGGCAGGCCATTGGCAAAAGTAATTATTGCCAAAGCCGGAGTCGATGCAGCTAAAAGAACTAAAGATCTAACCGAGGAAGAAATTAGCCGCATTCAAAAAGCAGTTGAGGATTACAAAGTTGAAGGAGATCTACACAGAGAGGTAACTCAAAATGTCAAAAGATTGGAAGAAATTGGATCTTATAGAGGTTCAAGACATAAAAAGAGTTTACCTTCCAGAGGACAACGAACTCGCTCAAACTCTCGTACCAAACGCGGTCGTCGAATGACTGTTGGTACAGTTCGCAAAGATGCAGTAGCCAAAGTTACACCAACTGCTCCCGCAAAATAATTATATTCATGCATTAGCATTCATTAAATTAAAAATTTATGCCAAAAACAAAAAAGAGAGTAACGAAAAAAATAGTAAGGACAGTTGGAGTCGGAAGAGTCTATGTCCAAGCAACTTTTAATAATTCGATTATTACAATTACTGACGATACCGGTAACGTTATCGCTTGGGCTTCATCGGGTTCATCGGGATTTAAGGGAACTCGTAAATCTACCCCTTTTGCCGCAACCACTGCCGTAGAAAACGCGATTGCCAAAGCTCAAGGCGTAGGTCTTCAGTCAATTGAAGTTTATATCAAAGGACCAGGTCCGGGTCGAGATGCGGCCATTCGCGCTTTGAAAAATGCTGGTATGGAAATTACTATGATTGCTGATGTCACTCCTATCCCGCACAATGGGCCTCGCCCATCTAAAAGGAGGAGAAACTAAATGGCCCGTTACACCGGCCCTAAACACCGTCTATGCCGTCGTGAGGGGATAGCCCTTTGTGGCAGCCCCAAGTGCCCCGTTATCAGGCGCAATGCTGGACCTCCAGGCCAACATGCCCAAAGAGGTAGACGCAAGACATCCGAATATGGTTTGCAACTAAGAGCCAAACAAAGAGCTCGTAGGATCTATGGAGTGCTAGAGCGACAATTTGCTAGATATTTTGGGGTGGCTTCCAAGTCCAAAGGGGCAACAGGTATTGCACTTTTGCAGATATTGGAGTCAAGGCTTGATAATATTGTTTATAGATTAGGATTTGCATCCACCCGGTATGGAGCAAGACAGTTAGTTTCTCATGGCCATGTCTTGGTTGATGGCAAAAAGGTCAATATTCCTTCATTCAACCTCAAACCCGGTCAAATAGTTACCGTGACTGACAAAGCTGCTGGGTTTGCACCTGTTGTCAGATCTCTTGATCTTGTTAAAGACACTCCTTTGCCAGATTGGCTTGCCAAGCAAGGGTTAAGTGGACAGATTAAAAAAATGCCGGCAAGGGACGAAATAACCGAAGAGATCGATGAGCAGCTAATAGTTGAATATTACTCTCGATAAAGGGTAAAATACGCAAAGTGCAAAAAACGAAAAAAACTAGTTAATTTTTTTAAAAAAGGTATCAAAAATGTTAGATTTATCACAAGTTGAAATAAAGATTTCTGAAGAAAAAGACGGAGTTGGATCTGTTGTTATCGAGCCGCTCGACCAAGGTTATGGTCACACTCTGGGCAATAGTTTGCGAAGAGTAATGCTTTCGTCTTTGTCTGGAGCTTCTTTTACCCAAGCCAAAATTTCTACAATTAGACATCAATTCACTACCCTTTCAGGGATGAGTGAAGATATTATTGAACTCATTCTCAATCTCAAAAAAGTCCGTCTTCACATTGAAGGTGACAAGCCAGTTCGTATTACCTTGGAAGCCAAGGGTCCGGGAGAGGTAAAAGCCTCCGATCTTAACTTGCCAGGTGGCGTAATGATTGCCAACCCGGACCAGATTTTGGCCCATCTTTCTGATAGTAAGTCCAAATTATCAGCAGTTTTGACAGCGGAAAAAGGCGAAGGATACCGATTGGCCGAAGAGAATAGAACCAATGAGCTGGGAGTTATCCCAATCGATTCTCAATTCTCACCCGTTGTCAAAGTAAATTATCAAGTAGAAGCCACTCGTGTTGGACGACTTACCAACTTTGACAAGTTGACATTGGAAATCCAAACTGATGGAACAATCAAACCGTCTGAGGCAGTCAAAAAAGCTGCAGAGATATTGGTCGCCCAATTTTCTTTGGTATCAATGGGCGAAACAAAGCGCAAAGTCGTCGTTGCCGAAACAGTCGACGAACCCAATGTTTCACCAGAAATATTGAAAATGACTTTAGAAGAGCTTGATCTTCCAGTCAGACTTACCAATAGCCTAAAGGCTTCAAAGGTTGAAACGATTGGCGATTATCTTACTACCCCCGAATCCAAACTTTTGAAAGTAAAGAATTTTGGAGTTAAATCCAAAGAGCAGGTCGAGGAAAAGCTCAAAGAAGTTGGGGTCAATATCCCTTCCTAATAAAACAGTATGCGTCATAAGGTATCAGGGTTTAAACTAAACATGAATTCAGGGGGGCGCAAAGCCCTTTTTCGCTCTTTGATGGTCGCCCTTATAATGGATGAAAAAGTAGTGACGACTTCCGCTCGCGCCAAAGCAGTCAAAGGACAAGTTGACCATCTAATTTCCAAAACCAAAAAAGGTGATCTTGGCTCGGCCAGGTGGGCATCAAGTGTCCTTGCTAATGACAAAGCCGTTGCAAAACTAACTGGAGAGCTCGTTAAGAGGTTTGAAAATCGCTCTTCTGGATTTACGAGGTCCTTTAATTTGGGAAATAGAGCTGGAGATAATGCACCTAGAGTACAGATTGAATGGATTGAAAAGGCTTTAAAAGTTGAACCAAAAGCTAAAAAGGACGCCTCTAAAGTAGAAGCAGTTGCAGCCGAGGCACCTAAAACACCAAAGAAAAAAGAGGTAAAAACCAATGTTAAAAAAATCGACAAAGCAAAGTGATATCCAAAGAGAGTGGCATTTGATTGACGCCAAAGATCAAGTCTTGGGCCGTCTATCGACTCAAATTGCCACCATGCTTACCGGTAAAAATAAACCATATTATACCACCCATTTAGATTGTGGAGATTTTGTTGTTGTTATCAATGCTAGCAAAATTGGAGTAACCGGACGCAAACTTACCGACAAAAAATATTATCGCCACTCCGGATATCCGGGCGGTTTGAAAGTTGAAGATATGAAAGACTTATTGGCTCGAAGCCCCGAAGACGTTATCCGTCATGCCGTACGCGGAATGGTTTCTCATTCCAAATTGGGCAATGTTGTTTTTAAGAAACTTCATGTTTTTGCCGGTACGGAACATCCGTATGCCGCAAAATTTGTAAAGTCAGAAAGTAATTAAATAAACAAAATCATGCCAGAAGAAATTAAAACTCCAACTCCCGCTAAACAAAAATTTGTCCATGCCCATGGAAGACGCAAAACTGCTGTTTCGAGAATCAGGATGTTTGAAGGGCCAGGCGATATCATTGTCAATGAAAAACCAATCGCTGAGTATTTTGGATCACTGGGTCGCAGGGCTCAAATCCGTTGGGAACAACCTTTTGTGGCTACTCAGACGCTTGGCAAATACTACGCAACTGTCAAAACCGAAGGCTCAGGCCTTTCATCCCAACTCGATGCCTTTGTCCAGGGTATTAGCAGATCACTGGCATCTACTTCTCCGGAAATGAGAACTCTTCTTAAAAAAGCCGGTCTTCTGACTCGGGATGCTAGGGCCAAAGAACGAAGAAAATTTGGCCGAGCTCAAAAAGCACGTAAGGGCAAACAATCTCCAAAGCGATAAATTTTTATTCTTTGAAATTATCACTTATCCATGAGTCTAGATTCATGGACTCTTTGTAAATAATCACAGTCTCATCACTCGAGGGTATTTCGAAATCCCTAATCGACTCCTCAAAAACTTTTTCTGGAATATCGAAACGTTCTTTTGTCTGTTTATTCTTTAACCATCTATCCCTTACAACTGATTCTGGAATTTCTATATAAATTATCTTTGTGTCAATACCTTCGATAGACGCAACTTTCCTAGCTCTGTTTCTCCAGGTTTTATTTATCCAAGCAGTTTCACTCAAAACACTTTGCCCCTTTTTTAAATAATTGACGACTCTTGATTCCAGATCGTTGAATATTTCAGTCCATTGGTCGTCCGATATGTCATCATCACTAACTCCTGCAAAACCATGTTGGGATTTAATTTCATCTATATTTACCCTAGCATAGCCAAGTCTTTTTTCTAACTCCTCAGCTAAAGTTGTTTTGCCAGAAAATGGCAAACCACAGAGAACGTACTGGATTGGATCTTTCATTTGTCGGGGAAGGGAGAATAAGATAGTTCTCGTCTCGTTTGTACTCGACTGCGCTCCTTCTTGTTCTCCCTCCGCCTCCTCGCTTCGCTCGTCGGGGAAGGGAGAATCGAACTCCCGATACTGCACCCCCAGCGCAGTGTGTTACCACTATACTACTCCCCGAGGCATGTGATATTTTAACATCCGCTTAGGTTATAATTCCATACAATGAAGCTGATATCTTTAAACACCTGGGACGGGCGAATATTAGAGCCACAATTAAAATTTATCAAAGAGCAAATGGGGGATACAGACATTTTTTGTTTCCAGGAAGTATGTTCAATTACAGCTAAGGTTTCCCCACTTAAAGATTTCCCAAATGATTTGTTAACAATTTTTAAAGATCTTCTCATTGATTTCAATACAATTTATTTTCCCTGTTTAGAAATAGAAGGATTTAAGATCGGTTTAGCAACTGCTGTTAAGAAGAATCTAAAAATAGTAAATTCAGCTGGGCATGTTTTCGAAGAATCAAAGAAAGAAGATTTTCTTTTAAAAGGAATTCAATTCTTAGATATTTCTGTTGAGGGCAAAAGTTTTTGGCTTGGCAATGTTCATGGAGTTGGTCACCCCAGCGATAAAAAAGATACCCAAATTCGACTTAATCAATCAAAGATAATTATATCGGTTTTACCGCGAGATGATGCCAAAAAAATATTAGTAGGTGATTTCAATTTGGATATCGATACTCAAAGTGTCAGGATAATCGAGGAAGCAGGAATGACTAATTTAATAAAACGTTATGGCATTACTGATACAAGGGGAGAGGTAAATCATGCCAAACATCCTGATGCCGTGCAATTCTACGCTGATTATGTTTTTGTCTCTGATGGTATTAAAGTCGATAAATTTGAAGTCCCTCAAGTAAAAATATCCGATCATCTACCGCTTATACTGGAATTTAAATGAAAATAAACATCTCTTTAGAAAATGCCAAAAGCGAAAAGTTATTCTACTTTGTTGTCACAGGTGTTATTTATCATCCCAGGCTTAAAAAATGCTTGATCTTAAAAAGATCCGAAAAAGAAAATGCTCATGGGGGACTTTGGGGTGTAACAGGAGGCAAGCTCGAATGGGCAGACCTTAAAAATAACCCCATCACACGGAAAAATTTTAAAGTTTTGGATTGGGAGGGGATGGTGGAGCAGCTTATTAAAAGGGAAGCGTTGGAAGAATCCGGACTTAGAGTCGACCAGCCCAAATATCTAGATAGTGTAGTTTACTTGCGACCAGACAATGTGCCAGTTGTTTGTTGTAAATTTGGTGTTAAATATATTGGAGGAAAGGTGGAAATAGCACCGGAGTTTGATGACTATGCTTGGGTGGACAGTAGGGAAGTGAAGAAGTACAAAACTATCCAGGGGATCGATAAAGAAGTGGCTCAGACTATCAAGTTTTTCTCCTCTACGTCCTAATTATCCATATGTATCCATACACTAGACTCATAAAACTTGTGTTTTAATTTTCGTTATGCTACAAGTGTGGCAACAAAAGTTTTATACTCATGGCTGATGATCCTCGCAAACTTGCAATTCTAACCGCCATCGAACAAATCGAAAAACAATACGGCAAAGGCTCTATTATGAAAATGGGAGAGTCGGCAGCACGAATCGAAATCCCGGTGATCCCTACTGGATCAATTGCCCTGGATCTTGCACTTGGTGTCGGCGGACTTCCGAGGGGAAGAATCATTGAGATTTTTGGCCCCGAAGCTTCCGGAAAAACCACGATTGCCCTCCATGTTATTGCTGAAGCCCAAAAGCGAGGCGGAACCGCTGCATTTATTGATGCCGAGCACGCGCTTGACCCACAAAGAGCGGCAGCGATTGGAGTTAATCTGGACGATCTTTTGATTTCTCAACCCGATACTGGAGAGCAAGGATTAGAAATTGCAGAGACACTTATCAGATCCGGTGCCGTTGATGTAGTCGTTGTCGATTCAGTTGCAGCCCTTGTTCCCCGTGCAGAAATCGAAGGAGACATGGGGGACGCGATGATTGGAGTTCAAGCCCGTTTGATGTCGCAGGCACTTCGTAAGTTAACCGGCGCAATTTCCCGTTCCAAAACAGTTGTTATATTTACTAATCAATTGCGCGAAAAAATTGGTGTCATGTTTGGCAATCCCGAAACGACTCCCGGAGGGCGAGCCCTAAAGTTTTATTGTTCCATCCGGCTCGATACCAGAAAAATTGACAACCTTAAAGAAGGCGACAGGATTGTAGGGTCTCGCCATAGAGTAAAAGTTGTAAAAAATAAAGTCGCTCCCCCATTTAGACAAGCTGAGTATGACATTATGGCCGATGAAGGAATTTCTAAAGAAGGCGGACTTTTGGATGTTGGTTTAGAACTTGGAATTGTTACAAAGTCAGGGGCATTTTGGCGCTATCATGACAAAATGCTTGGCCAAGGCAGAGAATCTGCCCGAATAACTCTTAAAGAAGATCCCAAAGAGTCAGCAACCTTAGAAAAAGAAATCCGTGATTCGGTTGCCAAAAATGGCGTTCCCAAAGTTACCGCCAAAAAAAAGAAACAGGACGATGATGAAGAAGAGTCTGAAAGAGACTTTACCCCTCCCCCCATTGTCTAACTCCCCCGCCTTAGATATATTTACTCCATGACCTACGACCCGTTTATTAAAAACTATAATCGTGCGCTATGGTATTTATCTTTTCGCCCGCGCAGCAAAAAAGAGATATTTGATTATTTATTAAAAAAGGAAGTTGAGGAAGATTTAGCCCAAGAAATTATCCAAAAACTTGAGAAGGAGAAACTGATCAATGATAGTGAATTTGCCCAGTGGTTTATTGATAGTAGAACTTCCCATAGGCCCAAAAGTCACCGCGTTATAAAGATAGAACTTATTCGTAAGGGGATTGATACCGATACCATTGAGACTTTATTAACTGGTGCTACCGAGGATATAATTTTGGCTAAAAAACTTGCAGAAAAAAAACTAAGATTAATGAAAAGTGTGCCAATGGAAAAGAAAAAAGAAAGACTTATTAGGTATTTATCGACGCGTGGCTTTGACTGGTCCACGATAAGGGGTGTAATTGACGAGTTGGGGGCTGAAATTGTATAATACGCCCACTGTTGCTTGATAGCCTAAAAATGATTAAAAGAAGCGACTCTATTTATGAGGTATCCAGATCTTGCGATCTTGGCTTCTTCTCAGCTTTAGCTGATAAAAAAATTAGATTTCTTCTGGCCCGTTAAGGGTCTTTTCTTTTGTGCTTTCAAGTGACAAAAATTATAAATTATGTCACTTTTTGGAAAAGTAATTTCAACTATAGAACCAGTTTCTGCTTCTAAAAAGCAAGCAGGAGCTCCCAAACAAAATACTCCGCAGTCCTCGGATAATGTTGTCGATGCTTCAAAAGCATTGGCCATTGAAGAGCAACTTGCCCAAAGGCTTGAAGAACTTGATAAAAGAGAAAAAGAATTAGGTAAAAAAGAATCAGATCTTGATAAGATAAAAAAAGATCTTAAAGAAAAACACGATGAAGCCGTAAGTTTACTTGCCAGAGCTGCTCATCTTACAACAGAAGAGGCAAAGAAAATACTCTTGGAAAAACTTGAATCAGATTTAACTGATTTGGCGGCAAAGAAAGTACGAGAAGCCGAAGAAAACATCAAAACTGCCTCAGGCGAAAAAGCTAAAGAAATATTGGTTGACGCTATGCTCCATGGCGCAACAGACTATGTTGCCGAATACACCACATCCACTATCAGGCTTGCGAGTGAAGAAATGAAAGGTCGAATTATCGGAAAAGAAGGACGCAATATTCGGGCTTTTGAAATGGTTACTGGGGTTGATGTTGATCTTGATACCGAAGATCCGCTTACTGTAAGGGTCTCTTCTTTTGATTCGATAAGGCGCGAAATTGCCCGAGTTACTTTGGAAAAATTAGTCAGAGACACACGAATTCAACCGACTCGAATCGAAGAAATTTATCACCAGACTAAGAAAGAAATCGACAAAATAATGGAACAAGAAGGTATTAACTTGATCCATCAAGTTGGCGTTTATAATTTGCCAATCGAGCTTGTCAGAATGCTTGGAAAATTTAAATACCGATTTTCGTATGGTCAAAATATGATTGCCCATACTCTCGAAGAGACAAAAATAGGAATTGCAATAGCTCAAGAAATTGGCGCTGACGTCAACATCGTCCGACTTGGGTGTCTGCTTCATGATATTGGGAAAATTGTAATCGATGAGGAAGGAACCCATGTCACCAGAGGTGCCGAAATCGCCAGACAATTCCATATGCCCGAAGAAGTTGTTGCTTGTATTGCACAGCATCACGAGGATGAGCCGTTTAGCTCGATCGAATCAATGATTGTTTATATCGCCGATGCTATCTCGGGATCACGACCGGGGGCTCGGCATGAACCGGTTGAAGAATATATCAAAAGACTTACTGATATTGAAAAAGTAGCCAATTCTTTTGAAGGCGTCAAAGAAACATATGCAATCCAAGCTGGAAGAGAAGTTAGAGTGATTGTTGAGCCCGATAAGCTTGATGATACTGGTTCTGCTAAACTCGCTTATGATATTGCCCGTAAATTAGAGAAAGAAATCGTTCAACGCCCTGGACAAATAAAGGTAACCGTTGTTCGTGAAACCAGGTCTTCAGAATCCACCAAAGATCAAATTCCCGCTGTTGCAGTTTAAAAATTGGGTTGTTAAAATAACCTAAAGGAGGTGTATACACTCTATGGTTACCAAAAACGATCTCATTGATAAAGTTTCCAAAAAAGCTGGTCTTACGAAAAAAGCTTCAACTGAAGCAGTCGCAACAGTTTTTGCGGCCATTCGCGAAGCGCTAGTTAAAGGCGACAAAGTAGTTGTTACCGGTTTTGGAACTTTTAAGGTTCGAACTCGTAGTGAACGCAAGGGTCGCAATCCTCAAACTGGTCAGCAGATTACAATACCTGGCCACAAAATTCCGGGATTTACGGCCGGCAAAACTCTAAAGAAACTGATCAAGTAGAAATCTAAAGATTTCTGCGTAGAGCTTCACTCTGTTAAATCAGTTTGACACTCTAACAACTTTTGTTTAGGATAGCTGTATCCATACACTATGGCTAAATCCAAAGTTGAAAGCCGCGATAAAGATTATCTCCAATCAGTAGACCTCCTTTTTGAAATATTTGTAAGACTTGGTAAAAGCGAAGATAATTGGCGAGATTTTTTAAAAGACATACTCACCTCCTCTGAACTTCGTATGATTAAAAAAAGATGGCAAATTGCCAATCTTCTTTCCTCGGGTAAATCCGTTCGTCAAGCAGCCACTATCGCTGGGGTTGGGACCGATACAGTTGTCAGAATTTCCAAAAAAATTAATGAAGGCTCAGGAGGACTTAAAAAGGCGCTTCAACGATCACAAATTCAACCTAAAAATAAAACTAAAATTAACGCAGAAGCCTATCTTGCGAGAGAGAAAAAATCTTCGAGATGGGTTTTTGGCTCTTCTAAATCTTAAGCAGCGGGCTTGATCTTTTTGCGTTTTAATTCTTCTACTAAATCAAATGGAGTCTCTATTTCGGTTGGATTTGACACAAGGGTAACTATTTCTAGTTTGTCTTCTTGTGAGCTGGTCTCTTCGGGCATTTTTTGAGACTGGCCTACCGGTTCAAGTGGCTCAGGCGGATCTTGAATATTAGATGCCTCGTTTTGATTTTCAATAGTGTGTCGAAAACCTCCAATATTAATACTTCCACTTAGACCGCCTCTTTCTTCTGCTAACGGCTCTTCCCTGTCTCGTTCGACTTTTTGATCTGCTGTCATTGCGGAGAAAAGATAGCAAATTTGGCTTCAGTTGTCAATTTGGTTGTGCTATACTTTCACACACACAAATGACCTAAATGAAACATTTTATTAAGAATTTTAAAAAGATATGAAGTATTTTATAAAGACTTTTGGCTGCCAACAAAATCGTGCCGATTCTGAAAGAATTGAAGGCTTTTATCAATCCAGGGGGTATATAAAAGCTGACCGAATGGACCGGGCTAATGAGATAATTATAAATACATGTTCGATCAGACAATCAGCCGAAGATAGAGTCAAGGGACTTTTATCCAATATTAGAAGTGATAAAAAATATAAAAACCCAAAGATTGTTTTGACCGGGTGTATGGTAGGGATGGCGGCTCATGACCCGACGGGAAGAGTCTTGGAGCGAATGAAAAAATGGCTTCCGGAAGCCGATGAATTTTTACCCCTGGAAGAAGTCGGTTTTTCGTATGAGGCAGTCCGGAGTGACAAAACCCATGCTTGGGTTCCAATTTCTAATGGCTGCAACAATTTTTGCACTTTTTGTGTTGTGCCATTTACCAGAGGCAGAGAAGTGTCCAGATCATTTGAGAATATCTTAAATGAAGTAAAAGGTTTGGCTAAAAAGGGGTTCACTGAAATTACCCTGCTTGGGCAAAATGTAAATTCCTATGGGTCAGATCTGATAAAAGAGGAAAAGACTTTTGTCTTACCCTCCGGTAAAGTCATAAAGCCGGTATATGTCAAACACTTAGGCAGGCTTCGCATTCCGACACTTTTCCCATATCTTTTGGAAAAAGTTTGTGAAATAAAAGCAATAAAAAAAGTCAGTTTTTTGACCTCCAACCCATGGGATTTTTCAGACGAGCTGATTGACACCATTGCCAAAAATCAAAAAATTGACCGTTATATCCATTTGCCTGTCCAGTCGGGGGACAATGAGATACTCAGAAAAATGAATAGATGGTATACACGCGAAGAGTATTTAAATCTTATTAATAAAATTAAATCAAAAATACCCGATGCTCAGTTTGGAACCGATATTATTGTAGGTTTTTGCGGAGAAGAAGATAAGCATTTTAATAACACGATTGATCTAGTCAAAAATGTTGGTTTTAAAATTGCTTACATTGCTGAGTATTCAGTCAGGCCCGGAACGGCTGCTCAAAAAGCGATGGTAGATGATGTGCCAAAAGCAGTCAAGAACCAAAGATTTCATATTCTTGACGAACTAGTCAACCATGCCCCAGGTAACTGACAAACCCCTTCTTATACTAATTGGCCCCACTGCAACCGGTAAAACTAGTACCGCTTTAAGATTAGCCCGAGCAATGAATGGCGAGCTAATATCGGCTGACTCGCGTCAAGTTTACAAAGGGCTTGATATTGGAACGGGAAAAGTAGCGCCAAATAGTAAAGTACAAAAAGAAAACGGATATTGGATAGTTGATGGAATACCAATTTACTTGTTCGATGTTTCAGGCCCCAGTGAGCGGTTCTCGGTTGCCGATTTTGTAAAGCTCGCAAATGAGCAGATTGAGAAAATCTGGTCTCAAAATAAATTGCCAATAGTGGTGGGCGGAACAGGCTTTTATATAAGTGGGTTACTCGGAAAAATTGAAAGTTTGGGAATTGGTCCTGATTGGGGGTCAAGAAAAAAACTTGAACAAAAAAGTCTCGACGAACTTTTGACGACACTTCAAAAGTTAAACTCCAAAAAAGCAGCAGATCTTAACCAGTCTGACAAGTCCAATAAAAGACGGCTAATAAGGTCGATTGAAATAGAAAAATCAGCTACTAATATTCCTGCAAAAACTTTGAGTTTTGATCGACTATTAATAATGGGGCTTACGGCATCAAATGAATATTTATTTGAAAGAATTGATGATTGGATTGAAAAAAGAGTAGCGATGGGAATGATTGAGGAAACAAAAAAACTTCACGCGCTGGGTCTGTCTTATAAAAGAATGAAGGAATTGGGGCTTGAGTATCTGTATCTTTCCCAACTTTTAAAAGGTGAGGCGACAAAAGAGGAGTTTTTAAAAGGTTTAAAAAGTGCCAGTCATGATTATGCACGTCGTCAAAAAACTTATTTTGCAAAATTTTCAGAAGCTCAGTGGTTTGATGCAGAAGATGAAAAATCAAAAGAAAAATTGTTTAAAAGCGCACTACGTTGGTATAATAAAAAATAGCTAACAATATGACCACGACTCGAATAGAAATTTCATATAAAACTATACTTTTTGCTTTTGCAGTGGCAATTGCATTGTGGCTGATCGTCCAAGTTTTACAAATTCTAGTTCTTTTATTTGTGGCTTTGATACTAGTCTCCACTTTTCATTCACCGGTTGATAAATTGTCACAGTATCATATTCCTCGAGCCGTAAGTATTTTGATTATTTACCTTTTGTTTTTGACAATTGTGGGTATATTTATTGGAATTATTATTCCGCCACTTGTGGAACAAATTGGTAATTTTGGGACCCGGATTCCGGAAGTTTCCCGTAATCTGGATGTGTTTTTGGCAAGTTACAAGGTTCCTACTGCAAATGTTACCGATGCCTTTACCAAAGAATTTTCTGGAATTGGCTCGAATGCGTTGAGACTTACTTTTGGGCTTTTAGACAGTTTCATTTCGATTATTACACTCCTCGTTTTAACATTTTATATGCTTTTACAATGGCAACAAGTTGTTAAATTGATCTCTTCAGTATTTTCAGGAAAATCAGAACAGCGCGCTATTAAAATAATTAATGACATTCAAAAAGGACTGGGCGCCTGGGTCAGAGGAGAGTTAACTTTGGTTTTGGTTGTTGGGCTTTTGTCCTTTGTGGGACTGACAATTTTAGGAATTCCTTATGCTTTGCCTCTGGCTGTAATTGCGGGACTTTTGGAGATAGTGCCGGTGGTGGGACCGATCATTTCTTCGGTTCCTGCAATTGCTGCAGCACTACTTATTTCGCCTGTTTTTGCTCTGGCAACCGCCGCCCTTTATTTTGTCATTCAGCAGCTTGAAAATCACTTGATTGTGCCGACTGTCATGAATAGGGCCGTGGGACTAAACCCACTGGCCACAATTATTGCCTTGATGGTTGGAGGCAGGCTTTTAGGAATAGGTGGAGCTATTTTGGCCGTACCAATCGTGGTAGTTTTGAAAATCATTGTATCCGACATTTTGGAGAATAGACCCGCCCGAGAATCTCACCAAGAGGGATAATGTGCGCCTAGGAAAACTGTAAGCCAGATTCTGTTTAAGACAGAAATCTATCTTTGTGGTGATGATTTGTCACCCAATCCGCCAGTTGGCGAATGCCCTAATCTCTAAACTGATTCCGTCAAGGTACGGTCTTTTACAGTTTGGTCGTAGGTTGCTGCAGGTAGGATTGCCCGTTTCACTCTCACTCGTCTCTGTTGCTCTCAAGTCTTGTTAATTCAAGACCTGTTGGTAGTACCACATGTGAGTAAAGTACTATCAAACCAGCGCTTCGGCCAAAAAGACCTTATACGTCGGAGCTTACGCTCCATCCCATTCCTTGATGCAGTCTGGACTTTCCTCTCCCAAAAGGAAGTATCTGTCCGTTTTCCTAGGCTAAAGTATTATAACTTATAGTAAAAACCAAGTCAACTTAAGGTTTTGTTGACTTTTAGCCATAAGAAGTTGTTAATGAGATAAAAGGAGGAAGAATGGACCGCAAACAACTGCCCAAAATTCTAATGACACTTTCGCTTGTTGCTGTCTTGGTCGCTGGTGTTCGGGCTTTTACAAAAGTTGAACTTGGGCTTGCATCGACCCAGTGGCTTTTGATTGCAATTGTTTTAGGTATTTTTGGTCTTTATCTTTCAACAACGAAATCATAGATGCTCTCGATTGTAACTTCAGCCTCAATTTTTGGCTTAGAAAGTGTACCCATTGATGTTGAAGTGGATGTTGCGAGTTTTGGTCTACCATCTTTCACAATTGTCGGACTTCCGGATAAAGCCGTTGAAGAGTCAAAAGAGAGAGTCCGTTCGGCTATTAAAAATTCCGGTGCCGAATTTCCACCTCGCCGAATTACCGTCAACTTAGCGCCTGCCGATATTCATAAAGAAGGACCAGCCTTTGATCTGGCCATCGCTATTGGACTATTGGGTGCTTCTGGCCAAGCTCCTCAAAAATTTGAAGGCAAACTTTTTTTAGGAGAGTTGTCTCTGGACGGTTCTTTGCGTGCCGTATCAGGAATCTTGTCTTATGCTTTGATGGCCAAAGAGCAAAAAATCAAAGAAATTTTCATCCCGCGCGAGAATGTTTTGGAGGCGGCGGTTGTCTCAGGGATCACCATTTACCCCGTTGAGACGCTGGCATCTCTGGTAAAACATCTCTTGGAAGTGGATTTAATTAGACCATCAGCAACAATCAATCCGTCTGAGATTTTCAAAAACGATGAAGAATATGAATTTGATATGGCCGAAATTGCTGGGCAAGAGCATGCCAAAAGAGCTTTGGAAATTGCAGCCGCTGGCTCACACAACATTCTTTTAAAGGGCCCGCCCGGTTCGGGTAAAACACTGCTTTCTCGGACTTTGCCATCAATTTTGCCTCAGCTGACTTTGGATGAGTCTTTGGAAGTGACCAAAATATACAGCGTGTCGGGTCTTATGAAGCAAGGTGAGTCGTTAGCCACGATCAGGCCTTTTCGTTCACCGCATCATTCGGCTTCACTGGTTGGACTCATCGGCGGCGGTCAAAGACCAAAACCAGGTGAAATATCACTCTCCCACCGAGGAGTTTTGTTTCTAGATGAAGTACCTGAGTTTCCGAGATCAGTTTTGGAAAGCTTGCGACAGCCGATGGAAGACGGAATAGTAATGGTCAGCCGGGCTTCGTCGTCTATGCAGTTTCCAGCCAAATTTATGCTTGTTGCGGCTCAAAACCCATGCCCTTGTGGGTACCTGGGCGATCCCACTCATGAATGTCGATGTTCAATATCCGAAATTTCTCGCTATCAAAAAAGATTATCGGGCCCACTACTAGATCGGATCGATCTTCATATCGAAGTGCCGGCTGTCAAAATGGTGCAGTTGGTCGCCGATACCGGAGGCAGAGAAAATTCAAAATCGATCCGAGAAAGGGTTGGGAAGGCACGCGATATTCAAACACGTAGATTTAAGGGGCTAAAAATATTGACCAATGCCGAAATGGGCACAAAAGACATTAAAAAGTTTGCCAATTTAGATGAAGAAGCATTCAAACTTTTAAAAACCGCAATTGTCCAAATGAAACTTTCTGCCCGAGGTTACACTAAGGTTATTAAAGTAGCGCGCACAATTGCTGACCTTGCTGCCAGTGTTAAAGTATCATCGCCTCATATAGCCGAAGCTCTAAGCTACCGTTTTCGAGAGGATAACTAAAAATTGCAGAGGTATTTTTGGATATATCAAATCTTTTTCTTACCAACTTGTTTGATATCTTTTTTCACCACTGTTTTTATTGTAGAGCGATTTGTATAAGAACCATAACGATAATAATTTATATTCACAAAAGATTTCAAATTGTCGAACAGTTTTAGATTTGGCAGAAGGTCCATTATTTTTCTCCTCCAACCTTTGTAATTAAATCGTGAAGTGTGACAGGGTCTGTTTTCTTAGCTTCAATTAAATCATTGTCTGTGAGTTCCCACCTAAACACCCTTCCGTCTCGTCCCATTGGTCTTATAATGTTATTCCTTTCGAGTGAGGAAATAGTTCCTCCCAACATTGTTCCACTGATTCCTGAGGCTACAGATATTGAAGCTCCTGAAACAGTTCCAACGGTCTCGGTTACAGTAGGGAAAACAATAGCTTTTAAAGCTCTAGCTTGATTTGTGGTTAGTCGCCTAACCTTATCTTCGGTTTTAGTGTCCATATTTTTAATCGAGCAAAATCATACCATGGCGAGAACTACGTGTCAAGCAACCATGTTGAGCACTTCTACTTATAGAACAAAAAAACAAAATGGTCATAGAAAAACCCCAATTAATAAACTGTTAAAGTTTGTGAGTGGTTGGGGCTTTTCTGTAGATGGTGACTTAGCACCTAGTGATTTAAGCTTTTCCGATCTTAAACATTTTGGTACCACAAACGGGGCAAGTTCCTTTTTGGGCTGGCTTGCCATTTTTCATTGTAATAGCTTCAGCGTTTGGGTCATCTCTCTTTTCGCGACATTTTACACAATACATTGTTGCCATAGGTTAGGTCACCTCCTTTCGAGACTCCAAAGGAAAACCAAGGTTTTACTTTGGGATTTCCTTTCCTCTAATGATAAATTAGAACTAGCAGAGCCAGATTCAAATTTAATTTTAATTGGCATATAAAAAGCTCATCTCCATTTGAGGCTAAATGAGCGTAAAATCACGATACCATCCTAGCTTCACAAAGTCAAGTAAAGGGCAGTCTGGGCTATGAGTATTGCTGCTGAGACTAAGACTACCTTTCGCAAGTCTTTTACAATTGCGACAGTTTCACTCTGAGTGGGAGCAGGGCTTGAAACATAAGCGGTCTTTGGAGATTCTGGTTCTTTGGGAGCAGGCGTAAAATTTTGGGGGTAATCGATTGTTGACACTTGGGCTAGTCTTTTCTCCTGCGCGCTTTGCTTTTGTGCTCTAGTTTTGTAAGGCATAAGGAATTGGTAGTAATTTTGGCATAAATTGGATCGTTTGGCAAACCCTGGAATGGTTGATTCGCACTTAGAAACATGGTAAAAATGAAGAAGAGTAATAAATTTATCCGTTCGGGTGGATTTATGGTATCCTGCAACTTAGGGCAAGGTCTTTGACATGTTAATTGGTATCACCATTTTTCTGGGAGTTTGGTTGGTTCTATTGACCATCTGGGTTTTAAAAAATAGTTCTGGTCGGCCAAAAAGAGGCGAGGAAGAATCAAGCCTGGGAAGCATTTTGCAAGATAGCCTTAAAAAGACGGATGGTCTTTCAAATCGTTTAATTGAAGTTGAGAGAGTACTTAAGCAAATGCGCCAGTATGAAGTGGGGCATATCCAAAAATGGGCAATTGTAAAATTTAACCCATTTGAAGAAACAGGTGGGGGACAGAGTTTTGTAACCTGTTTTTTAAATGAAAAAGGAGACGGGGTAGTAATTTCCAGTCTTCATGGAAGGGCCGCAACCAGAGTGTACGCCAAATCAATTAAAGGGTGGGACGGAGAGCAAAAGCTTTCCAAAGAGGAAGAACAAGTAATCGAAAAAGCTCGTCATTCATAGATATTAATAGTAAATACAATGAAAAAATTTGTAAATAAAAGGTCACTTATATATGTAGGTGTGTTTGTAGTAAGTGCGGCTGTATCATTTTTTGGATTTTCAGCTACGGTTTTTCAATCAGGCGCATTGCCTTTTATTGGTAATAAGGCCACAGTTGCTGATACCGGACAAAAAGATAAACCGTGTCCGCTAAATGGCGCAATGCACACAAAAACTCAGGAAGATGCTTGGAATCAAAGAAGACCACTGGCTGTAATGATTGAAAACCACACGGATGCCAGACCACAATCCGGTCTTTCAACGGCTGATGTGGTATACGAATCGGTTGCCGAAGGTGGAATCACTAGATTTATGGCCATTTTTCTTTGTAATGATGCTCAGGATTTGGCACCAGTCAGAAGTGCCCGGACATACTATCTGGATTGGCTTTCTGAATATGATGCTCTTTATTCTCATGTCGGCGGAGCCAATGCGGCCGGGCCTGCCAATGCTTTGGGACAGATTTTAGAATATGAAATTAAAGACGTCGACAACTTTTCTTACGCGGCTCCAACTTATATCAGAAGTGACGATAAGCCGGCTCCGCACAATGTCCATACGAGCACCGAAAAATTGTGGCAACTTGCGTCAAAGTTAGGTTGGGCTGCCAAGGATGATGTAACGGACAAAAGATGGGATGAAGGCTTTTTGCCTTGGCAATTTAAGGATGACGCTAAAGACCTGCCAGCCGAGAAAAAAATGCGTGTAGAATTTTGGAGCAATCAGCCTGATTACACTGTTGATTGGCAATATGATCAAAAGTCAAATAGTTACAAGCGAATTCATAGCGGCCAAGTCCAGGTAGACAATGCCAACAAGCAACCAGTAATGCCTAAAGTGGTTGTCGTTCAATTTACCAAGGAATCTCAAGCTAACGACGGCTATCCTGGCAATATCCATTTAATTTACAAAACAATTGGCAGCGGTAAAGCTCTGATTTTCCAGGACGGTAAAGTAGTTGAAGGAACATGGAACAAACAAGCCAGAACGGGCCGAACTAAATATATGGATGCAAGTGGTGCTGAAATTAAATTTAACCGGGGACAAATATGGATTCAAAACGTTCCCGATTTTGCGGACGTAACTTATTAATTTTAAACTCCTGCCCGAAAAAGAAAGGAGGGATAAATGCTTCAAGATTTATTAATATCAAAAGTTAGGGTTAAGATCCTAGTGCTTTTTTTCGGCAATCCAAGCCAGATCTTTCATGTTAGAGAGATAGTAAGGCGCACCTCCGAAGAAATTAACGCGGTCAGACGCGAGCTTGCTCATTTGGAGAAAGGCGGTCTTTTGTCATCAGAGTGGAGAGCTAACCGACGATGTTATATGCTGAGAAAAGACTACGCGCTGTATCCAGAGCTTTCGGCTATTGTGAATAAAACAAGTGGCTTGGGCGGTGAGATTATTAAAAATAAAGCAAAGTTGGGTAGGATTAAGTACGCAATTTTGTCGAGGTCGTTTACTGTGGGCAAACCATACGATCCAAACAAGGTCGACATTTTAATCGTTGGTAACGTGGTACTACCGGAACTAGGCGCTTTGGTTCGGGACGAAGAAGCCAGGCGCGAGCGGGAGATAAACTTTACGCCAATGACCGAAGAGGAATTTACATTTCGCAAAAACAGGAGTGACCCATTTATATTTTCAATTCTTCACGAACCCAGGGTAATGTTGATCGGGGATGAAGAGGAAATGATCAAATCGGCTTAATTAAGAATCCCTTACCAAAATTCTTTCGAGAATTAAATCGAGTTCACTTTAATTCCAAAGAAATTATATAATACACTCATGTATAGACCGTGGGGGAGATTACTATTTATTGTTTTTTTGACACTGGGTGCCGTAATCATAAACCTACCCTCGACACATCTTGATTTTGGTGTCGGGCCAGTTCATGTGGATCGAACTATTGGCCATCCTGTTATCAATTGGACCATTGGCAAGACCCAAGTACAGCGTGATTTAAGTCCTAAGTTGGGGTTAGATTTAGCCGGAGGTAGTCACATTGCACTTCAAGCTGATTTTTCAAAAATTGATCCTAAAGACAGGGCCGATGCTTTGGAATCGGCTAAAGTAGTCATTGATCACCGCATCAATTCTTTGGGAGTTTCTGAGCCACTTATCCAAACATCTAAGGTAGGCGACAATTATCGGATTTTGGTAGATTTACCTGGCATCAATGATGTTTCTCAAGCTATCAAATTAATTGGAACGACTGCCCAACTTGATTTTCGTACCGTCAAAGAAGGAGCTGCGCAAAATTCGAGTGATTCAGCAGCTGCGGCTGATTTAGTTTCAACAGGTTTGACCGGTGCCGATTTGAAAAAAGCGACAGCGGCACCTTCGGCTGGAAGCGCCAAAGGAGGGTATGAGGTTCAATTAGTTTTTACCGACGAAGGGGCGAAAAAATTTGAAGAAATTACAGCTAAAAATATTGGCAAACCGGTGGCAATATTTTTGGATCAACAATTTGTCTCTGCTCCGACAGTCCAAGGAAAAATCACGGGTGGCAATGCTGTTATATCCGGTGATTTTACAGCTGAAACTGCCAAAGCGCTAGCAATCCAGCTAAATGCGGGAGCATTGCCAGCTCCGATTAGTGTCGTTGAACAAAAAAACATTGGACCAACACTTGGGTCTAACTCTATTAACAAAAGTCTGATTGCCGGAGTGGTCGGGCTTTCATCAGTTGCTCTATTTATGGTTGCCATTTATGGCATATCGGGACTACTGGCTGTTGTGGCTTTGATTATTTACACACTTTTAGTTTTTGCAATTTTTAAACTTATTCCCGTAACTCTCACTTTAGCCGGTATTGCCGGTTTTATTCTTTCAATCGGAATGGCCGTTGATGCTAATATTCTTATTTTTGAGCGTATTAAAGAAGAAAAAAGATGGGGTCGAGATCCTCAAACCGCTCTCAATCTCGGATTTAAACGCGCTTGGACGTCAATCAGAGATTCTAATGTCTCGTCTTTAATAACAGCCTTAATATTATTTGAGTTGGGTACTGGTTTGGTCAAAGGATTTGCCTTGACACTTGCCATCGGAATTTTGATATCAATGTTTTCAGCAATTACCGTGACCAAGACTTTTATGAAATTTTTATACGCAAGAAAAAATTGGTGATATGGCAGAAGCGGGTTTAATGGATCGAATAACTGAACGATTTTCTCCTGAAAAAGGAAAGGGTAAAGAGCGGGTTGATTTTGAAAAACTGGGTCAAATCCTTGAAGATTCAGTTAAAAATGCAACGGCCAAACTTACTGAACATCACGGTAAAATACTTTCTGTTTTTGGGCTTGCCCAAGTCTTACCCAAGATTGCCAAACAGACTTCGGTTTTGGCGCTTGCTTCGTTTCTGATGGCCTTAACCGCAGCCCCGCCAACGGGTACTTCGGTTCCTTTGGGTCAGCAAAACCCCCATCAAACCGCAGCTGTTCAAATGACTCAGGATCAAGAATTGGCGCAGATGCAAGCAGATTTGGCCGCTTACAAATCTAGTCCCGATGCTCAAAGCGAAAAAACACTGCAAGAAAGTGTGACAAAATTAACTGGAGTCGATTCTCAGGCTGAGTTGGATGGCCATCGTCTTAATAAAATCAATGGCTTAATTGGGGCTGAACAACATCTTTATAGATATCCCGGGGATACCATTGAGGATCAATTAAAAACTCAAAGTGACTATGATATGTATGCCCGGTCCGGCATTGCGCCTGGTAAAGGAGCTTGGGGGTACTTTGCGCCCTCTAAGAGTCAGATGACTCCAGACTTGGTAGAAAAAGAAAAATATTATTTTGCAGTTCAAACTTTTTTGGCGCCGGAGTTTAAGACCAATTGGAAAGTGTTGCGTGAATGGTTTAAATATCGCAAAATGATTGCAGTAAATACCAAAACGGGCCAGGCGGTGGTGGCTGTTGTGGCTGATGCGGGACCAGCCGAATGGACCGGTAAAAGCTTTGGAGGATCGCCTGAAGTTATGCATCACTTAGGATATGGCGGGGGGCCACGAAAAGGGGAGATTGTAATATTGTTTGTGGATGATCCTGGCAATAAAATCCCACTTGGTCCAATTAATTTACAAAAAAGCCCGATTAATTACACAGCGTTAAATTTAGGAAAATGAATTTAGTCAAGCTAAAATGAGTTTAGTTAAATTAAATAGAAAAAAAATACTTAACGATCTTGGGGTCAAGGGACTTACCTCTCAAGAAACGACTAAAGTCTGGGGACTGATGGAAAGCATTTTCCAGGTCAGGCTTTTGGATGAAATTTTATCGCAATTATCAGAAGAAGACAAAAATGCATTTTTGACTAAACTTACTAAAGGTAGAGAAAAACAAGCAAAAGATTTTCTAAAGAAAAAAATAGTTGGATATGATTCGTTTATTGCTGATATTACTCAGCAGATCAAAAAAGAACTTGCCGAAGATGTGATGTCTTCGAAAAAATCTTAATTCCATGAATATTATTAAATATAAAAAGTTCTATTTTCTTATATCGCTTTTGATATTGATCCCGGGAATTCTGGCAATTACCTTTTGGCATCTACGACTAGGCATTGATTTTACCGGTGGCACAGTTGTTAACTTCGCTCTAGAAAAGTCTGTCGATACGTCTCAGGTCAGAGAAAAAGTATTAAGTCTTGGGTACCCGTTGGAATCGATTCAAAGTATTGGATCAAACGAAATCCTTTTAAGACTCAAACCCCAGACTCAGGAAGAAATTAATTCCTTAAAAAATTCTTTGAGCAAGGATTATGGGAAGATTACCGAGCAAAGTCTGGAAACAGTCGGACCAACTATTTCTGGAGAGATTACCCAAAATGCGATCAAATCAGTGGTCTTTGCTTGTATTGCGATTGTCCTTTATATCATTTGGGCTTTTCGACAAGTTCCCAAACCTACAACATCGGTTTCATTTGGGGTTGCGGTGGTTATTGCCCTTTTTCATGATTTATTGGTTGTAATAGGCGTATTTGCGATTCTTGGGCATTTTTTTGGAGCGGAAATAGACACGCTTTTTGTAACCGCTCTTTTGACCGTTTTAGGATTTTCGGTTCATGACACAATTGTTGTTTTTGATCGAATTAGAGAAAATCTAAAAAAGCACGCGTCTCTTTCTTTTGAAGAAGTGGTTAATAGGTCGCTTACTCAAACCCTGGGCAGGTCGCTGTCCACGTCCTTGACTGTATTGTTTGTGCTTATCGCCTTAGTTCTGTTTAGTGGGGGATCGATCAAGTGGTTTGCCGTTGCACTACTCGTTGGAATAATTTCTGGAACTTATTCATCTATTTTTAATGCAGCTCCGATTCTAGTTGTGTGGAACGAGCGATTTATTAATAAGAACAAAAATTAATTTGCATCGTGGCCTAGTTCTACCAGTTTCAACCAAACCCTCACGTTCCCTGTAGTTGGCCATTGATCTTCGATAAATTTTTTAACTTCTCTACAAATTTCATCTTGTCTTTCAATCCTTTCTTGAAAAGAGTGTGCAGTTATATCTATCTCAACTGTTCCCAACATCCCATTCTCAAGAACGTCGATAAATCTAATGCTTATTTCTTGAGGGCTTAAAGCAATGTCTTTACATGTCAATTTATCTGCTAAGAATTGTTTGATTTTAGGAACTGAGTTCTGCAATTCCGTCAATTTTGTTTTATCCGAAGAAAATACGTTGATGATTGGCATTACTTAATTTTTTTAATTTCTTCGGTTAGAATCTCTCTCTCATTTTTAAGTTTTCCATCCTCGACTTTTGAAAATATTTTACCGAGCACTTCACCCACTTTTGGTCCGGGCTCTATATTTAATATTTCCATTACGTCTTTGCCATTTATTTTTAAATCGTTGATTGTGAAGGTTTTTTCCATGACTTTTTTGATCCGTTGTCTAAATTGCTTAAGTCTCCAACTCTCCTCTTTCTCCTTTGGGATTCCACTTCCGAGTCGGTCACCAATCCTAAGATCCATCATATCCTGAATATTTTCTACTCCAACTCTAGCAATAAAGCGCCTGATTGCTTTGTCTGTTTGAAATTCATCAACTGTGAATTGATGCCATCTGACCAGAAGATATAATTTCTCTTTTTCTTTTTTCGAAAAGTGAAGCCTGTCTGCAATTTCTTTGGCAATTTCAGCTCCGATCACTTCATGATTATAGAAAGTAGTAATTCCTTTTTCGTCTTTACCAACCACTTTTGGTTTACCAATGTCATGGATAAGAGTAGCAAATCTAACTAAAGGATCAGGCGATGGGCAAAATTTGAGAGCGTAAAAATTATGAGTACCAACATCATATATATGATGTCTCCCAATACTTTTTTGCTCAACACCGAAGCCTTCAACCAGTTCCGGAATAATATGGATAAGTAAACCACTGCTTTTAAGAAGTTCAAAACCTTCGTATGCAGTTTCGGATTTTTCTACCGAAAGTATTTTAAAAATTTCATTTCTGATTCGCTCTCCAGAGACATTAGTGATAAGCACCGCGTTTTTAGAAATTGCCTCAAGTGTTTTCTTCTCAATTTCAAAGCCAAGTTGAGTAGCGATTCGAACAGCTCTTAAAAGTCTAAGGGCATCTTCCTTAAACCTTTCATCAGGATTGCCTACGGCTTTAACTAATTTTAATTTCAAATCTGCTTGACCACCAAATGGGTCAACCAGGGTCAGGTTGCTTTTATCAAACTTTAGAGCCATGGCATTGATTGTGAAATCGCGGCGTTTTAGATCTTCATCGAGTGATTTGCCCCAGGCAACCGATGAAGGTCGGCGATTATCATTGTACCTACCCTCGGTTCGGTAAGTCGTTACCTCAACGACGCCGACTTCTTCGGTAGGGATGCCGACTGTGCCAAACTTATTATCATAAAATGAATGAGGGAAAAGTTTTTGGATCTCTTCGGGGGGAGCGCTGGTGGTCATATCCCAGTCAGTAGCGGGCGCTTGGCTTAAGATGCCTCTAACCGTGCCACCCACTAAACTAATTTCAAAACCAGCTTGGTGGAATTTAGTTGCGATTTCTCTGATTGTTTTGGGTAAGGAATTGACCGAAGGTGGCATTGTGTCTAAAATGGTTTTTTGCTCCATATAATTATATCCATGCGCAGTCTCACGTGGCAAATCAAAAATAAGGAAACCGCAACCATAGCCAACGTTACTTCAATTTTGGCTAGTAATCGAGGCCTAAAAACAAAAGAGTCGCTCGATGCTTTTTTAAACCCATCATTGGAGTCTCTTCTAAACTGGAAAATGGACGATATCCATAAGGCAATTTTAAGGATTGAGAAAGCGATCAAATCAAAAGAAAAAGTTGTTATTTATAGTGATTATGATGCTGATGGGATCAACGGCACGGCAATTTTATGGGAGGTTTTAAATAGCATTGGGGCGGAAGTGATGCCCTATATCCCGGATAGGATTACGGAAGGGTACGGATTTTCAAGTAAAGCTATCGAAAAACTTTTCCAAAATGGGGTTAAACTTATTATTTCCGTTGACCATGGAATAACGGCGGTTGATGAGGTATCCTTTGCTCAAAGTCTTGGAATCGATGTGATACTTACTGACCATCATGTTGTGCCCCAAGTAATGCCCAAGCCGTATGCATTGGTTCACACGACCGATCTTTGTGGAGCCGGGGTTGCCTGGAAACTAGCTTGGGAGATTGGTAAACATTTTAAGATAGAAAAAGAAGAAATTTTTGAAAAACTAACGCTTGCGGCAATTGCCACCGTTGCCGATCTCGTTCCACTGACTGGTTATAACCGAGCAATTGTAAAATTTGGTCTTGAGGCGCTTCGCCGGACCAAAAGGCCAGGACTGCTTGCGATTTTCCACCGGGTAGCAATTGATAGGGAATCAGTGGGGGTATATGAGATTGGCCATCTAATTGCGCCACGGATTAATGCAATGGGTCGGATTGATCATGCGATGGATTCGCTGAGACTTTTGTGCACACGCTCTCCTTTGCAGGCGGCGAAAATTGCTCAGCTGGTTTCGGAAACCAATTCCAAAAGACAAAATCTCACTGTCAAAGCAAGTGATGAAGCAATGCTTATGGTAGAGGAAAGTTCGGCCATTGGGATTGTTGTAAGTAGCGAGTGGCATGAGGGTGTGATCGGTTTAGTAGCAGGGAGGGTAGTCGAGCGATATTGGCGTCCGGCAATTGCCATTGCCCAAGGGGGAGAATTTTCCAAAGGATCGGCAAGGTCTGTGGAAGGCTTTAATATGGTTGAAGCCTTGCGCACTTGTACTGATATTTTAGTCAATGTTGGTGGCCACCCGATGGCTGCAGGATTTACTATTCGAACCGACCAGATCGAAATATTTAAAAACAGAATGCTGACTTTGGCTTCCAAAAAAATCGATGTCCACAATCTAGAACGTTCTATTAAAATCGATTGCCCTTTGAAATTATCTGAGGTAAGTTGGGAGATTTTTGAACAAATACAGAGGTTTGAACCATTTGGAGTGGCCAATGAAGAGCCGATATTTTTGGCAAAAGGTACCGAGATTGGCGAAGTCAGAACAGTTGGATCTCTTAATCAACACCTTAAGCTAACGGTCGAAAAAATAGATGCCATTGGTTTTGGAATGGGAGAGAGAAAATCCGATTTACGGCCCGGAAATAAGTTTGATTTGGTTTACACCTTGGGCCAAAATATCTGGAATGGTAAAAAATCACTCCAATTAAAAATCAAAGATTTCAAATAATTTCAGTCTCCCCCGCCAGGGTTTTGTTCAAGTTCACACAGCACTCTTAATATATTTGCATTCTCTTGAGCCTCTGTTAATTTTACTACCTGAACTGGTGGGTCTTCAGTTGTAACTTCTAAATATTCGTCGCTATATGCACTAATTACAGTTTCTTTGTTCATAATTGACACCTCCTTTCTTTAAAAAAACCTCCTATTTCTAGGAGGTTTGACTAGGATTTTTTAATCCTTAAAACCTCCGTCTCCTTTTGATAAGAAGAATGTTGAGATTAAGCTTGGTAAAAATCTTTTTATTCCGGCTCATATCCCTTTTGATGTCCTCCATTGTGTGTACCTTTTTTTGCAACTCGATAATTGATTGATATAGGCCAGGCATTTTCACTCACGTCCCTTAACATTTGTTGTGCAGGCATTTCGATTTCCAAGACCTGTAAACATTCGTCTTGCAGTTTGCCATCGGGTAAAACTTTTCCTCTTACGAATTTGGAAAATGATAAAGTTTCAATCTGTCCTTCGACAAAACCTCTAGTTTCTACTGTAAACCATCGACCACGTTGTCCTTTTGTTTCCTCTACATCCATAGCGGTTATGCCGTTGGCTCTAGGTATTAATAATGATGTTTCGTTTTCTGTTGCGTTCATTTTTTCCAAATATATCTCCCACAGGTTTACCTGTGGCATCTTTTTTTGCTCACAATAATTATTGTTCGCAAAATAAAAACTCCCTTTCACTTTTGGATTGGGAGCGGTTTAAAACTTTAAAAGTTTTTATGCTCCCACGCAAAAGGTGCGAAGGTTAATTCGCATCTTAAGGGAGCTAATGACAACTTTTGATGTTTTTTCACACATTTCACCTTAAATTATAGAAATGCTTCTAAGTGGTTGTCAAGTTTTTCACAAATTAATCTCACCTAGACAGTATTTACCCATTTTGAGTACAATTTACCCATGGCACGAACATTAATCGGCGATACTCCGGGTCGGGTGGGAGATAAGGTAATGATTAAAGGTTGGGTTCATGTCGTCCGCGATCATGGCAAGCTAACATTTGCTGATGTCTATGACCGCTCAGGTATGATTCAGATGGTTTTGAAGTCGGGGGAAAAAGTCGGTCCACAGGATGCAATTGAGTTAGAAGGCGAAGTCAAAAAAAGACCTGATTCGATGGTAAATGATAAAATCCCTACTGGTGAGGTGGAAATTGAAGTGTCCAATCTAAAAGTCATCTCCAAGTCTCAGGAGCTTCCTTTTGACATGGGGGCTGATGATCTTAATCTAGCTATCAATACACTTTTGGATAACCGTTCACTGACCCTTAAACACCTTCGTCAGCGAGCTATTTTTGAGATCGAATCAACACTCTCCAATGCTTTTGGAGAATTCTTAGCAGGTCAGGGGTTTGTCCGTATCCATACACCTAAAATTGTCGCAGCCGCAACCGAAGGTGGCGCCAATCTTTTTGAAGTAAAGTATTTTGAGCGAAAAGCATTTTTAGCCCAAAGTCCCCAATTTTATAAACAAATTGGAGCCGGAGCTTTTGAGCGAGTTTTTGAAATTGGCCCGGTCTTTCGAGCCGAAGAGCACGATACGGCTAGGCATGTCAATGAATATACAAGTTTGGATCTTGAGATGTCATTTATTGATTCAATGCAGGATTTGATGGACATGGAAAGAGATTTTTTGAAATTTGCTTTTGAGAAGATATCGGAGAAAAATGCATTACAAGTTAAGTTGTTGGATGTTCAAATTCCAACAGTTGCCGATGTCATCCCACAAATAAAACTGGCCGACGCTCAAGCAATGCTTAAAAAAGAATACGGGCGAGATGTCGTCGGAGAACCGGATTTAGATCCGGAGGATGAGAGAAAAGTGAGTGAATATTTCAAAGAAAAAGAAGGCAGTGATTTTGTATTTGTAACCCATTATCCTCGGTCCAAAAGACCATTTTATGCCATGCCCGACCCGGATGATCCAGAAATGACTGTCAGTTTTGATCTACTTTTTAGAGGGCTGGAAGTAACTACCGGAGGGGAACGCATCCATGATTACAACATGCTTTCCGATTCAATAAAATCTCGCGGCCTCGATCCTAAAAACTTTGAATATTATCTGCAAGCGTTTGCTTTTGGCATGCCGCCAGAAGGTGGTTTGGCAATTGGGCTTGAAAGGCTGACTGCCCGACTTCTTGGTATCGACAATGTAAGAGAAACGACCCTCTTTCCCCGAGACCTATCAAGACTTGTCCCGTAAGAATGCTGAAGTTTTTGAAAGCAAGCCTTAAAGATAAGTTGATTGTGGGTGTAATTGTGGCGCTTGTTGTAATCGGAGCCCAGGTTCCCACAGATTTTATTTACCATAATTATTTTTTAAAATCAGAACCAAATAAACTTCGCAATCTCGATCTCGATTCCTCAGCTGCCCTATATCCTAAGTTAAGTTCTCAACCAAATTTTGACGATCTTACCAGTAAAGCTGTCTTGGTTTTTGACCCAGACTCAGCGGTTGTTCTCTATCAAAAAAATGCCGATACTAAACTACTACCCGCCTCAACTCAAAAATTAATGACAGCGGTTGTAGCCCTTGAAAACTGTCCAATGGAGCGTGTCGTTACTGTTGGTCAATTTGAAAAAGCCGGGTCCCAAATGGGTCTTACCGAGGGCGAAAGTGTTACCGTCAGAAGCTTGATGTACGGACTTTTAATCAACTCGGGTAATGATGCGGCTTCGGTTTTGGCGCAAAATTGTGCACCTAGTGAGTCTGAGTTTGTATTTCTTATGAACAAAAAAGCTGTGGAACTTGGAATGAAAAATACCCATTTTTCTAACCCGACGGGTCTTGATGATGCAAGTCTTTATTCAACCGCGACAGATTTGGGCAGGCTTGCAACTTATGCTATGCAACAGCGTGCCATTGCTCAAATAGTATCGGTTTCACAAACGAGTGTGGCCGATGCAACTTTGTCTGTTTGGCATCCTCTACATAACGTCAATCAACTTTTGGGACATATCCAAGGTCTTCTGGGAATAAAAACAGGTGAAACAGAAGGCGCTAAAGAAAATTTAATTAGCTTGACTCGCCGAGGCAATCACGACTTGATTGTAGTAGTCTTGGGGTCGGATGATAGATTTGGTGAAACGACCAGACTGATTAATTGGTTTTTTGCCAATACCACTTGGGAAAAAATAGATTAACTATTTTTTGATTGCTTCAACAATTGCCCTAAAACCATTGCCTTCGAAAATATAAACCGGTTGTAAGTAATCCTGAAGATTTTTGTTTAAAAAGTATCCAAGTCTGATTTTCCCAATGTCTACTTTGGTATCGCTATTGGGTTTTTTGACGATGTGGGCTTTTCCGGCCTTGAGTTCTTCAAAGGCTTGCTCAACTGTTTTGATTGGGTAAATGCCGAAATCAATGGCGTTTATCCTCCAGTAATAAAAATTGACTTCACTCGCAACGGGGTCCCCTGCAGTGCCAAGGGATGAGCCGATTGAAACAAGTGGTCTGACATCGTCCTCCTCGATAATGGGCGTTTCAACATCAAAAACATCCGGGACGCTTCTTTGAAAACTTACCACATTAATTTTAGCATCACCCTTTGATGATGTCTCGATCAAGTCTTCGCCCCCTGAGGGGAGATAGAATTTTACTTGGGCGTTTTGAGAAGTAAACTCTGCTATGGTAGGGGCTGTATTTTTGATAAACGAAAGCGCAAAGTCCAAAGATTTGTTTTCAGGAATGCTTGAATAAGAGGCTAAAATATCTGTGTCAGTGCGAATTATAAAATTATTATTTTGAATATCCATATCCAAGGATTGTCCATCCTGCCTCCAGCGATATGTATTGGATCCCATCTTTGAAGGAGTACCTTCAAAACCAAGCGATTTGGCTCTTTCTTTAGCCCTTGAGAGGCTTGTAAGGGTCTCGGCCGGTCTCTCGATTGGGTAGACGCGGGCAACGGTTGTAAAGTGTCCCAGCGTGCCATCGCTTGTATCCAAGGTATACTCGAAATTTCCTTTTACTCCGTCATTCTCAAAACTAATCGGGGATAGGCTGCCGTATTTTTGATCAGCTGCAGGAGGGGGTGGCGGGAAATATTTTCTATAAATAGAGAAGCTTGTAGTGATGATAAATCGGAGTACAATAAATCCAACAATTGCAATTGCTGTAAAAATCACAATCCTTTTTGTCCAAAAAGAGGCGTTATCTAATGACGACATAAATATTCGGGTATTAATTGAGTATATCAGACCAAATTGATAAAATTACAATCGTGAACAAAAAAGTTCGGGTAAGGATCGCCCCTTCGCCGACCGGTGTGCCGCACATTGGCAATACCCGTACGGCGCTTTTTAATTGGCTTTTCGTGAGACACCACCATGGTGAGTTTGTGGTGCGGATTGAGGATACTGATCGTGAACGCTTAATTCCTGAAAGCCAAGAGAAAATTCTTGAAATTCTGGAGTGGCTTGGACTTACCTGGGATGAAGGACCTAAAGTGGGTGGAGATTTCAAACCATATATTCAGTCAGAAAGGGTCGATATTTATAAAAAACATGTTGATGAGTTGATTCAAAAAGGAGTTGCTTACGAAGATGAGGGAGCAGTTCGTTTTAAAATCGAAAAAGGTAGGGATATTAGTTGGGTGGATCTTATCCACGGTGAAGTAAAGTTTAAGTCAGATGTTGTTGAGGATTTTGTAATTCTCAAATCAGATGGGTTCCCCACCTATCACCTTGCGTCAGTTGTTGACGATCACCTAATGGAAATTTCTCATGTGCTACGTGGTGATGAATGGGTTTCTTCAACCCCCAAACATATTCTTTTGTATGAAGCCTTTGGATGGGAGCCGCCCGAATTTGGCCACTTACCCTTGATATTAGGGTCCGACAAAGCCAAACTTTCCAAACGTCATGGCGCACAGTCTGCTTTGGAGTATCGAGATTTGGGATATTTACCGGAAGCTTTGTTTAACTTCCTGCTTCTTTTAGGCTGGGCACCAATTGGGGAGAAAGAAATATTTACCGCAGAGGAGGCGATCGAAGCTTTTGATTTGGATCGGATTAATAAAACCAATCCAATTTTTAATCTCGATAAACTTAATTGGTTTAACGGTCAATATTTAAGATTATTACCTGATACTGAGTTAGCCGAAAAACTAACAAACTTTATTCCTAAAAATTGGGACAAAGAGGATGTTAAAAAATTAATTCCCATTGTTAAAGATCGACTGACAACGCTTGGTGATTTTGTGTCTTTAGTTGATTGGTATTTTGACTCGGAAATAGAGATTGATAACAAATTATTAATTGGCAAAGATCAGACAGTCAACTCTACTAAAAAAATGCTTGATGCAGCCCGAAAAAGAATGGAATCCTTAGGTGTGTGGAATCATGACAATTTGGAAAGCAGCATGAGAGCCTTGGCTTCGGAGTTAAATACCAAACCAGGCGATCTCTTTATGGCCCTGCGTATTGCACTGACTGGCAAAACAGTCACGCCACCCCTATTTGAAACAATGATTGTACTTGGAGAAGATGAAGTTTTGAAAAGGACTCAATATGCAAGAGACCAACTTTGACCCAAAGGGTAAAACAATTGTCGCTATTTTTGCCCACCCCGATGATGCCGATTTTACCTGTTCTGCATCCCTTGCTAAATTCATTTCCGAAGGTGCCACTGGCTATTATGCAATTTTAACTAATGGTTCGAAAGGCTCGAATGACCCGGCGGTTTCAAAAGAATGGATTGTGGATACTAGAAGAAAAGAGCAAGAGTCGGCGGCAAAAGTACTGGGGGTAAAAGAAGTAATATTTTTGGACCATGAAGATTGTGAGCTCGAAGTTAATGTTGGGACAAAAGGCGAAGTCGTAAAAATAATTAGGCAATTAAAGCCCGATGTTGTTATCACTTTTGACCCAACCAGATTTTATTCTACCCAAGAAAATTACATTAACCATACCGATCACCGGGCTGTAGGCGAAATTGTTTGTGATGCAGTCTTTCCTCTGACACATAGCCATCTTATGTATCCCGATCATCTCAAAGAAGGTTTGGGTCAACATAAAACCGCTGAGCTATGGCTGTCCAATTTTGATGAGGCCAATTTTTTTGTTGATATCTCTGATACTATAAGTCTCAAACTAGCAGCTCTTGCCTGTCACGCAAGTCAGCTTAATGATTCTAAAGAAACTGAAGAATGGGTGGCAACTCGCGCTCAGAAGATGGGGACAAAAAGCAAAAAATATAAATTAGCTGAAGGTTTTATCCGCTTTCAGTTTAATTAATTTACTCTTCTTTTAGAGGCAATACTGTAGCATGCTTCTTAAAGAAAGTGATAAATACTAATCCACTTAAAACAATTACCACACCCGATACAAAAATCGGCGCTTCGGCTGTAAGGCTAGCCGCAATATATCCCGAAAGTATTGGGGGGATCGCTTGGGCCAGAGCTTGAACTGAGGTGGAGATTCCCATCACTTCTCCTTGGACTTCGGGTCCGACTGATCTTGATACCAAAGCTGTAATATTGGCCATGGTCAGTCCATTAAACATTGCGAAAAATGGAGTGATGAGTAATAGTCCCCACCAATGCGTAGGGAAGAAAAAGAGAAAAATGGTAAGTCCGGTACCAAGAAGTGAGAACTTCAAAATATCCGACTCTCCAAATCTTTTAGTCACTTGCCTCGTAATGACCGCTTGAGTGAATGCTATCCAGATACCGACGTACGAAAAGAAATCGCCAATGTTACCTTGATTGAAGTGGAATTTATTAATAAGAAATACGCTAAAGAATGTTGTAAAGAAAGTAAAACCTCCATTTAATAGAAAGATTGTGACAAAAATTGTCCTTAGTTCCTTGTATGCATAGGCATGGACAACATTTTTTATAGCCCTATCCCACTTGATGACGACGTGACTTTGCAGATTCTTAAGCGTTTCGGGGAAAAGAAAGATTACTGAGAGAACATTTAAAAAGCTTAAAATTGCCGCAAACCAAAAAGGCGTCGTGGCGCTAAACCAACTAAGAATTGACGGATCGGATAGTTTGCCGCCAATATATGGGCCCAAAATAAAACCTAGTCCAAAAGCCGCCCCAATGAGTCCAAAGTTTTTGGCTCTATTAGCAGGAGTTGTCACATCGGCAATGGCTGCTTGGGCAACAGAAATATTGCCACCGGTTATTCCGTCAAATGCCCGGGCTGCAAAAAGTAATGGAATATTACGCGTCATAATGCCAAGCGCAAAGATAACATAGGAAAGAGACGTTCCAGCTAAGGAGATTGCCAGGATCTTTTTTCGGCCGAATTTGTCTGACAATTGTCCTAAAATAGGAGTTGCGAAAAACTGCATTAAGGGAAAAATGGCCGTTAAAAATCCCAGGATGATATAACCTTGTTTAACTGTCATACCAGCCGGCAGAAGGAAATAAGGTGAAGCCGGATTGGCCAAGAGAAGTGGGATAACCGGAATCAAAATACCAAATCCTAAAAGGTCGACAAAGACCGTGAAGAAAACTACAAAAAGGGGATTGGAGGCTAATTTCTGTCTCATGAGCGTTAAAAAAGATTATATCAGTTATAAAGCATCGGGAGTAAGAGGAATAATCACGCCCTTTTTATTAATAGACCTTGCGGCTTCTAATATTTTTGCAAATTTCTTGTCGTTTTGACTCAATTTTTTAACTGTTGCCTTCTCGGTGTACTCTGGATCAACGTATCGAAATTTTTTGTAAACTATTTTTGTGCTAAGCGGCAGGTTTTTAAGAGATTTGTACCTTAATATTTTTAAGCTGTCCTTGATGGTTTTATCTTTTGAAGTTTTTAATTTTGTCACGATATATGGGTCGTCTTTCCAAAAATCGTCAAAAGCGATTACCTTTAGATCGATCGCTTTTTTTAAAATATCCGCAAAAATGCGGTAACGTGAGGCGGCTTCAAAACTACCCCAGTGGTTCATTTGTCTGTCTAAAAATTGATTGGCGAAATAAAATGCGCTCTTTTTGCTAATAAATATGATTTTATTTTTTCTGACAATAATATTTGAAACGATTTTTTGAGCATCATTGGAACTTAATTCTCTAAGCATATAGTCAACACGGTCAGCACATACTTGTGGAGCGGGGCGTTCTAATATTTGAAAGTTTTTATAATCAATTATTTCTAGAGGATTAATATCATATTTAGTTAAAATATTTTTAATATCCGACCCTAGAATAAAATCTTTGTGAGAATTATCTTGGTATTCCTCGTTCCCCCCAACTCCCACCACCCAATCAATCACATGAGAAAAGGCTGTATGAGAAACGTCATGCAAAAGTCCAGCAATTTGTTCTTTTTCAGTGGCTCCTAGTTTTTTTAAAAGGAGCATTGTGCCGATAGAGTGGTCATACCTGCTAAAGTTTTTTAAAAAATAAAATTCATCAGGAATACCATATTGGGCGATGTTTTTAAGTCGTTTAATCGGGGCGGAGTGGATAAGCTCAACGATAACCGGCGAATCGATTATGAACTCTCCATAGATGGGATCCTTGAGTATTAATTGTTTGCCCATGATTTTTTCAAATTGTACCATCGACAGCTCGATTTGCTAGACTGGATATATGTATAAAAAGGGAGTTGTGCCGATTGTGATTCTACTTATTCTTTTTATTGTAGGAGCATTTGCAATTTACCTCGCTGGTCAAGCAGCTCGTAATAGGGCTTCAAACTCTCAAAAAGATGCAACGGAGAGCAGTAGCCCCGCCGCTCCACAACCAGTAGCCACCCCCCCAGCTCCGGCGCCTAAGAAAGTGGTTAAGGTTTACGCAACACCTGCTCCAGCACCAACTCCGCAGCCCACTGCCGCTACAACCAATGCCAACACCACAGTTCTAACTTATTCGTTGTCAGCTATAACGGTCGTTACGGATACTGGGAATGACAATAATTGTGACAATAACTGTACGGTCATGCCGCTTGCTGAGTATGTTGCCCGAAATGGCGGCCGGGCAGGGATGAATGGGACTTACTTTTGCCCGCCCGATTATGCCTCCTGTGCCAGTGCAGTCAATTCATTTAATTACGGTGTTTATAATTCCCGACTCGGTCATT
>ORMF012053160.1_pt1 | contig 156438 bp, 164 predicted proteins | sample 1779871 | NCBI WGS metagenome assembly ORMF01 (sample SAMEA104232316, study PRJEB22302) | groundwater metagenome | biome: forest; feature: aquifer; material: groundwater | place: USA | collected 2011-08-07 | depth 5.4 m | reverse complement strand
GTTTAAGTGGAGCGTTATCGAGGTTTGCTCGATAGGGTTGCCCCATTCGGAAATCTCCGGATCGAAGGTTGCTTGGCACCTCCCCGAAGCGTATCGCCGCTAAGCCGCGTCCTTCATCGCCTTCTTCAGTCTAGGCATCCACCACACGCCCTTACTCAGAACTCCCGTCAGGAATTCTGAGAACCGCGTATTTACCGCGCCATAGTCAGCCCAGGGCTGACGACGGCGGGTATTCATTCGTCATACTTCGCACCGCTGCGTTTCTGACGAATATGCACGTTTTCCCTACAAGAGGAAAACGCGACTTTCTTTCTTTTTGCGCTGCATCTTGCGATGCAGCATTCCTGCATCCCGTTTCGGAAAGACCTCCCTTGATTACTCAAGAGGAGAACCGAAACGAGACGTTTGATTCTTTTATTTGTTGTCGCTCTTCGTATGTCAACGAGCAACATATTGTGTCCAAAGCCGGCCCGAGGCCGGTCGTCCTAGGGACGAAAAAAGGCCGCTGTACGCGGCCGCGTGGCGGTGCCTTTCGGCTTCGCTTATCGCGGCTGCATAATTAAGCTGTTTCCGAACACCATATGTAGAGGCGAGTATAGTCGAGGTGGACGCCACTGTCAAATTTCGCCCTCTTGGCTCAAAATGGGGATATTGTGGGGATACTCAGTCTCTCGGTCCGGCAAGCAGTTCCTCGGCTTTTTTTAGGTCTTCAGGTGAGCTGATCTGGATCCACGACGTGGCATTGATAGCCTCGAGAGGAATGCGCAGCTTGTCCGCAGCAGCGAGGACCGTCTGCGGCAAGCCGAATTCTGCGGAACCTTCGACTTTCGGCACAAGTGGCTGGTCAAAAATGCGCGTGTCCAAAAGGAAGAGGTTCGTTGAAACGAGCCCAGGGCCGCCATCGTGCGTACCTTCAAGGACCTCTGTGATGTTCCCGTGCTTGTCCGTCACCACTTTCCCGCCTTCTTTAAGTGAACTGGTCTCTTGAACGCCCATCGCCCAATCTTTGGCATGCGCCATGCGGATCACGTCATCGTGGCCGTAGAGATCATCGCCCATCATCACCAAAAAACGCTCTTTCAGAATATCTTTTGCGCTCCAGAGTGCGCCTGCGGTACCGTGCTGCTCGCCCTGCTCGGCATACAAGATCTTTTTGCCGTAGTAATCGGGACCGAAGCGCTCGTGGATCATTCCACCGAGATACCCGACAACGATTACCACCTCTTGGATATCGTCGGGCAAGGCATCGAGCGTGTATTGCAAAAGCGGACGGCCTGCGACTTCAAGAAGCGCTTTGGGTGTGGTATCGGTGAGCTCTTTCATGCGTGTGCCGCGCCCCGCCGCCAAAATAACTGCCTGCCCAGCACCGACTTTGGCATTGCTTCTATTTTGCTCCGGCTTCGTTTCATCAATCATATAAACCTAAAAGCTCGAACTTTCGCCAGTCGCAAATACCTCTCAGCAAAATTATGCCAAAGTGTGGTGACTGGGCCTGCATGATAGAGATTGTACTCCGCACGCGCAGTACCACAACCAAGCGGCCGTCAGCCTTGGGCTGACGGCCGCAAGAAATCAACAGGACAAAGCGTTAGGCGCGGTGATGGGAAATCTCCGAGCGCACGCGCTCGATGGTGCGTGCTGCCGCCTCTTTGCCACCCAAACCAAACGCAAGGCCAAACGCGAGCGCGGCCGCGATCACGATACCTTGGAACAGGGTCTGGATGAGGTCGGTACCGATGCCAAGCTGCGAGAGTGCGGCGAGAATCGCGAAGACCATGATCGCCCACTTGGCGACAGAGCCTGCGAGATTGGCCCCATGAGCGCCCACTGCGCGCGCTGAGTGCGTGATCAGGCCACGGGCCGCTTCCGATGCGATAGCCCCGATGATGATCATGAGGGCAGCTACGATGACCCGCGGGAGATAGAGTAAGACGACTTGCTGCAAGAAGATGGTCACGGAGCTGAGCCCGAGGATGTCGAGCGCGGCGACCAAAAACACCAAAATGACGAACCACTCGACCAAGAGGCCGAGGAATTTACCTGCGTCCAGGTTGAATCCTGCCCGCTGGGCCGCTTCGTTGAGGCCGGTCGCTTTCAAGGCTTCATTGATGCGGAGCGCTTTCACCACCTCTACGACGACATGGTAGAGCGCAACGCCGATTATCCATCCGATAATGAACCAAATTACAGCCGCAAGAATTGCCGGGAGGAACATGCCTACGGTGTACCAGAGACTCCAAAAGGACCCCTGCACCGCGCCTGCCGATTGCGTAACGATCATAAATAATTCTATGAATAATTAATAAGGCTGACGACCCTTGTTATCCGATAATGATACCGTGCGAAAAGCTCGTCGCGACAATATGAAGGGGTGCCTGTGGATACCTTTTTTCGCCTTCTGGCGAGGGTTTTTAGAGTATGTGAGTGCGATCGAAGAGCACCAGGTGCGGGAAATCGAGCGTGTCGCGGATGAGACGGTCTTGCACGGTAAGTCGGTAGCGGAATTCGGGCGTCGTAAACGCGGCATAGCGGATCTCACGCCCGAATTGCGGCTCCAAGTCGCGCACTGCCTTTTCGATCCGCCCCTCATGAAAAGCGTCGGCCGCGACGATGAGGTCGGCCGGGCGCGTCGGGTCACCCATAAAATTACCGGAGAGAATTACCGTCGATAGCTTACCAGTGCGTTTGAGGGCGTTCATGATGGCGTCGTGCCTCACCGGCGAAACCTCGTGCACGAATGCCGAGAGGGCGCGCACATGCCTCTGGTCGGGATTGAGTATCCAAGCGGTCACCTTCTGCTTGCCTGCGCTCACCGTGCGCGCCGAGGCATTCTTGAGCATGATCGACAGACTTTCCTGCTTCAAGACCCCCATTTTCTCCAAAAAACGGATCTCCTTCTGCGCCGCGCGCGCGGTGATGCCCGCGCGCTTGCCGGCTTCCGCGAGCGTGAGGGCGCGGGATTCGCTGAACACAAAGACCCGAAGCAGTTTCGCGCGGCCCGTATCCCCCATCACCTGCGCCAGAAAATCAGCCATTAGGGCGATTCTACCACACGCATAATCCCGTCAAGCGTGAGCAACCCTTCATGGAGCGCCCGGGCATCGTGGGTGCGGATGTAGTCAACTCCCTGCTGCGCTGCAAATAATTCCGCGGCGAGGGTACGCGCCCCGATGTCACAGCTTTCCGATTGACGGATATTTTTCAGGAATGATTTGCGCGAGACACCGATCATGAGCGGGAAGCCGAATTCTTTTTTTAATTCGGCAAGATGTGCGAGGACCGCAAGGCTCGGCTCAGGATTGCTTGCGAGGAAAAATCCCATGCCGGGATCGACGATTATGCGATCATGCGCAATTCCAGCATCAAGCATATGCTTGAGACGCTCGGCAAAGAATCGGCGAATGGAGCCGAGCACTTCTGCTGGTGTCTTTGGGGCCCGTACCGCTTTATCAAGATCCGAAGCCTGTCCGACCCCTTTTCCCAGGGGGCGGATGAAATGCATCACGATGAGTTTGGCACGGGAAGATGCGAGTGTCGGATACATCGCTGAGTCGGGAAAACCCCGGATATCGTTGAGAAATTCGACTTCCTGCGTGAGCGCCCATCGTTGCACTTCTGGTTTGGTCGTATCGATCGATATGCGTGCGCCTCTTGTCTTGAGGTGCGCAACGACCGGCGCAAGCCGCTCGATCTCCGCTCCGGCGCTCACCGCCTCGGCGTGCGGATTGCTTGCCGCAGCACCAAGATCGAGGATGTCTGCGCCGTCAGATATAAGCTTATCGGCATGTTCGATCGCTGTGTTGGCGTCCAGGTACAGGCCGCCATCGGAGAATGAATCTAAGGTGATGTTGACCACGCCCACGATCTGCGGTCGCGTGAATGTACTCATAGGCGCTCTTCTATTTCCCAGATCGTCCTGCCGAACGGCCCTAAGCCGCTCCTGATCTCGACAATGGGCCTGCCCTGCACGGGATGCACTACCATCGGTGCAATTTCTTCGAGTGGCACCATGACAAAGAGGCGCTCGTGCATGCGTGGATGCGGGATAGTGAGGTCGTCTGTATCGAGGATAAGGTCATCATAAAAAAGAATGTCGATGTCGATCTCTCGCGGACTGTTACGGAGCGCCTCCGAGCGGCCGAGCGCTTGTTCGATTTTTTTTATGTGTTGAAAAAGCTCTCGTACCGGAAGCTTTGTCTCTCCTTCGAGTGCGATATTGTAGAAAAGCGACTGCTTGGCAAGGTACATCGGCTTGCTTTCGTACACGCTGGAGACTTTGCGTACGACAACCTCTGGCGCGAGCGCCTCGATCGCCCTGCGCAAATTCCCGAGCCGGTCGCCCAGATTCGAGCCGAGCGAGAGATGCGTCTGTGCCATGGTCCCACAATACTAGCCGCCAGGCCAAAAGAAAACAATCCGCCCTCGCGCGTTCATGAGTTCGGACTGAAAACAACAGCCGCGACCAATATGGTCGCGGCTGTTTTCGCGGCAAAAAAGAGAAGATTACTTGAGAGTAACCTTGCCGCCCGCCTCCTCTATCTTCTTTTTCCACGTTTCAGCGTCTTCTTTCTTCACGCCCTGCTTCATCATTACCGGTGCGCCCTCCACCATCGTCTTGGCTTCCGCGAGGCCGAGCGCGAGGACCTCCTTCACCACCTTAATGACGGCGATCTTCTGCTCACCCATCGAGGTGAGCTCCACGTCGAACTCAGATTTCTCTTCTGCCGCCGGACCCGCTGCCGGACCTGCGACCGCTACCGCAGCTGCAGACACTCCCCACTTCTCCTCGATCGTTTTGACGAGTGTGTTGAGTTCGAGCACGGTCATTTTCTCTACTGCTTCGATAATTTGTTCTTGGGTCATACGAGTTAGGTTATAGGTAATAGGTGTTAGGTTTTAGTAAATTCTTACGCTGCGCTTCCTTTCGATTCAGCTACTTTGCTCAGCACGACAGCGAATCGCTGGCGCGGAGAGTTGAGGAGCTGGGCGAACATGCCACGCAAGACCTGCATACCCGGTATCGTCGCGATCTGCTGCATCATGCTCGCATCGACGACCTTGCCCTCGAAGATACCTCCGAGGATGGAAATCTTCTCAGCACCGAATTCTTTGCCGAATGCGTGCACGCGCTGGGCGGGCGCCGTCGTTTCCTCGCTGGTCTTCATGTACGCGATAGCGACCTCGCCCGGAAGGACCGCGTCGTCGGCATGTCCGAGGCTCTTGAGCGCGCGGCGGATGAGGCTTTTCTTGGCCACTACGTATCCGAGTCCCTCATCGCGCATCGCCTTGCGCATGCTTGTCTCCTGCGCCACCGAGATACCGGTGAAGCCGACGAAGACGCTCGCTGCGCCCTTGAGGGCGCCTTCGAGCTTGCTCACGATCTCTTCTTTCTGTTTCCGTGTTTTTGCCATGTCGAAACGATCTAAGCTACTAAAAGACAAGGCAGATGAGTCCGCACTTCGCCAGCTGGCGAATGGCGGATCGACCTCGGCAAGTCTGACAATGCCTTCCGGCAAAAGCTCGCTTTCTCTGGCCTTGTGCGAAGCATAATACGTCAAATGCAGTCCATGTCAACTCATAGAGAGCCACCCTCCCGGCGCTGCCGTGGAGGGTGGTTGGGGGGGCCGGGCGTCCGTGAGCGCCTACGCCGGCAAATCGATGATGACTTGGTGGCGGGAGATGTACTCCTCCCGACTGACGAAAACCGCGTAGAGGCCCTCGTTGTACAGGATGTTGCCCCCGTCGTCGCGTGGGAAGGGGATCACCTTCCCCTCGTCGTCGTAGGCGCAGTCGATGCGCCTTTTCGACGACCAATCGAGGGCGTCGAATTCGCCGCGGGTCATGTTGCCGAGCAACATTTCTTCGCGTCGCATTTCAGGCGGTTGGAAGGCCACTTGTAAACCCCTTCTGCAGTTGCCACATGCCAGTGCATGTTAAAAATACAGTAATATAAGTATTATAAGAAGTCAATTAGGCCCCAACCAAGCCGCCCGCACAGCGGCGGCGGCCTGCGCTTGCTGCTGCGCGACGGTGTATGAATTCACCGCGTACGTGAGGCCAAAAGAGAGCGAGATGAATACCAAAAATCCTGCGAGGAATTTGAGGAATGAATTGGCGGGTGAGGGCTGCATAGGCGGCCATTATATCAAAAAAATTTGACTTCCCCACCCCAATCCGGCATAGTCGAGGTCGCGTCAACCGAGGAGACGACCATGCCGAACCGTGACTTCATCCTGACCAGGGATGAATTCCGCGCGCAGAAGAACAACTTCCACCTCCACTTCGTCGAAGAGGAGATGTTTGTGGAAGCATATCGAGCGCAGGCGGCGTTCGTCGAATGCATGGAGCAAGACCCGAGCTTTGCCGACCTGGTCGCGGAGCTCGAGGCACTCCAGGGCAGCACCTCGCCTGAATTCGAATCGAAGCTGTAGGAGGCGTACCGGAGAATGTACCCGTACGCCGGGAGCAACGCGGAATTGTTCGCGTAGTCCAAAATACATCGATGATGCGGGAGGAAACGATGGCAGATGGTTTCGTGCGATACAAGGTGGTTTGCCATTCCGGCAAGCCAGGCGATTTTGCCTTCAACTACTGGGCCGACGACCGGGCGACCGCCGATGCCCTCTTCGCAGAGAAATCGGCCGTCTCGGTGAAGCTTTTCGGCTCTCGTCAGCTGAGTGGCACCAACGAGGACCAGTGGGAAAAACTGGGCGAGAAGTAGCCTCACCCATCCCTATCACCACAAACCCGGCGCGCCCCAGCGCCGGTTTCGTTTTTTATTTACTACGAGCCCTCCACCATGCGATGAGAATTATGATGATCGAAATGAGGCTAAAAAGCGCCGACGCTGCGAGCGCAGTGTCGCTCTTGCCAAAAACGATCTGCGGCCCGAATCCGCCAGCGCTGCCTTCTGGGGTCAGGAAGACAAGGAGCATGGATAGCAATACTCCCGGGATCGCGAATTTTACCCACAAGCGAAAAACCTCCTCGCGCATGAAGTAGGTGACTAGGGAGAAGAAGAAGAGCGGAAAAATTGGGAGAAACATCATTCCTACTCCGGTTAGCACGGTCGGACAATCACCTGCAGATCCGCTGCTCGAAAAATAATCACAAAGACGATAGTTTCCGATGTAATTCCAGATAATCAAACTTGCTGATAGCAAAGCTGAGACTGTCAGTACAACTCTTCTCGCGGTCATACAAATATATTACCACCCATATCCCACGGTCCCTTTGTTTGTGGTGAGTTTGACGAGTGCAAGACCAACAACAATTTGCGTCTGGATGGGTGAACCTTTTTTGAGAATTACGATGATCGTTTTATTCTTCTTCGGATCGAACAGTGCTTCCACTATGAACTGCTTATCGACGACCACGGTCTGGCTTATGAGATTTTGTTTCGCATCCCAAATGTAGGTAAAAGAAGACGGGAGCGCCAGCGGCGCATCACCCCCATATTTGATGCTTGCAATCTTGGCGTAGGTAAGGAGTTTACCGTTGAAAGTCTTTTGGAATGTAAGCATCGTAGTATTTCCGGCCGTGTCGGCGATGGTCGCGGTCGTGCCGGTCTTTGTGACAGTGGTAGAAGAAATGTCATCCATCCCCGTAATGAGGAGGTCTTTGGTCGTGAGATTCGGAGAAACGATCACTTCGGGCGGCACGGTATCTGCAGTCGCAGTGTCATTGAGCTTGGGACTGATGCTGAAGTCGGTCGTGCCATCGCCATTCTCGTCTACGTGGAGTGGAGCAAGCGACGAAACGTCGGAATTTGTATCTATAGTCGCGATCGTATCCGGGGTCGTCGGGATGTCTTTAAACGTCGTACTCGCCACTATCGTGTCCCCCGCGAATTGGTCCACGTTGAATGTGAACGTGCCGTTGCCGTAGCCGTCCATGAGGATGTGCGTGGGCGCCGAGCCATCGGCGAAAATATATTTCACGTCACCGAATTCCGTGTAGTACGATCCAGGAACATCCTCATCGATCTCACCCGTAGTTGTTGATATGCCGGTGTGGTGGCCTTGGCTGTCATAGAGATTGAGGGTGAGAGGTGAATGCAGGGCGTAACGGAGGCGCGTTTGAACGGAGACCGGAGCGTCTGTGGATAGGTATGAATAGTCGGTGAGAGTTTTCGTATTGTTTGTGATGAGATCGACAATAAAATTTCTGAGAGTTGCGGTCTCAAGAATGGTCGCATGCTGATAAGGAGCAAGACCGTTGGAACCTCCTAAGCTCGTAAGCCAATTATCGTCGCTGTATCGTTTTAGATTCATCCAATAATCCACCGCCCCAGTCGTCGTACTCACCCACAGCGCACTCGGGACGACGACTGTGCCGTCGCCGTCGATAACGAATCGCGGGTTGGGTGCGACGGTGAGGATGTTATTTTCAAGCGTTCTGGCGTAATCGATCCCCGAAACGGTCGTCGGCACACCCCAGCCGGCGATCTGAATGACCTGTACACTCGCAGGCGGCGTCCATGCGTCGAGAGATTGATGGAGCGACTCCGCCTGCGTGAGCAGTGGGTCACTCAGTACGGTCGGGTCGTTCAGATCTGTGGCCGCAGGCTGGGTCCTGCCGACAGAATCGGTGAGAAATGCGTGCTGGGTCTCTTGCGAGTGGACGACGCTGCCATAGCGTGTTGCCCAGTCGGAGAGTGAAGATGTCGAGAAAGTAAAGATGGGGTCGTCCACATACGTGAAATATGAGGCGGAAGGTATAAGCGTGTAGAGCCCGGGCATCGTATCTCCCACTTGGCGGGCAGAGGCATCCGTGATCTTCGTAGAGCCCAAGATCTGTATCCCCTCTTTATATCCATGGAGCAATCCAGCAACCGCGCTCGGCGTACCCGCCTGCGGTACCGCCACGAAGATGACCTTGTCGATGAGCTTCGCTGTCTCATCGTCGCCGAGCTTTTGCATCAGCGCTTTTGCCACAAGCCCACCATTGGAATGGGCGACGATGGTGACTTTCCCCGTCTTTGAAGTCTGCGCGAGACGTTTCAACTCTTGGATGACGAAGGGCGTATCTGTTGTGGTGAGGTACGAAATATTCGTCCCGCTCTGCGATCCGCCTGCGAGTATCTGATCGAGCGATAGGCGCCAATCGTATGGAGTCGGCTCCCAATCATTGATCTTTCCGCTCGATTGGAGTGCATTCATATCGGCAATGAGCGAAGCATACACATTGCCTTTGATCGGGACGTATGCGTTATCTATCACATCGCGTGTGTAGATATCGGTATTCGCGCTTGATCCATCCGGATTCATCGTCAACAAACTGGCATCGCTGTCACTCCCCGGCTCCCATACCTTCTTTTCCCCACCTGCACCGTCGGGCCGGTAGAGCCGACTCGCTTCAATGCCAGGCAAGAATAGTACGTTGGAGAAACAGTCTTGCGTGCATGCAGGCGGCGATTGAACCGCTTTGGCATTGCTGAACGTGCAGGTGGTATTACTATTTTCTGCGACAGACATGATCACACCATTTGGTTCGATGGAGAATGTGGCGCCGGGGAGGTCGCTTGTGCACTGCACGCTCGCGAGCGTCCAATCTTGTGGTACCACTTCGCTAAGTTCATAGAGAGTGGTCTGCGGGAACACGAGGGTCGCCTGCTCGGAGGCTGAAGTATTCTCGGTTTGCAGGTCAAACGCATTATAATCATGAAAAATTGGGTCCCCTTGTGTCCCATTACGAAGATCGATATGAAATGTCGCATCTTCGCGGTCGGTGTTTGTGACGATGGTGAGATTGGCCGTCGGCAGAAGGATAAGCGCATGCGAAATCGCCGGCAAAATTACTATCGCAAATGTAAGAAGCGCAAGCGCAACGAGCGGCGCAAAAGCGAAAACCCTCGCACCGCCCTGCCGCCCATGCGATACGCCCGACCCCTCGGCGTTTGTCATACGTACTACAAATATCGCACGGCCCTTGTGCATCAAGCGTACTTTTCCACACCGGAGCGACTCATTAAAAAAATATAAAGGGTTCCCCTTTATATTTTTGCTCTTGGAATCGCTACACGAGGATGCTACAAACCTGGCTCAACAGATGCGAGCGCGATGAGCACTTCATCGAATCTCAAATCTTGATCGAAACGGTGCGGCAATTTGTGCTTATTCAGTATCGTTGACTCTGTACGAGCACCAACGAAATAATCGTAATAGCTTGAATAGTGGTGCTGTAACATGAAATCCGAGGCTTGCGGAATGTTTCGTATTCCGTTTTCCTGCCAATCAGCTTGAAATAATGCAAGCGGGTTCAGTGTGACGTAAGCAAAAACCCATCTGAAATATTCATCGGAGTCGACGTGCCTAGACCTGAACGGACGCGTAAAGAGCGGCCCGCTACGATCGTAGCGTGCATTAAAGTACATGGAGTAGGCAGTCATGAGTTTAAGCATAAATTTTGATATGCCACCTGGAGTATGCTCGCCGACGATAATATGGATATGATTGGGCATCAGGGCGTAAGCAAAAATATCTACGAGTTGTTTGCCGCGCTTCTCATCAAACATACGGATAAAGGATTCCCCTTTATATTTCTTGGTGAGATTTCCGATATGGACGTTGCCTTCGGAATTAGCTAGGAAAAGCAAGATCATGAACCGCTCGTAATCCTCAGTCTTTGAGAAAATGTTACGTTTTTCCACACCACGGGTAAAGAGGTGGTATCGTTCTCCATCTATGAACGGGGTTTTGCGCTCCATATCTATAGCAAAATATAAAGGGGAACCCTCGTTCTACGGCCGGGGTGTGCAAAAAAGTTCTTGGATCAAGCTTACGGATGCGAGGTGATGTAGGCTCGGGTTTTCGGGCCGAAGTAGCCCGCGGCCGGAGAGATGCCCACCGATGCTTGCCACTTGGCGAGCGCTGCTCTGGTGAATCCGCCGAATTTCGTCGTCTCATTGCCCGGGCTGCCGGGGCCGCTCGCGGCGACGGGGAAGCCGTGGGCGTTAAGATACACCTGCAGCGCCATCGCGTCAGAGCCGGTGGAGCCAACTTGGAGGTTGCGTTTGAAGCTTGCGTTGGCATTTGCGTTGACAAATGCATTCACCGATGGTCCGCCTTTGAGAGCCGCAATCTGAGCCAAGAGAGCATTTAACTGTACCTGCAACTGCGCAACGAGAGTGCTGTTGGTGCTTGGCGTAGGGACCGTGGGGCTCGGGGTGGTGTTGGCCGTGGTCGGTGATGTTGGTGTTGTAGTTGTTACCGCCGAACTTCCACCGCTTGTGCTTGACCCACTACCTCCGCTTCCACCACTATTGCCGCTGGTATTCCCGCCGGCACTATCGGCACCCTGACCGGATGCACATAAGGTCGAAGAGTCGGGCGTGACGGTGATCGTGACCGTTGCTGAACTTGAGCTGAATTTGAGGGTGGACACGCCGCTCGTGCAGGTATTGGTGCTCACATACGTCGGGTCGGCATTGTGCTTCAAGAGGTGGCCGCTAGAATCAACGATGGTTACCGACGAGCCGCTGAGAAGGGTGAATGAAATGGTTGTGCCCGTCACCGTGAGAGATTCTATCGACGCGGTGCTGCCGGAGATCGCAAGAGTAACGCTGCCCGAACTCAATCTGGCGTCCGTAGTCATCGTAACGTCGTTGAAAGCGGCGGCGGCAAATCCCGGCAAGAACACTGCCGCGATGGCGCTGGCGAGTAGAAACTTCTTCATGGCGTTAGGTTAGAGCTGATAAAGAAGTCCCCGTTACGGCGTGCACGTACCGAACTGGAGGAGGAGACCGGATGCACCACCGTTGGCGCTCGTAGTGGTCGTCGCGGTGAGCCGGAGGGTCGTGTTGGAGGATGTCGCGTTCAGGTTCATACAGAATCCCTGCGTGGCGGAAGAGGACATGAGGCTTAGCGTCGTCGTAGCTGCTGAAGAGACGGTGAGCTGCGTCGTCGAGGCGAGCTGAAACTGTGAAGCGGCAGTCGTTGAAGTCGCATGGAATGCCGCCGCTGTTGGGGTGCTGGTGCCAACCACGAGCCCATTACCGTCCACAGAAACAATTCTATTGGTGAGTCCTGATGTGTAGATGCTCGTCGCTGTTACTGCAGTTGTCGATGCATACGGGAAAACTGAAGCCGCCGCTGTTGAGGTGGCGTAGAACACCGCCGCTGTCGGCGTGCTGGTACCGATTACGAGTCCATTGCCATCCACAGAAAGTACCCGATTTGCAAGCCCCGTGAACCACGTAGAGCCGGAGTTGGTAATCTGCGTCGTCGATGCATTGACGAGGGTGGTCAAGGCCGTCACGCCGAGCGTACCGGTTATGGTAGCATTTCCGTCGGTTGTAATATTCGTCGAGATCGTCGTTGCCGCTGTCACCAATCCGGTAACCGCAAGCACGCCGACGATGGCGCCAAGCACCACGACAAACCACTCCTGCCTCCTTAAAAACGTATAGGCCCCTTTCATATAGTTGGATACAGCAAAACTAATAATAAAATTTCCGGAAGAGTTCCTGCCTAAGCAGGACAGCAGATCTGAGTGTAGCACGGCAGCGATTCATGAGGGCCTGAAAAGACCTGTGTGTGGATAAGTGAATCGGTACCACCCTACAGCACCTAGGCGGCATCAGAGCGTCTGTACTATTTCACCCTCTGCAACGCTTTGTTGAACTGTGCAACAAGCTGAGTATTGTGAAATTCCGCCGCCCCATCGCGTGCCTGTGTGTAATACATGCGGGCGTTGGGCTTGTCCCCCTTGTTCTCATAATACTGCCCGAGGATCCCCATGAGGTCGATCGAGGTTGGAAGGCCGAGTTCGGCGATGCCCTGCTTCATGATATCGACGGCCGCCGTGGTATCAGTCTTGTACACCGAGTACATGTCGAAGAGATCCATATAGTCTTGCTCGAGCTTTGGTGTCACCGCGAGCGACTGCAGATAGTACTTCTCGGCGGTCGGATAGTCTTTGGCGGTGTGGAAATAGTATTCGCCGATATTGTGGAGCGATACGCCATCTTTCGGATCGATGGTGCTCAAGTATGTCCAAATCTCGACGGCTCCTGCATAGTCGCCTACGGTCTTGTAATTGAGCGCAAGATCGTACCACACATCGATTTTTGCGTCGCCTTTCTCGATCGCTCGCCTCGACGCCTCAATCCTCTCTTGGAGCATAGCGCGCGCCTCCGGTGAAAAATCTTGTGGAATATCGATGGGGCGGTCGAGCGATGGCATGCGCGTCGGTGCGACCGTGATATGCGGAACAAAACTGCCGCTCGTAAACGAGACGTACCCCCCGCGCATACCGAGCGCAAGTATGACCACCAGGAGGGCAACGGCCGCAGCGATACCGATAAAGACTTTATTATTGAACATCATCCGAGCAGTATAATGGAGGTGAAGCACTTCGCCAAACGCAAAAACCCCCGCATCAAATGCGGGGGTTTTGTGCGTTCGCTCACGTTGTCGCCATGAGCACCGAGTGGTCTCCGTACCAACCTACGTTGGGAGAAGACGCTCAGCTTAGTTGTCGATCGTCGTTGATTCGGTTCCGCCTGCTGGGAGCCCGACTATACCGAAGCCGTTGGTCCAGTCGACATGACCGATCAGAGACGTTGTCGTCGCGTTTGGCGACCAGACAAAGGCGCTGTTGGTATCAGCCGTTACCGGTGTCGACGAGCCCATGAGCATCGCGAGCGCCGGGTAAGCTGAGTCACCAGCGAGATAGGTCGTGACCGAGCCGGCGAGACCGACCGATGCTGATCCTACCTGCGTAACCGTACCCATCACCTTGAAGTAGTAGGTAGAGCCCGCCGGAATCTGCAACGTTGTCTGACTGTTCTGGTCAATGGTCATGGTGTTGTTACCAGAGTTCACCGAAGTGCCGGATACCGTGTTCGAGACGAGGCCCGAAACGAATCCAGAGACGCCGGTCGAGAAGCCAGAGTCAGTGTACGCGTAGATCTTCAGGTTCGAGACCGATGTCGTACCCTGCGTCGTTGTGAGCGCAGACGTCGCGATGTTGATCTTGAGCTGACGGATACCGACGTCGCCGGCGGCGTTGGCCGCCACCGAGAAGCGCAGAAGTTCGTTGGCGCTTCCCGACACGAGCGTCGTGGAAGGCGACGTAATCTTCGCGATTGTCGGGTACGAGCGCATGACGCGCACGCCGGATACGGCAGTGTCGCTTGAGCTCGATTGGTTGATGGTCGAACCCGAGGACTGGCCGAGTGCCTGTGTGCCCGTCGAGTCGTTACCATCGTAGTTGATCGAGACCAAGATGCCGTTGGTCGTTGTCGCCTGACCGGTTCCAATGCCTGCGAGATTACCCTTGACGGTCAAGTTCTTGTGACCGTTGGCCGGGATGGTCACCGTGGTTGTGAGCGTGGAGGTCGCGAAGCGAGTCCCGCCGAATACCGCAGTACCGACCTGCGTTGCTCCGTCGTAGAGATAGAGCGTGGTGATGTTGTTAGGCGAAGACGAAGCAGTGGTGCCGCTCAACTGGAGGGCGACCTTCTGCAAGGTCATGTTTTCGTTGGTACCGTCGAAGCGCAATATTCCGAGCGTAACGCCAGAAGTACCGGCTGCAGCGAGCGCGTACGACGGACTCGAAGAATCGAGCGAAATCGTGAGCGCACCAGCTGAAGCGATCGTCATGGTGTTACCCGCAGCGAGAGCACCTGTGGCTGTCGTCGGGGTGATGGTCTGGCTCGAAGAAACGCCAGTACCCGTGAAGGTGGCGCCCGAGCTGTCGTTCACACCGAAGCTGAAGGTGTCGGTGGCTGTAGCAGAACCAGGAATGTCACATTTTACTGCGATGGTCTTGTTCGTGCCCTTCGCCACTGTAACCGATGTGTTGAGCGTGTACGTGTCGTCACCAGTGCCTGATGGCTGTACAGCGGTGTTGTTCAATTGAGTCGCACCGTCATACAGGAAACAGTTGGTCGGGTCGCTTGTCATGCCGTCCGTGTAGTACACCTTCATTGAGGTGAACTTCACGTCCTCACCTGACTGCGATGCGTCGAGCTGGATGCCCGCAACGGTCAGTTGCGATACGCCCGCTACGACGTTCTGAGCTGCTGGCGTGCCCGCAACTGAAGCTACCACTGAACCAGTCTTGATGGTCATCACGTTGCCCGAAACCGGGCTTGAGAGCGTGGAGAGAGACACGGTGTTGCCCGTTGACTGTCCCGTGACGTTGGTCCAATCGCTCGACGGAGTCGTCGAGGCCTGGATCGTCAGGTTGTTGGTGAACGCCGATGGCACCTGGCCCTTCAGTGTGTACGTGTGTACGCCTGTCGGGAAGGTAACCGTCGTTGAGAAGGTAACCTTCTGCTGTCTGGTACCTGAATCGGCGGCTGCATCCTGCGGACCAGCAATCACCGTGCCGTTCTGATCGACGAGCGTCACGCTCGTGAGGAGGTTGGCAGCGGTGGTGTTGACCGGAGCAGCAGCACTCGGTGTAAGGTGGAAGACCAAGGATTGGACCTGGATCGGCTCACCTTTTACGTTCATGTCGAACCCACCCAACGGTTGGTTCGCAGAAACGACTGCGATGTTCTGCGCCGCGACTGAGTTGCCACGCGAGAGCGACGTAACGTTGCCCGCGCTGATGGTGAACTGCGAACCGCTGAAGAACGGTGTTGAAGCGGTGCCTGACGTCGTACCATCACTGGTCACGAATTCTGAAGCGGTCGTGACCGCAGAAGCGGTGTTCGCGCTCGCCGTGGGTGTCACGCCATAGCTGTACGTTCCACCGACCGCGTAAATGTCAGTGTTCTTGTAGACATCGAAGTTGACTGTGCGGTTCGGACCACCCATCACATCGAACTTGACCGTAACTTCTTTGTTCAAGCCCTTGAGGACCTGGATGCCTTGGCCGGGGAAGACCGTCGTGTAGTACTTGCCGGTCGAATCAACGGTCGTCGGATACGACGTGCCGTCAATGACCGTGACTACGTTGCTGATGTCGGTCGAAGCGGCTGAACCGGATTGGTTCCAGCGGATCGACTTGATCCAGATGTCTTCGGCGGAACCCGCGGTCATCGTGACCGAAGCTCCGATCTCACCCAGTGTGCCGATATTCTCGGTGCCTTGAGCCGCGTTGAGGTCGCTCGAGCCGATACGAGCGGTCAGAGTTCCAACAATAAGTGACGTGTTGATCGTCTGGCCAGTACCGGTGATCGGAAGCGTGCCCGAGACCGGCACCGATGTGTTGATTCCCGTGACCGTGAGGGTCGGGACCTCACCCGCGTTCGGAGAAGCGGCGATGTTTCCCGCAACCGTTAGTGTCTTGGTCTGACCGGGGTTGATGACGAACGGATCACCAGCGTTCAACATGTGATCAGAGTTGAAGCTGTGCGAGTTGCCGAGCTGGGTGCCGTTCTCATCGAGGAGGATGACGCCCGAGAAGTCGGAATCAGTCGCCTGACCTGTTCGCTTGACCGCGACGCTGTTCACGGTGACCGCCGCGCTCGAGTTGTTGGTGAGCGTGAAGACAGTGAACGGTACGCGCGAAGCGTTCTTCGGAGCGAGCTGCGCTATTGGCTGTGTAGCCATGCCGACTGTCAAGCCAAGACCCGTCGGGGTCGTACCCGTGCCGGTTCCTGTGCCTGTGCCTGTGCCTGTGCCGGTACCTGTACCGGTGCCGGACGAGGTGCACATAGAGTTGGCCGCTGCGATCGACATCGTGCCCCAGAAGCCGGTGCCCGCAGTGAGTCCGATCGGAGTCAGGACGCTGGCCGCATTGGCATTCTGGAATTTGATGACTGCCGCCTTGGTGAGTCCACCAAAGTAGTTCGTCTCATTACCCGGGCTACCGGCGCCTGCTGAGGCGACAACGAAGCCGTGGGAGTTGAGGAACTGCTGGATGTGCATTACCTCGCTATTTGATGCACCGAGTTTCTCGGTCATCGTGAAGGTGAAGCACGCGCCGCCAGTCGAGCTTGAGCTCGATCCAGACATGGCAGCGAGTTGTGCCGTCAATGTCGCGATCTGCGCCTGAAGGTCCGAGATCTGATCAGCTTTCACGGGTTGCGCGAAAGCCAAAGAGAATCCGAGGATCAGAGCGGCAGCCACGAGCACTGTGGCAACATATTTTGTTGCTAAAGTTTTACTCATAGTTTGTTTTGACCTTTGTCCCGTCACTTTCTAAGAATCTCAAAAAGCGTCGGGCGCATACGCGCTCTTTCGACGGGAGCGCATCTGCATTTGTGTGTCCTATGCTAATTGATAAGACAACTGATAATTTTGCTAGCCCCTGATCCTCTTTACTAAATTTGGATCAGCGGGGGTAGCAGCAAAATGTGGAGGGGATTCGGTCATGCGGGATAATTTCGGGATGAGCAGTCGTACAGAGTTTGCGCACGTAATATTCTTGATAATACGCACATCGCGAGAACGTATGCATCTCGCAGGATTTAGTTTTCACTTTTCATTCATGAATCTTCCTGAGGACGCGCACGCCTTCAGGTTGTTGTCTCACTATCTATTATGTCAACGAACCACGCAGAGCGCGCTCCATGCGGCTCTTGTGCGATGAGCTCCGAAGAGCTCACAGCGCAATTATATACCGCGTGGTTGACGCACTATCTTTTCGTACTCCGCGTTTTGTGGATAACTTGTGAGCAAAAAGCGCCCGTTTTAGGGCTTTCTCTTTCCATCACAAGTTGGGGCACAATAGCCTACCCCGCGACGGGAGTCAATCAATGGAGACGGGCTTCGCAGCCACTTCTTGCAAGGTGCAATTTGACAACCGTACTATAAAGATTCGTAATCACTACCTGCGCTCATTATTTACGAGCGAATAACGGCTCCAACGCTTTAGACCCGACCGCCGGACCAATCCCTTATGGATAAGAGCGGCAAGCTCACGCTGAATGGTTTTTTCCCCGTATTCTGGGAGATTCGAAGCGATATCCTTGATATTGAGTTCGCCCCCTGTCCGGAGGATCTCCACGATGCTGCTCCCTCGCGAACTCATGACGCTCTGGGTCAACGGCAGCGCTGAGCTCAGGGCTGGAGACATGTCCTTTAGACGTCTCCTGTCCTTTATGTCTCTTTGATGTCCTTTATGAAATTCACGGACATCGGTCAATTCTTCTCTTGAGATAGCCGTGCCTTCAGACAAATCGGTCCGCTGCGACAGGACGATAAAATTGCCCAGGTCATCGAGCGCGCCTGATACTATCTCGGCGTTTTGAGAAGATAAAAACCCTCCAAAAACGAGTATCCTTATCTGCGATATGAGCTGGCGTATCGTCTCATGACTCTCGATGACCCTTTGTGAGGTGGGCGCGCGCATTTCATCTCTCAAACTGAGGATCCGAGGTAGCAGGGATATTGCGGTCGAGCGGATCACTCGCCGTATCGGCTCTTCCGCATCTATGTGATTGGTCAATAAAAAAACTGCCGCAACAAGACGCTCCGCGCGCCTGTAGGCACGTTCGCCTGAACGATTGTGACCGAACGGGTTCGTGCGTACGTCCGTGTCAAGAAATTTTGAGATGTTTCTTGCCTGGAGGTCTTTTAAGTCGTCCATGATAAGTCTGTTATATGTCCGAAATGCGTCCTATAACTTTTCTCACGGACAAGTATATACACGAAGAGGTGCGCGAGCAACGCGGGGAACCGTGATTAAAATGAATGCGGGGAGGGGTCAAATGGGTGCGTGATATGATACGTGAGTGAAAAAAACCGAACGAGCGCGCAACGGCAAGGAAAAAAGAAAGGTGCCGGCACATGAAGAGGAGGTGCGAGAACGATCGATATCGAGCGAAGCAGCTCGTGGTGTCGGCGCGATTTTCTTTGTCGCCATCGCCGGCTTCCTTCTGCTTGCAGGTGGCGGGGGTGGAGGGGACGCGGGCAGGATGTTTTATTCCTTGCTCTCTCAGCTATTAGGTGTGGGATATTTGTTGCTACCCCTATCCTTCGTCTTTCTTGCTGTTATTGTATTTCGATCATTCGAGAAAAAATTCGGCTGGGTGCAGGTCATCAGCATCCTGATGTTCTTGCTGGCAATGCTCGGCCTCATCAACCTCGCGTTCCCTGGCCATGGAGGAAGCGTGGGCGGGATTGTATCACAGCCTTTGGTCGCGCTGGTGGATATCACAGCAACTGCAATTTTTCTGATAGCGATTACGCTCGCCGCTCTCGTCGTCGCATTCGACATTCATATCGGCGCATTGGTCGGTGCCGTGACCGCATCCGTGCGCGCATGGCGCACACCTGTGGACGAGAGCGACGATGGCGTTCCGGTCCTTGGGTTGGCCGAGGAAGAGAATGAGCAGGTCCCTGAAGAGGAGGGCACTACAGAACCAGGCGAGGTGCCGCAGACTCCCCCCGAACCAAGCGTCCGAACATATAACGCGGAGAGCACCGAGGGTGGTTTTCCTATCATCGCCGCGAGCGGCATGGCGTATATCCCACCGCCCGTTTCGATCCTCGCGAAAAATAAGGGCAAGCCTGAGGTGGGTGATGTGAAGGCCAACATGAACATCATCAAACGCACGTTGCAAAATTTCGGCATCCAAGTGGAAATGGACGAAGCTTCTATCGGCCCGACCGTCACGCGCTACGCGATGAAGCCCGCTGAAGGCGTGCGACTTTCCAAGATCGTAGCACTGCAGAGCAACCTTGAACTCGCGCTCGCCGCTGCGCCCGTGCGCATCGAGGCCCCGATCCCAGGTAAATCGCTTGTCGGCATTGAGGTGCCCAACATCGCGCGTACGACCCTCGGGCTCGCACCCCTGGTGAGCGACGGCGGGTTCACGGGATCGGATCGTCCGCTGTTGGTTGCGCTCGGCCGCTCGATCACGGGCCAGCCACACTTCGCGGATCTTTCCAAGATGCCACACATGCTCGTCGCAGGCACAACCGGCGCGGGCAAATCAGTGGCTATACACGATTTCGTGGTCAGCCTGCTCTATCGATGCGGGCCGGAACGATTGCGATTCATCATGGTGGATCCAAAGCGCGTCGAGCTCACGCTCTACAATTCGATCCCCCACTTGCTCACCCCCGTGATCACTGACGCCAAGAAGGCTATTCTCGCACTGAAATGGCTCGCGAAAGAGATGGAACGGCGCTACAACATTTTGGAAGTGGAAAAAGTGCGCGACATCGCCTCGTACCATGAGAACGTCGTCGCGCCAGCGCTCGACCGCGGCGCTCCGGAAGACAAGCCACTGCCCGAAGCAATGCCGTACATCGTCCTCATCATCGATGAGCTCGCCGATATCATGAGCGCGTATCCGCGCGAACTTGAGGCGGGTATCGTGCGGCTCGCGCAGATGAGCCGCGCGGTGGGCATCCACCTGATCCTCTCGACGCAGCGCCCGAGCGTCAAAGTCATTACGGGTCTCATCAAAGCCAACATCCCCGCGCGCGTGGCCCTCCAGGTCGCCTCGCAGATCGATTCGCGAACCATCCTCGACATGGGCGGGGCGGAAAAATTATTGGGTGCCGGCGACATGCTCTTCCTCTCGGGCGAGATGAGCAAGCCCCGCCGCATCCAGGCGCCGTACATTTCGGAGAGCGAGGTGAAGAAAGTGGTCGCACATTTGGCGAAGCACGCGGAAAGTACGCTCACGAGCGAGATCGATTTCACCGATGCGGGCAAGATCGGGAGCGGCATGGACCCCATTCTCTCCTCGATGAACGGTGGGGATGATGAAGATGATGAATTGTACGCGGACGCCAAGCAGACCATTCTTGAAGCCGGCAAAGCGTCTACTTCATACCTCCAGAGAAAACTCGGTATCGGCTACGCGCGCGCCGCACGCCTCATGGACCTCCTTGAAGAGCGGGGCGTCATCGGAGCGGCGGACGGCGCAAAACCGCGTGAAGTGATAGGAACCGGTAACGCCGACGAACTCGCTCGCAAGCCGAAGGAAGCGGAAGAATCCGTTTTTGATTCCTAGCAGCGTATGCTCCCGTACCGCGATTCCCGTTTCACTGTCATTGCGCTCGTTGTTTTTTTTGCCATTCTCATCGGTTATGCATTGTACGAAGCGCGCGGCGCGCTCTTCGGCCCCACTATCGATGTGATCGCCAATTCCGCTGAATTCCACGATCCCTATGTGCTGATCCAAGGCCATGCCGAACGTATCTCCTCGCTTTCCATGAACGGTACGCAGATCCGCGTCACCGAGGACGGACAGTTCGCTGAGCCCTACCTCCTCGCGCCCGGCTACAACAGGATCGTGCTCGAAGCTAAGGATGCATACGGTCGTTCTACGGAGCGTGTTGTTGAGATCATGTACGGGTCAGCATCCGCTCCAGCGAGCTCTGGTGCGATCACTGGCGGTCCGGTGGCCTCGTCCACAGCCCCAATGGCGCCGGGGATGTAGCGCTGTATACTGCGACCATGCCGATGGGAAAGAAAAAAGAAAAAGCCCCTCCCAAGGAAACGGGTAAAGGTTCTGATGCCGATATCGAGCGCGCGCTTGCCCAGATCAAAACGAAATTCGGCGACGAGTCGATCATGATGCTGGGCGCGACGCCCAAAGTAGACGTCAACGCCATACCCACCGGCTCCATCGGCGTCGATTGGGCGCTCGGTATCGGAGGCTTGCCCCGCGGTCGCATCATTGAAATATTCGGGCCCGAGAGCTCCGGCAAGACCACGCTTTCACTCCACGTCATCGCCGAAGCACAGAAAAAAGGCGGCGTCTGCGCCTTTATCGATGCCGAACACGCGCTCGATCCTGAATACGCCAAGAAGATCGGCGTTGATATCAATTCCCTGCTCGTCTCACAGCCAGACACCGGTGAACAGGCGCTTGAGATCGTAGAATCGCTCGTGCGATCCGGCAAGATGGACGTCATAGTGATCGATTCTGTGGCCGCGCTCACGCCCAAGGATGAGATAGAGGGCGACATGGGCGCGCAACACGTGGGCAAACAGGCGCGACTCATGAGCCAGGCCCTGCGCAAGCTGACCGCGATCGTCTCGAAAACAAAGACCGTGATCATTTTCATCAACCAAATCCGCATGCAGATCGGCGTGATGTTCGGCAACCCCGAGACGACGCCAGGCGGCAAAGCGCTCAAATTTTATACATCGGTGCGCCTCGACATTCGCCGCATCGCGCAGATCAAAAAGGGCGAAGAGACCATGGGCGGACGTCACCGCGTAAAAGTGGTCAAGAATAAGGTTGCAGCGCCATTTCGCCAAAGCGAATTCGATATGCTCTACGGAGAAGGCATCTCACGTGAGGGCGAGCTGCTTGCGCTCGGCGAAAAATTCGGCGTGGTGGATAAATCATCCGGCGGCTCGTACACCTATGGCGAACACAAGCTCGGCCGCGGCTACGACGCCGCGCGTACGTTCTTGCTCGAGAATAAGCCCATTCTCAATCAATTGCTCAAAGAGGTTCGAGCAAAATTGAATTAGTTCCCGCCGCGGAGGAAAGGTGCTGAATCGTCTGTCTAGACAGCGGCGCTTTTTTGGCTAGAATACCGCGGTGGCAATGCTCGCGTACAATGAAGTTCTCCCGAAGCGGCTCATTATCGTCGATGGCGAGCCGTATGAGGTGCTCTCCGCGTGGGTATTCCGCAAGCAGCAGCGAAAACCCGTGAATCAGGTGAAGATGCGCAATCTCAAGACGGGCTCCATGGCCGAGCACACCTTCCATGTCTCCGATAAAGCAGAGGAGGCAGAGGTGGAATCGCGCCCGGCGAAATTTATCTATGAAAAAAATGGCGAGTGGTGGTTCCATGAAATAAGCGACCGCTCCAAGCGCTTCACGCTGAGTGATGACCACATGGGCGACGCCAGCAAGTACATCAAAGCAGACACTGAGGTGGACGTCCGTTGGTTCGAAGGCGAGCCTATCCAGGTGAAGATCCCCATCAAAATGGATCTCAAGGTGAAGGAGGCGCCGCCCAACACCCGCGGCAACACCGCACAAGGTGGCAATAAGGTGGTGGTGCTCGAAACGGGTGCTCCCCTCAACGTCCCGATGTTCATCGAGACGGGCGATGTGGTGCGCATCAATACTGAAACTGGCGAATACGTAGAGCGCGTGTAGACTTGTCACAGTCCTCTACCCGTCAGTCCCCATAAGGAAGCGGGCACATGACGGGTAGCTTGCTTCACCCGCTTCCATAGAAACGCCCCCACACTCGCCTGACCGCCCCGCGGTCAGGCACCTTTTTACGCGTCCTATTTCTGCACGTACGGCAAGAGTCCCATGAAGCGCGCGCGCTTCACCGCCGCTTCCACCGCGCGCTGCTGCTTGGCCGTGAGGCCGGTGCGCTTGCGGCCCATAATGCGGCCGTGCGGATTGACGAACTGCTTGAGCAAGTCAATATCCTTATAGTCAACGTGCCTAATGTCATTCTGAGTTAAAATATTTGCCATACATTTTCTATTTTATTTTAGCGAGCTAAAACGGTATATCGTCTGGATTTATATCATCTTTCGGGTAATCAATGCCAGCGGGGCTCGATCCTTCGTCTTCCCGTGGAGCCGCTTGGCCGCCATCATCATTTTTGGAGCGCGCTTGCCCTGAGCCTGTCGAACGGGGTCCGAATTGCACACGATCGGCCACGATCTCGGTACGGTATTTTTTCTCTCCATCTTTCTCCCAGCTGCGCGTCTGGATACGACCCTCGATAAAAGCTGAGCTCCCCTTTTTGAGATATTGTGCGACGGTGTCGGCCTGGCGGCCGAAGACGACGATATTGTGGAAATCGGTCTGCTCCTGATTCTTGCCGTCGCGGTCCTTAAACACGCGATTCGTCGCGATCGAGAAACTGCACACGTTCATGCCGCTAGGGAGAGCGCGCAATTCAGGATCGCGCGTCAGGTTGCCGAAGATCAGTGCTTTGTTGAGGTACATGGTGAGACAGGTTTTAGGGTCTAGGTTTTAGGTTATAGAAAAAAATTTATTCAGCAGTGATATCGTCCAGTGCTTTCTCCAATTCTGCTTCGGAAAGGGGTGCGGCGGATTCTTCGACCGGACGCGGTGCTGTCTTGATCGTATCGGTGCGCTTCACTTCACGCAAGGTCGGAGCCTTGAAGCGAGCGCGCGTCTCCTCGCGGACGGTCTGGAAGAGGATTGAGCGGATGACCGCGGCATGCAGTTTGAGCGTTTCTTCCAAGGTGGCTGCCGCGGCGCTCGGCGCTTCGAATTTGAGCCAGCCAAAGTAACCGCGGTCATATTCGACGTGTTTGCCTCCGCCAGCTGGCGGACTCGCGGTTATCGGATATGCGAGCTTGATGAGCGAGGGGGCACCCTCGGCGATGAATGACCCGCCTGCCCCCCCTATCATGGAGCGGACTTCTGAAACCACCTTCTCTACTTCGTCTTCTTTGGTGCCCGGCGAGATGTGGTAGCCGATCTCATACACGCGCAAGACGCTCTCCGCCTCTCTCGCGGTCTCGTTCGGTGCAACTGCTACTTCTACCATATGTAGCGGGCACTCTAGCACAGACAATAGAGGTGCCGCAACCCGCGTGTGCCAGTGGGGCGTTCGGCCAGCGAATCAAGAGACTCCAAAAACGCGCTGCGCGTTAGCCAAGATCTGTGTCCGTACCGTCTCTGGATCTTCATTGCGGATAGCAGCAATTTTTTCCACGACAAGCGGAATGTGGGCGGATTCGTTGCGCTTGCCGCGGAATGGCACGGGTGCGATGTACGGAGCATCGGTCTCAGAGAGCAGCATGTCGAGTGGTGCATTACGGATGACCTCGTCGTAATCGTGGGTGAAGGTAAGGACACCGGTGAATGAGAGCGTGAACCCGAGGTCCAAAAATTTCTTTGCGATAGTCCAATCTCCGGCAAAAAAGTGTACATCTCCCCTGATCTTCGCCTCTCGTTTCAAGATTGCGAGCGCGTCATCGTATGCGTTCTTGCCCGCCATAGCCTCGGCGACGGAGGGGCGTATATGAAGCATCAATGGTTTGTTCACCATGTTGGCCAATTCTATTTGTGCGATGAATGTTTCTTCTTGCAACCTTTTTGTCTCCGCTTCGAGTCGGTAATAATCGAGTCCGCACTCGCCTATCGCAATGGTGCGCGGATTTTCTGCGAGTGCTTTGTAGTTGGCAATATCAAATTGCTCACCGCGCGACGTAAACGCTTTTCCGTCGCTGCCAAATTCTTTCTCATCATGATACGACTTACTAGTATGTATCGGGTGTAACCCGACCGAAGCCCAGATGTGGTCATATTTGTCTGCGAGCGCAACTGCCGCGGCAGAAGTATCCTTCTGTGTCCCTACCACATTCATGATCACCTCCGCGTCCTTGGCTCTCTGGATCGTTTCTTCCCTGTCCGTATCGTATGCAACGAATTGCACGTGCGTATGAGCGTCGAAGTATTTCATCCCGTTAGAGATAGGAAGCACCGCAGGTGCTTCCGTCGACTGTTCGTCAGCGGTTGGAATTGTCATAACGTCTTCATCTCTAACGGGATTCATCATCCCGAATACAATACACTGATAGCGACGAGTGACAACACGATTGCGACCGTTTTGCGAATGTTGATGTGTTCTCCATACCACCATACCGAGAGCACGATCGGGATGAGGATGTAGTGCGCCACTATGACGTACACGATGCTGACCAAGCCCGTGAGGAGCGCCTGCATCAGCGTATAGGTCGCGAAGAAACCGAGCGTGCCGCTGACAAGGCCCAGCACCACGTCGCGCCTGTCGATATGGGATACCGAGCTTCTGATGCCTCGTTGTCTGCCGAGAATAAACATCGAACAGAGGGTCCCGGCCAATTGGGACACGCCGAGCATGTACAGTACGTCTTGAGAGCGCACCAGGCCTGCTTTTTCAAGGAGGATCGAGACTGAGGTGAGCAGCGTCGACTGCACGAGGAAGATGAGTCCGGCCCGCAAATTCTCTTGCCGATGATGTTCGGCGGCAGAGAGCAAGAGGAGCGGGACGGTGAGCGAAAGCGCGATGCCGATGTATTCGCGCGCCGTCAGGGCATCGTGGAACAACAGCACGCCGGCGATCACGACCGCGAGCGGTCCGAGGACTTTATTGATGGGAAAATAGATCACGCTCTCAATATTTTTCAGCGATTCGATGCGGATGTAATTGCCGAACGAGTGTATGCCACCGGCACCGAGCGCAAAGAGCCCTGCGATCAGCCATTCGCTCGGCCACGCGTGAACGATAAGGAGCAGTCCCGCGATAATGCCGGAAACGCCGTACATCATGATCCCCTGAAAAGCCCCGTCGCGCCTTTCATGCGCGACTATCTTCGAACAAAAGAGTTGTAAACCAGCAAAACCGGTCGCGGCGAGCGTCCAGAGGAGTACCGTTGTGTCCATGTTATTCCTTGCGCGGGAACAGGTTCGTAGGTTTTTTATTGGCGAGCACTGCCGCTTTTATCGTCTCACTGGTCTGCGGCATGATCGGATTTAGAAACAACGCAATTTCCCAGAGGTCTCTCACGAGGCTTGATATCAGCTTTTTTCCTTCGTCCGCGTTGATCTTGATCAGTTTAAACGGTTCGGTAGCGGTTATTCGTTCATTCGTTGAAGCTATGCTCGACCAAAGAGAACTTGCCGCCGCGTTGTAATCATATGCGTCTAACGCATTCGTAAATTCGTTTGGCGTCGGCAGAGAATCGTCGTTCTCTACTTCAACAGGTTTCTCCACATTTGATTCGGCGAGAGTCATAATGCGCGCTGCTAAATTTCCGATGCCGTTCGCAAGATCGGCATTGTACGCCTCTTTGAATTTTTCCATTGTCACATCAGTATCTTCAAACGGGTGCACATGGCGTGCCAAAAAATAACGAAGTGCATCAGTACCGTACTCGTCGACGATCGAAAGCGGGTCGATGACATTGCCGATCGATTTGCTCATCTTCTGCCCGCCACTGGTGATGAAGCCGTGGTAGATGACGCGCTTCGTGGTGGGCAATCCGGCCGACATGAGCATTGCCTGCCACATGATGGATTGGAAGCGCACTTGATCTTTGCCCGCGAGCTGCAGTGTGTCGCCATTGACCCAAAATCTCTCGAACAGGTCGGGTTTACCTTGAGCGGAGTCGAAGGGCCAGCCGAGCGTCGAAATGTAATTGGTAAGCGCATCGAACCACACGTACATCACTTGTGAATCATCATCAGGCACGGGAATGCCCCAGCTCATGCGCTTCTTTTCGCGGGACACGCTGAAATCCTCGAGCCCCCCTTGCACGAAATTGATCGCCTCTTGGCGCCGCCATTCGGGGATAATGACGCCATCTTGCTGCAAATACGCGAGCAATTTTTCTTGATATGCGCTGAGGCGGAAAAAATAATTCTCCTCCTCTATCTCTATGAGATCCATCGTCGGATGATTCGGACACTTGCCATCTTCCAAATCGCTTTCTTTCATGAACGCCTCGTCGCCGACGCAATAGAGGCCTTTGTAGGTCTTTTTGTAGATGTCGCCATTTGCCGCGCAGCGTCGCCACATTTCCTGCGCCGCCGCTTTGTGGTGCGGGTCGGTGGTGCGGACGAAATGGATATCGGGAGATAGATTGAGTTTGTCTTTGAGCATGCGGAATTTGGCAGCGTATTCGTCCACATACTGCTGTGGTTCTTTGCCTTCTTCCTGGGCTTTGCGATAAATTTTCAGCCCGTGCTCGTCGGTCCCAGTGTTGAAGAAAATCTCGTTGCCCTGAAGCTTGCGGTAGCGCGCATAGATATCGGCCTGCACCAACTCAAGCGCGAAGCCGATATGAGGGTCGGCGTTGACATACGGCAGCGTGGTCGTGAGGTACAGCGCACGGCTCATATTTATTCTTCGACGTGCCTGCGAAAACGCCCGGTCGATATGTCATGCGCAAGTTCCTGGATGGTTGCCGCAATCGGGACCGAAAGAATGATCCCCAGAAATCCCCAGAGCTCAGCGCCTGCAACGAGCGCGAGAATGACCAAAAGCGGCGGCACTCCCACAATGCGCGTGACGACCAAAGGGTAAATGAGATGATTCTCGAATTGCTGGAATATGACGTACAGCCCTATAACGACGAGCCCTATAAACACGCCTCCACTGGCAAATGCGACCGCCACGGCAGGTACCGCAGCGAGCGTCGGTCCGAAGACCGGGATGATCTCGAAGCACCCCGCGATCACCGCCAAGACGAGCGCGTGCGGCACGCCGATAACGGTGAGGCCGAGGAATACCAGGACGCCCATGATCATGCCAAGGAGAAGCTGGCCTTGCATCCACAATCCGATCTTGTGCTGGGCCCGCCGCCAGAGGCCGAGGACATAACTCTGGTGCTCCTTGGGCACGACAACGCGAAGGAAATCATCCACGCCCGTGTCGACAACGGCAAAGTAAAAGGAGAGGACGAAAATGAGGATGAAACTGAACAGGCCGCCGAACACCGCGGATATGAGCGTGAATACGTTCTCAAATACGCTGCTGACGTTGAGTGCGTTACCGATCGAGGTCATCACGTCGCTCGAGGAAATACTTGCGGGCACCGAGACACCGAACATGTGTGCGTAGCCACCAAGGGCCCCTTCTTGCGTGAAGGTCTGCAGGTACCCAGGAAATGCCGCCGCGAAAGATGCGAGGTCGCCAAAAAGCGATGGGAGGAAGAAATAGAAGATGCCGAAAAACACTGCAAGGACGAATACGTAGACGATAATGACAGCGAGCGTGCGCGGGATCTTGCGTTTCACCAAGCTTGCGGCGCCCGGCTCTATCGCCGAAGCGATCACGATCGCCACAAGGACGATAAGGACCAGATCGCGCAGAGCAAAAAGGAGCCACGCGAGCGCGAGAATGAGTACCGTTTTGACGATGGTACCGGAGGTAATGGTGATAGTGCGTTCCCGCTCGCTCATGCGGCAATCCTAGCACGCGAGGCTTCGGGGCAAAATCGCTCGCTAGAGAGTAAGGCTGGCGACAACTTCACTGATGGCGACTCTCTCTTGCCCGCCTGAATCACGATCGCGAACGGTGACGGTACTGTCCTCGAGCGTTTGGAAATCTATCGTGATGCACGCGGGCGTGCCGATCTCGTCTTGGCGGCGGTAGCGTTTGCCGATGTTGCCGTTGTCGTCCCACATGATCTGCGGCACGGTCTTTTTCAGCATCGAATACACTTCGCGCGCCTTGGCGACGAGCTCGGGCTTATTCTTGAGTAGTGGGAACACCGCCGCTTTGATGGGTGCGACTGCTTTGTTGAATTTCAAATAGGTGCGCGGCTCACCACCCAATTCATCTTCAGTATAGGCGGAAACAAGCACCGCGAGGAGCGCGCGCTCCACACCAAAGGACGGTTCTATGACGTGTGGGGTCAGGCGTGCCTGTGCAGTCTCATCAAGGTACGAGAGTGCAACTCCGCTTCCATTGCCGTGCGCTGCCAGATCGAAATCACCTCGGTAGGCGAGCCCGAAAAGCTCTTTGCGACCGAAGGGAAAATCAAATTCGAAATCGATGGTGCGCTTGGAATAGTGTGCGCGATCAGCATCCTGCACTTCGAGTTCGTGCGTTGCGTCACGTGAAATGCCGATCGCGTCAATGAAACGGAACACTTCGGTACGCCACTGTTCGAATGCATCCTTCCATGCGTCGGGTTCAACAAAATATTCGATCTCCATCTGCTCGAATTCGCGCGAGCGGAAAATAAAATCACGCGGCGCGATCTCGTTGCGAAAAGCTTTGCCGATCTGCGCGATGCCAAAGGGCAGCTTCGGGTGAATTGAGTCGACGATGTTCTTGAAGTTGACGAATATTCCTCCAGCCGTCTCAGGTCTCAGATAGCTGGTGGTCGCCTCTGCACCCGCACCCACCGAGGTCTGGAACATCGTGTTGAATTGCCGACCATCGTCCATCGGGTCAGCGAACCCGCTGACGTGCCCGCTCGCTTCCCAGGCACGCGGATTCATAATGATGGCCGCGTCGAGCCCGCACATGTCATCGCGCTCCTGCACGAACATGCGCCACCAGAGCTGTTTGATGTTGTTCTTGAGCTCTACTCCGAGCGGCCCGTAATCCCAAAAGCCGCTGAACCCGCCGTAGATCTCGCTGCCCGGATACATAAAGCCGCGGCGCTTCGCGAGCGATACGATCTTTTCCATGTCCGGCATCGCCGAATTGTAGCCCAGATTTGCGGGCCGCGGAAACACCTTGCTCTATGGTCCCTGACTGACCACTTTGGCGTTGACGGACGAGAAGCCCGGATCGCCGATGATGTTGGTCGTCACGTCTGATGTGCTCTTGCTCACTGCAGCGCCTGTCGAAGCATCGGTACCTGTGAGCTTAATACTCTGCAAGAGCGACGGCTGGGTCCCTATCTGAGAAGTGGAAGGAGTGATGCCCACCTCGATTACCACTTGCCGTGGCGCACTGCCTCCGAGCCCCACGCCTGCGGCGATGTCGCCCACGTTCCATGTAAAGGTGCCGGTATTGCTGTCGAAGCTCACTTTCTCCGAGGCGGGCTGGTAATGGTTGCCGACGAGGCGTACGTAGGGCGGCAACGCAGCTGTTACCTTCGCGCCCTTAATGGCATTGGTGGTGTTGGTGATCGTAAAGGCGACCGCGTACGTCGTTTCCATCTGAGCCCGCGGTGGCATCGGCCCCGACGCCCCGAAGGGATCGGTAAAGTAGAGGCCCTGTGCGGCAAGCCCCAGATCCGTCGCCACAGCGATCTTCTGCTCGGCCGTTGATTGGAGATTTTCCGGCACGCCCGTTTCCGACACGCGCTGACCAGCAGCAGAGACGGAAATATCGAGCGCCGGATTCTCTATCCCTTGCAGGTCGGCGGTGGTGGGTATCTGAAAGGTGAAACTGAGCTTGCCGCTTTGCCCCGCCGCCACGGCCGAGAGCACGCCGCCGGTCGTGGTTTTATCCCACAGTACAGCGTTGTCGGTGGAGCGGTAGAATCCGTCCTGACTGTTCACCGATGTCCCGTCGATCGTAATGCCGCTGAGGCGCGCGACGATGACCGCGTTGTCGATCTCGCTCGAGAGGTTGTTCTTGTATGTAAGAGCCACGTTGATGATATCGCCGGGCGATACGATGACCGCCTTTGTGCTCGGATTGTCGTTGACAGAGAATGCCAGATCGAGGAACGGCCGCGCAATGCCGACGGTGAGCGTCGTATCGGCGAGCGGCGCGTCGATGGATGAGGACGTGGCTGATGCCGTGATCCCGGCGGTGAAATGGAACACGCGACTATCGCTCGTCTCGCCCGCGAGCGTCCCATCGATCACGATGGTCTTTGTGTCGCCTGGTTGGAGGGTCCCGAGATTCCACAGACCCGCACTATCCGGCGTGAGAGAAGACGATGTGAGCGTGAACCCAAAGGGTAGACTCGCCGAGAGGAGTACGCCGTCGATCGGCTGGTCGGCGTTGGATGATACGGTGACGGTCATCTGCATTGGCTGACCTGAGATCGTTTGCGTGTTGCCATCGACAGCGATCGAAAGCGCCGACGAGCCGAATACGAAAGCGTACTCCGACACCGCGGTGAATATCGCGCTCGACCCGCCGAGGCGGTATTCAAGCTCCGCCGTGACCCTCGCGTGCTGACCCGCTCCACCTTCGTACACTGCCGGCAGCTTCACGACCTTGGAGGCGCCGGGCGCGACGGTGCCGAGCGTCACACGACATGTCTGGTAGGTGCAACTTGCCGGATTGAGGCGCGTGCCTGGCGGGTACGTGATGACGAGGTCCGCGAGCTCGAGCGCTTGGCGATTGCGATTGGTCACCGTGATCACCAGATTGGTGAGCTCACCGCCGGGGATCTGCGCGGGTCCGGTGATCGCAATATCGATATTGCGCGCCGAGATGGCGGAAGCGCCGCCGAAATAGAGGTAGTAGATGAAAAATGCGATAGCTGCGAGGAAGAACATCAAAGATGCTCCGAGGACCCACTTCAGCACGCCGCGTGCGCGCGAAGGCCGCGGAGGTCGCATGACCGCCTCCAGTTGAGAGACGACCTGTACTTGCTTCTCGGGTTCATGCTCCCAATCCTCAGGCACCGTGTACTTTTCCTCATCGAGCTCCCTTCTCTCCCGTTCTCCGAGCTTGTCAGCATATTTGCGCGAGTACATCGCACGGCGAAGCCGCTGTATTTTTTCCTCGTCGTGATATGGAGGCATCACGAAAATTGTATCACGCGGCGACCTTCAGAGCGTGAGCTTAAAAACGACTCGTTCCTTATCTTTGAAACCCATTTTTTCATAAAAGCGGTGCGCGTCCGCTCTCGTTATCCGACTCATCAGCTCCATAGACGCGGCTCCCCTTTCCCGTGCGATCTGGGCGAGTGCACGAACGATCTTTCCTCCCACACCCGCGCCGCGGTATTGCTCATCCACGATAAGGTCTTCGAGATAAAATTTCCTGTTGCCGATCTTTTGGATCAAATATATGGCACCCATACCGATTATTTTTTCTCCCACGCGCGCCACGAGGAGCACGATATTCGGATCTTTCACCATCGCTTCCAGTTCATCAAGCTTCATCGGGCGATCGTCGCCATGCAACAGGGACGATAAGCGGACGAGGTCTGCGAGCGCCTGCTCGCTCGCCTCTTTCAGTTGCTCGACGACGACCATAGCTAGAGCACGCCGAATTGCTTCGCGACAGCGGTGAACTTCTCGACCGCTTTTTCGAGATCTTCCTTCGTGTGCGCGGCCGATATCTGCACGCGGATGCGCGCCTTGCCCTTGGGCACCACCGGATACGCAAAACCGATCACGTAGATGCCTTCTTCGAAAAGCGCGGCTGCCATGTCGACGGCTTTCTTCTCGTCGCCGAGCATGATGGGTGTGATGGGGTGCGGCGCGTCGGTGACCGAGAATCCCTTCTCGCGCATCGCGGTGCGGAACCACTTCACATTGTCCCAGAGGCGCTGTCGTAGCTCGGGATGCGCAGGCAGGTGCTTCTTCAAGACCGCGATCGAGGCGCCGACGACGGCAGTATCGAGGGCGTTGGAAAAAAGGTACGTGCGTGAGCGGTTGCGCAGGTAATCGGCGATCTCGGTGCGCGTGGCGGTGAAAGCACCGCATGCGCCCCCGAGCGCTTTGCCAAATGTGCCGGTAAGGAAATCCACGCGGCCTCGTACGCCGCATGCCTGTGGCGTCCCGCCACCTTGCTCCCCCATCACGCCGGTCGCGTGCGCATCATCCACCATCACGAGCGCGTCGTACTTGTCGGCCAAATCGCAGATCTCTTTCAAGGGCGCGATGTCGCCATCCATGCTAAAAACGCCGTCGGTCGCGATCACGCGTAATCGCTTCTCTTTCGTCGCCTTCAGTTTTTCCTCCAGATCGCCCATGTCCATGTGCTTGAAGACGTGCCGCTCGGCTTTCGAGAGCCGTACGGCATCGATGATCGAGGCGTGATTCAATTCGTCACTGATGATGGCATCTGCGTCCGTAAAAAATGTCTGGAACAGGCCGAGATTTGCCATGAAGCACGATGAATACAAAACCGCGTCTTCCATTTCGGTGTAATCGGCGATGGCACGCTCCAATTCTTTGTGGATGGTTTGCGTACCACAAATGAAACGCACCGAGGCGAGCCCGAAACCCCATTTCTGCACCGCCTCCTCAGAGAATTTTTCCATTTCGGGCGTACCTGAAAGCCCGAGGTAATTGTTGGCGCAGAAATTAAGGTACTTTTTTGCTTGCCCTGAGCCCGTCGAAGGGCCGCCCACCGTAATCTCTCGCCCTTGCGGCGACTCCAAGACGCGTTCGGTCTTGTACGTCCCGTTCTCTTTCATCGCAGCGAGTTCGGTCGCCAGCATTTCTTTGAATTTTCCGTACATACAATTTTTTAATTATCCGTTAATTTTGAAAAGAATTTTGGGATGGGCGTTCATGGCTGTCTCAAAACTCTCCGGGGTGAAGTCGCTCATCGGGAGGATCGTACCTTCGCCTTTTTTGAGGATAATATTCCACATCGCGTCCTGGATGCCATTGCGCTTGTCGGAGAGCATACGCTGCGCGATCTGCCACGTCTTGAATATCTCGCGGCCGATGATGCCGTGGATGGTGAGTCCGCGGACGATCACGTTGGGAGAGAAATTGGGTATCGTCATCGCGCCGTCCTTGATGCCAAAGGCGATCACGTGGCCGCCGCGGCGCGTGGAGAGGATGCAATTATTGAGCGACGCGGCAGGACCCGCCATTTCCATCGAGACATCAACGCCCTTGCCGTAGGTCAATTCCATGATGCGGTCGACCGCTTCTGGATCGTGTTCCCATTCGTTTTTTCCCGACGCTCCGACTTGGTCGGAGGTCGGGACCCCAACCCCAGCAAGGCGTCGGGGCTTCTCAATGAGGATGGTCTCATGCGCACCCAATTCTTTGGCCATTTTCAGATTCGCTTCGTTGACATCTACTGCAATGATCTTCGCCGCGCCGAAATTCCGCAGCAAAAGTATCGCGAACATACCGATCGGCCCCGCGCCAAAAACGGCCACTCGCTGGCCGCGGAAATCCACCTTGGTCGTTGCGTGCACGGCGTTGCCAAATGGATCGTAAATACTCGCGATCTCAGGACGCACGCGGCTCTCATCTACCGCCCAGAGATTTTTCGCGGGAATTTTCACGTACTGCGCGTAGATACCGTCGATCGAAATGCCAAGGATCGCTTCGTTCATACACACGTGCTGTTCGCCGATGCGGCATTGGTAGCAGCGGCCGCAGGTGACATGAGAATCACCCGACACGAGTGCGCCGACCTCGATTTTGACCGGATTTTTCTCATCGAGATCATTGTAGAGGCGCGGGACCATCGCACCCATCTCCACGACCTCGCCGACGAATTCGTGGCCCAAGATACGCATCGATTTCCCCTCGCGCTCGAGCGAGCTGTGCAGCAGATCGCGGAAAGCGGCGCGATGCCAGAGCCCACGGTCGGTCCCGCACACGCCCGCGTAGCGGATCTTGAGAATAACCGATAGCGCATCCTCCGGATTTGAGGGGTCCAAGACCGGCATCGGAACGTCCCGCAAAACAAAGCCTTTACTCTTCGCCCAGCCGTCTTTTTCTGTATCAAACGTCAGGGCTTGTATGGTTTCTTCGCTCATGAAGGCATTCTACTCAATAATTAGAGCTGTGTCTCGGCGATGGCCTTGTTGACGGAAGAGAGCAGCGTATCGTACAGCGCCGCTGCCTCCTCAAGATGCGGCACCGCGTATGTAGTGTGGGTGAAGAGGGTCGTCTGCAGCGCTTCGACCGAGAGATAGCCGAGTGAGTACAAGACGCGCGCGACACAGACGATCTCAATCGTCGCCCACGCCTCACAATTTTTTTCCATCAAGCAATCGTGCGCCTCAGCGAGCGCGGCAAATAAATAATCGTTTTTCTCTTCTCCCCGCACGAGGCGCAGGACCAGTTCCGAGATCCGAGCAAACGCCGCGACGCTGCGCACATCGCCTCGCGCACTTTTTATCGCGTTCCCACCGGCAAGCCGCCAGCCGCGCTTGCCGCGCACCAAGCCCACACTTGCCTGCGCATAATGCTGCAGCGCATAACGCATCCGCGACGATTCTGCGCGCACCGCCGAAGCGCGGGCGCGCACCAGACCGAAATCCCGCGTATAGAGCGCGAACGATTTATCCGCTTCGCCCTGCTCGTAGCTTTTGAGGACTAATGCGTCTGTTTGGTATTTTTGGTACATGGCGTTCGGCTTGATATATCAGATGATCAGTCCATCAGCTCAAAATTATGATATATCATAATTTTTCTACTATGATCTCGGTGTTCGTTTCCCTCTGAAGGAGCTCGCGGTGTTTTTCGATGAACGCCACATTGTCGGCTAAACGGCCAACATGGTAAGTGCCGCGGTCTTTTGGAGTGAGCTTGGTCTCTTTGCGGAATGCCTGAATATCGCGCACGATATCGCGCAGCATCCCCTCTTCACGCAGCGCATCGGTCAATACAGTATCCAATTTCACCTCGTCTTTGAGACCACCAAGTTCGACAACATTTTTCACATTCACCTCTTCTTTGATCACTTGCAGCAAGTCTGCACTGAGATTCGACGTCGGTATTTCGAGCGTCGCGAGTGGCTGGCGGACTTTGATCTTTGCCGAGTCGCGCGCTTCGAGGGCTTTCGAAACGATGCCGCGTGTTGTCGCCATTTCGGCGAGTACTGTTTCTTCCTTTCCAAACAACCTGGACAAAAATCCTCCGGTTTTTCCTTCTGGCCACTTGGCCAAATGCACGCTCTCTTCGTCCCTTTCAGATTTTAATTCTTGCCACAAATGCTCAGCTATGAATGGTGCAAAGGGAGCGATGAGTTTGGATGTCTCGCGGAGAACGAACAACGTTGTGCTGAGCGCCGCTTTTTTGTCCACCTCGTCATCACCTTTGATTCGATCGCGCGAACGGCGCAGGTACCACGTAGAGAGATCGTCGATGAAGAGCGCGAGCGGGCGTGTGGCGGCGACCAGATTGTATGCGTTCATTGCTTCGGTAATTTCGCTGTGGACTTGATGCAGGCGCGCGATGATCCAACGGTCGAGCACGTGTGTGCTTTCACTGCTTGGCTCATGTGGCACATCGGCGCGATAGAGTTGGTAGAAAGAAAGCACATTCTTGAGCCTCGTGAGCACGCTTCTCCATTCGGTAATCCCCTTCTCTGAGAAATTGAGATTCTCCGCTTGCATCACCGGGCTGGCAAGCAAATAGAGCCGCAGGGCATCGGCGCCGTATTTTTCCACGATAGTCATAGGATCGGGATAATTTTGCAGACGTTTCGACATCTTTTTGCCGTCCTCGGCCAAGACAATACCGTTGACGATGACATTCTCGAACGCGTTCGTATTGAAAATCGACGTGGCCATCACGTGGAGGTAATAAAACCACGCGCGGGTCTGGTCTTGGCCTTCGGCGATGAATTGCGCCGGGAAATTACGCGGCCGGGGCGTCGCGCCAAGATAATGCGCCTGGCCATACGGCATAGAGCCGGAATCGAACCAGGTATCGAGCACGTCGGGAATACGGCTCATTTCCCCATCGCACTGCCAGCATGAGAACACGATCTCATCCACAATATGTTTGTGCAGGTCGTCGATTTTCTTACCGCTCACTTCTTCCAATTCAGAGGCCGAGCCAAACACGCGTACCGATTTGCATTTCTCACATCGCCACACCGGCATCACGCTCGCCCAAAATCGCTGGCGCGAGATGGACCAATCACGCGCACCCTCCAGCCACTTGCCCCATCTACCCTCTTTGATGTGTTCGGGCGACCAGTTGATCGGCTTTGCCGTTTCAAGAAGCTTTTCCTTTTGCTCTTCGATTTTTATAAACCACGAGGAGGTCGCATAATTCAAAAGTGGCGTATCACAGCGCCAGCAGTGCGGATAGCTGTGCGGATATTTTTTTGAATCGAAAAGTAATTTTTTCTCATCCAAAAATCTCGCGATCTTCAGATCCACTTCTCGAATTTCCTCTGGAATATTTTTGGCACGCGTGCTCAAATCTTCTCCTGCAAAATCTTTTACCTCTGGCTTGAACGTGCCGTCCATTTTCACATGCTGAATAAACGGCAAATTATATTTCTTCGACAGCTCCCAATCGTCCGCACCAAAGGCAGGCGCCTCATGCGCAATCCCCGTGCCACTGTCAGCCGTTACAAAATCCGCCGCGTACACTTTCCATCCATTCTCACGATTTTTCAACGTTGGATCGTTCACGTAATAATTGAAAGGGGGGGTATATTTTTTACCGACAAGATCTTTACCCAAAAACTCTTCGACGATTTCCCCGGGATACTTCTGCCGCAGATCTTTGGCTACAATATAAAATTCTCCGGTCCATTTAATCTTTACGTACATTACTTCCGAATTAACCGCCAAGGCAACGTTCCCCGGAAGAGTCCAAGGTGTCGTTGTCCATGCAAGTATGAACGTTCCGGGTTCATCAGCTAATTCAAATTTCACCGTCACCGCCAAGTCCTTCACCTCTTTATATCCCTCCGCCACTTCAGTTTGGCTCAGTGTGGTCTCGCACCGCGGGCAGATGTGCATGGAGCGATAATCTTCATACACGAGGCCTTTGTCGTAGAGTTGCTTAAAAGCCCACCACACGCTCTCCATAAAATCGCGGCTCATCGTGAAGTACGGCGCGTCCATATCGGCCCAACGGCCGATGCGCGGGATGACCTTTTTCCACTCATCGGCGTACAAGAGCACCTTCGAGCGACAGAGTTCGTTGAATTTGGCGATGCCGAAATTCACAATGTCTTTCTTGTGCTTGAAGCCGAGCTCTTTCTCGACAATATTTTCTATGGGCAATCCGTGACAATCCCACCCCCACTGGCGCGGCACGCGATACCCGCGCATCGTCCAATAGCGCGGTACCGCATCTTTGATGACGCTCGCGACGATGTGCCCATAGTGCGGCGTGCCGGTCGCAAACGGCGGGCCATCGTAGAAAACGTATTCTCCGCTCGGCGCCTCTTTTTCAAGGGATTTCCGGAAAATTTCCCGCTCATTCCAAAACGCGAGTGTCTCTTCCTCCCTTTTCGCCGCGTCACTCATGCCGCGTATCGTAGCAGAGGAGTGCCGCAGGTGCGAGAGAACCGATCAAATCGATTTGCTATTCTTTACACCCCACACGTGCCAAACTGATTGAATCCGTTCACGCACCATTGAGTAAGAGCTTTAAAATCTGGAGGAGGTGTCGTTGTCAGAGGAGCCGGAGTGGAGAGGTCATTTGGCCCGCCTGTTTCCGGAGCAGGGAGGGGGGCCTGTGCCTGAGACTGACCAGCTATCATCGCATTGAGTCGCGCCGCCCTCGCCTCCTCGTCTTGCAACAGAGGGTTGCCAAGAGATCCGTTAAATGTTCTGTCTGCAGACAAGAGAGGCTGTTCCAAGGGAGATGCTTGCATGGTGCCGACCTCGGCCATCGGCCCTCCGACACCCTGTGGCACACTTGCCGGATATCCATCTTGCACGGACGAGCCGATGCCTGAGTTGGGGAAGAATTGAGATGCCGAGTTGCTCCCGGGCCCACCATAGATTTCGTTGAGTGTCGCATTAGGTGATAGCTGCGGGTAAAACTTCTCTGCCGATTGACTACCAGGGCCACCGTATATCTCATTGGCCGATGGCGATGAGCCAGCGCCACTAGATTCTGCATCAGGAGTAAATTCTCCCCACGGAAGATTGGAAAATACACCTGTCCCATACGTAGAGTTTGGAACGGGGGTCGGCCCAGTGCCAAAACTTCCGGAAGTTGGGCCGGTAACACCATCAAGTTCTCCAGCATAATTGGATCCCAAGCTCGATAGACTGCTGTTGAAACTGTTTAATGCTTGTGAGTTTGTACCACCTCCAGATGTGTACGTTGGGCTGTATGTCTGCTCTCCCGTAAGCGGATTGAGTGCAGTGGTTTGGACGGATCCGGGGCTGTAGGTGCCGCCCGGGTTTGCACTGCTACCGCTGACGGACGTGCCTGCCGATGGCGTGCCAGCTCCCGTGCTCGCCGCCGTCGCGGCCGGAGCTGTCGGCGGCTGGACATTCAACGAATTCGGTTCGCTGCCGACGAGCCCGGCGAGGCCGCGGTATGCGCCCGCCCCCGTTGCGTCTCCGAGCGTGCTCGCGGAGCCGCCCTTGCATGTGAGCGATGTCCAGCTTGATCCGCCATATGGGATAAATTGGACAGTGCCCGGATTTTTAGAGCCGTCGGAATACTCGTTCGTCGCTGTCAAACTCGCCTTGGCTACAGGAAAACCTCCTCCTTTCACCAAGTAATGGCAACCATCAACGCATGGTGTATGTATGTCAGCACTGTTGGTTTCATCCTTGGGGAGACATTTTTGCTTGGCTGGCTGCGACAGCGGTGCGGGGACTGGTGCCGCGGTCATCGCAAGGCCGGGAACGGCAGCCATTTGCACCGTCCCCTGCTGGCCGCCGAGGATACCAATGCCGACGATAGCGACCGCAACGAATATAGACCCGAAAAGTAGTCCGGCATCGGAAACAGGCTCATGCCCCTCCATTCTAGTATTGTACGGTATGCGCGCGCATCACAAACCAGCAGTTGTTTACATCTGCTCCGGTGCCGAAATTCCCAGAAGCCATAGACCATTCTTCAGTGTCGCGCGTGCAGCGTCCGCGATGGCGATCTTGTGCGCCGCTTCAGACGTACCGTCCACGATGTGCACCTGCGCGTACCAGCTGTTGAAGGCGGCTGCGATCTGCAGCAGATAGCTGGTCAAGAGGTGCGGCTCCAGCTCGGAAGCGGTGTACGCAACGATATCGGGGAAGCGTAGAAGCAAGCGCGCGAGAGGCGTGGGCTCGGCCGCAGGGTCGGCCGCAGGAGTGACATGCTGCTCTTTTGCTTTTTCGATGATCGCATGCGCGCGGGCGTGCGCGTATTGCAGGTATGGGCCGGAATCGCCTTCGAGCGAAAGTGCGCGCTCGCGGTCGAAGATGATGTCTTTGTGCGACGCCTGCCGCAGTATCTGGTATTTGATGGCCGCGACCGCGATCTGTCGTGCGAGCACGTCAGCATCGCCCGCACTCCGCCAGCCGGCGGATCTCGCGGCGCGCTCGTGCGCCGCATCCGCCAGGTCCTCGATGAGATCCTCCCCGCGAATGATGTTGCCCGTGCGCGACGACATCTTGCCGCTCGCAAAACGAAGCAGCCCGTGCGTGCGGAAGGCAAGCTTGCCGCGCAATTCCGGAAGCGCCAACTCCATTGCCTTCATCGCCACCTTGAAGTATTCGGTCTGCTCGTTGGCCGTGATGGTGATGGTGAGGTCGAAATCGCACGCTTCCTCCTTCATCTTCGCAAGGCCGAGCTCTTTGGCCTCGTACGTCGGGAGACCGAGCTTGGTGAGAAAGACGCGTGTGTGTAGGTCATAATCCTCTCCTCTGAAAATAGTCGCACCTTCGCTTTCGGGAAAAATATCCGGGTGCGCGCGGACGATCTCTGCTCCCACGGGACCTGTCTCGTTCTCGAAAAAGTAATGGTCGAATTTCGTACCGAGCATTTCATAGATCTCCTCGAAGTGCGCGAGCGAGAGCGCACGACCTTTGTCGTACAGTGCGTTTACTTGGAGGTCACTCTTGTCGTAGATCGTTTTGTTCAGCGTATCGATCGCCGCTTTCGCCGCTGGATCTTCGTCGTATCGTGAGGAGCCTTCGGGATACGCGGCGGAGAGGTCCACAATGCTTGGATCGGTAATACCTTTTTCGAGCAGGATGAAAAGCGATTTGGCAACATGCACACCGACATCGCCCTGATAATTAGCTCGCAGTACATGCGCGCCGGTATATTCAAGCAGCCGGGAAATGGACTCGCCGATCGCGTTGGGCACCAAATGGCCGATGTGGAATTCCTTGAAAGGATTCGGGTCGGTGTATTCGACCAAAATTGTTTTGCCCGCATGCAGTGCGCTCTTGCCCCACGCCGCATCCGTGCGCGAGCGTTCTATCCCCTGCGCGAGCGCCTTGGGCGCAATATGAAAATTGATGAATCCTGGGCCCGCTATTTCCACCTTCGCCACCCCTTTGATCGTGCCGAGCGCCGCGACCACCTTTTCTGCCAGGGCTCGCGGCGCGATCCCTGCAGCCTTGGCGCCTGCGAGGGCCAAGCCAGAAGCGTAATCGCCGTGCGCAAAATCATCGGTGTGCTCTAGAGGCACGGTCTCCGCTGTCATTTCTATACCCGACGCCGCACCTGCCCGCGCCAGCGCTTCTTTGATGTTCTGGCGAATATCCACCTCGTTAGAAATCGCGCCCGCGCTTGCGCGCCCTCCGGGCCTATGGGGCGGGCTATTTCTAACGGGGTCCATGCCGCTGATTGTATCAACGAATTCGGGAGCGCGCCTAAAAATCCTCATATACTAGGCGCCCTCCTTCGCCGAGGCTTCGGACGGGCGCAGCGGAGAAAGCAGACTTGTCCGCCGTAGCTTTAGCGAAGGCGGATGAGATTTTTAAGCGCGCTCAACGTCGACGCCCATTGAGCGGGCGGTACCTGCGATCACCTTTTTGGCCTGCGCCAGATCGCTCGCGTTGAGGTCTTCCATTTTTTCTTTTGCGATATCCTCGAGCTGCTGTCCCGACAGTTTGCCGACTTTGCTCGAATGCGGCTTGCCCGAACCTTTCTCTTGGCCTATAGCCTTGAGGATGAGGCGCGATGCTGGCGGCTTCTTGACGACGAAATCGAACGAGCGATCATTGTAGACGTTCATGAGGACCGGCACGATGGTACCCATCATGGGGCGCGTCTGGTCATTGAATTGCTTGACGAATTCGCCGATGTTGACACCTGCGGGCCCGAGCGCAGTGCCCACCGGCGGCGCGGGCGTCGCCTTACCCGCTTCAATCTGCAACTTGATGATCTTGGTGACCTGTTTTTTTGCCATAGAAAATTATTTAGACGCGTTGTACCTGATCTGCTTCGAGCTCCACCGGCGTCTCGCGGCCGAACATAGGAACTAGTACCTTAACCTTTCCTCGCTCTTCGTCAATCTCTCCGACCTTGCCTTCCAAGTCCTTGAACGGGCCGTCGATGATGATGACCGCGTCGCCTGGCGCAAGATCTATCGCGTGGCGCACCGTGTCGCCGGAAGTGCGCTTGAGTATCTTCTCCACCTCCTCCGGCTCGAGCGGTACCGCCTGATTGGCCGTGCCCACGAAGCCGGTCACCTGCGGTGTGTTGCGCACGACGCTCCACGCTTCATCGGTCGCTATCATTTCCACGAATACGTAGCCTTGGAAGAGTTTCTCACGCACTTCTGTCTTGCGGCCATTTTTGATACGGATCTTTTTTTCCGTCGGCACGATGACGTTGAAAATATTCTCCTGCATGCCGAATGCCTCGATGCGCTGTTTCAGATTGCGCGCGACCGCATCCTCGTAGCCGGAGTATGTGTGTATCGCATACCATGCGCGCTCGGTGCCGTACGTTTGTCGGGCCATAGGGATAGTGAGTAGTTAGTAGAAAGTAGAAAGTAGAACGTAGTAAATACATCAATGAGAAACGGGGGCGGGCGCTTGCGGTGAGCTTGTCGAAGCCGTGCTGGTCGAAACTGTTTGCGGGGTACCTTGCGGAAGGACGGCAAGGAGGCGCGCAAGGCCGGAGGTGAAGAGAAAATCGAACAGACCAAGGTAGAGCGCGACGCCGATGGAGATGGCTGCTACCAATACCGCGTACACTATCGTCTGCGTGCGCGTCGGCCATGCCACGTGCCGCAATTCCATGCGGGTGTCTCTCAAATATTGTCCGAATCCTCCGGCCATAAAATTAGGTGTTAGGTTCTGGGGGTTAGGTGTTAGTAAATCCAAGGCTACAAACCTCGCATTTTAAAACCGCCTCTCGGCGGTTAGGGACACTGTACCAGAGGCGTAAACAAACGCAAGGTGGCACAGACGCCCCGATGCTTACTATTGGATCTCGTACGTCAGTGTGATGTCGGAGGTTATTTTGTTCTGCCCCGTGGGGATCTGGGGCGAAGGCGCTACGGCAGAATCCATCGCCATCGCGCCGGAACTTTTTGCAGCATAGTAGACCGGACCGCCACTCTCATTGAAACTCACAATGCGCACCAGGGAAACGCCGAGCGACTTGGCGAGCACCTGGGCCTTCGCTTTGGCATCCGTTATGGCCTTGTCGCGCGCCTGCGCTTCCACGGCATTTTGATCGTCGATGGTGAAATCGAGGCCGGAGACTTGCGATGCGCCCTTGCCGCCAACGCCCGCGAGTATGTCGCCCGCCTTTGCGGTGTCGCGCACCTTAACCGAGAGGGTTTGCGATACCTGGTAGCCCGTCAGCACCTGCTCGCCGCCAGGGCAATAGCTCGAGCCCTGCGGACATGCGGTCTGTGACCATTTGTATTGTGGCGAGACGCTGTAATCGGTCGTCTGGACATCTTTGTCGGCAACACCAGCACCCTTGAGATAATCGATGATGGCGTTGCCTTTCGCGGTAGCGGCGCCCTGCGCGGTCTTTACGTCTTTCGCGGTTTCCTGCACGCTCACGCTGAACTGCGCCACATCGGGTACAGCAAAGACAACTCCTTCGCCCGAGACGGTAATGGTATTGGTCGGCGCAATGCCAGAGCCGATATAGCGGAAGCTCTTGAGCTCGCCCATCGTTCCGACGAGCAGAAAGAGCGCCAATACTCCCAGTGCGCTCGCAGCCATCGCGCGCGGCCAGTGCGTCGCCGCGATTATCTTGTCTGCTGCTCGTTCGTCCATACCAGCAATTCTACCACACCTCTGGAGGTGGGGTCTTCGAACGATATTCGCGGTAGATCAACCACATGAGCGAGAGGTCGAAGATGGTGAGCAGCAAGAGCGGTATTGAGTACGTGTGCACATAGGTGATGGTCTGGTACGCGACGAAGAGCGCCAGCACGGCGAGAGATGCCGGATACGCCCACATTCTATCCCGCAGGAGTCCCCACACGAGGACGATCTTGATCATTCCGTGCGATATAAGATAGAGGCCGCTGTAGACCTCTGCTCCCGGCGTGAGGTGTCCGGCGAACAATCGCAGATGAGTGGCGAGAAAGTCGGTGGGGTCATCGATAAGCTCATCGGCGACAAACGTCTGCACGATGGCGCCGACGTCAACGAAGAGCAGCAGGGCTCCGAGGAGGAGTTCGACGACCGCGTTGATGCCCTTCAGCAACACACCGACCTTGAAGAGCCGGTGCAGTCCGCGCCCCTGCTTATCTGTCGTCATAGATCATTTTCCTCAAGCATTTCGGAATAAAAGAGCTCACGATCCTTCGGGAAGAGCCACTCGGCGAGGCAATAGATGGCGTAGGTGATGAAAAATGCCGAGGCGACATCGATCGTGTAGTGGAGGTGCCCTATCAGAACGATGACGCTCATATACACGGAAAGTGCAAGGAATACGTATCGTATCCATTTCTGGCGCCAGAACACGAGCGCCAAAAGGAACGCGAGCGCCACGTGACCTGAGAAAAAAAGATCTCCCCCAAAGAGAAAGCGGTTGAGGCCGACACCAAGATTGTAAGTATTGTCGCTGTGCAGCGGGAATGGGCCGATGTGCGTCATTGATATGAATGCCGCTCGAATGAAATAGAGAAGCGCCATTGCGTGCAGCGTGAAAGGGATGCGCTTGGGGTGCGCCAAGAGAAGCAACGTGATGAAGATGACGAGAAGGAATGTGCCGTAGACAAAGAGACCTCCCACATCGAACGCCGGCGTATTCGAAAGGATAATGTCGCTCACTGAATTGCTCACATGATCGGTGGCGTACCCGATCGCATAGAAGACAGTTGCTACGCTTGCAAGGAAGAGCAGCGCCGAGAGCAGGATCGAAACGCGGAACTCCTGCTGTGCCGCATAGTGGCGGTAGCGGCGCGCCAATTCGCGGTGGGGCTTCGGATGGCGGTGAAGTGAAACTTCCCGTGTCATGAATCAAGTATACTAGCGAAATATGAGCCCCGACACCATTACCCACCTGCTCGTCGAATACCGCTACTGGATCATCATCCCGCTCTCGTTTGTCGAGGGACCAATCATCGCGTTTGTTGCCGGTACACTTTCTTTTCTTGGGTATTTCAATCCCTTTATCATGTTCTCTGTCTTGCTCGTACGCGATGTCGTGCTCGACACGATCATGTACGCCGTGGGCCGTTTTGGCGGAGAGACGCGCCTTGCGCAGCGCATACTTGCAAAGATCGGAGTTAGGAGCAAGCATCTTGAAGAAGTGGAGCGGATGTGGGAGCGGCATGGATTCCGCACAATGTTCATCAGCAAACTCTCTTATGGTGTATCGGCTGCGTTCCTCGTCGTCGGCGGATTGGTGAAGACGCCGTTCCGACAATTTTTCTTCTACGGCGTGCTTGTCGCTGCCGCGCAGTACGGCGGCCTCTTCCTGCTCGGTTACTTTTTCGGCAATGCCCTCGATGCGGTTTCCAACGTGTTCACCTATCTCCAATACCTGATACTCGGCGCGAGTATCGTCGGCATCGGGTGGTACATATTCACGCGCTTCATGCGCAAAGAACTCGATCGGGAACGCGAGGAAGAAAAGCATAGCCAGTGAACTATGCGTATCGCCATCTGCACCGACCAATATCTGCCGCTTCTTTCCGGCCTCGTCGATTCCGTAGATACGCTCGCGCGAGAGCTTCGTTCCGAGGGTCACACGGTGCGTATCTACACGTCCGACATGCCCAATTCGGTACCTGACAAGGATGTGTTCCGTTTCCCCGCAAAATCTTTTCCCGGGTCCGATATCATGTTCTCTTTGCCCTCTCCGGGCGCAATGCGCGACATACGGAATTTTAATCCTGACATCGTGCACACCCACCTTTTCGGCGCAGCGGGATTTTTCGCCTGGTACGCAGCTCGGCGGCTTGGCGTACCACTCGTCGGCACCGACCACACCCTCCCTGCCGATTACTTGCACTACATGCATCTCAACTTCCCACCGTTCCCGTATCTCGTACGAAAATACGCCGCGTGGTTCTACGGACGGTGTGATCTTGTCACCACGCCGAGCGAAAGCCTCCTCAAAGAATTACGGAGCCACGGCATGCGGCGCCCCATGCGTATCATTTCAAATCATATCGCGACGAAAGTATTTCGACCGCCGTCGGATAAAACCGCGCTCAAAGAAAAGGTCGGCATTCCTGAGCGTGCCATTTTGCTCTTTGGCCGTATCGCTCCGGAGAAAAATCTTGAGACGGCACTCAGCACGTTCGAGGAGGTTGCGCGCAAGATTGATGCGATGCTCGTAGTGGTGGGTGGTGGCCCGTACAAGGATGAATTCGAGCAGAGCGTGCGTGCACGGAGACTCGAGGCGAAAGTGATGATGCTCGGCGTGCTCCGGAGCGAAGCACTGGCGGAAACGATCAGCGCCTGTGACGCGCTTCTCATCACGAGCACGTCGGAAACGCAGTCGATGACGACCTTGCAAGCAATGAGTTGTGAGGTTCCGGTGGTCGCTGTGAATGCCGGCGGCTTGCCCGAGTACGTACGCGATGGCAGCAACGGCTTTCTTGCCGAACCTCAAGATGTCAACGTCCTCGCCGCGCGCCTGCTCCAGATCCTCCACGACCCGGAGCTCGCGCGGCGGCTTGGCAGAGCGGGCCGCGAAAGCGTGCTCCCCTTTTCATCCGAACACACCGCTGCCCTTTTCGAGCAACTCTACGCCGATGCAATTGAGCGCATCAAGTGAAATACACGGAGCGGATTTTTTGCGTGCTAGACTTTTTGCACATGCATGTAGGCGCACGTTTTTTGGTACTGGCGGTGGTCGTTGGCTACCTTACGATAGGCGGACTGCAATTGAATGCGCATCGATTCGCTGACGCATCGACTCCGCAGACCACGCTCGAGAATAGCAACGCGTTCATCGCCGCAGCAGATGTCTCATTCCAGGCGACCGTGGCGTGGGTAAAAAGTGCTGGATATTTCCTGATGTTCATCGCGATGCTCGTCGAAGGTCCCATCATCACCGCAGCTGCCGCATTTGGCGCGGCGCTCGGCTATTTCAATATATGGGTCGTGTTCATGCTCTCGATACTGGGAGATCTGGTCGCGGATCTCCTCTATTACGCCATCGGCCATTTCACTCGGCTCACCGTTATAGAAAAATTCGGACATCGTTTTGGGCTCTCGACCGCACGCATGAAAAAGCTTGAGCACGTGCTCCATACACATCCGATAAAAACGCTCCTTTTCATCAAACTCGCGCCAGTGCTGCCCACGCCGGGCCTCATGATCGTCGGGGCGGTGCGTATGCCGATCGCAAAATATGTCATGCTGTCCCTCCTCATCACATTACCGAAGACGCTGTTGTTCATGGCACTCGGCTACTATTTCGGCGCGGCGTACGATGCGATCGCGCACTACGCGCAGGCGGGAGAATATTTCATCATCGCCGCGATCGCGGTGATCGTTGCCGTGTATTGGGGCTACCAAAAAGGGAGCGCAGCGATCTCGCTGCGATTGAAAATGGCGTAGTTTTGGACACGAATAAAAGTTGACTGATTCCCATTGGCAAGATATAATGCGAGCGGGCAAATCCGCCTGAATATATCGGCAGGAGGGGCGAGTGTTAGTTAATCCCTTGCGCTTCGAAGTCGGCCCATTCTGGCTTGATCCGGTTTTCTGGATCACGCTCGTCGTTCTCGAATCGTACTGGCTCGCCGGGGCAATCGCCGCAAGTAAGCGGCATCGTCTGACCGTCGGGCAGGCGCGGCGCTTCGGCATCCAGAAAGTGCTTCCCTACCTCTGGCATTTCGGGATGTTGAACGACCTTGGACCCTTTCACTTCTTCCTGGCTTCCATCGTGCAGATGTACTGGGAGGAATGGCGGACAGAGCCTGAGGTGCTGGTCTTGTGCCTCATTCTCGGCGGCATCGTGGGCGCCCGCGCCCAGTGGGGGTGGTCCCGCAGTACGCTCAACGAAGATGGCGCACTGGTGCGCGACGAGGCGCAAAGCGAGAAGGGGCTTCCTTCCTCGGTCGGCATCATTCACATCACGCACATGCAGCCACTGTTCGGCATTCTGTTCATGTTCGGCGCGAGCGTGCTGCAGGGGTGGGTGTCGTGGTGGATGATGGGTGCAGGCCTGTGCTTCATCGTCGCCCACGCGATTATGGCCATTCACTGGCCGCTGCGCATCAAGTTGCCTGCTTGGGCGCCGCCTCAGCTCAAGGAATTGGGTCCGGAATCGAAGGTCTTTATCCCGGCCTGGACTGTGATCCTCCTCATCGCCGGCTTTTATATCCTGTTCACCGCAACGCCCTGAATTCCGCAACTCATTGGCGATTCGGGAAGAACCGGGTCCTTCCATTCGGGACCCGGTTTTTGCTTTTTCTACACTCTATACAAGGGATGCGTGATGAGATACCGCACGCTCGCAAGGCCGAAAAGAACTGCTTGTGTCCATGCCGCGAACACGGGGTAGCCCATGAGCGCGATGCCAAGAGTCCCCACGGCGAGCACCGTGCCTGAAAGGTCGACGAGAATTTTGCGGCGCAGTAATGCAGCGTATGGGATTTTTTCCAGAAGGAATGCGTATTTGAGAGGCGCTGCGACAAAAAGGCACACATTGGCGAAGAAGAACGTGAGCGAGGTGCCCATGCTGAGCCCGAGGCCGATGTAGCTCGCGCAGAGGAGCACATCAATTGCTACTTGGTCAAAGGTTCTCGTCTCAATACGAGAGAAGAGATCGATCGAGAGGTATGTGTGTACGAGGAGGAGTACATAAAATAGTCCTTCTGGCAGCAACAGCGGCGAAGAAAAAGAGGCGTGCGCGCCAACGAGCCCCACCGCTACGAATATCACCATTCCGCCCCAGAGTTTTATCGCGTGCGCAGTCATAGGACTATCGTACATCTCGGTATTCACGCGTGAAAGGCCGGTGGAAAAGGATCGGCCAGAGATAGTTGAGCGCGTACACGAGATTGGGCTTCCATATCCCCTCTTCTTCGAAGCGACGCGCTGAAGCATACACATAGAAATCCATGCGGAACAGCGTCTTCCCTACAGCGCTCAGGCGCCGCGCGAGGTCGGTGTCTTCTCCGTAAAACTCGATGGTGCGATCGAATCCGCCGATCTGCGCTATCGCTGAGCGCTTCGCGATAAAGTTCCCGCCCAATACCATGCATCCGACGGCCCGATACGTGATGGGAGCCGCGCCCCACACCGCGTTCAGTATCCACCGGCGATACCACGCTGCGCCAAAATAGCGGCGCGGACCACTGAGGGAAACGATATCTGGGTGCGTATCGAAGATGCGTTGGGCGGTATCTATCCACTGCGGCGGGATGTGCGTATCGGCGTCGATGTAGGCGACAAGGTCGCTTGTCGTCGCCTCGAATCCCGCCTGCCGCGCGGTCGTGAGACCCTTGTGCGGCTCATGCACGACGCGCGCCCCCCGCTCTCGCGCCATGTCGGCCGTCCTGTCGGTGGAGGCATTGTCGACGACGATAATTTCCTTGAATGCGCCTCGTGAATTTTTTACGGCGACATCGATACAGGCGCCGATGCTCTTCTCTTCGTTGTATGCGGGGATGACGAGGGTAATATCCATACTCATCTCACATATTCCTCAAGCGCGACGATTGCCCGGCGGATCATGATGAACGCGTAACCCCAGAGCACGGGCAACCATATAGGCATGCCGAATATCAGCCAACTTCGCTCGAACACTTCGACGCCTGTAGAAATAAAAACAAATTCTGACATCGTCAGCAGGACCAGACCGAAAAGGAAGAAGATCACGTCTCGCTTATCGTAGCGGATCGCGAACGTCCCCGCGACGATCAGTACATACATGCCAAGAAGTGCCGCATCGTTCTTCACCAACGGGATAAGCGCGATCATTCCCAGGATGGGGATCGCAATGAGGAACATACGCTTAGCAAATAAGGCCGTGGAGAAAATCATATCACTCTTCTTTTTTGGGCGGCTATCGAGAGTTGAACTCGAATCGAGAGCTCCACAAGCTCCAGTGTTGACCGTTACACCATAGCCGCCATATCAAGATCTAGGCTTTAATAAACCCAGGTCACGCCCCACATCATAATGGTGTACGAGGAAATGGCAATTGTGGCATAGCCACGCAAGGTTGTCTTCCTTATTATTGGAACGATTCCGATCCTTATGATGAACGGCAAGAATTCTTTCGTCCTGCGTCTTACAAACCTCGCACATTTTTTCTCTCCCCGTTCGAGATAAAATACTTCGGTACGCATCGCGTCCGTGTTTCCAATTTGCATGCTTCTCACCGACAAATACTCGATTTCTCCACAATGTCTGGCAACGTTTGGTGCAGAAGTAATTCTTACTTTTTGACTTCTTCAGACTTTTGGGTGTCCTGTACACTTGTTTCCCACATACGTGACACTGCACTTTTCTTCCTGTCATTTGGCTCAATTGCGAACAGAGGCGCGAACAATATTTACCAAAACCAAGCGCAATATGAGAAGGTTTTGCAGTAAACTTTTTTCCGCATCGCTTACATGCCACTTCAACACGGGTCTTTCTCCGCATTCATCTGATTATACTTCAAAAGAAATTACTCCGGCCTGTGGAAGACATGGTCTTGTGTATAGCCCAGATCACTGCGCGACCTCCACAAGGGGTGGGGTCGTGGATGCTGCCACGACCGTGAATGAAATGCGTCCGATGATCTGCCCGTACTGCGTGACGACGTTGACCCTCCAGGGCCCTGAGGCGGGGTTTATTTTTTCCGAATAGCCGCGGTACCCTCCGTCGCGGCCGCCGTTGATCGGAAACGATACTGTGTTGGTTGTTGTCCACTGCTTGCGTGTCGTGTCATAGAACTGCCATTGATGAAGTATCTCGGTAGAGAGCCCGCTCGGCGCGAAAATGGCGCTCCATGCATACACCGCAGCGCCCGGTGCCCCGTGGAAGGTCGGTGCGTAGTTGAGATATTTTTCATACCAGGGCACGACCTCGCCCGAGAGCAGGTAGCCGCCGCCTGCTTGCGGCATCACCGCGTGATACACGCCGGCTTGTTTGAGCGCGAGCGGCAACGGCGGGATGGCGTTGGTGAAATAAAGAATGTTGAACGCAACGAATATCACGGCGATCGCGAGTACTGCTCGGCCCGAGTGCTCGCGCATTTGGGGAATGAGCTTGAATACGAGCGCCAAATATGCGCCCGTAACCATCAGAGCCAGCGCGCCGCTCGCGAGGAACATCCAGGGCCCGATACGATGGAAGACGATCGGCAGAAAGAAAATGAGGAATGAGAAGAGCACCGTAAAGTACAATGAAATCTGTACAAGAAAGCGCGCGTAAAAATGCGCGAAGCGCTCATTACCGATGATGAGGACAACGAGCGCCACAATGAATATCCAGCTCACGGATACCCCCGCACTGCGCGAATAGAGCGAAAGGTACCCCGAAAAGAGCCCGCCGAAGGCGAACTGCGCGACGACCGGTAAGAGCGGCAATGTTTTGATGAAGAGTGGGTGGCGCAAGCGACCATTTTGAATGAGGTTGATGAGCAGGATGCCGAGCCCTGCGATGACGAGGTACGAAAAGAGGAGCGCATTCGTAAGGAGCAAGTCGACGCGCTTCGTGAGGAAGAGGTTGTCGGCGATGAATCCCGCAATGAGCGAGAGCGGCGAGACATAGCGCATGTACCACTCTGCTAGCTCCTCAACGCTGCGAGGTATATAACGTCGGATCATGCCCGGTTAGTGAAATGTGCCTTTGCGGCAGCCACAGGTGTGCTGCCGCGGCGCGGTCGTAACGACTTTGTATATGACACTTTGACTGTTTCCTGATATTTTTTCATACGCTGTTTTCGCCCAAGGCACATTTCACTACCGGGTCATGCCTGATATTTCGGTGGCGATTCTTCGACGCCCGATCGATTGTTGGCAACACGCGTGAGCGCGTAAAAAAGCGAGGAGAGTCGATTGGCATATGCGCGGCTCGAGGGTGAGATCGCGCGCGCCCCACTCTCATGCAAACCGACCAATCGGCGCTCTACCCTGCGTGACACGGCGCGGGCGATATCGAGCCGTGCAGAAAATTCCGTGCCGCCGGGTACGAGGAATGTCGTCACCGGCGGCAGCGAAGCCTCGATCACTTTGATGAATTCGCCCAAGCGCTCCACAGATTGCTGCGGGACGGATTTCCCAGCACCCGCGACCTCTGCCTGGATGGTAAAAAGGTGGTCCTGCACATCGCGCAAAATAATTGCGCCCGGTCGCCCCCCTGCCTCGAAACCATCGGGAGTGCCCGCCTTGCACCAACCGGTAATGGTATTCAATTCATCGAGCATTCCGAGCGCCTCAAAGATGGGCGATGTCTTCGTCACCCGCTGCCCCGATGGCGTATCGAAAAGTTTCGTCGTGCCTTCATCTCCTTTTCCAGTAAAAAATTTCATATGGCTTTGCCGGCCTGCCCCGCCTGCCTGCCGAAGCGTCGGCGCAGGCAGGTAGCCAATGCGAAGCTTTGTGTTACCGGGGTATAGAAGGCCATGCCCGAATAATAGCAAACTGGAGTTCATTTGGAGTTTGCGCCCGTTTATATATAGTGCCGTCAGAAGGAGGAGGGTCGTGATGGAAGTGCTTCTCACGCCTGGGCGTTTCAAACTGCCGAATCTCGGCAGCGGATTTCAGGTCTTTCAACTTTCGCATCGCTGGCGCGGCGTTCACGTGCATGGCGCGAACTGGCGAGATGTGGCGCTGGCAGTGCTCGACCGGACTGAATACCTGTACGGTGTGCTCGCATGTACCGAATCAGCGCATGCTTCGCATTGTTGGTTGGACACGGCCATACGCACAAAAAGAGGTGCGTATACATCGGACCGCGTGCACGTGCTGGATGCAGGACACATATATGAGTTCGGCAACGGCAAGCAGCGACAGACGTTGCAATTCGTCAAGAGCTCCGGTGGGGCCATTAAGTACCCGGAGGAATGGGACGGCTTACAATCGCAAACGGTGATGGCCATGCTCACCTACTTCCTCGAAGAATGGCGGGCTGACAACGATCGAACTGAAGATCCGTGGCCGTGGCCGGAAGAATGCATTCGCCTCGCACACTACGAGTATGAGGCACGTGCTAGGCACCGCCATGTGCAAAAGGTGAACCGGAAAAGAGACGCGCACGACGAAACCGAAGTCGACTTGTCGCTCGACCCGAGAGAGGGATATTATCCCGACGTTCCGTTCCGGCCGGAACACGTCGATCTGCTGCCGCGCGGCGCAGACGGACATATCCGCATGCCAAAGCGTCGCCGTCCGTATCGCTCAACGATCGAACTTGTACAGGAGCTACTACAGTAGCTCCTCATCTTTTTTATGCAGGTTATTGGATGAAGTGAGAACCGTAATAGTTGTCCCTGCTCTCGAAAAAAGCTTTGCAGAGAGTGAAGCTTTTATTATTTAGCGGAACCTACGGAAAAGAATCGGAATTCATTAGATTCGATGATCTTTTCTTGCGTGCACAACCTTACTACATAACGCTCCTGTGTCGAAACGGGACGAGTCACAGGAATAGCTTTTCGTGTGTATTGTGATCGGTTCCTAATCAGCAGCGACCCTACCACTCCAGAATCTGTTGGCGAGCACGAGTCAACATATTCAGATTTATGATTCACTACGAGCAAAGTACCGTTGGGGAGTTTCGACCATTTTACTTCGACAACCTTATCGATTACCTCAATCACTGACTGATCCTCCACCCCGATAAATGGATCCCCCGCTGCCTCCTGTTGAATGATCTGGCCGAAGAATATCCAGACGACATACGCAAGTACGCTAAGGGGTACAATCAGCGCCACCGTACTCCAAGTTGAATGTTTGCCCTCTGCCCGAAGTTTGAAAATTCGCACGAAAAGAAAAACTACCCCTAACACAGAGGTTACTCCCGCGCTCAGTAAGAAGACAATAAATGCTGCGAGTCCGCACCCTCCAAAATTGCAGGAAGATACGCTTACGAACGCAAAAGCTGAATATGCAAGTCCTATAAGGAAAGCTCCAAGCGTAATCCAATAAACAAACCCTAATGCTTTCATGGCGTCACTATACCAAACAAAAACAGCCTCTGGATTAAATATTGTCTTCGGTTAGAACCGCCTCCTAGACGCTAGAAAATCGTTGCAGTTAGTAGCTTTCTCTGTCTATGCAATACTAAGACGTCCGCTCCAGAGACCGCGAAGAACTGCGATATTGGAAACGTCGTAAACGCCGCTTTTTATGGCTAGATTCTTGAAACTCACTCTTTCGTCTTCCTTTATGCGCAGGGGGAGACTCGAACTCCCAAGCCGTAAGGCGTACGCCCCTCAGACGTATGTGTATACCGTTCCACCACCTGCGCATCACAAGTGCTCACCTACTATATCTAACATCGCGTCTATCTTCAAACGCTTCCTCTTGAGGAACGTATTTCGTGGTGCATCTCTGTACATCCGGCGTGCGAGCATCAGACCCTCCGCTTTCGCGTACTTTAGCTGATAACACACATTTCGGGTTCGTGCGGTGGTAATGTGGCCCTTTATTGAAAGATGTTTCTCTATCTCTGCACGCAACCAGTCTATAAATGTGCGGCTTGCCGAAGCAAAGCAAAGGTAGTACATAAAGCTTGAACGCCAGCGCGGATCCCAATATGAATACGAAGATCCGTCGCCGTCGAAAACACCCCGCAAAAAATGGAAGAAATATTTTTCAGGAATGGCCAACTTTCCGAGCGTCTTTGACTTGGCTGGAGAAAGACCGATCGAGACGAGAAATTCGTAAAAAAGGACATTCTTAAACTGAACGCGTAACGCAAAAAGCCCGTTGCCACCGCTTTTCTTGCCGATATAAAAATCAACCCTGAGGCATTTGCGGAAATTCTCCAGTTGTTCTTTGTCCACAGACGTGAGATCTATCAAATGGCTGGGGTACGAAAGACAACCATCCGTAGCAAGGAGACCGATTGCATACGCAAGCTGCGGTGACCATTTTTCTGAAATAATTTTCCGCGGTTTAGGTCCACGCTTCCCCATCGAATCATGGTAGCATACCTCAAGTTGGTAGCGTCTACCAATTGTTGATAAATAAAAAGATCCGCTATTCGCTTTTTGATTCCGCTCCAACCTCTGCCGCGACCGGTTCAGACTCTGCGCGAATGTCTTCCTCCGCAGCTGCTTCGAGCTTTTCCTCTGCGGCGATGCTGCCGCCCATCATGCGCGTGCGGCGCAATTGGCGGCGTGCCTCACGGGCTACTTTTTCTCGGATGTAGTAGAGCTTGGCGCGGCGCACGCGAGCGCGCTTCACGATCTCGATCTTCTCGATCATCGGTGAATAGAGCGGAAAAATCTTCTCCACGCCCACACCAGAAGAGACGCGACGTACCGTGAAGGTGCCGCCTGCCTCGCGCCCATGCTTGCGTGCCAAGACCAAGCCCTCGAAAGCCTGCAAACGCGTCTTCCCTTTCTCCTGGATCTTCTGCGACACACGGACGGTATCACCCGGACGAATGTCGAGTGCGCGGCGCGTTTCTATATTCACTGGTGATATCGTGATCGCCATAGTCGGGGCACTCTACCATTCGAGGCAGGAAATGCCAAGTTTTCTCAATGCGCGCTGAGGGATTCGAACCCCCGACCCTCTCGGTGTAAACGAGATGCTCTAACCAACTGAGCTAAGCGCGCCCTTTGTCCGGCTTCGCCTTCGGCGAGACGGATGCCCCCACTAGGAGTCGAACCCAGATCAACGCCTTAGAAGAGCGCTGCTCTATCCATTGAGCTATGAGGGCTAGCGAGGGAGAAAATGAAAACTCGTTTTCATTTTTCCCGAGCGACGCCCTCGAAAGCGCGGAGCGCTTATAGGGGGCGTTCAACAATCCTACGCGAACCAAGCACGCGCGGCAATCTCACTTCGAAGGATCCGGCACCGAAAGCGGTTGTGTCTTCAGTTCTTGGTAACGACTCGCGCGCGCTGCGAGTATTCGGAGATCCCCTGCGAGCGTGGCGCGGTCGGCATTGGTCTGCGCTGGGGCGTTCGACGTGCGTTCGATGCTCAAAGCGTTCGATGTCGTGTTGAATTGTGATACGCCGTACACGATCGAAAGGATGGCGCTCGCGGCAGCGCACAGGAGCAAGGCATGCCAGAGACTACCCGCGATCGTGCGCATATTCTCAGGTTCCTGCGGAGCGCGCGCTGCTTCGCGAAAACGTTGCCATGCTGCAGTCATGGATCTCATGGCGATATGTGTGAAGCTGTCAGCATCTGTATGTGGGTATCCATATGCCACGTGGATGCGGCCGCGCCGGATGCATGAGGAGCGCGGCTGAAATCAAGTTCTTGAATGGTCGAAGGAGCGGGGAGGGTTTCCAGGAAGGCGGCGGCGCGGATGAGTCTATCGAACGAGCCATCAGCTCCGGCCGAAAACCCGACCACCGTAGCTTGCACGGCAGCAAGACCTGGAATAGCCGAGGAAAGCTGGGGCAGATTTTCGGTGGCCGCGTCGCTCACACGCAACGAGACGCCTGCATCCTTGCCCGACTGTGTGATGAGGCCCGCCAGCGCGAGCGGATCTGTCTGCAAGGTGCTTTCGAGCTGGGTACGTAGAGGCGCGAGCTCTGTCGCGAGATTATGCATCTTCAGCGCGACAACCTGCTGATCGCCTTTGGACTGGGCGCTCTTTTGGAGAGCAGTGATGTCGTCGGTCATGCTCCCTATCAGGAAGGAGAAAAGGATCACGCCCGTCCACAGCGAGAGCGCGCCTGCGATTGAGAGCCATGCGATGATCGATGGGCCAAGTTTCATATCAAAAATGTCCGGTGAGTGTGATCGTGAAGCGATGGTCGCTCGTACCCACGAGGTCCCCGACCGGCACCGATATAGTGACGAAATCCGGGTCTTTTGCGAGGACATCGCGATATGCAGTCAGCAAGTCGGGGCTCGCTGAGGCGCCAGAGAGTTGTATCTGCCCTGTCACGCCCGAGGAGCCGGCGGTGTATGTAATGCGGTCAAGCGAGACGCCCGCTGGTTTTAGCAAGAGCGCCGCACGTATCGCCTGTGTCGGACTGGTCGTCGCCGAAAGGAATGGGTTGAGGAGTTTGGAGAGTGCTCCGGCTTGCGTGATCTCCGCACGGTCCGCCATGCTCGCAAGGACGGGACTCGTGGGAGAGGCACTTCCCGACATCGCCGAGCGCACGGCCACATAGCTCGGTACGAGCGCGATGAACGCGACCAAGGCACAGGCTGAAGCGACCGCTCCAGCGATAGCGAAGGAGCGCGCATACAAAGCGCGACGGACCTTTTTTTGATATGCGGGCGGAAGTAGGTTGGCCATAGTGTGGCTTGTCGGTACTTATGACCCGCGCAGGGCCAGGCCCGCGGCAGTCGCAAATTGCAAGGAGGTCCGGGCATCAATCGGTGGAATATACTCATCGAAGTTGCATATATGTCGCCAGGTATTCCCGCGTTCGACGGGCGCTTGGACGCGCCCTGCGATGTATTCCACAATGCCGTTCATGTTGGCGGCCCCGCCCACGAGCACTATTTTGCCCACCGGCGTCATACGTTCGCCTTTTTCGTTGCGGCGCGTGTCCCAGTAATGATAGTAGCGTGCGATCTCATCAGCGAGCGTTGAAGCGGTCCCGAGGATCGCCTCAGCGCCCTGAGAATGAGGCCCTGTATTTCCCAAGAGTCCCTCTTCGTTGGCAAAATGTTCTGCTTCTTCATGTGACATCGAGAGCGCCTGTTCTACACGTTCTATCAATGAGTCACCGCCCACATCGACTGTCGACGTGAAGATCGGGATCCCGCGTTGCAGGACTGCAAAACCGGTCCGCGCGCGTCCAAAATCGACCAAAAGCGTTATCGGTTCGCTCTCGTCACCTGAGGATACGGCGCGCGCGATGGAGCTCGCTTCGATCTCGAGCGAGAGGAGGTCTATACCCGCTGCGCTGAATGCTTCTGCGTAAGACTGCGCTACGTCGCGCGGAAAGACAGCAACCCCGATCTCTTGCCCTTCATCGCTCGTTTTTTGTTCTATGACGTTGAAATCATACACTGCTGCCGAAGGCGGAATCGGCACGCGGGCATTGAATTCGAATTCGATCATCGAGAGGACTTGCGCATGCGGCGTCCGCGCGGGTACGCGCATGCTAAACACATACGCGGCTTCCTCGGGCAGCGCCGCATGCGCTGCGTGCACTTTTGCTCCATGGCGCGCTATCGCCGCGAGCGCTGCCGAGAGCCTCTGCACATCGTGGACGATACCCTGCTCGACGACTCCCTTCTCGAGCGGCAACTCACCCCACGCGGCGACCTGGCGGTGACCGGCAGGTCCCGAAGATATGTTCATCCATTTGATCGACGCATCGGAGATATCTATCCCAGTTGCGTGCGGCAAGAGATAGTCCGGCGTCGGGAACCACCGGTGGACGGCGCGAGAAACACCGCCCAAAGACGACGCGCTCGGCATCGAGAAGCTCATGCGTGAATTATATCATCGGAGCAGCGTGATTATTTCAATCGTGTTCCTCTTTCTACTCCGCGCTCGGGCACAATGAGCGCAACGCCGTCAGCATCGCTCGCCGCGAGCAACATGCCCTGGCTCTCGACCCCACGGAGCGTGCGCGGCGCGAGATTCACGATGTAGGGCAACTGCTTGCCGACGAGTTCTTCGGGCTTTTTCCACTGCGCGATACCGGAAACAATTGTTCGCGTGCCTCCGCCGGCTGGCGGATCGCCAAAATCGATCGTGCACTTGATGAGTTTATCCGTTTCAGGTATCAATTCCGCTGCAACGACGGTGCCGATACGAATATCGAGCTTCGCAAAATCGTCATAAGAGATCTCGGGCATGGCGGCATTCTACTTGGTAGCGTGCATTTCGAGAAATCGCTGGAGGATGATGGCCGCAGCGGCAGAATCGTCGTGCTCTTTCCCCTTGGGGGCGTAGCGCGAGGCTTCGATTGAGCTCCATGCTTCGAAGGCGCGGGCGACGGGCAAGCCCGTCGCCCGCTGCAATTCCTCGATGAATGCGCTTGCCTCTGCGCTTATGGGATTGGGTGCGCCGCCATGCGAGCGCGTGTCGCCAATGACTATGCGGTCGATCTTTTCTTCATCGATCAGCCTGACGATACGTGCCGGCAATTGCGCGTCATTCGCCACTGTCTCGCGCGGGAATGCAATAGTGCCCGCGGCATCAGAAACGGCGAGGCCGATACGCTTCGCGCCAAAGTCTATTCCGAGATATTTCATAGAATTCCCTGCTGATGAACCTCTTCAAGATACCCTTTGGTATCGATAAATAAAAATGCCTGGAATCCGTACGCTCGCGCACCTTCGACATAATCAGGCCGATCGTCCCAGAACATAATATCTTTTGGTTGAATCACCTGATCTTGGTCTAACAGTTCCATCACGCGATCAAAAAACGCTGGCTCCGGCTTCTTGCAACCGAGCTCCGAAGAAACGAACACTTTGTCAAAAAGATTTTCCAGATCAAATGTGGTCTTCAAAAAGGCCGCACGATATTTTTCTTGGTTGGTCGCGACAAAGCACCGCACTCCCGCAGTGCGCACTGTACGGATTGCTCCCACAAGCTCGGAATTAAGCGTGGCACCCTGCTTCCACCAGTAGGCAAGTAGCTCATCAAGCGAGCCACGCCACTTCCATTTCGGGAGCCATCCTTTCGCGAGCTCCTCTTTGAGGTCCGCGCGGCCAAGGATGCATTCTTTGTAGGGACCTTCAAAAAACTCCCACATGGGAGCGGGGTCAATGTCGAATTCTTCAACGTAGGCAGCGGAAAAACGAGTTCCAGAAATAAGCATGCCGTCGAGATCGTGAATCATGCCTTTGGGCATGAGCCCAGTATACAGATGTATGGACTATAAAAGAAAATCCCGCCGTGAGGCGGGGTTTCCTGCTTGAGGGGTCGTCAAGCACCTAGTATTACGCCGGCGGGCCACCTATTCTTTCACTTCACTATTCCGCATTTTTGATGTCTTGTATGTTTCCGGCTCAAATGCCTGCAGGCGTACGATGGCGGTATCGAGCCCGGCAGTATTGAGGTCATGAGCGAGATCACTCACGAACTCCCCGACCTGGTCGTAACCGAGCGCAATGATGTCGGGCTGTGCTGCGACAATGTGCGCAATGTATCCTTCGGCGTCGCCAAACACTACCTCGTCGACAAGCGGATGCGCAGCGAGTGCGGCGAGCCGCGCCTGTTCGTCGTTGTGTGGACGAAATCCTTTGATGCGTTCCGCTGTCTTGTCACGTGCCACTGAAACGATAAGGTGCGTATCGGGGGCCAAGCCCCTTGCCTGCCGGAACATATCCTCATGTCCCGCATGGATCATATCGAACGTCCCGAATACCATGACGCGCTTGTGCGCGAAGTATGCGCGGACGCGCGCGATGTCATCCGCGATCGCCGCGCGCAGCGCTACTTCATCTGCGAAAATTTTTGATTCGCGGATCTTTTCGAGCAGCACTATCTGGATATCGCATCCGTACAGTTCGTCCGAGAAATTTAAGATGTGTGCCTCGAGTAATTTTCTTTTCTGATCTGCGTAGACCGCCGCCATGTAGGGAGCCTCGTTCTCTTTGATCTTTACCCGCGCCGCATAGATGCCGGATACCTCGCCGTCGACAAGCGGAATGTTGACTGTCGGGAATCCAAGTACCGCACCGCGCCCCTCTCCGCGCATCACCGTGCCGCGATATACGTTCGCTTCCATTATTTCTGTTCTCGCGCCGCTTTCAGCGCTTGCGCCCACCACAGCAGCTGGTCGAAGAATCCTTGCACCCTATCCATCGGCTCTCGCAGCGGTTTGAAAAGCGCCGCATCATAGGGAACTGCCACCGCCCCCCTGAACATATCGAGGGGAAGGTGGATAGCATTGCGTATCGGCATCATTTGTAACTCGACCGCTACTTGGCGCAATTGTTCAACTGAACGAGTGCCCATCGCGCTGCCGTAGGAAACGAAGCCGATGGGTTTGTTGTTCCATTCTTTGTAGACCCAGTCGAGCGCGTTTTTGAGAACAGCCGGATAACCGTGATTGTATTCAGGCGCGATGATGATAAAGGCATCGGCTTCGCCCACTTTTGCTTTCCACGTATTAGCGATGTCGTGCGTATAGGGGACCTTGATGGACGAAGGTGGCGCGGATTGATCATAAAAAGGTAAATTCCACTCACGCAGATCTATCAATTCTGCCTCCACTCCCGTCACTTTGCTGAGTTCGTCGAACATGTAGCGCCCCGGCTTCTCGCTGAAGCGACCTTCTCGCGTGGAGCCGAGGATGATGAGAATTTTGAGAGACGCGTCTGCCATATTTGGAATCATACTACCCGCGTCATGATTGCAGAAACGCCCTGATTTCCCGATGAATCGCTGCGGATGGGGTGAGATTCGAACTCACGACACCTTTCGGTGTGGCGGTTTTCAAGACCGCTGCCTTAGACCACTCGGCCACCCATCCTCTTATTTACCTCCCGAGAAGATGCTTGATGCGTTCGTTGCCTTTGCCAGACTTCAGGAATAATTCTTCGCGCCGAGCATCCTCCTTCCTGAGGAACGCTTCATAATATATCAACTTCCATGGCCCGCCATTGTTGCTCGTGAATGTCGAGGAGCCGGAGTTGTGTTCATTCAAGCGTCTCTTCAGATCATTGGTCAGACCTTTATAAAGCTTCTTGTTGCTCTCACTTTCGATTATGTAGACGTAATACATATCTGCCTCAGCCCTAGGCTGACCGGCCTTGGGCCGGACCCATGCTTTTATAACTCCCGACACCTTTTTATCACGACAATGATTGATGCGCGATGATACAATTGTGACATGGCAGAGGGACCGGCGCTTCGCTGGAGCGCCTACGAACACGAGCATATTGAGCGTGGAGCCGATTGGTTCTGGGCGCTCGGCATCGTTGCCATCTCCGTCGCGGTCACGGCGATCATTTTGCACGATGTGCTCTTTGGCGTTTTGGTCCTCGTCGCCGCGGTGACGCTCGGGCTGCTCGCGCGCACGCCGCCCGATCTCGCTTCTTTTGAAATATCCGAGCGTGGCATTCGGGTCAACGGCATCCTGCATCGCTGGGACCACATCATTTCTTTCTGGGTCGAGGACGAGCACCACACCGATCGCCCGCTACTGCTCGTCGACACGACCAAGTGGATGTCGCCGAACCTCATTATTCCCATTGAAGACATCGACCCGCACCTCATCCGTACCTTCCTCAAAGAGCACACGAAAGAAATGCCGATGAAAGAGCCGGTCGCGCACAAGATTCTCGAATTCTTGGGGCTGTGATACATTTGCCGAGAAAGTAAAAGATAAGCTTCCGTAAGCAAAGCTTTCGGGAGCGTCATTCGCAGAAAATCAGAATATAGGATATTCTGATTTTGCTGCTCATTCGCTCCCGTCGTTCAATGGATAGGACGCAACCTTGCGGAGGTTGTAATGTAGGTTCGATTCCTACCGGGAGCATAATGGAATCGGTGAGCGAGATAAGAAAATATCTTGAATCAGATTATCCAGAATACCTACGCCTGCTCAAGCAGCTGATCGCGATCAATACGGTGTACGATAATCCTCGCGGAATTGAAGACGCGCTGAGATTCTGTAAAGATTATTTTTCGACATACCTGAAAAATTACAGAACGTATTTTGACGCAGCTGGCAACCTCATCTGTTCGCCGAAAAAAGTCGACGTCACGAAAAATGTCCTCTACTTCTGTGCACACATAGATACGGTACCAGCGGATGGCGCAGATTGGATCCCGCCCTTCGCACCGTTCGCGCCTTTCGAAGACGAGCGCGAGATTGTCGGGCGGGGCGCGAGTGATTGCAAGGCAGGCGTTGCGTATCAACTTTTTCTTGCCAAACTGATTTTTGAGCATTTCCCCAAGACGTCGAATATCGTGTTTACTATTTCCGCACGAGAAGAAAGCGGCGGCATGAGTGCTACAGAGATCGGCTCACAGATCGGCAACAAACTGCCCAGCGGCCCGAAGACGTACCTCATCAATCTTGAGTACACGACGAGTGTCGATCCGCCTGCTACTGAAGTGAACTACGGTGAGCGCGGAAGTGTGGCTATTGAGATCATCGCAACCCTCGATATCGTGCGTGATTTCTTGCTGCAGGACGACAACCAATGGAATCCCACCGTCATACAAGCGATCGAAACTTTGGGCAGCGTAAAACACGAAGAACTTACCCAGCAAGGGGGACACGCCGCGACGACGGTCCGCCAGAACAATATCCTCTACCGGTTACTCACCGAGGCCGATCCGGCGCAGTATGTGCTTGAGGCTGGCAGCGAACGACTCGTGAGCGCTGTCCCCGCGCTGATCCGCAAAGCGCGCGCGGAAAGACCGATCACGCACAAGGTCCTCTTCGATCTCCGAACATTCAAAAAGATGAACGAACTAGTCGAAGAACTCAAAAAGTATTCATTTCAATACCGTGTGATCAAGAGCCTCGATTTTGGTTATAGCGTTGAAAAAAAGCTGCGCGCCGATCCTATCTATTCGATAATGAACGAAGCTTCTGCGAGCGGGATTAAGGTCGTCTTCGAACCGAGCCAAGGAACTACGGATTCTGGCAGAATTTTTGCTCACTGCGCGGATACGATCAGGGATTCGTTCCTTCCTCTCACTGTCGGCCCGGGAAGCAGGTCGCAGAGAAAGAGGCGTCCTGCTCGTCTGGCTCACGGAGTCAACGAAACATATGATAAAAAAGCGGGCCTCAAGACGATCATTTTCATTTCAGAAGTTGCGTTCCGAATGGGTCTGCTTCGGGTATAAAGTCTCAGTAAACGAAAAACCGCCCCGTGTGGAGCGGCTTTCGATGTCACGATCGTCGGTATTAGTAATTCCTGAACGTCATCGAGTGTCCGCGAGGACCGGTGTATATGATGGTGGCGTTCACGCTACCCTGGCCGTTGCCGACGGCAGTAAATTGACGGGTCCGGACATTTCCCTGTGCACCCGTGGTGGTCTTCGTGCCGTTGCATCCCGAGCCTGCGGTACAGCTGCCGACATGCGTGACCGTGCGGCCGGTCACGTATGTGTGGCTGCGGTCCCAGCTGTACGACGAGGTCGCCGCTGCAGCCAAGGACGGCATGGCCACTGCCAATAATCCAGAAACGCTTATAAGCGATGCGACTCCAAACGCGGCTAATTTTTTCATATGTCTGCTGTTATACACAAAAATCTCTGAAATCGCAATGAAGGTTCTCGGCACTCGGCAGGACCGATGCGCCTGATCGCAGGCTTATTTCTTACCGAGGGCGGCGATACGCTTTGCCATGCGGGATTTCATCCGCGCGGCGGTGTTCTTCTTGATCGTGCCGTGCTTGGCTGCCTTGTCGATCGCCTGTTGGAATGCGGGCAATGCAGCTGTCGTGGCGGCGGTACCCGCTCCTACCGCACGTTGCGCGATCTTGGTCATGTCGTGGAGGGCCTTCTTGCGGCGCGCATTGAAAACGCGCTTCTTGAGCGATGCGCGCTGGGCTTTCTTGGCGTTGCGTGTCTTTGCCATTCCGGGGAATGTACATGATTTGAAAGCCAAGCGCAAGAAAAGGCCAGGGTGTACAATCGTGCTGATGATCGGTCATATCGAGGGCAAGGTGCGGGCACTGAGGCCGGGGTTCTGCGTGCTCGGCAGCTATGGCATCGGCTACAGAGTCGCCGCGACTAAAGAGACGCTTGCGCAGCTCAGGGTGGGGCAAGAAGCGGCTCTGTGGACGCACTTGGCCGTCCGCGAAGATGTGCTCGACCTCTACGGATTTGCCGCCGAAAGCGACCTGCAATTCTTCGAACTCCTCCTCACCGTGCCGAGCGTCGGACCCAAATCGGCACTCGCCATATTGAACGTCGCGTCTGCCGACACGCTGCGCAGCGCGATCGGATCGGGCAATGATTCATATCTCACCAACGTCTCGGGTATCGGCAAAAAAACCGCGCAGAAGATCCTGCTCGAGCTGCGGGAGAAGGTTGGCAAGTCGGCAGAAACTGCGAATGAGCAGCTCGAGAGTGATGAAGAGGCGCTCGCCGCGATGCGCGCGCTCGGCTATTCTCTACAAGAGGGGCGCGATGCCTTGAAAAAAGTTCCTTCCACCATCGAAGGGAGCCGCGAGCGATTACGTCAAGCGCTGAAGGTCCTCGGCGGATCCACCCAAGGCGGATCGGCCTTGGGCCGAAAATCATGATGCGGCCACTCCGACAGATCAGAGAATTCGTACTGTTGCCCTATCACTTTCTTCTTCCCTACCTCGGCGCTCTCATCTATGGATACCCTTCGCGCGATCTGCTCGTCATCGCTGTCACGGGTACCAAGGGAAAATCTTCGGTGACCGAGATGGTCAACGCCATCTTGGAGGAAGCTGGCTACAAGACAGCGCTGCTCAACTCCATACGGTCCAAAATAGCCGGCAATTCTGAGCCCAATCTTTCGCGCATGTCGATGCCCGGTCGATTTTTCATCCAACGCTTTCTGCGCAGGGCGCTCGATGCTCGGTGCACTGCAGCCATCTTGGAGATGACCTCCGAGGGCGCGCGGCAGTATCGGCATCGCGCTATCGCGCTTGATGCGCTCATTTTTACGAATCTCTCTCCTGAACACATCGAATCGCACGGGTCGTATGAAAAATACGCTGATGCCAAATTCAAGATCGGCCGGACGCTCGCTCGCTCGCCCAAGCGCCCGCGGGTCATGGTGGCCAACGCGGACGACCGCGAATCGATCTGTTATCTGGAGCTCCCGGTGGAGAAGGTCGTCCCCTTTTCTCTTGATGAACATGCACATGCCGCGAGCGACCGCGGCGGTCATTTCACGTTCGATGACACCGATATTGCCGTCTCACTGCCTGGCACGTTCTCGCTGAAAAATGCTTTGGCGGCCGCGACGCTGTGCCATGCGTTGGGAATCCATGCTGCAGTGATCAAGCGCGGGCTCGAGAAGCTTGATCGTATTCCCGGCCGGGCAGAGCGGATCGACGCGGGACAGCAGTTCACCGTCATCGTGGACTACGCGCACACGCCGGATTCTCTGCAGGCTCTGTATGATGCATACAGCACCTCGACTGGTTCGACGACGCTCACCGCGGGCCCGCTCGGGGCAGGGCGCAAACTGATCTGCGTGTTGGGCAACACGGGCGGCGGACGTGACACATGGAAGCGCCCCGTCATGGGTAAGATCGCCGATGATAATTGTGACGAGGTCATTCTGACCGACGAAGACCCGTACGACGAAGACCCGCGCTCGATCGTCGAGGCTATGACCAAGGATATGCGTCGGTCTCCCACGATCATCATGGATCGCCGTGAAGCCATCCGCACCGCTTTCAAGCGGGCGAACGCCGGAGATGTCGTGCTCATTTCTGGCAAAGGGACCGATCCGTGCATTTGCGTCGACCACGGCCGCAAGATTCCCTGGAGCGATGCCGGCGTGGCGCGCGAGGAACTGCAGCATCTGGGATAATCATTGGGTTCAATGAGAATACCTTCTCGTTTCGCTCTCTTCGCACATTCGCGCTGCTGCGCTGAGTACTTCCTCGCTCATCGCTCGGTCGCTAGGATTATAGTCGCTTCGCTCGTTTATCCGTCACTCGTTCGGAAACGAGAATAAATTCTCGTTTCGCTCTCTTCGCTAGGATATAATACGCCCATGATCAAGGTGATTTTAAAGTGGTTGATCATTGTCCTTGTCGTCGGATTCATTATTGTATGGTTCCTCGGCGGCGGCATTGGGAAGATAATCGGCAACGCCTCTCCTTTTTCGTTCTCACTCAGTAGCCTCTTGAGCAGCACTTCCTCGCTCATGTCCTTCCAACTTCCCTTTGCACCGCAGATGCCACAGATACCAATCGACGGCGGCACATCGGGGAGCACGCAGTACCCCTCGTACCAGCTTCCGGGCTCCTCTTCAGGCACTCCGATGCCCAACGGCGCCGAATCGTCATACGCGGGAAGGGTCGTCATCGCACAAGATGCGGCACTGACGCAAACGACAAGCGGTCAGTACATCGAGATCTCGACGGCACCTGGCCAATCGCCTATCGACATCGCCGGCTGGACGCTGCAAAGCGCGCTCTCGGGCAATCTCGCCACGATCCCGCAGGCAGCCTCTCCCTTCATCATGGGGCGCGTCAATGCAGTGGGCGGCGTGCTGCTCTCCCCCGGCGCAGTCGCATACATCGTGACCGGCCCATCTCCCGTAGGCGTTTCGTTCTCCGAAAATATGTGCACGGGATACCTCGGGACGCTGCAGCCTTTCGTGCCACCTTTACCGCAGCGCTGCCCTTCAGCAAGCAGCGAGATACCACGCACGAGCGAGAATCTCGCCGCTCTCGGGAGTTCGTGCTTTGACTACATCGCGACGCTCGCACCCTGTGTCTTCCCTGCAAATCCTCCCAGCAATCTCTCGAGCGCCTGCCGCACCGAGATCCAAACGAAGCTTTCGTACAACGGTTGCCTCAGTGCACACCAAAGTGACGCGAATTTCTCGCTGAATTCTTGGCGTATCTATCTAGCACAGGGCAAGCCACTGTGGAGTGCAGGGCACGACGTCATCCGGCTTCTCGATGGTGAGGGTAGGGTGGTGAGCGTGCTCAATTACTGAACCGGAACAAAATAATTCCTGCGGTTACAGAAACATTGAGTGATTCTTTGCTGCCATACATCGGGATTTCAAGGAGTTTGTCGCACTGATCGCGCAGTTGCGACGAGAGCCCCCGCACTTCATTGCCGAAGAGAAATAATGTCGGCCGTTCGAGGTCGAACGAACGGTAGTCGACTGCTCGCGCGTCTTGCTCGACCCCGACGATCGCCCACCCTTCCCCACGTAATTTTTTGATGACGCTCGCGGCAGTTTTTGCGTATTCCCAAGGTACGGACAGCTGCGCGCCGAGTGCGGTCTTAGCTATCTCTTTTTGTGCGCGTCCAAATCGATCGGTGGGCAGCGGCGTGTGGCCGGTGAGGTAGATCTTCGAGACGCCCGCGCCGTCGGCCGTCCGGAATACCGAGCCGACATTGTAGCAACTGCGGATATTGTGCAGCAATACAGCCTGCTCTTTTTTCATGCGCTATACTATGCCCATGCTTTCTCTGTTTCCGCAAATCCTTTTTCTTGCGCCGCTCGGCACTGCGATCATTCGCATCGCCGCCGGAATAACCTTCCTCTACCTCGCTCATTTCTATTTCTACGATCGAGAGGCGGTCTCGCGCACGCGTGTACCGGTGATCGGCCAGGTGCCGCAGTGGCTTCTCATCGTTGGCAGCATCATTATGCTCGGCACCGGGGCGGCGCTTGTGGTCGGTGCCTGGACGCAGCTCGCGGCGCTTATCGGAGCTGTAGCGGCTCTCAAGTGTTCGATATTTGCCAAGCGTTATCCCGTCGCGGTTCCGCTCTCCACCGCCACCTCACTCTTGCTGCTTGCGATCACCCTATGCCTGCTTGTCTCCGATGCCGGTGCCTTCTCCATATCAGTAGGCGGCCTCTCTTTTCGAACGGCGTTCGACCTCCCCCTCTGATCTCGCTGAAAGAAGCCTCAAGTGCTATAGTTTTTTCCGGCCCCTCGTAGCTCAATGGTAGAGCAGCTGCCTTTTAAGCAGTTGACGGAAGTCCGATTCTTCCCGGGGGGATCGATATGCCCCTCGACATTGCTATCGGCATCTTTATTTCGCTCTTCGTCACGCACGCTTTTAGCATCCACGCGAGCGCACTGCTTGTCATCCTCGGCATCGGTGCTGCGCTGTTCCCTGATCTCGACAACGTCATCCCGCAGTGGCGGCGTGCCCCGTATGATCATCGCAATGTCCTGCACTGGCCGCTCGCCTATATCCCTCTGTCGCTCGTCGTGTTCCTGGTCTTCGGCAATATGTATGGAACGCTCTTTTCGCTCGGCGTACTCTGGCATCTCGTGCACGATACTGTTGGTATCGGATGGGGTGTGACGTGGCTTGCGCCATTTTCCATGCGCAAATTTATGTTCCCCGAGTCGGGTCGGCGACGTGAATACGGTTGGTTCATGACTTGGCTGCCGGATGAAGAGGCTGCAATGGCGGCAAAGTGGCACGACCCGCATTGGCTGCGGAACTGGTATTTCACTCCGAATTGGCTTGTTTTTACGGAGTGCGTGGCGCTCGTCTGTAGCATTATCGCGCTCGCCGCGTATTATCTGACGTGATGAACCCCCTTAGAAACCACGCCCGCGTGAGCGCGCCCGAAGGGCCTTTGGGGCGGGCTGTTTCTAACGGGGTGGACCCTTTCGAGAACGCTCTCGACCAGTTGAGGCGCGCCGCGGCAGCGGGCTCTGTCGCCCCCGAGTTACTCGCACGTATGCAACACCCCGAGCGCGAGGTACGCGTTTCCATTCCGGTGAAGATGGACGACGGCTCGCTGCAGATATTTGAAGGGTACCGCGTGCAGCATTCGAGTCTGCGCGGGCCATACAAGGGCGGTATCCGATATCACGCCGATACCGACATCAACGAGGTGAAAGCGCTCGCGCTCTGGATGACAATGAAATGCGCGGTCGCGGGTATCCCCATGGGCGGCGGCAAAGGCGGCATCACGGTGGATCCCAAACAGCTTTCGAAGAAAGAGCTTGAGCGTCTTTCGCGCGGATGGGGGCGGCGACTGTACCCAATCCTCGGTCCGCACATCGATGTGCCAGCGCCTGACGTGAACACTACCGGCGAGATCATGGATTGGATGGGGGATGAGTATCGAAAAATGACCGGAGACAAGACGAGCGCGACATTCACCGGCAAACCACTGGGCAAAGGGGGTTCCGAAGGCCGCGTCTTGGCGACCGGCCTGGGCGGCTTCTTTGCATTCGATGCACTGCGCAAAAGTTTTGGTATACCGGATGGAGCCACCGTCGCCATTCAGGGTATGGGCAATGTGGGCGGCAACGCCGCGGGGATCTTCTCAGAGCATGGCTACCGTATCATCGCCATGTCGGATTCACGCGGCGGCATCGTGAATAAGAAGGGGCTCGACGTAGGAGCGGTGCTCGCCTACAAGGAACAACACGGCTCGCTCAAAGGATTCCCCGGCGCAGCGCATATGTCCAACGAAAAGCTGCTTGAGCTACCCACAGACGTACTTGTTCCGGCAGCGCTCGAAAATCAGATCACCAAGAACAACGCTCGGCGCATCAAAGCCCGCATGATCCTTGAACTTGCCAACGGTCCGACGACGCCAGAAGCAGATGACATCTTATTCGCGCGCCACATCCCTGTCGTCCCCGATATCCTCGCCAATGCGGGAGGCGTGATCGTTTCCACATTCGAGTGGGAACAAAATTTGAAAAAGATGCATTGGAGCGAAAAGAAGGTACTCGAAAAATTGCGTACCATTATGCGCCGCGAAGCCGTACACGTAGCAAGCAGTGCCAAAAAATTAAAAACTGATTTGCGATGTGCGGCATTCCTCGTCGCACTCGGACGATTGGAGAAAGCCCTGAAGAAACGCGTGTAGGCGATAGTCGGTAAGTGTTTTGCGAACTGTCACCACAGTCGTCGTCGGCGAATACAAGGAAAAACCACCACGTTTGTTGCCTGCACACGGAAGGAAACGTTCGACAAAACACTTACCGACTATCACTCTTACAGTTAGATCCCGATATTGACCGTCGTAGCCCCCGATATCATCCCCCCGTCGAGCGAGCGGCATTGGATATTAAATGTCACTGGCCCCGAGAGCGCCACGGTGGAAGCGCCGCCCGACGTGCTTGAGCCACTGAAATTGCCGTCGGAGCTCGATTCCGTGCAAGCGGTCACGTACTGCGACGTCCAGAAAATGGTCGTGCGTCCGCCGATAGACACCGATGCAGGCCGCGCCCAGATCTTGACCTCAGGCTGCTGCGGATTCGGATACTGATTACCGCTTGCCGAGGGCGGCGCTCCAACCGATATGTTGGACGACGTTCTCCCGTACGAGCCTCCGCCTCCGACTGGCCCCGATTGAGGAGACGGTCCGGTCGGGTAGCCCGCCCACGTGCATAGATTATCGAAGAACGTCGATGGAATAACGTACGACAAGAAATTACTGGCCCATGGACGCGACTGACACAAGGCGCCTGCGGTCGAGTTCGACCCGTAGAAACCGGCGACTGCTGTATTGCCATTGCGACTTGTTGCGTAGATGGTGACCCCGCTGCCGAGCGAACGGATGTCGCCGTGCAGGCCGTTGACTGGAAGCTGCTGACTGAGGGGCTGATTGAGCGCCGTTTGATTGGCCGAGGGCGTCGAGCCCGATGTGGTGTCGTTGTAATAGATGGTGCTCGTGAGCGCCTCAGATATTGGCACTGCTGTGGGCGTACTCGCATTGTACGCGCTTCCCGAGTCGAAGTTGGTGGTGTCACCCAAGGACGTCGGGTAATTGAGAGCCACCGTAGAGGAAGACGTCACGGGATTTACTTGTGTGTCGAGCGGGTTCGTCGAGTTCGCTATGGTACCTGTATTGCTTGCGACGCACTTCCCCGCGAGCGCGCAGCCGTTGAGGTCGAAGCCGCCGCTTTGCACGACCATGCCCGTGCTACACACGGGGTAGAGCGTAACAGCTGGGCACATCGATCCAAAAGGACTGGTGATGTTCGACGAGGTCGACGTATTGCCGTTGAAGGTCGGATTGCTGGAGTTATTCAGGCCACCGAGCGCTTGGCAAATGCTGTCACAGCCGCCGGAGGGCGTTTGAATGAGCGGATTGGTATTGCCTGCGTTCGGATTGTATTGAGCGCATGGATCGCTGAGCGCGTTGGGATCCGAGGTGTAGTAGTACTGCGTGGTGCATCCGTTCGTGTATGGCGAGCTGCCGCTCCCAGAACTATCGGAAGAGCCGGAGCCGCCGAACATACTCGAGAGACCTTGGATGAGCGACATGCCCATCATCCCCATCATGCCGTATTTCATGATGCTATCCATTGAAAGACCGCCGATTCCTCCGGCGCCCCCCGCACTGCCCCCCAGTGATACGCCGCTGCCGTTGGCAAACGATGCATCGAGCGTACCGGGTTGCACATACCCCTGCGCGACATATTGTCCGTTTGAACCGATAGCGCCCCAACTGACGGCCTTACAATCATTTTGGCCCGCGCAAACGCCCGCCACGACCCACCCGTTGACCACACAACCACTCGGACAGGTTTGACCTGTGTTTTTTCCCGTGCAACTCGTGTCCGCAGCTTGACACATATTCGTCTGCGCGTTCGCAACGACCGGCGCAAACCCAACACTGAGCAGCGACAGTGTCGTGAAGATCGCAGCGAGGGCGCGAGCGATTGATGCCCGATGCATGCGAGCATCGTAGCATGAATATTTTTATGTGAACGACAAGATAAATCGCTCCAGTGCATATTCGAGCTCCTCGCCGCGGCGACGGCTCTCGTGCGGGAGCTCAGCCAGCGATGCGACGAGGTTTCTGCCCCGCGCGATGTCTTTTGCGCTTCGCGCTGCCAGTACATACTGTTTGGCTCCCCAAAAAAGTACACCGTGAATGGCTTCGGGGGCATTCCCGCTCGCCAGTTCCCGCTGGTACGCGACCCACATATTTTTTTTGTCGCCTTTTTTCAGGTAGTCAGCGAGTTTGAACACGCTTGGATATTCCTTCTTCTTGACCGCATCAAATACTTCTATTTTTTCCGCGTATTTCTGCAATTTCTTTTTCAACTCCGCGTCTGGTTTTTCTTCAAGCATGAAAAAGCGGTCTGGTGAACTGGCAAGCGCCGGTAAGGCGGCGAGGAGTGTGTCTCGCATCTCGTCATTGCTCGCGACGCCATCCAATACCACCGTCCGCGCTTCACCGAACATGCTCGTACCTTGCTGGAGCGCCGCCGCAAGATCGCCGAGCGGATTGCCATCGGATACGCGCGTGATCGGTACCTTGATCTTGGCGACAGCGGCATTCATCGCCGCCTGCGCCTTTATGCGGTCCGTTCCGAAAAACACGTGTAACATATGTTTAGTGTGGAAGTTTTTCCGTTGTTCCCCAATTCTCGCCGATCGCCGCCTCAACGACTATCGGCACGCCAGATAATTCCTTGCTCGGCACGACCGTTTCCATGACATTGCGTATCGCACGAGCGATCTCCTGCGCACCGCTCTCATCGACTTCGTACACCAATTCATCGTGCACCTGCATCACGAGCGCCACTTTCTCGCGCCATCCGTTTTTCTCTATCAGCTGGTCAGCCTCGACCATCGCGAGTTTGATAATGTCGGATTGCGTCCCCTGCATCGGTGCGTTCATCGCCATGCGCTCGGCCTGCGCGCGTAATCCCGGCAAGGTGGATTTGAAGCCGGAAAAATAACGCCGACGGCCAAAAAATGTTTCGGTGTAGCCGAGCCGCGCGGCCGAGGCAACGGTCTGCTCGACGAAGCGGGAGAGTCCGGAATACTGCTTGAAATATTCCGAAAGGTAGTCCGCCGCTTCTTCGCGGCTCACGCTGCCGCCCAAATTCTGCCGGAGCGCATTTGCACCCATGCCATAGAGGATACCGAAGTTGATGACCTTGGCCCGTCGGCGCATTTCTTTGTCCACGTGCTCAGGCGGTACGCCGAACACTTCCGCCGCCACCGCCGTATGCACGTCGCCGCCTTTTTTGAAGACCTCCACGAGCTTTTTATCACCGGAGAGTCCTGCCGCAATGCGCAACTCTATCTGAGAATAGTCGAGCGCGAGGATGGCGCGGCCTTTGGGCGCAGCGAAGGCATTGCGAATACGACGACCGTTGTCGGTTTGTATCGGGATATTCTGTAGATTCGGGTCCTCGCTCGACATGCGACCCGTCGTGGTCCCCGCCTGGATGAAGCGTGCGTGCAATCGGCTGTTCGCGTCAACCAATACGGACATTTTCTCGATGTACGTGCCGAGTAGTTTCTGCAATTCGCGGTACGCGAGCACATCGGCCACCACAGGATTATCGGGAGCAAGTTTAGAAAGCTCGGATTCTTTGGTCGTGCGGGCACCCGTTGCGGTTTTTTTCTGCTTCACGCCCTCGGCTATTTTCAGCTCGTCGAAGAGCACGACGCCGAGCTGTTTGGGTGAATTGATGTTGAACTCATGTCCAGCGGCGTTGAAGATCTTGCCGGCGAGTCCCCCTAGTTTCTTGGTGTACTCTTTCTCCAGCGTCTTGAGCTGCACGATGTCGAGGTACACACCTGCCGTATTCATCCGCTCCACGACCGGGATGAGCGGCTTCTCGATCTTGTCGAACACCTCTTGGAGGCGTCCCGTCTCGCGCAATTCTTTAAAAATGTGTTCCCGCGCTTTTTCAAAGTCATCCGTATTCGCGTACTGCAAGATATCCTCGATCGACGGGTCGCTCGTATCGGAATGCAGGAGCCAGAGTGCGACAGAGGCCTCTTTCAGTACTCGCGCATCCACCGTTCGTTCCTGCCGTACATGTGTGCTGCTCGGAGCCGCATGATTTCCCGCAATCCCCTGGACACGACTCTTCAGCGTGCGGAATTCAAGCTCGTCGCACAGCTCTGATATCCCTGCCGCGTGATCCTGAATGTGCCATTGCCGCTTGGGCAATTCAAATCTGATAGGGATGTTCGTGTGAATGGTCGCGAGCTGCTTCGAGAACGCGGCGGCTTCTTTCCCGCCCTTCAGTAATTCGATAATGCGGGGTTTTATGCCGACTGCTGCGAACGCCTCGGGTTTGAGCGAGAGCGCCTTATACATCTCTTCGATCGAGCCGAACGCCTTGATTAATTCGGTGGCGGTCTTCTCTCCGATGCCGCGGATACCAGGAATGTTGTCGGAAGGGTCGCCGCGCAGCGCTTTGTAATCCACCACGCGCGAGGGCGGAAATCCGTAGCGCTCCTCTACTTTTTCTGCATCGTACAAAATCGTGTCGGTGAGCCCCTTGCGCAGCGTGTAGACCTGCACGCGCTTGTCGTCGATCAATTGCAACGTATCCATATCGCCGGACGTGATAACGATGTCTACATCGCGCCGCGCCGACATCTGCTGCACGATGGTACCCAAGACGTCATCGGCCTCATAGCCGGGTGCTTCATATAAGGGAATGCCGAACGCTGCGTACACGATGGGTGCCCGCTCCAATTGCGCGACGAGTGCGTCTTCCGTCTTTGCGCGTGTCGCTTTATAGGCTTCGAACAGCTCATGCCGCACCGTCTGCCCCGGCAGGTCGCGGGTCGCAACGACATAATCCGGCTTCAAGTCTTGTATCATTTTGAGCAGCATGGAGACGAGTCCATACAGAGCGCCCGTGGGCTCGCCTTTTGAGGACGAGAGGTCGGGGATCGCATGGTACGCGCGGTGAATGATCGCGTGCGTGTCCAAGAGCACGAGCCGCATCGGTTTTTCCTTGTCCTTTTTTGTCGTCTTAGTTGCCATCATAGTGAATCGTGCGCCTCTCCCCCTCTCCAATATCGATCAAGATCCGATGCGCATCTTCCGAGATTGCGCTCGGCACATTTTCCGGCCATTCGATCACGATGAGATTGCTTGGATTTGCGGCCAATTCGTCCCAGCCTAACGTGCGAAGTTCTTCTGCGCCTTTCAAACGGTATGCGTCGATATGGACGAGACGTTGCCATCTTGCAGCTGGCGGACTGCCCGACAACGCGTATATCTTCTCGATAATGAACGTCGGGCTGTTCACCGTCTCCTCAACGCCGAGCGCCCGTGCGACACTTTGCGCAAAGGTGGTCTTCCCCGCGCCGAGTTCGCCAGAGAGCGCTACCATCGTCGCCGCTTCGCGCCCCCGCTGGAGCTTTGCAACAAATCCCGCTGCAAATCGCTGCATATCTTCCGCCCCGTTGACCTGCGCCTCCATAGAGAGATTGTAGCATTGGACGATTTTCTCCGGGCAAATGGTCTATAATGCCCGCATGCCCCCGCAATTCGACGAGAAAAAACAGGAAGAGCGATTGCACGAGCTGCACATCCGCGAAGAAGAGGATCTCGCTAAGATGCTCGCAGGCAAATACGGCGTCGAGTACATCGACCTCACCAAACAATCCATTGATGCAGATGCGCTGCGCCTCGTCACCGAAGAGGAGGCGCGCGCGGCTGAAGTCGCGCCCTTTCACAAGCAAAATAAACTGCTCTTCGTCGGCATGCGCGCGCCCGAGCGCGATGATGCGCTGAAGATCATTGAGAAGTTGGAACGCCTCGGCTACAAGACCCGGCATTTCATCGTGTCCAAGATATCGCTCGACCGCGCGTGGGAACGCTACAAGGATATTTCGTACGCGACCGAGACCGAGGCGGGCGTCTTGACGCTCTCCAACAACACCATCCAGGAAATGTTGGACAAATTGAAAACGATGGCAGATGTGAAGGTGGAGATCGCACAATTCGCGGGCAGCAAAGACACGCACCGCATCTCGCGCGTCTTGGAGATCATCATGGCCGGCGCGCTCTCGCTCGGCGCATCCGATGTGCACCTCGAGCCAGAGGAGACGGAGGTACACATGCGCTATCGGCTCGATGGTGTCTTGGTCGCGGTGACCACCTTCGACGCGGCGACCTACGCGCTCATCTCTTCGCGCCTCAAATTACTCTCCGGATTGAAGCTCAACATCAAGAACGCGGCACAAGACGGCCGCTTCTCCATCGTTATTGCTGGCAAAGAGATCGAGATCCGTGCGAGCGTATTGCCCGGCGCTTACGCCGAGACAATGGTCATGCGTATCTTGGACCCAACGACGATCGCGATGCCGATGGAACAGCTCGGCTTCGATAAATACCTCATGGATCTCTTCAAGCGTGAGATCGCAAAGCCCAACGGCATGATCTTGAATACGGGCCCCACGGGAAGTGGTAAAACGACGACGCTCTACGCATTTTTGCGGCAGGTCTATTCGCCGGAAATTAAAGTGGTCACCATCGAAGATCCTATTGAATACCACCTGCCCGGCATCGTGCAGACGCAGGTGTCCAAAGACTACAGCTTCGCGCAAGGTTTGCGCTCCACGCTGCGTCAGGACCCGGATGTCATCATGGTCGGCGAGATCCGCGATGCCGAAGTGGCATCGACAGCCGTGAATGCGTCGCTCACCGGTCACCTCGTCTTCTCCACCCTGCACACGAATGATGCTGCCGGCACCTTTCCCCGCCTCATGGACATGGGCGTGAACCCGGAAATTCTCGGCGCCGCGCTCACGGTCGCCATGGCGCAGCGCTTGGTCCGCAAGCTCTGCCCCGCGTGCCGCGTGCCACAGCCGATACAAGGCGAAGATAAAAAAACGATCGAAACATTGCTCAAAAACATTCCCCACGCCGATGAACTGCCGCAAAACCGCGACACCATGTGGATCGCCAAAGGCTGCGACAAGTGCGGCGGCTTAGGCTACAAGGGGCGCGTGGCGGTCGTCGAAGTGATCCTCATGGATCACGCGATCGAAGATGTGTGCCGCAAAAAATCGAGCGAGCGCGAGATCTGGGCGGCCGCACGGCCGCAAGGCATCCGCCGCATGGCGCAAGACGGCGCCGTGAAAGTGTTGCAGGGTGTCACGAGCCTCGATGAACTCGGTAGGGTCGTCGATCTGCATGACGAGGTGATGTTAGACACCATCGTATGACGAAGCCTGCCCCGTAGCCAACGCGAAGCGTTGTGGTACCGGGGTGATGCTCGACACAATCGCATAAAAAATTCTTGACAATAGGGAGACGCTCAAGCAAAGTGCAAACAGCAGTACATGGAGGACCGGATGGGAGCCGATGCAAAACCTGTTGCAGAACAAGCGCGGACCTTACCCCTCCGCGAATTCGTCAATAGGCACTTTATCGTCAGGGCGTTGGGTCTGAATTACGAGGAAATGTTCTCAGCGGAAAAATCTGCCGTGACAAGGTTGGTGAAGTACGTGAATACGTCCTACGTGAACAGGTGCCCGGAGATGACCGTGGGGCAATTCCTTGATTGCATCCAGGAGGACCTCGTCAACGGAGAGGGCGCACTAAGGTTCGAGGGGGTACGCTACTGCAGCAACGCCAGCATTACGACCCTGCTCAACCTTCTGAAGCGTTTCGACTTACCGCTCCAAGAGATTCAGGATTTCATGGAAAACCGCCTAAAGAAACCCGAAGAACCCTACGAGTTTTCGCCAGAAGCGGAGACGCTCCTGAGCGAACTAGAGAAAAAATAGCCGCCGCGGGGTCGCCGTCGGCGGCTTCGCAATTTTTAAAACACAAAACTTGATTGCAACCCTACAATCGGGTGGTATCGTTCAAACAGGGTGTGAGAGCCGGCAGTGCACAATTTCGGGCGATGCTTTTACAGGAAAAGTTGCGACTAGGGCCTAAGGATGGCAGCAGTGGTCTGCCGCAAGCGGAGTACCGCTACGTCCTCGGAAAAGTCACCATCGCCCGAAGTTATGCGCTTCCGGATAATGAGAAAAATGGAGTTTTACTCCATCTGGCAGGGAGTATAGCATATAATAATCAATTGTCAACCCCATTAGAGATCTCCTTCGTCGCCTCTAACGGGGCAGGGCCACCTTACTTCGATCCAAACGGATCCAGGAAAGCAAACCATTATGACCAACAAACCACAGAACGAAACAGAGAAAGTGCCCCGCTCGCTCGATACAGCGCTGCGCCCTGCCGAGTGGGAGCACTACATCGGCCAATCGAGCATCAAGGAGAACCTCCGCATCCTCCTCACTGCCGCAAAGGGGCGCGAGCATCAGCCCGAACACGTCCTGCTCTATGGCCCGCCGGGCCTCGGCAAGACCACGCTCGCCCACCTGATGAGCCGCGAGATCGGTGCCTCTATCCGCAGCACGTCGGGCCCCGCTATCGAGCGCGTCGGCGACCTCGCTTCTATCCTCACCAACCTCTCGCCGGGCGATGTCCTCTTCATCGATGAGATCCACCGTCTCAATCGCACCATCGAAGAGGTCCTCTACCCTGCGATGGAAGCCGGCGTCTTGGATATCGTCATCGGCAAGGGCCCGGCTGCCCGCACGGTGCAATTAGAACTGCCGCCATTCACCCTCATCGCTGCGACCACGCGCATTTCGATGCTCTCTGCGCCGCTGCGCAGCCGATTCTCCGGCGGCGTCTTCCGTTTGCAGTACTACACCACTGAAGAGATCGCTGAGATTCTGCGCCGTTCGGCAAAAATCCTCGGCATCGAGGTAGACGCAGATTCACTCATGGAAATCGCGCGCCGCAGCCGCGCCACACCACGCACGGCTAACTATCTATTGAAACGTTGCCGCGACTTCGCCGCCGTTTCCAATGAGCCGCTGCATATCAAGACGGTAAAAAAAGCGCTCGCGCTCCTTGAGATCGATGAAATTGGATTAAATCAAACCGATCGCGACATCATTGTGCTGCTCGTAGAAAAATTCGCCGGCGGCCCCGTCGGCCTCAAGACGATCGCGGCCGCGCTCTCCGAAGAAGAAGGAACGATAGAAGAAGTCCACGAGCCCTACCTCCTCCAAGTCGGCCTCATCGAACGCACCCCAAGAGGTCGTACCGTAACCAAACAAGGCTATGCGCACATCGGTGCAGACCGACAAAGTGTCGCACAACAAACATTGCTCAAATAGTGGTCAACCTGAGTGTTTACTTAACACCCAACGCTTTCCAAAGGTCGTCTTCGGTGTACTTTCCACTGTTGATTCCATGTAGCAAAATTTTCTTTATGAGATCCCGTTGAAAGTTTGCATATATGTTACGCGGTAAAGTCACTACACAACACGAGCTATCTTCCGGTGGACACACGTTATCTTTATAAACCGCAACATGGGAACCTTTTCCTGATCCATCTGGAACACATAGACCCAATTTGGTGCAGACTTTAATCCAATCCTGCTGGCTGAAATTTTTTACTTGGTCCACTAAGTAACCACGCTTCAACTTAACCTCGCGGTAAGAATTAAGAGAGGACATAATCCGCTTCGGTCCTTTCCGTTCTGAAAAGATTGGCGAGGCGGTTTGTCTGCCTATACCCGACAAATTTTAGTATTTCATTTGCAAATTCTGTATTAACGCCGGCAGCGGTTAGGATGGCGTCCCGAATCATTGAATCCATATTGGTAATATCATCCTCCTTACCACCTGTCATAATCGCAGGAATTTCGTTGCATTCAGCTACCCATTCTCCATCTGGGTATTTTTTTATAGAAAAGGTTAACTCCCTACCCCCCAGGAAAGCAGCTAGTTGCTGTTTAGCGTTATTCAATTCCATAATTTTGTGGACGCTTTCTCAAGGTAAATATTACCGTTGATTGAGAGCCGGAGGCGAACTATAGCAAAAATCTGGGGAAAACAGTAACGATCTATTCTACAGCTAGCTTTTCATCGCCGGACAATTGTTCGGGCCCATTTTGCACGTGTAGGCGCCGCAGCGGGGGCACTCTCCCGACCAGATAGCGAAGCGGCCGGAGCCAGTGAGCATAATGCCGAAGGAGAGGAGCATCAGCATGAGCTCTAGTTCGTGCGGCTTGTAGCCTTTGGCGATGCCGCCGGTCAAGAAAATCGCGACGAGCATTTCGATGCCGAAGAGCGCGCCGAAAATACGCGGGAGAATGCCGAGAATGAGCGCGAGACCGCCGAATACTTCAAGCCATGCGATGAAAATGACCGTCGCTCCAGGCAATCCGAAGCCGACGAACATCCCTTCTACGCCCGACATGTTGCCCACTTTCATCCACCCGTGCGCGATGAATACGAGCCCGACCGCGATGCGGATCAAAAGCAATCCGAGGCTGCGGTGACCGAGCTTATAACTCCACGAATTGATCATTGGTTGCATAGTGACGTACCTAAGAATTAATGAAGGAAGTATACACCGTGTGGATAAGACCGTTTGCAAATTAAAAGCCGCGTACAATAAGCGCGACGCACGGTAAGCCAAAAACTCCGACATCGGAGTTTTTGGCTTTTCGGCTCCTCGACTCAAAAATACAAAAGAGGCTTTTGTATTTTGCTCGTTCTACGTCGCCGATAGCACGAGGGCCTCCCCGAAGGGAGGCCTTTCGTGTGTCGAAAATTTGGGATCGAAGGTGCGCACTTTGCGACTTGATACGATCTCACCGCATCGCACCCACCATCTCACTGCTCTCTCCAACCTACTCCGGCAGTATCTTGTGCTTGCGCACGCAATAGATCCTCGGAGCTGGAAGAAATCCTCGGGGCTTTCGCCCGTCACCTTCTTCCGCCTGACACACGGTAAAGCGCATCAGTACTAGAGATACTACACCAGCGATTTTTCTTGCAAGTTTTGAAAAACGTCCGAAAAAGTGGAAACGCGGTGGATATTCCTGTGTACAACTATTCCCTCCGCTCACCTACTGACAAGCTCAGTAAATACAACGATCCTTTGGTCGTACAGTTTCTTATCTTTCATCCAACTGCCTCCACAGGTGATCAGATTGAGACGTGCTTTTGAACTGTCGCCGGCAAAGATATCGGTGGTCGTGGCGTCGTATGCGTATGTCTTCGTAGTGACCACTCGGAATTGCAGTGTCGTGCCCTTGGTATCGACGACCTCTACCAGGTCGCCGACTTTGAGCTTGCCTAAATTATAGAAAACGGCTTGCGGGACATTCTTGCCATCAAGGTGACCGTCGATGACCGCGCTGCCTGGCATGCCGGGGACGGGGCCGCCGTTGTACCACGCGACGTCCGCAAAGTTGGTCGGCACGCCCATTGCTCCGTTGTTCTGCCATGCGAGACCGGTGCTCTCTATATGTGCGTTCACACCGATCGCGGGAATAATGAGCTGTACGGGCTTGCCGGGCGTTTCAAATGACGCTCCGGAACCAAGCCGCGCATGATCGCTCCCGACAGCCGTATTCGTCGCGACGAGGGTCATGCCGCCGGAGAGCATGTGCTGAACGATCTCACTTCGTGATTGAAGTGAGATCGAAAGACAGACGGCAAGCAAGCCGACGCCGATGGATAAGATGATTGCCTTATTCCAGGAGAACATGTTTGAGGAATTGGTGTACATCGTATCCATGCGTCGCAGGCTTGCTAAGGAATGCTATTGGTTGTAGCCGCCGCCCGTGTTGGGGAGGCCTGGGGTGATGACCGGAGGAGTGACAACCACGCCGCCAAGCACGTTGACCGCGCAGGTGGCTGTGAGGCCAGCGCTCGTGACCGTGAGGGTCTTGAGGCCGCTTGTCGCATAATTTGCGCTAAAGCCGGAACCTGTCGCGTTCGTTACGTTGAGGTCGGGAGACGACCAGGTATAGCTGCCGTTGCCGCCAATGACGCCGAAGGTGGCGACCTGTCCGAGCACGACGTTCTGTGTGGCAGGCGAGCACGTGAGGTTGCCAGTTGAAACCGGTGCGGTGACGTTGAGGTTACAGGTAGCTGTGAGGCCAGCGCTTGCGACCGTGATCGTGTAGACGCCGGCATTCGGGTAGCTGACAGCGAACTGGCTGCCGCTTCCGTTGGTGACGCTCAGGTTCGGTCCGGACCACGCATAGGTGCCGTTGCCGCCGGCCGCCGTCATGATCATGGCCTGGTTTGTCGTCACGGAAGATGCTCCAAGCGTACAGGTGAGCGGAGTAACCGTCTGCGCAGAGCTCAGCGCGCCGAGGCTCGATCCCGTGAGGGTGAGGGCGGTCACGATGGACAATGCCCAATATTTTTGATGTGTTTTCATAATTTTTTTGATTAGTGAATGAGATAATTCGACCCCGGTAAGGGGTCCGATAGCGGTGAGCATGGTCGACCACCGGCTCTACGCATCGCGAGGGATGCCGTAGCGAAGATGAGGGCATTACAGCTGCTCTCTATGACTTCTTTTTGAGTTCGTTCATCTCGCGCTCCAATGTGCCCAGATGGGTCTCAAGTTTTGCCGTCCGCTGTGCCAGTTGTGCCTCAACCTGATTCGCTCGCCCGGCGAGCACCTCGGCGACGATCATCATTTCGGTCACGTCCTCCATGGCCAGCAATATGATGGGCGGAAAGAGATCTGCATCTGCATTTTCTTTGAAATGGATGCGGCGCGCATTGAGTATCATGACCTTGCGCCCGATAAAAGGAAATTCGTGAATGACCTCGAAGCCTTTGAAAAAACTGTTCTGCGGCAGAATATCCTCGAGCAGTTTCCTGAGCGCCGGAATGTTCCACTGACCATTGCCCAATTCGTATACCACTTTGCTCGCAGTGTCTTTCTGTTCGACCTGAAATGTCTGGTAAAAAGATTCGTTGGCGGCCATCACGCGCAGATCCTTGTCGAGAATGAGCACCGGTTCGCGCACCACGTCTATCACCGTTTTGATGTAGCGCCAGCTTTCACCCCACACGCGCAGTGCAATGTCTGTAGGAGCGAGTGTCAGAAGTTGCTCGTTCGTTTTTTTATTTTTTTTCATGGAATTAAAGCCGTGCCGAAGCATACACCATTGCAATGCTTCATGATACGCCTCATGAACAAACTCATACTACCTTCATGAGCATGTTGATACAGTGGCATTCATGCACAACAAGGCGGCGCCGGTTACATTGAAGCCTGTGATGAACTCCGCAGAGAAAACAGCCCGGCAAGCGCTGTTTTCTGTAGCGCACAAAGACTACGAAAAGGTGCTCAACTCATACGCTTCGTTCAAGGTGAGCGACAAGGCAAGGGGCGAAGACCTGGTGCAGGACACCTTTGTAAAAACATGGAGCTATCTCGCTCGCGGAGGCAAGATCCACGTGATGAAGTCATTCCTCTACCACATCCTCAATAACCTTATTATTGATGAATACCGGAAGTCCAAGACAAGCTCCCTCGACATCCTCCTCGAAAAGGGTTTCGAGCCCAGCTTTGATCATTCGCAAAGCATGTTCGACTACCTCGACGGAAAGGCGGCACTCCTCTTGATAGCGCGCCTCCCACTCACCTACCAGAAAGCGATGCGCATGCGTTACGTGCAGGATCTTTCTCTGCAAGAAATGTCGCTCATCACCGGGCAATCAAAGAACACGCTCTCCGTGCAGCTGCACCGCGGTACACAGAAACTGACGGACCTGTACGTCCGCGTATAAGCAAAGACAAGCGACACGGGGCCAGCAGATCGCTGCGCGATAGCGTTTGTACTGATCCTCACGTAACCACTCCTGTCAAAAACTCTTTGAACACCTCGCTGATCTCCTTGATGCCAATTGGTTTCGTGAGATGCGCGGTGAAGCCCGCGTCGAGCGCTTTCTGCTTATCCTCGCGAAGCCCGTATCCTGTGAGGGCCATCACCGGTATCTTGACGCCGCGCGCTCGCAAGGCGTGGATGACCTCATACCCGTCCATGTGCGGCATGCCGATATCAAGAATAATGACGTCGGTCGCCGCGAGACTCTGCGCAAGTGCCGCTTCCCCCGAATAGACCGCTCGTGCGTGAGAACCCCGCTGATTGAGCAGCTTTACGAGTGAGTCTGCTGCTTGCTTGTTGTCATCCACCACCAAGACGCGCTGCGCCATGCTCTGCGCGCTTGCGTGCGAGCCCGATTCGGGCGCGAAACTGACGATATCCGTGATGGGGAGTTTGATAAGGAATTCGCTCCCGCGACCGCGGCCTCCACTCCTGGCCACGATGGTGCCCTGGTGCAGCTCTACAATTTTTTGTACGAGCAGGAGTCCGATACCGAGGCCCCCCATATTGGCATCGTTGTGGCCCTGATAATACATTTCAAAGATATTGGGCAGGTCTTCGGGATCGATACCTTCGCCGTTGTCGCGGACTTTGATGACCGCGCTTTCATCTTCCTTAGAGATATCCACCCATATCGAGCCGCCAGAGGGGGTGAATTTGGCAGCGTTGCTCATCAGATTCGTGATGGCTTGCTCCAGCCGCGTGTCGTCGGCCCACACAGGAAGCGGCGTCGATGGGTACGTAAAGTGGAGCGTGATGTCCGACGTGCGCAGGAGCGCATCGCTCGCCTTGAGCGAGCGCTCCACCAGCTTGCGCAGCTCTACCGTATGCGGCACGATCTCGATCTTGTCCTGTGTGAAACGCGTAACGTCCAGCAGATCGCCGAGGAGTTTCGTGAGGTGATCAAATTGGTGTTCGATGCCGTCGAGCTCTTCGCGCACGTCGGTCGTGGTCTCGCGCAATTTCAGAAGTTCAAGCGAGCTCTTGATCGGGGCGAGCGGATTGCGCAGCTCGTGCGAGAGCGAGGCGAGAAAGATGTCCTTTGCCTTATCGCGCTTGGATATTTCATCAGAGAGACGGCCGTTGTCGAGAATGACGCCGAGGTCGTTGCAGAATTCCTGGAAAAATTTGAAGTCGTCCTCGGTGTACACACGGCCCGATTCCGCATATCCGAGCGAGAGTGCGCCGAGCGTTTTGCCAAGCGCGCAAATAGGAATGATCATGAGCGACTTGAGTCCGAGACGCTGCATCGCTTCCAGGTGCTCGGGCGAGCGAGCGCCTTGTCGTATGGTCTCGTCGGTTACGATAGGTACGAACTGTGCCTCGCCTGTGCGAATGGCGGTGTAGAGGTCGCTCGAATTTTTCTCGGTAGTGGGAAAGCGTTTTTCGAATTCAAAGAGGTAGTCGGTCATCTTCGGGTCTCGGTGAATGACCGCGATGCGTTCGAGCCCATTATGCTCGATGAGCACGTCTATGGCACACCAATCTGCGAGCGAGGGCACGGTCAATTTGGCCTTTTGGAGGAGCCACGTGCGGAAATCCACTTTCGTAGAAAGGATCTTCGCTGATTCCAGCATGAAACGAAGCTTATCTTCACGCGACTTGATGCTCGGGACATCTGTTACACCAAGTGGGACTCCGTTCATTTGATTTGAGTCGGGTCAGATTATACCTTTCGGACCATGAAGACTTGGTGAAGACGCGCTACGACCAACAAGATCCGGGAACTGTTCCGCCTCGCTTTTGCGAAAAATAGGCGTACTATTTGACCTGTGAATCAACGTGTGTTGGGTTTAGACCCCGAGCTTACGGAGGCCATCATCGGCACGCTCCGCGAGCCTATCATCATACTAGACGAGCATCTGCACGTGGTCGTGGCCAGTCGGGCTTTTTACGACGCTTTCAATGTGGAGTACGAAGGCGTCCAAGGCAAGAAATTTTATGACTTAGGCAACGGCGAGTGGAACATTTCTGCGCTGCGCACGCTCTTGGAGCAGGTTATCCCGCAAAAATCCGCTGTGAAAGACTACGAGGTGGAGCACACTTTCGAACGACTCGGCCGACGCACCATGATCATTAACGCCCGGGAGATACAATTCGACAACCTTCGGCGCAACATGCTGCTCGCGATCTCGGATGTAACCGAACAGCGCAATATCCAGAAAGACAAAGAAAACCTGATGAAGCAGAAGGACACGCTGCTCAAAGAGATGCGCCATCGTATCGGTAATAGCCTGCAACTCATCGCGAGCATCATTTTACTGAAAGCCAGTAGCGTAAAATCAGAAGAGAGCCGGCTGCATTTGGAAGATGCGCACGACCGTATCATTTCTATCGCGACGGTACAGCGCAACCTGGACCCCTCCGATGAAAATTCGGAGGTGCCCGTCGTCGCGTATCTGAAGACGCTCTGTGAGAGCATCGCCCGATCAATGATCGGCGGCCGCAAGCCGATAACGATCAAGGTGAGCGGAGGGGACGGAAAGGTGGTGCCCGACGAAGCGATCGGTCTTGGCCTTATCACGGCGGAGTTGGTCATGAACGCACTGAAGCACGCCTTCCCAAAGGGTGAGGGTACTGTCATGGTCACGTACGAATCGAGCGGGACACGTCCCGACGCCAGCGGAGCGAGCTGGAAGCTCTCCGTCGGCGATGATGGTATCGGAATATCAACGACCAAAGTCGCGCCCCAGGAGGGGCTTGGTACGAGCATCATTGAATCGTTGGTCAATCAATTGAATGCGACGGTGCGACGGGAAAGTAGCGCGCACGGCACGACCGTGTCTATAGCTCATGTTGCATAAAGCGAGGGGCACTTGGCTGCGCCCGCTTCATCTTCATGATGTCTTCAGGCAAAGTCGTGTACAGTGACCTTCACATGCGCTTGCTCATCGTAGAAGACGAGGAAATCGTCGCGCAAAATCTCAAGAATGTCCTTACGCTCAAGGGATTCGCCGTGGATCATATCGCGGATGCGCTAAAAGCACGCACCAGGATCCTCATGTACCGAAATGAGTACGATCTTATCCTTATGGACCTCGGGCTGCCCGGCATGAATGGCGTGGCACTCACCACGCTTCTTCGGGAAGAGGGGGTGACGACACCCATCATCATCGTGACCGCAGAGAGCGAAACGGCCTCCAAGATCGCGCTGCTCAATAGCGGTGCTGACGACTACATTGTGAAGCCATTCTCTCCCGAAGAGCTTCTCGCGCGAGTTAATTCTGTTCTACGCCGCCCAGTCGTCGCGACACCCGTCGTGCACAGCGTCGGGGACCTGGAAATCAATACTGCAACTCGTCGCGTACGCGCAGGTGAGACCGACATTCCGCTCACGCTCAAAGAGTATTCTCTTTTTGAATGTTTTCTGCGACGGCCAAATGAGGTGTTGACGCGTGAAGACCTCTGCAATCAGGTGTGGGATTTCAACTCGCTCACACTGAGCAATGTGCTCGACGTGCACATGAAAAATCTGCGCAAAAAACTCGCTGATCACCAGGCCGCGCGCTTTGAAACGATCCGCGGTGTCGGATATCGCCTCGTCGCTTAGTCTTCACTTCGATGCGTGTGCGGTGCGCTCGGTGCAGGTATATAATCGCGGCATGTCCGGTCACAATCGGTGGTCCCAAATAAAGCATAAAAAAGGCGCGTCGGATGCGATCAAGAGCAATGTGTGGGGTAAGCTCGCAAAGCGCATTGCGGTCGAGAGCAGGCTCGCGGGCGGTGACGTGAATTCCCCGACGCTGCGCACGATGATCGAAAAGGCCAAGAAAGAGAACATGCCGAAAGAAAATATCGAACGTGCGGTCGCCAAGGGAATTTCCGCCGACTCATCTTCGCTCGAGAACATCACCTATGAGACCTATGGTCCCGGTGGCGCAGCCATCATCATTGAGACCGTGACCGATAGCCGCAACCGTACCGCGCAGGAGATCAAGCATCTGCTGTCGAAAAATGGCCTGGCACTCGCCGCTCCCGGCAGCGCCTTGTGGGCATTCGAAAAGACGGCCGACGGATTCGAGGCAAAGACCACTGTTCCCCTTGCGGAGGCAGACGGCGCCAAGCTAGGAGGAATTTTGGAAGCGATAGAGGAGCACGATGACGTTGAGGACGTGTTCACCAACGCGGCGTGATCAGCGAAGCTTCTTGCTTTTCTTTTGACCAGCCTCCTTGAAGGCACGTATGATCTCTTTTTCCGTAGGCGTTCGCTTTTCCTTTTTTGCCCGTTCAAGCAACACGCATACGGCACAACCATCATCCGCATGTGCATTTCCGCCCGTTGAGACGACGAGATCTCCCTCGACCTTTTCCAGTCCCAACGGTATCTCCATGTCTGCGTCGCCCAAAGCAACGATCTCTTGATACACGATGCGCGAATCGAGCACGGGAAATTCACTTTTCATCCGCGCCTTATCTTTCTTTGAGGGAGACGGTAGTCCGATCGGATCAATGCTCGCTATGCGCCACCCGCCGCCAGCATTGATGATTCGGCTCGCAAATACGTCGCCAACAGGGCACTGCATCGTAGGATCAAGGACGTCGAACTCTTCAGCATTGCGGACACTGCGAATGCGGATGTTCCCAGAGCTATTCCGTATTACCTCGAAGAAATCGTACCGATTCGTATCAATGATCCGCTTGCATGCACCCAGCTCATCGCTCGACAGATTTAAAGGATTCATCTCAAAGAAGCGCATGAGGGGGGTCTGCGTGCCGAACATCGGAAAATCGAACACGAACCAGTCGGCGAAAAAGGACAGCGCAGCCTCGGGGAGCGGACCGCTTTTTGCGGCCCCCAAGAATTCATCCATCGCCAGGTGCACCTCGCGCTCATACATCCACGCATTCTTTGGATTCAGATACTGATCGCACACCTGTTCGATGATCGTATGCATAGGAGTATAAGTATAAATGACCGATGACATCCCGATACTTAGATATATATCTAAGTATCGGGATGAAACATCACGTGAGGTTTTTTATGTCTGTTTTTAAAAATTTCGCAAGGTCATCCAGCGATTCTTTTTTGTACACAACAAATCGAATCCGCCCCCGTTTATGGGTCTCAACAACGCCAGCCCTCTCGAGTATCCCCAAGTGAAATTGGGCGGTTGGCAATGTCAAGCGAAACGGCTCGGCGAGCTTTGAGAGTGACATCGCTCCCCCTCGTACTAGACGAGCGATCATCTTGCGACGCAACGGTAACGCAAGCGCATCGAGCATGAGCCGTGCATTTTTCTTCCGATCTCCAGGCGTAAAGGTTCTTTGGCGCTCCAATTCTTCCAGCGATTTTTCAAATAAATCCCTCTCTCGCTTTTCTTTGCGCTTTCTCACGCGCTCGATCCGTCGGGGATTCCAATACTTCGACATATATCTAAGTATAGGGATGTGGCAAGGGAGATCAATGGTGTTGGCGGGTCGTTGTCATGCGATACGGACCTGGTCGGGTCCACGCCGGGGACCCTTGCGGCCGGCGATATCTTTTCCCACGACCAGGCCGATAAGCGTGCCGATGATGGCTCCTGCGAGGACGTCTGATAGCCAGTGAAAGCCAATCGCGGCCCCCACTCCTATGTAGAGCGCGTACGAAAGCGCGATGACCCGTATTGAGCGATACCGAGAAAGAATGCAGAGTGCTGTCGCAGCCGCGAACGCGACTGCGACGTGCGACGACGGCCAGCCCCAGTAGACCCCGTTCTCCAAGAATCCGAAATGGAATGCGTGACTGATATCCACGTTGGAAAGGTGTGTCAGAAATTCCGGCTGCGTTCTGCCGGTGAATACTTTGTACAGCGAGGACACTGCAATAGCGATAATGGATGCCTGTGCAAGTGCCGCGCCCATCCTCATGAGCATGTGGTTCTTGCGGAACTCTCCGGTGACGTACAGTGCGACCGACACAACGATCGGGAGGATGAAATCCCCGACACCGGCCGTTATAATGATCCAATAGAAAAGGTCGCTGCGCGTGGACTCAAAGAAACGCCAGTCCAGACCCGTTTGCACGAACACAATGGTGATCGCAATAGCGATGCCGTGCCATATGAGATTCGTTCCCGAAAATACGACCCGTGTATTATGCGAGATGTTGTGAAGAAAATCCCGGAACATTCATCTAGTATAGTTCATTGTCCTGCTCGGACGACGCGCCGAGGGAGATGCTAGAATTATTTGCATGAAAGTGCTTGCGATCGATCCAGGGTACGGACGCTGCGGGGTCGCCGTGGTGGAAAAGAGGGGCGGAGCGGAGATGCTTCTCTATTCTGGTTGCATCGAGACATCATCGAAGGATGCGTTCGCCGAGCGGTTGGCAGCGGTGACCGCCGAGTGCATGCGACTCGTCGAGAAATTCGAGCCGGACTCGATCGCGATCGAGAAATTGTATTTTTCCAACAACCAGAAGACCGCGATGCGGGTGGCTGAGGTGCGCGGGGCGCTTATCGCGGCGGCGGCGGGGCGCGACATTCCCCTTTTTGAATACGGGCCGGGCGAGGTGAAGAGCGCGACCGCCGGATCGGGCCGCGCGGACAAACGCGCCGTCGCGCAGATGCTCCGCCTGCTCGTGAAGATCGACAAGCACATCGCGCATGACGACGAGTACGATGCTATCGCGATCGGCATCGCGCACCTCGCGCTCTCCCGCGGCCTCATGGCAAAGAGCTAAAAATCGGCTATTATTAAGGCGTTATGGATTCCCCGCGAGGTACGCCTCACGCCACATCGGCAGGCAGGCAGGCGCGCAAGCGCCGCAAACGATGGATACCGGAAGGTGTCAAAACAGCGCTGCTCGCTGGTGCTGCGATCATCCTTTTTGGGCTCGGTGCCATCATCGTGTGGGCGTCGCTCACTCCCATCCCGTCCATCAATAATTTTGAGGACCGGCAGATCGCGGAGTCGACAAAGATCTACGACCGAACGGGCAACACCGTGCTCTACGATGTGCACGGACAGGTACGGCGTACATCGGTCACACTCGATAACATTTCACCCTACATCCAGAACGCTTCTATCGCTGTCGAGGACCGGACGTTCTATCAAAACGCCGGCTTCCGCCCGCTCTCATTCTTACGCGCACTGTGGATCGACCTCTTTTCGCGGTCGTACGCGCAAGGCGGCTCCACTATCACGCAGCAGGTGGTCAAAAACGCGCTTCTGACGCCGGATAAAAGCATCCCGCGCAAGATCGAAGAGATCATCCTGGCACTGCGCCTCACCCGCGCCTACTCCAAGCAGCAGATACTCAATACGTACCTGAATGAAACTTCCTACGGCGGGACGATCTACGGCGTAGAAGAAGCGAGCCAGTACTTCTTCGGCGTAAGCGCGAAAGACGTCGACCTTGCGCAGGCAGCATACCTTGCGGCGCTTCCCGCTGCGCCGACCTTCTACTCTCCCTACGGCAACAACCGCGCAGCTCTGGACCAGCGCAAGGATTTCGTGCTCTCTCAAATGAAGGCAGCTGGGTACATTACACAGGAAGAATACGACCAGGCAGCGGCGGAACAGGTGCAATTCACGAGCGAAAGGCAGGCGGGCATCAAGGCACCGCACTTCGTCTTCTTCATCCGACAATACCTGGAGCAGAAGTATGGCGCTGATATGGTGGACAGCGGCGGCTTGCGCGTCGTGACGACGCTCGATTATGACCTCCAACAGAAGATGGAGGACATCGTGACAAAATGGTCCCCGCAAATGAAGAAGAACTTCAACGCCTCCAATGAAGGTATGGTCGCGGTCGACCCGAAAACGGGGCAGATCCTGGCCATGGTGGGTTCAGGGGATTATTTCAATGATGCGATCGACGGGCAGGTCAATGTGACCTTGGCTAACCGGCAACCGGGCTCCTCCTTCAAACCATTCGTCTATGCGACCGCTTTTGAGAAGGGATACACACCAGATACCGTGGTCTTCGATCTGCCGACGCAATTCTCCACCGCCTGTTCGCCGCAAGACAACACCAACGATAATCCGCCGTGTTACTCACCGGCCAACTACGACGGACTGTTCAAGGGTCCGATCACACTGCGCGACGCGCTCGCGCAATCACGTAACGTACCCTCGGTCAAAGTGCTCTACCTCGCGGGCATCACGAATTCGCTGAAGACAGCGAGCGACCTGGGGATCACCACTCTCGGCAAGGCCGGCCAATACGGACTCACGCTCGTCCTCGGAGGCGGCGAGGTCAACCTGCTCGAAATGACGGGCGCCTACAGCGTATTTGCCAACGACGGCGTGAAAAATCCACCCACTGGCATTCTCCAGGTAACCGATCAAAACGAGAATGTACTTGAGAGTTACCAGAGCAATGGGGCGCGCGTCCTTGACCCGCAGATAGCCAGGCAGATCAGCGACATCCTCTCCGACGACGCCGCTCGCGCGCCGGATTTTGGCGTGAAGGGACCGCTCTATTTTGCCGGTGCCGACGTCGCTGACAAGACCGGTACGACCAACGACTCGCGTGACGCCTGGATCATCGGATACACGCCGAGTATGGCCGTGGGCGCGTGGGCCGGCAACAACAACAATACACCGATGGTGAAACAGATAGCAGCTTTTATTGTGACGCCGATGTGGCACGAATTCATGGCGTATGCCATACAGAAATATCCTGCCGATGCCTTCCCGCCACCTGCGCCCGACCCCTTGTATGATTCTCTGTCATCGGTCTTGAAAGGCAATTGGAACACCGACCCGACACGGGGCTTGCACGACATCCTCTACTGGGTGCAGAAAGATAATCCGCGAACGGGCCCGCCTATCAATCCATGGGCGGATTCTCAGGCTGCCTACTGGGATTATCCAGTGCAGTTGTGGATGACGCAGGTGGCCGCACAGACGCAGGTGGTTGCGCCCGTATCAACGACGACTCCCGCTGTGCCAGCACAGCAAACGGCTCCGACGCCATAGGGAAAGCGCCTATCGGCAACGCCTCAACGATTGAGCGGCATCACGAGGTACATAAAAGATGCGTCAGAGACACCACGGATGACCAGGGGCTTCCCTACGCCGGCGAAACTCAGTGTGAGTGAGTCTGACTGTATGCTTGGTAGGCAGTCGGCGAGATACCCGATGTGAAAGTTAATATCAATATCTTCACCCGAAACAGCCGCGTCGATCGAATCCGACATTTCCCCGATCTCGGGACTCCGTGCTGTGGCGCTGAAGATTTTGCGCTTGGGATAGATATGAAAACCAACCTGGGTGTCTGGCCCAGAAAAAATACGCGCCTTGCGCAACACTTCGGTAAGGTCGCTCTTCAGGACCGTCGCTTCGGTTGTGAATGTTTTGGGAATGATCTCTTTGTAATTTGGGAATTGGGCCTCAACGAGCCGGGAAATAAACCGTACACCCCCACCAGAAACGACACACTGTGTATCGTCCGCAATGATCTGGACGTCCTCTGATGCTAGGCGCTCCAAAACATACACAAGCTCGTTACTATGCTTGAGTGGGATAAGAAGATCGCCCGAGCTCTTTTTTGTGGCACCGGGGACTTTCTTCTCCGCGAGGCGGAATGAGTCGGTCGCCACCGCGATGATCGCGCCATTATCGAGTGATATGTAGATACTCCCCAATTCGGGGCGGATCATAGAGGGTGATGCTGCGTACGAAACAGATTGGATCGCAGAAAGTATGTGAGTTCTTGATATGGTGAACTCTGACTCTTTTGTCTCACCTACGAGAGAAGGGAATTCATCGTGTGGGATCGCTTTGATGAGGTTTTTTGAGCCGCGGGATTCCACGAGAAGATTCCCCTCGCTGATATGTAGCGCAACGGTGTCGCCGCTGATGGATTGGATTGTTTGTGAAATGACCCCAGCGGGAACCGCGATAACCCCCTCATCTTGAATGTTGGCCGGAATAACAATCTCTATCCCTGCCTCAAGATTTGTCGCCCGTATCGTAAGTTCTTTTTCAGCCGCTTCGAGGAGAATGCATGAAAGGATTGGGAGTGATTCTTTCTTCCCCGTGATCCGCCCGGCCAACTGAACGGCATGAAGTAGGTGTTCTTTGGAAGTGCTGATCTTCATATATTTTTTATATTATCTATTACTACTACTAGTAGTGGGGATAGTGGGGAGAAGTACATTCGGGCTTGTTGGCGTTCGGTATTGTGATGTGTTGAGTGTGTGTAGAGTGGTGTGGATAGGTGATCAAAAAAGGCCGATACGTGTTCCTTTTTGAGAATGGAACGTAAAATTTTTTTTGTTGTCCCCCACTATTCATACATTCTTCACATGTTATGCGTGTATCAACGCACGGATATGTTCCAATTCTTGTTCGAGTGTGTTGTTGGTTTTGATTTCCTCTTTTATTTTTTCACACGAATGGATGACAGTGGTGTGGTCCCTCCCGCCAAGCTTCTCTCCTATTGATGGGTACGAGACATTGAATTCCTCGCGCAGCATGTACATGATCACCTGCCTCGGCTTCACTACTTCCTTCTTGCGGGTTTTTTCATAGATACTTTTCTCGGCGATCTCATAGTATTGAGCGATACGACGAACAACCTCATCGACAGAGACGCCACGAGATGGTTTGATGTTGTGTTTGATAAGTGCGCGGACATCTGCCTGTGATATCACACGGCCCTTCAGTTGGGATTTGCAGACGATCATGTTGAGGATACCTTCCAGTTCCCTGATATTGCCGCGGATGTTTTCAGCGATGTATTGAATAATGTCGTCGGGGAGCGAAAAGCCATGCTGCTCTATCTTGGCCTTGATGATAGCGATGCGTGACTCCACATCGGGTTCGGGGATCTCTGCGACCATGCCGCCCGAGAGGCGGCCGCGCAGGCGATCTTCGAACCCCTGCATGAGCATCGGATGCTTGTCGCTAGAAAATACAATCTGTTTGTTGCTGTCGCGCAGTGCATTAAAGAGGTGGAACAGCTCCTCTTGTGTCTTTTCGGTACTCGCGATGAACTGCACGTCGTCCATGATCAGCACGTCGTACTGACGGTACTGATCCTTGAAGCTATTGGCGCGTCCACTGCGCACGGCGTTGATGTAGTCGACCGCGAATCGCTCCGACGTCACGTAGAGCACCTTTGTGTTGGGGCGCGTCTTCTTGAAGTGATTGCCGATCGCCTGGATCAGGTGGGTCTTGCCACGCCCGGTCGCTCCGTAGATGAAGAGCGGATTGTATGCGAGGCCTGGCCGCTCGATGACGGCTTTCCCGGCGGCGTGCGCTATTTCATTGAAGGGCCCCACGACGAAGGTCTCGAAGGTGTAGCGGGGGTTCAGGTTGTCGCGCTTGTCGATATAGAGCTCTGAGAGATCGAGCGAGGCGTTCTCGGTCGTTTCCTTGCGCGAGGGTTTGCGGTCGGTCGTAGAGACAGGTGTGCGGTGTACGGTGTATTCCGCCGTGCGTATCGATCCATCAAGGCTCCGAAGGGCCTTTAATATGAGCTTGTGGTGCTTTTCCATGAGCCACTCCTTCACTATTTTGGAAGGGACCGCGACGGTCACGGAGGCACCGTCCCTGTTCGCGATGTCGGTATTGCGGAACCATGTGCGAAAGGAGGCTTGCGACGTGCCCAGTTCGATCTGCACGAGCGCATTTTGCCAAAGTTCGCGATTTGTCATACCTGTCACACGAAACGACCTGACCGCAGGTCGTGATCGTTAGCTGTTAGATTTTGGCGAGCATCCATAGGTCGTTTCGTGTGTTCGGGCATAGAGAAAAATAAGAGCTCGGTCATTATACGCGCACCTTTGCGTTTCGGAAGCTTGCCAGGTCGACGGAGGCGTGTGCACAAGGTGTGAATTGCGTGGGGATAGTGAAAAGGGCGAGGCGACAGCTGCTGCTTCCCGGGAACCTCGCCCTCGGTCGCCAAGGATGGCACTTCGTCGGTCGTAGCTCTGCACAACATCATCCTTCATGACCCCTGTTCCCGGGAAGCAGCAGCTGTCGCCTCTTGAGAAAGTTGGAAATTCAAGTATAGTGGCCGTCATGAAGCGAACGTATCAGCCAAAAAAGCGCAAGCGCGCCCGAGCACATGGCTTCCTATCTCGTACCGCGACCACGAGCGGCCGCAATCTGCTGACGCGCCGCCGCCGCAAGGGCCGCGCCCGCCTCTCCGTGTAGATGCCCAAAGCTCACCGCCTGACCCGCGAGGATTTTTCTTCAAGGCCACCTACGCGCCGCCTTCACGGCGCTCTCTTTTCTCTCTCAGCGTCGCCACGTGCGTCGGGAGGCGCAAAATTCGCCTGCGTCGTCTCCAAGAAGGTCGCGCTCAAGGCGCATGATCGTAACCTGCTCAAGAGACGCTGTCGCGAAGCCGCGAGAACCTACCTCAAGCACCTTAAGGCGCCGCTCGCGCTCGTCGCACAAGCAAAAAAACAGGCAGTGGGTGCTTCTTTTGCCGACATTCGAGAAGATATCAAGAACCTGATACAATCCTGCCAATGATACAGAGCGCCTTTAATGCGGTCATTTATCACCCGCTCTACAACGGCCTCGTTTTTTTGATAGATCATATTCCATCCCACGATGTCGGCATCGCCGTGGTCGTGCTCACGATCATCGCACGCATCGTGCTCTATCCCCTTTCGCGCCGCGCCGTCGAATCGCAGCTCGCGATGAAAAAAGTCGCGCCCGAGGTGGAAAAGATCAAAGCGAAATATAAGAAAAATTCGCCTGAAGCGAGCCAGGCGATATTCGCACTCTACAAAGAGCGCGGCGTGCACCCCTTCTCGGGCTTCGGGCTCACGCTCATTCAGCTCCCTATCCTCTTCGCCCTTTACTGGGTCTTTGCGAACGGCGGCTTGCCACAGGTCGATCCCAATGCACTCTACTCGTTCGTTCATGTTCCCGACAGTGTCAATATGTCCTTTTTAGGATTCATCGACATGGGCGCCGCGCACAACATCCCCCTTGCGGCGCTCGTGGCCATCTCGCAGTTCGTATACACGCGCCTTTCCATGGGCAAAACGGAACACGACTCCCCCGTCGAGGCGTCGCTGTCGGGCGATATGGCCAAAAGCTTCGAATTTCAAGCACGCTACATGATGCCGGCCATATTTGGCGTTGTCGCCTACTTTGTCGCTGCCGCGGCGCCTCTGTACTGGCTCACGGCGAATCTGGCCATGATCGCGCAGGAATATTTCTCCGGCCGCCGATTTTAGGCACTTTGCGCGCGCCAGCCAGGCGGAGTATAGTGCGCGGATGCATCCGGCTGAGACCATCGTCAAAAAATTCGTGACCGCGATGGGCTACCCAAACGCCTCGGTCGTGGCCTCGGAAATTGCCGGCCAAACCATCCTCTCCATTCACGCAGACGGCGATCCGCGCGAGATGATCGGTCCGCACGGCGACACCATCCACGCGATTGACCACCTCGTGAAAAAGATCGTCGAAAAGAGCGCTCCGCACCGCGAGAGCGCGCCCGAGGGCTCATCTGCGCAACCGGTAGACCCCCCGGCTCCGCTCGGGGCAAGCCGTGAACCAATGTTCCTCGTAGATGTGGATGAATACCGGTCGCGGCAGATCAAGGACTTGCAAATGAAAGCCAAGATGATGGCCGAGCGCGCCCGCTCATTTCAATACGATGTCGAGCTCTCTCCTATGAGCGCCTACGAGCGGCTCATCATTCATACGGCGCTCGCAGAGGAGCCCAACGTGAAAACGGAATCACAAGGCGAAGGCAGAAGCCGACGCGTGGTCATCAAGTATTCGGCCGGATAATTATTGTGGGCAGCAATAGTAGTATGCACCATCACTTCTTACGCCATCCTCGTCGGTCTGCACACCCCGCGCCTTCACATACCCGGCAGAACATTGAGGTAGGTCCCTCGAAACCGAATAGCATCCCAGTTTGGGTGGACTACCGTTTGTTGAATCAGTCCTGTAGCTACTGTCATTAATTGATTGCATAGCCCTATCCAAAGGCGTGGTTCCAGTCGTCGTTGGTGACGTTGCCGAGACGTTCTGCAGGATGTTCAGATTGAGAATATTCGGATTGATCTGGAAGAGGATGAGCCAAATGGCAAGCAGCAACAAAATGCCAAGCGTCGTATCGCGAATGATCTCACGCGCCTTCCCCTTGGAGCTCCACATGTCGCTCCCCATGTACATGTAGCCGGCATAGACAAGCCGCAAGACAGCAGCCATCGCGCCGATAGACAGACCGATTTTAAAGAGTGCGTTGAAGTAGTCCCCCAGATTGGTCGTTTTGTATGCGGCGTCAAGTGCGGTACCTGTCGTCGGGGCGAGCGGTACAAACGTGGTTGGTTGTGCGGCTGAGTTAACATTCTGTTGCGCCGACTGCCCGCCTAGGTTGACGTTGGGAGTTTGTGCTTGATTCGTCCCCCGCTGTGAACAGACAACTTCCGCGCTCCCTCCATTGCGAAGACATCCGCAACCATTTCCGTCAACGGTACACCCATTCGCATCGATAGCACATCCAGCTCCTCCCGCACAGCTATAACTGAAAAAATCTGCTTCCACACCCATCGGTCCAAGAAAAGTAGAAGCCACTAAAATCGCCAGTATAGAGCCGGAGAGTATACGTCGTGTCATATGTTTATTCATGGCGCGATGCGCAGCATCCAGAGCGATTGGTCGCTGCCGTTGATGAAAGCGATGTAGTTGCCTGTCGGGTCGATCTGCGGGTCCTGCACATCGAGCGCGCGCGACATGGTGTAGAACACCTGGGCGGTTCCCGCAGAGGTATCTATTTGCCACCACGTATCTGCCGTATGGACGGCGCCTTGGAACCAGTCGCTGAGGAAGTGCGCGCTCGCCACATTCCCGGGCACGGCGCAGTAGACCATGAGGGATTTGCCGGGTGCCCAAACGCATTTTTCAGCGATCGTTTTTATCGGCAGCAGTGCAGGCGCTTTTTTTCCCACCTGCGCGTAGAGCGACAGCGTGCCGAGCGAAGAGGCGCTGTACAGAAAGGCGTCCCCCTGCGGGTTCGGCAAGATCTCAAGACCCGGCACAGGACCGAACAGTAGCGAAAGCGCGCCGCCGCTCTTGAGTGCGTAGGCGTATCCTGGAAGGTCATCCGCCGGGCTTTCGATGAGCGCGATCTGCGTGCCCACGTACTGCGGCTGCCAATTCGCCAGCGTCGAAGAAAACACTTGCTTGGACTTTGTTCCGTTCCACGACACGCTCGTGCCCGTCACGCCGTAGGCTGCCGCAGTGGGCGTGAGGTAGAAGAGAGCGCCGCTTTTTGGATCGACGATGATATGGCTGATGTTCGTCGGAAGATATCGACCGGAAAGCGCCAGTGGTGCCGACGAGGTTGCCACTGTCGTCGAGGCAAAGCTGCCGGCGAACGTGGTGATAGCGCCGTTCGTGTCGAGGGAACGCAAAATGACGCCTTTTTGCGCGGGCGCGAACAGCGCCTCATATATTTTCGGCATAAGTGTATTCGTCAGGCGCATGGTCTTTTGCGTCTGCGCGTTGCCTACAAATACGTAGCCATTGGCCCGCTCGACGAAGTACAGATCCGTCGAGCTCGCGGTCGGTTTTGCGGGCAGATCAAAAGCCATCCCGGCGACGGGCCCGTGGTCGACCTGCCAGAGGCGCTGTATCGGCGTATTGGGCTGGGTAATGCCCCCGGTGGGCACGCCAGCGTCGCTCGTATTTGCCGCCGTCGAGCCGAGGTTGCCCGAAAATGTCGGCGGCGGCGCGTAGAGACCGCGCGCGATGTCGACCGCTTGTGTGGAGGATGTCTTGGAGTGCAGGTAGAGATACCAGCCCGTGAGGCCGCCCATCAGCAACACCAGCGTGGCGATCAGGATGTACAGTAATATGCTCTTGGCGACGCGCATACCCGTCACACGAAGCGACCTAACCAAAGGTCGCTCCCGTTATCATCTATTAAACATCGGTGCATATTCAGAGGTCGCTTCGTGTGTACTGGCATAATGATCACCGTATCGGTATCCGCGTACGCGAGAACAGAAAGTTCCACGCACTCTGCGCTTCGAGCAGCGCATTGACGGGAGACGTGATCAGCAGCGAGATGGCTGCGAGCCCGTTCGAATTATCGGCGTTTACCGTGATCTCGTTGGCATTCGTGGACGTTGCCGCGACCGACACGCCATTGACGCTCCAGGCAAAGTGGAGCTGCGGGTCGTCGGAGCTGCGTGCTGCCACAAAATACGGCACAGCAGCGAAGGTCATTTCAAGGTCAGGTATTGACGTCTGACTGCCCAGCGCGCTGTAGTATTCGATGCCATGGAGCGGATGGTCTTGGTAGAGCGTGACGCCCGGATCGACAGAGGAAATGGTCAGCGATGCGGACCCGTAGATCGCGCCATCTTCGGCACCGGCATCGACAGAGATCGTATCGGTGCCGAACAGCGTCGGCGAAGGCAGCGCGAGAGAAGATTTACCGACTCCCGAAAGAGAACCTTCGACTTGTCCGTTGCGGCGCCAGGTGTAGGTGATGCTGCTTTCAGGGATCGCTGCTCCTCTACTGTCGACGAAATGCGCGTAAGCCCAAAAATGCACCCTGCTTCCAGGCGACGGTAACGGCGCCCCGCGATAGAAAGGGGGAATGTATGAATCGCTCCCGAAGAGCAGATCGACCGGGGCAGAAACTCCCGCCTGTGCCTGTGTTCCGACTGCGCCGCTGAAATAGCTTCCCAGGTCGAGCACCGTCTGCGCTCGCGCTACCGAGACACTCCACATCAGCGCAAGCGCCAAGAGAGTTACACTGCGCCTCATAGGCGTATATCGAGCGGACGCTGCACGTTGTTTTGCGGCGGTGCGGCCGGGCCTTGTGCTGGAGCAGCAGCCCCTGGCAGCGTGGCCAATCTCTCGGCGGGCGGAGCGACCACCGGTGCGACGGACACCTCAGTGGCAGGAGCTTCGGGTGCAGCAGGAGCGCTGAGGGCCTGAAGTTCAGGGTTCGCCGCATCGGCGAGCTGCTCTTTTGCCTTGCGCGCCGCCAATATCTGCGACGGATCCGACGTGATGATCTGATCTTCGGTGTACGAAGCGATGACCTTGATGGCGACGTGCTTCAAGCCGGCGAAGAAAATGCCCTCCCCCACATCGCTCTCGAGCAAGAGATACTTCTCCTCATCGGAGAGCTTGAAGGTCTGCTGCACGAGATCGACCGACGTCGGCGATTGTCGCAGGAGCATCTGGATGGATGAGTTCGTGATCATCGGCACGCCGTAGGGAGAATTGAGGAAGTCAGACACGTCCTGCGTGATCGTGGAGATGCCGAGGTAATACTTGCGGCCACGCTTGGCGATGCCAAAGAGGAACGATGCCGTGTCTTCCGAGCGCATCATCCACCATGCCTCGTCGATGACGAGCAGCCGCTTCCGAAGCTCTTTGCGCACCGCATTCCAGATGTGGTGTGTGATGATGTACATGGCGACCGGCTTTAGGTCGTCTTCCATGTCGCGCACCGAAAAGACGACGAGTTTTTTGTTCATATCCACGTTGGTCGGCCGATTGATGAAGCCCGACCACGTGCCCTTGGTGTATTTGCTGAGGCGTTGCACGAGCGATTCCGAGCCCTCCATGCCGGAGAGCACGAGCTCGAAGTCGGACAGCAGCGGCGGCTCGACTGCAGCGAAGTTCGCGTCCGCAGAGATGTCTTTGAGCGCGTATGTCTCGGTGATGGCCTTATCGATGATCGCATCCTCTTCCGGCGTGAGGCCCTGGAGCATGATGCGGAAGAGTCCGACGAGCGTGATGATGTTGTTGCGCAAGACGTCAGCGGGATTTTCATCTTCCCGCGGTATCGGCAGGTCAAAAGGGTTGATGTGGTGCTCGGAGGAAAGCGATATATTGAAATAGCGCCCGCCCACCGTTTCGGCGAGGTATTCGTATTCGCGCTCAGGGTCGATGACGATGACCTCGACGTCGAACATGAGCGAGCGCAGTATCTCAAGCTTGGTCGTGTAGGATTTGCCGGACCCTGATTTTGCGAAGGTCACGGAGTTGTAGTTCTCAAGCGAGAACCTATCGAAGAGGATGAGCGACGAATTGTGGCGGTTGATGCCGTAGAGAATGCCGCGGTCGCTTGTGAGGTCGAAGGAGATAAAGGGAAAGATCGATGAGAGCGGTGCGGAGTTGAGCTTGGTGTGCACGGCGAGCTCGTCGGTCCCCAGCGGCAGCGTTGAGCGGAAGCCCTGCTCCTGCTGGAAGAGCGCGGGGCGGATGTACACGAGGCGGCTTTCGAGGATTGAGCGCACTTCGCTCTCGATCTTGTCCAGTTCCTCGCGCGTGCCGCCGTAGATGGTGAGGTAGAGCCCGACGTCGAAGATGCGCTCTTGCGCCTGTTGCAGTGAGTCGCGCAAGTGTTCGAGGTCGGAATAGGCGGTATCCAGCAGCGGATCGCGCACCATCCCCTTCTCTTCTCGTGTCGATATCTGCGATTGCACTTCCGCGACTTTTTTCTGGAACTTGCGCAGCATTTCATTGGTATCCAACGGATGTATGAAGATGGAAATGTCGAGCACTTTATCCATGTTGATAATAGGAGCGAACCATCCCGTGGTGAGGAAGCGCGGGTATGAAATCACGAAGAACGTGCGCGATATTTTCTCACCTAGATCGAGTTCCTTCGAATTGATCTTGAGAGCGTGAGGCGCAATGACATCCTGCAAGTCCAAGACGCCGGCGCGATAGATTTCTTCGGGCAGCACCGGCAAGACGTCGGGAGCATCTGTTTTCTTTTTGCCGAATGGAAGTAGATCGAGCAGAGCCATACAAATAGTTTACAGCTTTCAGCTTTCAGCTTTCAGCAAAATGCGTTCACGCATGGGATAAGTATATCCTGAAAGCTGACACCTGAAACCTGAAAGCTACGATTGCAACGGCATCGGCTTGCCCTCCTCGCCGGGGTTGAACATCTTGTACAGCAGTTCGATCGCCTCTTCGGTGCCGAGCTGGACCGTGCGCACGCCGGTACGGATCAATCCCTGCTGCACGATGCCGATGCGCTGTTCCAACTGCGAGACAGCCTCTTCGAACGACGTATCTACCTGCGCCTGGTCAGGTTTCTTGCCTAGCGAAAGGAACGACAGCGGACCTTTCTTCCCGATCGAGAGATTCGTCTGCGAGTACGGTACGACGACGAAGAAATTTTTCGTCATGATGCTCGCCGCTTCGGTGAAGCTCTTGACGAATTCGATATACTCGCGGATCTGTACGCGCATGAGGTCGTCGAGCTGCGTTTTGTAGGATGCCTCAAGGGTCGCGACGTAGGGGCGGATATCGAGCATGCGCGATTGCACGAGGATCTGCACGGTGAAATCGAGCGAGTTGAGGAAATTTTGGAATTGAATGATGAATGCCGTCTGCTCGTCGTCTGATTTGAGCGCGAAGTTGATCGACGAGGCGAGCAAAATGGCGCGCAAGCCGCCATCTTTCAAGACTACAATGCCGTCGCGCACCTCGCTGATCGGTACGAAGTCTTGCGTTGAGTTTGCTGTTTTTTTTGCGAGAGGCATAGGAATAGCGCACAGCTCTCAGCTCTCAGCTTTCAGAAAAACCAGTGCGCGCATGTCGTAAGTATATCCTGAAAGCTGACACCTGAAACCTGAAAGCTATCTGACGAGAGCATCACGTGCGGTCATGATCGGCGAGATGACACCGCCGGATGAGCGTGCGTCGTCCTCATCCCCAATGCCCGCGGCGATGCGCTCTTTGATATCGAGTGACCAGGAGAGCTCATGCAGCTTGCTATCGGAGAGTTTTGGCACATATATTTCGGCCTTGCCGAGCGTGCTTTCGGCTTTCGTCGCCCGTGCGCTCGTGCGCTTGCGTTCGTTGTTCCAAAGATAGAGTTTTGGATGTAAGAGGAAGAGAAAGCCGTGTTCAAGAGCCAAGATGAAGGGTCGGCCATTGTATTTGAAGAACGCGAGCGCCGCCGCGAGCCCTCCCACTGCCCCGATTATCGGTGCGGCGATAAAAAGAGGCAGCACGCGCCAGAGCATGTATGCGCCGCCTGCTCCGCCGGCGATATAGACGAACTGGCGGAACGTGAGCGGTCCGAAGATCTTATCCTCCACTTCGATGAATTGCGGGATCTGAAACTGCATTGAATAGCTTTCAGCTTTCAGCTTTCAGCTTTCAGAAAGTGCTAGTCGTTCGCTAAGAGCCAGCTTCGAGCTTTTGAATCATACCATGCAACATCCTGCATACTTCTGACAGCAATGCATTCGCTCGCTCTTTGTCTGAGGCGTCGATGTACTCAAGATTTTCAGAAATGATCAGTTGCGTCTCAAGCTCTGTTGCCGAACCGAGGGCCATATGAAGAAAATGTACGAAGTCTTTTGCCGTACTTCGACTGCGGCCTTCCGCGATATTCGATGGGATAGACACCGCTGCACGCTGCATCTGAGAGGCGAGTGCGTACACTTCCTTGCTGGGGAATTTCCGCGTGAGCTTATAGATTTCCGTAACAAGCAAGATTGCTTTCTGCCACACGATCAGATCTCGGTACGATTTCGTTGGTGTGTGCATGACTGAAAGCTGAAACCTGACAGCTGAAAGCTACCGAGAACAGCTCATATGAGCTGTTCTCGGTACGGATCTCCTTCGACTATCTTGCGCTCGTGGCTGGGTTGTCGTGCGGCATATGAAGCCGAGATCGGCGCGCGCACTGCTTTTTCCGTCGGTGGCGGCGCGGGCGGTGTCGCCGGTATGACCACATTTGAGGCCACCGGCTGCTCTGCCATCACATGCTCGCGCATCGTCTCGTCGATCCCGCCGATCACTTCCGCTTGCGTCGCCGGGTCCTCCAATCCCTTCTCCAATTCTGCGCGGATCGGCTCGAACACGATATGAGAAACGTTCTCGGCGAGTGCTGCGGCAAGCTCATCGTCGATTTCCAGATCTTCTTTGAGATTCGCAGCCAGGTCTTGGGGTTCTTGAAAGCCGAGCAACGTCAACGTGACATCGTTCTCGAGCAATTCCCACTGGTCCAGGTGCAATTTATTGGTATCGGCAAGTTCCCGCAGATGCTTTTCCACATCGGCCGAGGTGATTGCGTCTTGCAAAACTTTCGGTAGCTCTTTCAAGCGTGTTGCTATCAGTTGCTGCAATTCTTGTTGTGTCATTTCACGGTCCATATCATGAAGTCGTTGGTGGCGGTGTTTCCGATTCTGGAGCCCCCGTCGGCGAGACTTCGGGCTCTCCATCTGCCGCCACGTTTCTCGCGAGCCGGTTGATGCGCTGCCGCCTGTCGCGGCCATGCTTTTGGTTGAAAGATTTTCTCACTGCTTCGCCAATCACCCTGTTGTCGCCGGTTACCGAACCGAAGGCCCGCTTCCAGATAGATTCGCGTTGTCTTCCCACTTGCTCTGCTGCCGCGACCGCGCCTCCGAGCATATTAGTCACAACTTGCTCGCCCGCCTCTCTCGCTCTGCGCTCTATATTCTGGGGCGCCAATGCTGCAGATTCATCGCGCAATCTCTCGTATGCAAGTCTCGGTGCACTTGCGGCGACAAGCGCATTTTGCGCCGCCGTATAGTCAGACCCAGTCTTATCAACTTTATCGTCACGCAAGCCCTTTTGAGTGATGGCCTCTCTCGCTGTCTGTATCTTCTCTTCCTCATGGCGCATTTGGCTTTCACGCGCCTGCTGTGATTGTGCCAACTGCTGCTCCACGGTCCTTCGCTGTGCAGGATCGCTTACGTTCTGAGCAATTTCTTTGCGGATATTCTCAAGTTCTGAAGCCGAGTCGACGGCACCGATCTTCTCTCTAAGACCGTTCTTCACTTCTTCACTCACCGATTCCAAATGTCTCTCAATTGCTGCGTTCAAACCTTCCTTCAATTCATTACCGATTACGTCGCGCCGTGGTTCAGATTCAGTCATTACCTTGGCAAGCAACGCGTGTTCCTTTTCGTAGTCGGTGTTGCCCTTTGTCATTTCAACCAATTTTTCATCGCGAACTTTTCTCGCGTCATCCTCACCTTGTTTTGCCGAATCGGCAACTATGCGTGCAGCCTTCATTTGCGCATCAATCAACTCTTTTCTTCCCCTCAATTCTCTTGTGACGCTATCTTGCTTATCGTAGCGCGCTTGATTGAGCTCAGCAGGGGTGTAGGCGATGCGCTCGGCGACTTTTGCTTGCGCTTCGGCTTCTTCCTTGATCTTGCCAGCGTGGCTCTTGGTGGACTTGGGCGTCTGCACGAGTTTGGCGCTGACTCCGGTCGCTTGAACGATTGCCGTAGGTATGGGACGATCCATCACATTGAAGCGACTATCTGCGCGTCGAGCCGAGGTGGCCGCGCGCCGGGCGAATCGGCTCGTTTGTGCGGCGCTTTTCTGGAACTCACGCATCTTCATCCGTTCGTCCTCGGTGCGCTCCGATGCTTTTTTCTTTTCTATTTCGGCAATACCAAGATCGCCATACAGCTTATCTGATGTTGCGCGCGCCGCTTTCATTGTTGTGGTGCGACCCTCTTCCTGGCGGGCAAAGAAACGTCCCGCCGTCTGTCGCAGCGCCGGGGCCACGGCGAACCGCGAAGCAATGCCAACAGCACCAGTCGAGATCATGGCCGGGAAGTTGAAGCCAGCGATCGTGCTTGAGAGACTGTTGGCAATCTTGAATGAGGCGAACAGTAATCCGAGAATGATGAGGTAGTTGAAAAGGGCACTCACGCTCACCACAGAAGGAGTTGCCGATGCTACGGCCGCGAGCGTTCCACCACTTTTTTTTAAAGCGTCCGCAATTATGGTCGTGACGAGTAAGAGCAACATCAGAAGTGGAGCGAGCACGGCGATTTTGATGAGCGAGCTCCACCAGAGTGTCCAGCCCTTATCCACAAACCCTTTGTACGGAATGATGTAGCTTGCGAACGCGAGCGATGCAGTAAGTAAGAGGAAAATAATAAGTATTGCCCGCACTAAGAGAATGTACGATCCGTATAAGAGGACGAGGGCGGCGACCAAAAACAGCGTGGCTGCGAATAGCCCATGGACAAGCGCCAGCCACGCGCTGTTATTGGTCCGCGCAATGTCGCTAAGAGCATTATATGAATTCGTTATGCCACTTACTCCTGTAAGGGCGATGAAATGCCCACCAATTCCCGTTGTTGTGTAGCCATTGAGCGGGTTTACGCCATCGGTAGCCCCCGCGGAACCGATCTTTAATCCATTGGTGCTATCCACATTAGGGAAACCCGCGGCACTATACAGTTGCGTGGCGGTGAAATTCGAAAAATCAATGATCATTTCGGTGAAAAGAAAACTAAAATTTATCAATACGGCAACGACCAAAATTCGGGCCACGTATTTTTTCTGACCGTATTCTTTGAGCCCGAGAATGATAGATATCGCGACGAAGACGAATATACCGATGATGAAAATGTTGGCAACATCACGGAACACGGACCATCCAAGGATGACACCTTCGCTCACGCTGTTATATATTGACGTTTTAAATGTCACGATTGTATGCCCGACGAGCCAATCGAACAGCAAACCGACCACGCCCAGCAGCCACGCGGTGACCGACATAAGCACTGAACCGAGCCCTGCCACAAACGTACGAAAAAGGCAGCTGCTTAAATTCCCAATGTAATTTGACGTGCCGGAACAGGAGGGTCCAGACGCTTCGCTTTTCAATACAGTTGCCTTTCCGTCACCGGATATGGTCTGGGTGACCCCATCTTTTGTGATTATCCCTCCTACTCCATCTGACGGGCGGGGTATAAACTGCCCCCGATCATTGAGAAAAAGACTACCTTCGACGCCAGCCCCACTGAAAGAACAGGTAAAGCTTCCGTCGCCAGTGGGAGTCACGTTCGTCGAGATAACCTCGGTGCTTAAGTTGACGCCTAATTTCTGTAGAACATAACTGACAGGCGAAAAAAAGAAACCTGTAGTGATACCTTTAGCCACGAGATAGGATAACGGACCGTTCCAGAATGTTTGGGAAGCTAAGCTATTGCAGCTGCTATTGATTGCGGCCATGTCAGGTGCCGCAGAAACTGGACTGACAAATAGTGGAGCGCAAACCAATATGATCTGTAGGACAATTCCGAAGAGGATTTTTTTGACGAGGTTTGAAAAAAACATATGTTATTGCCACGCCTTTTGCCACAGCGCGATCGTCGCCGGGCCGCCAGTTGTCGTGGGCGATGCATTGCACCAGCCCGTCGGACCGGAGCCGCTCCAGGCAATAACGCCATTGACGGTTTGACCGTACGTAGGGCTGCTCGGATTAGTATCCACGGCGTCGCCCGCCCATTGCTGGAATGTTTGCGCCAAAAGGCCCACGGGCTGCTGACCCGGCTGGTTGAAGAGCTGGGCGTGCAGGTCGCTCGCGCTTTGTGATGCTTGCGAGGGATCGTCGGGCTGGAAGGTCTGCAAGAAAGTGGTAGCGCCCTGTTGGGCGGTCTGCACGGTTGCTGGGTCTGAGCTTTGCAAGCCGGCGATGAATCCGCTGATCGTGGCGATCGTTTGCGTCACCGCGGCGGCCTTTTGCGCCACTTGTGCGCCGAGTATCCCGAGCGTTGTTGATGGGCCGACGACCTGCTGCGCAAAATCCGTCGACCCGGGTGTCGAGGTAGCGATATGCAGCGTCGCGCCGTTGGTGCCCTGGCAGGTTGCGGCGCCACTGGCGCTGTAGGTGATGGCAGAAGCGCAGGTGCTCGATGCGACGAGGGCCCAGCAGGTATTCTCGGCCCCACGAATGTTGGTAATAGCTTGGGTCAAATCGCTCGCCATACCATTGGGCCCGCTGAGGTATTGATTGTACTGCGTTTCGGTATTGAGGGCAGATATCAGATTGCTGAGCAGGGTCGCGGAGACGCTCTGCGAAAGTCCGTTGGAGGTTTGCGTGACCACCTGGCTCAAAAATGAAGGACTGTTGCCTTGGGGTACGTTGATGCCCGCGAGACCCCCACTCACGAGTCCCGTCGTGGGACTCACATTAGAGAGGATTTGTTGGCCCACAGCCGAGAGGAGCGGCTGCACCATCTGCCCGATGTCGTTGGCGCTCTCGAGCTGTCTGTATCCAGAAGTAAGTGCCTGCGTGGCGACGGCTCCCACCATGATGCCGGGGGTGATCACAAGGCCGGTCTGCGGATCGATGACTGGGTAGATGCCCTGACCCCAATTGAGCTGGGTACGCCACGAGTCTTGCGCCGCCGCCACATTTGCGTTGAGTTGGTCCTGCGCCATGTAGTAGGCATAGACCGGATCGCAAGCGGGATTTGCCGCGGTAAAGAGTGCGGTGTAGGGCGAATCGTTCTTTAGGTTGTTCAAATTGCCTTGGTAGGGGCACGCAAGCTCATTTTGAGGTGCCTTTGTCGTCAGCGCGTAATTGCGCGCGAGGGCTGTTTGCACCGGACCTTGAAACGCGCTATTGAGCTGACCAACGATAGTAGGAAATACGGCGTTCGCAGCTTTATCACCCGCCTGGAATTGTTCATAGTTGAAGTTTTGCGGGAACTGCGGATTTCCATTGCGGCTCGTATTGAACGTTCCAAGCGTCGTCTGGATGTATCTGCTGGTCGCCGCTTGGCGGAAACTGTCCACGAGCGGTCGCAAGACGCACGCATCATAGACGAGGTAGCCGGTATTGAGCGTGACGGCGCTGTCGAATACCGGCACGAAGGTGCCGCCAAGCGATTTCATCGTGCCGACACTCATCGCATACGCGCTCGTTTCATTGCATCCGTAGATGCCCTGATTGAGCTGCGCTCCCGCGAGCACCGGCAAGAGGACGGCAAGTACCGCGGCGAAGGATACGGTCATGTATGCCCGCGCGGTCATGACTTTGAATGCTGAGAGAAATAATCACCGAGCGTATTGAATGAGTTCATCATGTCCTTCTGGACGTCGGTCATGGTGTTCAGGAGCGCGAGCTCGGTGATAGGGTCTGCGGTGTTGTCGGCGAGCCCCTTCAAAACGGCAGAAAATTCTCCCATCGCGTTCAATATGCCGACGTGATAGACCGCCGCATCGCTCGGTACCTTGAGTTTCGATGCGTTCTGCGCCGCTTGCGCGTATTCCTGCGCAGTTGATCTCAGCTGCGTGAGATATTTCGGGTCACTCGTCTGTACGTAGAGGGCGAGCACCTTGATCTCTGGCTGGAGGTTATTTTTGAGGGGCGACATCGAATCCTGGAGGGCCTTCTGGTACGCCTGCATGCCTTGGTAGGAGGTGTCGTTGGTCGTCGAAATGTCGGCGATGGAAAAGACCTTATACGAAAGCGGCGCTTTTATTGCCGGCGCGAGCTGAGTGGCGAGCGCCGCCGCAGCTTGGGGCGTGTAGGCACCGCGCCGCTGGAGGTCGCTGTATTCTGCGGCGAGTATGCCCACGACCTGTGGCCCAAAGCTTGAGATATCTGAGGACCTTGTCGCATTCTGCGCGGTGGCAAGTGAGGCGACCGCTGCGTTGTCTTGCGGGGTTGTATCGACCTGTGCAGCAGGAGCGGTGCTCGAAGCGACGTTCATTTGCCGTGTCGCGCCCCAGAGAATGGCCGCGAGGAGCAAACAGACGGACAGTGCGGCGGTGAGCAGGATAGGTGACAGCGCTCTCAACCCCGCGCGATGCTCCACGCCAAAAAAGCCGCCACCGAGTGAGCGTTCGTCTTCCACGGATACATTCTAACAGCTTTCAGCTATCAGGTTTCAGCTTTCAGTAAAGAAATGGGAACAAGTATGTCCTGAAAGCTGACAGCTGAAACCTGAAAGCTATTGCGGCATACTGAACGCACTCCCCGCGTCGGTGGTCCCAAAACTCACGCCATAGATCGAAAAGATGTTTGCAAGGGCGATGTAGTTGCCGGTAAAGGAATCAGCGGCCGCGTTGTAGGTTTTCATCGCGTCGGCGAGCGCGGTGTCGTCCTCGCCCCCGGCAGCAACGACCGCCCGCAGCTTCGTGCCCGCATCCTCGAAGCTTTTTGCGAGCGCGGTATTCGCCGAAAGAGCTGCGGGGGGAACCTGCGGCAGCGACTCGAGCGATCTCCCCGCTTGCGTGAGGTCATCGGCGATCGCGTTGGCGCGCGCGATCTTCGCCGCATCGCCGCGAGCAGAGAACCAATCGGTGAGCACTTGCGCCGCGTCGATTTGTGCATCTTCGAAGGCAAGCACGACGGCCCCTGCCGCGTTGCCGTATGCATAGAGTGCCTGCTGGTCAGGCGTGCGCGCCTTGGGAACGGTGGGCATCGCCGGACCCAAGGATAGTGAGAAGAGCGAGTACATTTCATTCAGCAATTGATCGCTCCCTGCAGTTGCCGTATCGGTCGAAAGACCTGCTCCCTCTGGCGGAGGACTCTCTGTTGCCGCGCCCGTCGCCGACCCTTGCCTCTGGGGCGTCGTAGGATGCGAAGCTTGCACCGGTACGGTGTAGGAGGGCGCACTGTCGGGCGAAAGCGACGATTCCGGCAATGAAGTCGTGTTTTGTATCGGCGCGCTCGCGCCCGACATTCTCGGATCGATCAGCGCATTGCCGCCGCTCACATACGCCTGAGGCCCTCCCACTGCCGCAGGTGCCGACTGATTTTGTGCAGTCGCGATGATGGCGAGCAAAATGATCCCGGCCCCCGCGAACAAAAAAGAGTACGGATGTTTTCCGAGTATTGTCATACGATAGCGATGCTACAATTATCGCATGAGTCCCGTTAGAAATCGCGCCCGCGCTTGCGCGCCCGAAGGGCCTTTGGGGCGGGCTATTTCCAACGGGATGATATCAACCCGTCGTTCTGTAGCGATTGCACTCCTGTTCGTCGCGCTCTCGCTACCGCTTTCTGCCGACGCGGCTAATGTGTTCGGAGGAAAAGTAGGCGCGTACTTTCCGTGCTTCAACGCGGCGTCGTGGAATACGGTGGGAGCTCCGCGCGGCGGCATCTACATTTGGACGGCTGCCACCAAGACGTACCCCAAGGGTCCGCCTGGTCCCGGCCGCTGGACGATCGGCCTCTACGGCATCCCCTACTTCTGTCTCGTGCGGGTTGCGCCCCTGTTCGTGTTGCCCGGCATGACCATGACAATGGAAGCCTCATCCTGAAAGCTCCCTCGCAAGGAGCTTCCACTGCGCGAGCGCAACATCCTCCGCCCGAGCCTTTGCAGGTATGCCATACGCCGCCAATGCTGCGAGCGTTTTTTCTTTCCCGAACACGGCGAGATTGTTGATGAGCATCTTTCGCTTGCTAGAAAAACCGGCATGCACAAGCGCAAAGAACTGCTCTTCCGACATGTCATCAAAGAATCGTTTCGAAACGTTCTCAATGACGAGAATGGCGGAATCCACCGATGGCGCAGGAGAGAAATGTTTTCTGCTCACCCTAGCTGCGATACGCGGCTCGCCGTAGGCTTTGACCGAAAGCGACAAAATGCTCTCCTTTTCGGAAACGATACGCTGCGCGACTTCTTTTTGCACGAGGAGTGCCATCGTGCGCGGAGGATGTAGCGCTGTCAAAAACCTCCGGATGATCTCTCCGGTGATGTAATACGGAATGTTGGCTGCTACGGCGTACTCCCGCTCTTGGGGCACAAAATCTCGAATATCTCCCCTGATAATCTCGAGCTTGCCCGTTTTGATCGCGCCGCTAAATTTCTCGTGCAACAGATCTACTAATTTCTCATCTTTCTCGATCGCGATCACCCGCGCGCCCTGATCGAGCAATGCTTTGGTGAGCACGCCCTTGCCTGGCCCGATCTCGACGACGAGACTCCCGGCTTTTACAGATGCCGCATGCGCGAGCTTCGCGGCGTACGCGAAATTCTTCAGAAAATGCTGCCCCAATCTGGCTCCACTGTGTCGATGAAAATTATGATATATCATAATTTTTGTACATCAGGTTATCCTGTTGGTTTCTAATGAAACTCATGGCATTTCAATAACATCCTCTTCTTCCTCGAGTGCTTCTGGTGCCGTGACGAGGCGTGCATCGATGTCGCCGATAAATTCGCTGCGCAAGGTAAACTCGCGATTTCCCCAGCGCATTCGCTCTCGCGCATGCGATAGGAAGAGCCGCTTTCGCGCGCGCGTGAGCGCCACATAGAAGAGCCGGCGCTCCTCTTCGGGGTCACGGGTCGTATCGCCTTCGCGCGTGGAGGGGAAGAGCCCTTGTTCGAGTCCGGTGATGAACACCGCGTCGAACTCCAACCCTTTCGAGGCGTGCACGGTCATGAGGGAGATGGCATTCTCCCGCTCCTCCAAGCTATCTTGCTCGCTCTGCAGCGCCGCTTCTTCGATGAGCCGCTCCACACCCTCAGGCGGCTGGTGATCGTCGAAACGCGCGGCGAAATTCACGAGCTCACGGACGTTGCCGAGACGCTCCTTCCCCTCGTCCCCACCATCCTTGAGCATTTTTTCCATGCTACTGGTCTCGATCGCGTACCGCACAGCTTCCGACGTGGGCAACATCTCGATGCCTTTTCGTATGGCCTCAAGCGTGGTCCGAAATGCTGCGACTTTTCCCCTGCCGGCGGGTGGCAACTGCGCGTCTAGTCCCGCGATCATTTTCTCAAGCGTCACCTTGCCAATCCCGCGCGCAGGTACGCCAACGATACGCATCAGATCCACCCGACTTTTCGGATTGAGCGCTGCACGCAGGTATGAAATGACGTCCTTCACTTCTTTGCGCTCAAAGAAACGCGTGCCCAGCACGCGATACGGAATTCCGGAGGCGAGCATCGCCTCTTCGAGTACGCGCGATTGGAAATTTTCTCGGTAGAGCACGGCGATGTTGCCAGGGCGCGTGCCATGTGCAATGAGCCGCGACGACATCTCTGCCACGAACCACGCCTCATCGATTTCGTTGCGCGAGGGGTAGAGCACAATGGGTGCGCCCGTATCATTTTCAGTGAAAAGATTTTTCGGTGTGCGTCGGAAATTCTTCTCAATGATACCGTTGGCCGCGGCAAGTATGGTGCGCGTGGAGCGATAATTTTGTTCGAGTGTTACGACCTTGGCGCCGGGGAAGGCTTGCTCGAATTGCAGGAGGTGCTCAAGATCAGCACCCCGCCAGCTGTAGATGTTCTGGTCGATGTCTCCAACGACACAGATATTTTTTTGGTCACCCGCAAGCAGCCGCGCGATCTCGTATTGCACGCCATTGGTATCTTGGTACTCATCGATGGTGATGTAGCGCCAGCGATTGCGCAAAAGCGAGAGCACCTCAGGGGCATCGCGCAGGAGTGCGAGCGTGCGCAGCAGAAGGTCGTCGAAATCGAGCGCTGCTTCTTCAGCGAGTGCTTTTTCGTATGCTCCCCAGATCCGCGCGAGGGAGCGTTCGCGGAAATCCTTTGCACTATCGGTGAATTCTCGTGCTGACACACCTTTGCCCTTCTCGCGTGAGATGCGCGAGAGCACCGCACGCGGCGGCGCTGATTCGTCGAGGGCTTCGAGGATCTTTTTGAGCGCGCGCTGGCTGTCGTCGCGGTCCCAAATGACGAACGAACGCGAGATGCCCGCGTACGCGGCAAATTCGCGGAGCAACCGGACGCCGAGCGAATGGAATGTCACGACCATCGGTTTACCCTGAGCCTGTCGCCCTTCAAATTCTTCAGGGCGACCGTGAGTTCCATCGAACGGTCGAAGGGCACCCGACAGCAGATTGTGTACGCGCTCACGCATTTCTCCTGCCGCCTTATTGGTAAACGTGACTGCGAGTATCTGGTGTCCCGCAATGCCCTCCTCCACCAAGTGGGCGATGCGATGGGTGATGGTCTTCGTTTTCCCCGCTCCCGCTCCGGCGATGATGAGCAGCGGCCCGTCTCGGTGCAGAGCAGCCTCGCGCTGTCGCTCGTTCAATTCTTCGAGATAATTCATCCGGCACTTTCTATAGTGATAATGCCTTGTTTGGATCGGTTTGTTATAGAAAGCGCCGGGTTCACCGGCGCACTGTAGCACGCTCGCCCACCGGAGTTGACAAAAACTTTATCCACCGTCGGAGCAAAAAATCTATTGCCCCACACCGAGGATGAGGGTACAGTGAATCCGGCGATGGCATACCGTTCATTCCCGGCTCATGTTCATAAAATACAGATTTTGAGCCACCATTCAGACATTACAGCCAGACCATCGCTAAAAAACGGCTTTAGACCAAGACGCAGAAGCGGGAGGCACATTTTAGACGTGTTTTTCGTGCGAACCTTGGAAAAAGGCCGTAAAAACGGCATATTTCAAGCACAGAAAAGCAGTCCGGGGGCAAAAGGCCCACTACTAGGACGACATATCGCAGGCGAGCTTACCGCGCTCAAGCGGTGACCTTTATATCGCTCCTGTTGCTCCTGGCGGCGCTCCTGCCGGCCAAGACGCACGCCAGTATTTTTACCGACATGATCAGCATGTTCTCGGGTACTGCGGGCGCACAAACTACGCCTGCCGTGTCGCCGACCGCCAGCTTGCAGACGATGACGCTGCCGCAGCCGGCGATGAACATTGATCCCACCCCTGCGCGCGGCGGTGGCACCGTCACGATCGTCGACGACTCGGCAGTCGTATCTCAAGACGGTCCATCGGGCACTATCGCCGACATCGAGAAACCGGAAAACCCGACCATTAGTACCTACATCGTGCAGCCGGGCGACACAGTGTCCGACATCGCTGCCCTGTTCAACGTCTCGCAGGGCACTATCCTCGCAAGCAACAACCTCAAGAAAGGTTCACCGCTCAAGGTGGGCCAGAAACTCGTCATTTTGCCGGTGACCGGCATTCCACATACGGTGAAAAAGGGCGATACGCTCGCGTCGATCGCCAAACGCTATGGAGGGAGCCCGACCGAGATCGCCAATTACAACGGGGTTGACGACGCCACGCTCGCCGTGGGCGATGAGATCATCGTGCCCAATGGCGAAGTGCCGGCCACGGCGACCGTGAAATCGAGCACCGCGACCGGCAAATCCACGACCAGAAAGTCGCCCTCCGGCGTATTTGCCAACAACCCTAAAGAGCCTGCGCATAACGTCGGCGCGCGAGGCACGTCGTCGGAAGTTTCTTATTACGTCTCACCGTTGGCGCCGGGGACATATGAGCGGAGCCAAAAGATTCACGGGTACAACGCCGTGGACCTCGCGCCGTACTACAAATACAAGAATGAGGCTATCGTGGCAGCCGCCGACGGCGATGTCGTGGTGGCGCGCGCGGGCGGATGGAACGGCGGCTACGGCAGCTATGTGGTCATCTCTCACAGCAATGGTTCGCAAACGCTCTACGCGCACATGTCCAAGGTTGCTGCCTACGACGGACAGCACGTCGTGCAAGGACAGGCCATCGGCTATGTGGGGCAGACGGGCGAAGCAACCGGGCCTCACGTCCACTTTGAGATACGTACCGGTATCCGAAACCCCTTCTAGGGTTTGATGAGGCGAACCGGAATGCTCTCCGAAGAACATCGCCCTCTGTGCGAGGGCATTACCTCGGAGTCGGCCGGGCAGCGCGCGAGCCAATTTTGTGGTGACAGTTCTTCGAGAACATTCCGGTTCGCCTACCCGACCTTTTGTGCTATCATGCGGCAGCCATGTTGCGTGCGGATATCGTCGTTGATCTCCAATATGGGGATTGCGGAAAGGGCAAAGTAACCCACTTCCTTGCGCACACCAAGAAATATACACACGTATTGCGCTACAACGGCGGCTGCAACGCTGGCCACACCATCTTCCACAAGGGCAAGAAATTCGTCACGCACCAGATCCCCGCTGGTGTTTTTTTCGGCATTCGCTCCATCATCGGCTCTGGCTGCGTCGTGTCGGTTGAGCAATTTTTCAAAGAGATAGCGATGCTCGAGAAAGGTGGCGTGCGCACAAAGGGAAACATATTCATTGCCACCAACGCACACATCATCACTGAGGCAAACAAGGCGGAAGATGAAAAAGGCGGCGGCAAGATCGGCACCACTGGCAGCGGCAACGGCCCGGCCTACCGCGACAAGTACGGTCGCACCGGCGTCCGCGCCGAATCGGTGAAGCGATTGAAGCCGTATCTCATTGATATGTACCAAGAGTGGTACGGGAAATCCGCCCAAGGCGGATCGGCCTCGGGCCGAAATGTAAACATCCTCGCCGAGGGCGCGCAGGGTTTCGGCCTCGACATCGACTGGGGCGATTACCCCTTCGTCACCTCCTCTCACTGCACGACCGCCGGCGCTCTGCTGAATGGATTGCCGCCAACGAGCGTGCGCGACGTGTGGGGCGTCGCGAAAATTTATGAGACGTACGTGGGCAGTAAGAAATTCCAACCTAAGGGGAAAGTGTTTGACCAGATCGCCGACTCTGGCGAAGAGTACGGCGCGACCACGGGCCGCCGCCGCCAGGTCAATTGGATGAACATGCAGACCCTCGAAAGAGCCATCCGCCTCAACGGCGTCACCCACGTGGTGTTCAACAAAGTAGACGTGCTAAGGCAGGTAGGAGAGTGGGCAGTCATAGATTGCGACAACGTCCGAAAGTTCGCAAGCGAAAAAAGTATGCAAGATTTCATCCTGAAACGTCTCAGCGGCCTAGGCATCAAAAAAAACCACGTCTTCTTCTCCGAAAGCAAAGAACGGATTTAAAAATATATCCTAACCAATCAAGCGCTTGATTTTATTGATGTTCGGAACATATATGAATTTCTTACCGCGACGCATTTCGGTTAGCAGTCCTGCGCTCACTAGTGCATGCAGGTCATTATAGGCAGTGGGCCGCGAAACTCCGTTTTTATTTTGATGTGTCACAACGTCGACGGTTTCTTTTTCATGATTGCGGAAATAACTTAATAGTGAGAGTTGCCGCGCGTTGTAATGCGATGTCTTGGAAACACGATCCTTCAAAAGCTGTGCCTCCCTTTGTTTCTCTTTGAAATATGCGAGGAATTGTTCGACAGCTTGTTCGAATACCCGCGTGATATACAGGAGAAAGTAGGTCAAATCGTTATCATCCAATTCACTCTGCAGGAATGAATCGTCATATGCTTTACGGGAGAGTTTGATTGCTCGTGACACTGCGGTGTATTGTACGAGCCAGTATTCGCGCTTCAGTAAATACCAATAAAACAGCGCACGAGCAGAACGGCCGTTGCCATCGACGAATGGGTGCAGATACGAAAGCCAGAAATGAAGAATTGCGGCTTTGATTACGGGATGAGTAAATTCTCCGTCCTCATCTTCAGAGTTCGCGTACGCGAGAAGACGCCCTACCTCGGTCCGCATTTCCTCGGCAGGTGGTGGGCGGTGAACGATTTCGCCACTCAATGGATCATGGATGACGATATCATCATCATCGCGCCTGAAACGACCTCGGCCATCCTCTTCGGACAAAACGTTTTCGGTTAGAGTGCTCTGCATTTCGATGAGGATACTTTCTGTCAGTTCAAGTCCTTTCCAACTCTCTACGCGTTGCATCATCCGGTAGTTATTAAGGATCATCTGCTCGTCTCTATTCCTCGGGGCACGTGCTGTCAGGAGCATTTCTTTCGCCACTTTCCTTGTAGTGTTTGCGCCCTCTATTTGACTCGAAGCGATTGCCTCTTCCGTAAGACTACTCATAATGAATCGAGATGCTTGCATGTCGTGCAGACCTTGGTTAAGTGATTTAACCCCCGCTGCGTGCATGTCTATAAAATTCAGGCGCTGGTGAATGGTTTTCGTAAGACTATATACAAAACTCTCGCCTTTCAAGGAAAGAATTGGAGTTTGTTCGGTGACGGGACGGCGTAGTTTTATATAGGCCCAAGCCTCTTCGGCCTTAACGTCATGGGGGAATTTCAGGTGCCTGAATTTATCCCAATAATAGTAATTTTTTTCGACGCGGCGCAAAAGATCGCTCATCTCTGGGGAGTTGAGCATTTTGCCGAGTACATCGGAAGTGAGGTGTTTTCTCCAGTCAGGCGGGTGTCTCATAGGGTACTGTTAACATTCTGTTAACATTTGGAAGATTAACAGAAAGTAAAAATAACGCAAGTTGAGGGTCCTATACCCCGAACGAGAGGCCGGAAGGACTTCAACTTCTGGACCCCCACCCCGTAGCAGGATTAAATGTCTGCAGGCACCTCGAAGCGTTTGTTTGTCTCGATCTTCACAAATCGCACGCCAAGATTCTTGGCAAACTCGCCATCTGTCGCGCGGTCGCCGAACATCAGTGAATTTTTCAGATCGATATCAGGATTTTCTTCTAAAAATTTCTTCACGCCGCCTGTTTTTGGTTTGCGACAGTCACAATTCTCATCGGGCCCATGCGGGCACACCATAGCAAAATCAAAATGGATTCCGTTTTGTCCTAGTTCGCCATACATTCTATCCATCACCTGATCGAATATCTCTTGAGGGTGCTTTGGTGTGCCGAGGAACGTTTGATTAGTGACGAGTACGAGTTTGTACCCTTTATCTTGCAATGATTTCAAGCCTTCAATCGCACCTTCCATAAAACTGACCTGATCAGCACTCGCAAGGGGAAATGTCTCTCGCGGATCAATTCCTTCCGGTCGTTCGGGTTCCCAAATGATCGTCCCATCTCGATCAACAAAAGCAACTTTTTGCATGCAGCAAGTGTATCAGATACTAATCACAAGGTATCTGCAGGGATTTTCACGATTATTGGCGGATAATCGTGAATTAATTAAAAAATTCGACACATTTCACGGTATTCTTGCTACATCTCCCTCACCCGGTACTGCAGGGCTTCCATCATGTGGGGCTCGGTGATGGTGTCGTCGCCGGCGAGGTCGGCGATGGTGCGAGCGAGTTTTATGGTCCGATGGTAGCCGCGGGGAGAGAGTTTCAGGGAGCGGGCCGCGCCCATGAGTGCCTTTTCACCTGCCGAACTCAACTGCGCAAGTTCTTCCAACTCCTTCGGCCCCATGTCAGCGTTGGTGGAGACAGAAGCGACATCTTTGAAACGCGCTCGCTGGCGTTCGCGTGCCGACGCGATACGCTCGCGCGCCGCATCCGTCTCGGTATCTTTCGCACGTTTGCGCATCGCCAATTCCTCCGGCGGCATCTCGCCTACTGAGACCCACATATCTATTCTGTCGGCGACAGGCCCGGAGATCTTACGACGGTAGCGTTCCACATTGAGGTGACTGCAACGGCAGTCGCGTGTGCCGTACTTGCCGCACGGGCAGGGATTCAAGGCCGCGATGAGCATGAAATTGGCCGGGAATGTGGCCGAGCCGCGCGCACGCGCAACGCTAACCTTCGCGTCTTCGAGTGGTTCGCGCAACGCGTTGACCACATCGCGGTGGAATTCCGCGAATTCATCAAGAAAAAGCACACCCAAATGCGCGAGCGTTACCTCGCCCGGACGCGGCACTGCTCCGCCGCCGATGAGAGAGGCGTAGCTCGATGTGTGGTGCGGTGAACGGAACGGCGGATCGTACATCGCGGTGCCATGCAAGGTACCTGCGAGCGAATGGATGGCGGTCACTTCGATCATTTCCTCCTCCGAGAGCGGCGGTAAAAGCGAGACGGCGACGCGCGCGAGCATCGTCTTGCCGGTACCCGGCGGCCCATGCAGCGCGATATTGTGGCGGCCCGCAGCTGCAATTTCCAAGCCCCTTTTTGCCGTTTCCTGACCACGCACATCCGAGAGCGAGATGCCGTCCATGCTATCGGCGCGTACGCCGTGCGTGCGTCTACCCGCGTGCGCCGGGATCATGGAGCCTTCTTTCTTATCGAGGTGTGCAAGCAAACCCTTCAGCGTGCGCAGCGGATAAATGGTGATGCCAGAAACGAGACCAGCTTCATCGGCGTTCTGTGCGGGCAGATACAATTCCTGAAATCCTTCATCGCGTGCCAGCAGTGCGATGCTCAGCGCCCCGCGTATAGGGCGGACCGATCCATCGAGCGCGAGCTCTCCGGCAAAGAGCCTTCCTTCCGGGTCGAACGATATCTCTTCTGCGGCAAGCAGGTATGCAAGCGCGACGGGCACATCGAATCCCGAACCCTCTTTCTTGAGTTCGGCCGGCGCGAGCGAGATGACGATCTTTTTGTTGGTACTTTTCGGCGACGTGAGTCCGCTATTTTTGATCGCGCTGGCGACGCGATCGCGCGCTTCCTCTACTGCCTTATCCGGCAGCCCGACAATCGAGAAAGCGTGCAATCCGCGTCCGACATCAGCCTCGACCGAGACGAGGTGAGCTCTTGGAAGCGCGGGCTGACCCCCGAACACACGCGCAAAATTCATCTCACCTATTGTAGCAGCCCGAATGCGCTAGTGGCGATCGATGATGGTGCGGGCCGCAGGATTCGCTTCGAGACGGTCATAAGGTATCTCCTCTCCTGTCTTTTCGCAGATACCGTAGGTGCCTCCGTCCATTTTCTCGAGCGCGTCCACCACATCTTTGTGCCGCGTTTCCAATTCATGCACCAAAGGAGCGTTAGTCACCATCTCCTCGATCTGGTCGGCTGCATCGCTTGGATCCGCCTCTTCTCCTTCCAACATGCTTGCGCCCTGCCAATCGCCCTGATCATCGATGATCCGCCCGTGCTCCGAGAGCTCTTCTTCGAGGGAATCTTTCTCTGCTTCCAGAGCGCCGCGCAATTCTTCGAGCTCGGCTTCGGTCAGGTGTTTCACCCCGTTAGAAGCCATACAAACTTGTAATATGCATAATAAGCTTGTTTCGGGAATTTTTTTTGGAGCCTCTAACGGGGTTCATGGACAAGATTGTATCAGAGCTTCCGCTCCGCCCGCAATCGGCTCAAGACCTCAGGGAAGGTGTAGGGGGATGCCGCGATGATAAGCAGATTCGGGGTCGGGAATGAGTAATAGAGGACGATCGCTCCCGAATCATCCGCAAGTCCGCGGACATCATAATTGCGCACGACAAGGTCCTTGAATTGCCTGGCCACGGGCAAGCCGCTCCCGTCGGCGACGACAGCCGGCACTTGCCGAAAGAGCGGCGCGAGGCTCGTGTCGATAGAAAGTTCCCAGGCGAGCATCGCGGCGAAGGCGCGATCATATGAAACGACCGGGATGATAAAGACCGGTGAGGGCACGTCGGCCATATGGATCCCGAGAAAAAACTGGTCCGAAAGGGAGCGCATGAGATCCGGTGGGGCGTTCACGCCTAGTGCGGTAAAAAATTCCTGCAGCGTAGCTGGCCGCACCGCCTGGGTATCGGTGGCGGCAAGCGTCGGGATCACGCGCGTGATGGAGCCGACCGAGCCCTGCTGCGTCAGGATGCCAGCGAGCGTTTGCTTGAGAGTGCTTGGCGACTGACCGTCGAGCGGAAGTGTGGTCTGATTTTCCGCGAACAGTATCGACGGCGCGATCGGTTGAGCTGAGGATCCTGCGATGGTGAGAGTGTACGTCGCGTAGATCGCCGCACCGCCGAGCGCGATGAGGAGCACTGCCGCAGTGAGCAAGAGTGCGATCTTACGACCGTTCCCGCTACTGCGTTCCTGAACGACAGGGACCCTCTGGTGCACCCGGCGATCCTGCTCCATCGAAGCGGCACGTACGAGCGACATTTTCCTGCTGCGCACCACATCCTGCAGGTCGGTTTTCATCGTATGCAACGATGTGATCTGCGGATCTCCACTTGTCTGCGCACCGTCCGCAGGTTGTTCAGATGCGGCCGAAGGCACTGACACTGCGCTCGGTACAAGGGTGCGCGGTGTCTCTGGGACCCCAGGTGGAGCACTCCGAGGTGGCACGACCATACCAGGTATCTTTTTTTCCTCGGGCGCAGGAGTGCTCGCGTGCTGCATCGTGGGTAAGACGCCCAGCGCGGGAGCCTGTCCTGGTGGAGGTGGCGGCGTTGGGGGAGCGTGACGCTCAGGCAGCTTTATCTCCTGCAGGATTTTCGCAATGTCAGCGTCGATGTGCTTCTCTGCGGTCTGCGGAGCGGGCGAAGGCTGTGCAGCTCGTGGAGCATCGTGCGGCGCAGCTGTTCGCAGACCCACTTCCTCGCGAAGTGTTTCCGCCGTAGGCGGCGTCGCGCTTGGCGCCGTCGTTTCCGATTTAGATACGGCGCGGGGGTCGGCCTCCGTGGCGCGGGCCGTGATCTTCTCGCTGATGATGCGGGGGTCGTCTGCCATGGTCATCTCCAGCAGGTCCCGGTATCAGCCCCTTACGTGCGGCGAATTCCGGATCGGCCTGCTTGATGGAGAGATTATAACGTCCTTTCTCGTCAATTTCTTTGATTACGACCGGCACAATGTCGCCGATCGAGAGTGCATCGGATATTTTTTCTATACGGAAGGGCGCGATCTCGGAGACGTGGACGAGTCCGTCCACATTGGGGCCGATCTTCACGAACGCGCCAAAATCAAGCATGCGTACCACGGGACCCTCGAACCGCTCGCCTACTTCATAGTCGCGCGTGAGATCAATGATCTCCTTGAGCGCTGCTTCTGCTGCACCACCCTTGCCGGTGATGAATACTGACCCGTCGTCTTCGATGGTAATGTCGTCGACGCCGGTGCGGTCCTTGATCCCATTGATCATCTTGCCGCCAGGGCCGATGACGAGACCGATCTGGTCGACCTTCACTTTTGTGGAAAGAATTTTCGGCGCGCGCGGACTGATGTCGGCCCGCGGCGAGGCGATGGCAGATGTGATCACGTCGAGGATCTGCAGACGTGCCTTCTTTGCTTGTGCGAATGCTTCAGAAAGCACGGCGAGCGGGACGCCCTCTACTTTCACGTCCATTTGTACGCCCGTCACACCTTCGGAGGTGCCCGCTACCTTGAAGTCCATGTCGCCATGATGATCTTCGGGCCCCTGGATATCGGTCAAGATGCAATAAACGTTGCCTTCGTGCTCAATGATCTTGTCAGATCCGCCCGAGGCGGATCGGCCTTGGGCCGACATCATGCCCATGGCGATCCCTGCGACGGGGCGCTTGATCGGCACGCCGGCGTCCATCAGCGCGAGCGTCGATGCGCACACCGTGGCCATCGATGTCGAGCCATTGGATGCGAGACATTCAGACACGATGCGAATGGTGTAGGGAAAATCTTCTTTGGTCGGCAATACGACACGCACCGATTTTTCCGCGAGCGCACCGTGCCCGATCATGCGGCGGTTCATACCGCCCACGCGCCCTGTCTCCCCCACGGAAAACGGCGGGAAGTTGTAGTGCAGCATGAATGTTTTCTTCACATCTTGGGACTCGATGGTGTCGAGCAATTGCGCGTCTCCCGGTCCGCCGAGCGTGAGCGCAGCCAAGACGTGCGTCTCGCCGCGATAGAACAGACCCGAGCCGTGGATGACCGGCGAGAGGCCGCCCGCCTGTGCCTTGAGCATGCGGATCTCGTCGAAGGCTCGACCATCGACACGCTTACCTTCTTTTATGGCAAGGTCGTGCACGTGCGCGTCCATCTTTTCTTCGTAAAATGCGTCGATCGCGCCCTGTTTCGTCTCTGGGAGTTTTTCGATTACCACTTTCGTCCATTCACTTTTCAGCATGCCAAGATCTTTCTTGTCCAGTACCCCTTTCTGCGCAGCAAGTTTGGAGACCATCGTTTCGCTCCATACACTTTCCAGCATTTCACCGCTTTCTGCGGCAGGGAACGTTTTCTTCTCAACACCACGCTCAGCAACGATCATTTTTTGCCATGTTTGAAGTTTTTCGATCTCTTCGCTCGCTTTTTTCAAGCCCACTTCAAGTACTGCTTCGGGCACTTCATGGGCGCCGACTTCGATCATATTGATGAGCCCGTCTTTACCGCAGGCCAAAAGATCGACGCGCGCTTTGGGCGTACCGTTCTCGTCGCGCTCTTTGTAATTGGGATTCACGATGAATCCCAACCCGACCGCAGCGTCGGGGTCGTCGCCCTCAAGCAGCCCGACGCGCACCGCAGAAACAGGTCCATTCCACGGGATGTTGGAGGTCGCGAGTGCGAGACTCGCTGCATTGACCGCGAGCACGTCAGGATCGTAATCTTCGAGTGAGAGCACGCTGATGATGACCTGCACGTCGCGCTTCAATCCCTTGGGGAAGAGCGGGCGGATGGTGCGGTCGACGATCCGGCCAGAGAGCACCGCCTCATCGCTCGGGCGTCCTTCGCGGCGCATGAATCGGGAGCCGAGGATTGCGCCCGCGGCATAGAATTTCTCTTCGTATTCGACGGAGAGCGGGAAATAATCAAGGTTCGATTCGCGCGAGCCCATCACGACCGTCGCCAGTACGGTGCTGTTGCCATAACGCAACAATACCGAACCATTGGCCTGATCCGCCCAGTCGTTGAACTCGGCGGTCATCGTCTTTCCGCCGATCTCGACGGAATATTCTTTTTTATCCATGTATAAAGGCTTGATTAGGCCTTCAGATTTTAGGTCTCCTGTCTATCGAGAGGAGAACTACCTATCCAAAGGCCGCTTCTAATGAGCACACTGTAGCAAACAATTGCCCCGCAGTACAACCGCGGGGCACTGTTGGGCGCGCTGTTTATTCCACTCCGGTGATACGGCCGATCTCGGCAGGGTCTGAAGGGGCACCCATTTGTTCATCTGGGGCGCCTGCCTGCGCAGGCAGGCGGCGCGTGTTGCGACGCATTGTAGGGCCGCGGAAATTGATGAGGTAGCGCTTCGGGTCCATATCGAGGTCGAGGAAGTCATCGCAAGCCTCTTTGAGCTTGAGTGATGTGGAGCGGCCGAAGGAGACCACTTCCACTTGGCAGCCACCGTGATTTTGCAGGTAGCGTACGAGGGGCACGAAATCACCGTCTCCGGTGAAGAGGATGACGGTGTCGAGTTTGGGTGACGCGGTGATGGCGTCTACCGCGAGCCCCACGTCCCAATCGGCCTTTTTAGCGCCACCGGCGAATACTTGCAGGTCTTTGAGCCGCATTTCGATGCCGATCTTGGCAAGCGCCTCGAAAAATGCCGTTTCTTCGCCGGATTCTGTGGTGACTGCGTAGGCACGGGCACGCACGAGGCGGCGGCCCGCGACGGAATCTTTGAGCATGTTGCCGAAATTGGCACGCGCGTGATAGATATTCTTCGCGCTGTGATAAATGTTCTGCGTGTCGATAAAAACGCCGACACGCTGTTCGGGGTGTTTGATGATAGACATAAAAGATGGCTGTCAGCTGTCAGGTTCCAGCTTTCAGGCAATACAATAAAAAAGGTTATTAAAAATCACTTACGAAAGTATATCCCGGCTGCGCGCTTTCCTGAAAGCTGACAGCTGAAACCTAGAAGCTATTTCTTGAGCCCGAGTTTCTTGACCAGCGCACTGTAGCCGCGCTTGTTGGTAGTCTCAAGGTACTTCAAATGCTTGCGACGATCGGCAACGAGCCCGAGGAGTCCGCGACGCGAGTGCAGATCCTTACGATTTTTGTCCAAATGAGCCGAAAGTTCCTCGATCCGGCGCGTCAGGACAGCCACCTGCACTTCCGGAGAGCCCGTATCGGCATCGTGGCGCTGCGCCTTGCCTATTTCATTAGCCTTTTTGCGCTTCGTAAGCATCGCGGGAATGATATCACATTCCCTTCATGTTCGCAAGCCCGGCAGTGAAGAATGGCATCGCGCATACACTGCCGTAGGTACCGCTAAAGCGCTGTGGTTAAGGGATAAAATCGGGACCGAAGCCAAGCCACGAAAACCAGCGCAGTGTCATGCCATTCTCTACTGACCGGGCAAGGTCAGCGCTCTGGGCGATTACTGGGTCGGAGCGGTCGCGGGAGTGGTGGTTCCGGGCTTCACGTCGACCACTTTGACGTCGAAAATAAGGGTCGAATTGGGAGGAATGATCACCGGACTTGAGGGGTTGTTGGGGTCCTGGTGCACAGCGGTCGCGCCATAGCCCAGCTCCGGCGGAATAGCGATCATACGCTCACCACCAACCTTCATACCGTTGACGCCGATCTGGAAGCCAGGGATCAAACCCTGCTCGCCGAGGGTAAATGGCAGCGGCTTGTTGCCGTGTGCCGCCGAAGAATCAAATATAGTGCTCGTAGAGACTGTCCCTACATAACCCACGTAGAGCACCGATACCACAGAGCCAGGGGTAGCAACTGCGCCCGTGCCGACGGTGATGTCCTGGCCTTGGACCTGGGGCGTCGTCGAGGCCGCAGAGCCCGTAGCGCCGGGCTGGGCTGGAGCTCCCGCTGTGCCTTTCATAATAAAGAAGAGTCCGCCGATGACCACGAGGGCGACGATCACACCGATGACAATTTTTGTATTCATATAGGGCAAGCCTACTCTGACCCCCCAGCTTTGCAAGTCCTTTGGGGTGTGGAAAAGCTGTGGAAGTGTACCGGACCATGTCTTGGCAGCGGCGCGCAAGGCCCTGAGTGCGTTGAAACTAGGCAGGCGTATACTGGCTTTCATGGAGCCTCTAGCATCGAAAATACGGCCTCAAACCCTCGCCGCATTCGTCGGGCAACACCATTTGACAGGTCCTGGTAAGCCCCTGCGCGTTGCCATCGAGAAGCAAGAACTCTTTTCCTTCATATTATGGGGTCCGCCGGGCTGCGGTAAGACCACTCTGGCTCGCATCTATGCGAATGCCCTGCATGCGGACTTTTTCGAGCTTTCCGCGGTCGATTCTGGCAAAGACGATATCAAGAAGGTCATCGCCAAGGGTCAGCTCAAGCTCGACGTCAAGCCGCGTGTCTTGTTCATCGATGAGATCCATCGCTTCAACAAGGCGCAGCAGGATTTCCTACTCCCCTTCGTCGAGCGCGGTGACATCACACTCATTGGCGCGACGACCGAAAATCCGTCGTTCGAAGTGATCTCGCCGCTCCTATCCCGAACGCGGGTCTTTGTGTTGAATGAGCTATCAGAAAAAGATATGGAAACAATTCTTTTGCACGCAGCGAAAGGACTGAAGACGAAATTACCCAAAGCGGCCCGCGATTGGCTTATCCAGATGGCAGGCGGCGACGCGCGACAGGCAATCGGCGCGCTCGAAACGGCGCACAAGTTGTATGGAGAAATTTCGATCGACACGTTGAAAGAAGCGATTCAGTCCAAGCATCTTCGGTACGATAAAAAAGGCGAGGAGCACTACAACACCATCTCCGCGTTCATCAAAAGCATGCGTGCGTCGCAGCCAGATGCCGCGCTCTACTACCTCGCGCGCATGGTGGATGCCGGCGAAGATCCACTTTTCATCGCGCGGCGCATGGTCATCTTTGCGAGCGAAGACATTGGGCTCGCGGTCCCCACCGCGCTCGTCGTGGCCAACGCGGTCTTTCGCGCTTGCGAGACGATCGGCTATCCAGAAGCGCAGATCAATCTCGCGCACGGCGCCGCGTACCTCGCCACCTGCAAAAAAAGTCGCGCATCATACGACGCCTATTTCGAAGCGCTCGCCGATGCGAAAGAATTCGGCAACCTGCCGATCCCCATGAACATCCGCAACGCGCCGACGAAACTGATGAAGGAACTCGGCTACCACAAAGGCTACAAGCTCTATGACAAAGAGAGTTTATTGCCGGAGAAATTGAAGAAGAAAAAGTATTTAAAGTAGTCGCCGCCGGAGGATCACTGGCCCTCCGGCGGTTTTTTACGAACGATGTGCTGACGGTCGCCCTCGCCGCTCATATACGTCCCGATCAAAATCATCAGTCGACCGTCGCGAGTCGTCGTCCGGTGAAACGAATCGGGCGGGATGATGATGCGATCGCCGGGATAGATCTCGGCGAATTCATCTTCTTCTTCCAACCAACCATGACCCGACATGACGGTAAGATCGGTCAAGCCCGCATGATCGTGTAGCACCTCGGTCGAACCTTTAGGCGTAACTTTTACGGCGATCGTCTCTAATCGACCATAGCGTCGCGTAAGCGCGCCGATAATCTCAGTCGTATTATACGCCGGCGAGTGTCCAGAAATGCCACGCGGCGAATTAACCCCACGCCATTTCCACTCACTGGCACGCATAACGATGCAACGCATCGTCTCCTCCCGCGATGACCACCAGCGCCCACAATGGCGCAGGTGCGCGCGTACGTCAATATCCTAATGTTTTATCCACTTCGTTCGGCAATTTTTCGCCCGCTTTGAGCGCGTCGATCAAATCAGATTCTTTGATAATCCCGCCGCGGCCGATGTTGATGACATATGCGGCCGATTTTTTTCCGCCCGAGGCGGATCGGTCTTGGGCCGACATCAGTGCGAATTTCTTTTCGTCGAACAGATGGTGGGTCTCTTTCGTGTGCGGCAATGTGATGACGACGAAATCGGCATCGGGCAGCATGTCGCCGAGTGTTTCGCTCCGCTCGAGGCGTTCGATGAACGCCGGTCTGTCCTTGGGCGAACGTGAAACCGCCGACACCCGCGCGCCGAGCGCGTGCAGTATCCGTGCAGTCTCGGTCCCGACCTCACCGAGGCCCACGATAAGAATATTTTTTCCGCGCACTTCATCGAGCCCTTGATATTTTTCCCACACATGCTCGCTTTGATTGCGTATCGAAATATGAAACCCGCGTGTGAACATCAAAATGAAGCCGACGATGTGTTCGGCGATAGGCGTGGCATGAATGCCCGAAGAATTGCTGACCATGATGTCCGAGGCCGCGACCGTGGGGCGTAAGGACCTCGTCGACCCCCGCTGAAAATGAATGGAGCCACTTCGCATTCGGTATTCGCGACAGATCCGGCATTCGCGCGGGGAACGCAGCTATGATCTCCGTATCTACATGGTGGGCAACCGCCTCTTCGGGCGTTGCGACGATCACCTCAAGCGCACCGCCTGTCGCTGCACGTATCTCCTCTTCATGCTTGGTATGAAACGTATGCGGTCCACGTTTCCCACCCTTACTCGCCATATCATTCGAGATCACGAGCATTTTCTTCATGTATGGAATATAGCCCACCCCCCCGAATGCAAAGTGATAAGATTGCCAAGCATGGAAAGAAGCATAGAAGCGGTGATCTTCGATGCCGACGGGACCGTTCTGGATACGCGCGAGATGATCTATCAGGCGTACAATCAGGTATTCGGCGAACACGGGTATGAAATGCCGAGCGCCGCTGCACTCATCAGATTCGGTGGCAGTCGGGCCGAAGATACCTACCGACATTTCGCGCGCGACCACGATCCCGCGTTCCTGTATTCGAAGCATCGCGCGTTCCAGGAAAGCAATTTGGATCTCTTCACAGCGTACGAAGGGTTCGATGCGCTGATGGCAGTATTAAAAAAAGAGGGATTGAAGATCGGCATCTGCACCAATCGCGCAAGCAATGTCGTGACGTTGCTTGAACATCTCGATATCAAACATCATTTCGACGAGATCATGCATGCGGATCTCGTCGAGCGCTTCAAACCGGATCCTGAGGGGCTCTTAAAAATTTGCGGGCAACTGGGGGTCGCTCCTAGTGCTGCAGTGATGGTCGGCGACACCGATGCAGATATCGGCGCAGGCAAGGCCGCAGGTGTGGCGTTCACGATCGGCGTGACGCACGGCGCGGGCAGTCGCGACATGCTTGTGGAAGCGGGCGCCGACCACATCGTCGATCATTTGAACGACATCACTCCCCTGCTCGTGCCAGCAATATGAGCGCCGACCTCAAAACCCTCAAGACAGAATTCCTCGAGCACCTTGAGATCGAAAAAGGTCGGAGCGTGAAGACGGTCGAAAATTACGATCGCTACCTCTCGCGTTTTTTATCGCAGACCTCGGCCCAAGGCCGATCCGCCTCGGGCGGAAAAATTTTGAAACCGTCGGACATCACGGAGCAACGGGTAAGAGAATTTCGCATCTGGCTCAATCGCCAGAAAGGAACCGCGGGCGATATGAAAAAGAAAACACAGAATTATTACATGATCGCATTGCGCGCATTTCTCAAGTATTTGCGCAAACGCGGCATCGACTCACTCAATCCTGAGCGTATCGAACTTGCCAAGGTGGGTCAGCGCGATCTCGACCTCATCACATCCGACGAGCTGGCGCGTCTCATGAAAGCGCCGAGTCCGTCGGAGCTCACGGGCTTGCGCGACCGCGCGATCATGGAGCTTTTATTTTCGACCGGCCTGCGCGTCTCCGAGCTGTGCTCGCTCGACCGGGACCTTGATCTTTCTCGCGATGAATTCTCGGTACGTGGCAAAGGAGAAAAAATCCGCGTCGTGTTCCTCTCCGCTGATGCAAAAAGATCCATACGTGAATACCTGGTGGCTCGCAAAGATCTGCACGAGGCGCTATTCGTCGATGGCAGAGAAAAAAAGATGCACCGCATTACTCCCCGCGACGTGCAGCGGCACATTAAAGCGTATGCGATCAAGGCCGGCATTACACGCAAGGTCACCCCGCACGTCATTCGTCACTCGTTCGCAACCGACCTGCTCGAAAATGGCGCCGACCTGCGTTCTGTGCAGGCGCTGCTGGGCCACGCCAACATCGCTACCACGCAGGTCTACACACACGTCACCGACAAACATCTCCGGGAGGTTCACCAAAAATTCCACGGGAAAAGAAGGAGATGAGTGTCAGGAGCTCCCGGCCAATTTAAGGGGTACTCGTCGTGACCGGCACCACCTGCGTAGTAGTGGTCGTCTGAGCGTTCGCTATACCGGCCGCGATGGACCCAAAGATAAGGACTGCCGCAACGATCGATGCCGAAATGGTGAGTAAAGGCGGACGAGAAAGTAAAGATGGTTTCATATGCTGAGTGGAGACGATAAGAAGTCCCGCTTATTTACAGGGCTGTTAACGATTAAGATTAATGCGCGCCGCGGAGAGTTGTGGGACGAGGATACGGCGCGATAATGCGCAAGATGTTGCTTCGGCCGCGGCTTATGAGGGGCTTCCGGGGCGTAGCCACTCGATAAGCGCCGAGTCGATCCTCCCGCACCGCGGAGAAAGCACTCCACTCGCGATGCCCTTTCTCACGAGGCGCCCGGAAGAGCGGCAACGTGTTGTATTCGATTGTTTTCATAAGTATTCGCGACGTTGGTCGCATTGATGACGACGTTCCGCGGCGCCATCGATTACATCCTAGTCTCTCGATATGACATTGGCATGAAGTGCAGACACGGGTCGGGTATGGGGGGAGATATCTCTTGATATGATGCTTGGATGCGCATCGTTTCTTGGAACGTCAATGGGATACGATCGGTGCATAAGAAAGGATTGCTGGTGCCGCTCATCGAAAAAGTGAAGCCTGATGTGCTGTGCTTGCAGGAGACGAAGGCGCATCAGCACCAATCTGAGGTGGATCTACCCGATTACGAAGAATATTGGAATTCGGCCGAGAAAAAAGGCTACAGTGGGACGGCCATTTTCACCACGGTACAGCCAAAAAAGGTGCTTTTAGGGCTCCCAGAGCATTTGGTGAAGACATACCATCTCGCGGGTGACGGATACGGTAATCCCAACACTGAAGGACGCGTCATCGCGGCCGATTTCGGCGATTTGTACGTTGTCACGGTCTATACGCCCAACGCGAAAGACGACTTAAGCCGTCTGACGCTCCGCCATAGGCACTGGGACCCTGCATTTCTGACCTACTGCAAGGAATTGGAGAAAGAAAAGCCCGTCATTTTCTGCGGCGATCTCAATGTGGCGCATACTCCAGACGATCTTGCCAACCCAAAACCAAATGAAGGCAAGAAGGGTTTTACGAAAGAGGAGCGCGAAGGCATCGACCACATAATAGCGGCTGGATTTGTGGATACGTTCCGGCTGTTCACAAAAGGCAACGGACACTACACGTGGTGGAGCCACTTTGCGGCCTCTCGAGAACGAAACGTTGGGTGGCGTATAGATTACTTCTTCGCGAGCAAACGCCTTGTGCCCAAGATCATGAAGGCTAGCATACTTCCCCAGTATATGGGCTCTGATCATTGCCCTGTCCTATTGGAGCTTGATTTATAGGCGTTTTATAAAGGACATGCGCAGTATCGGGGTTATCCCCAGCATGTCCTTTACACTGTCCGTTATGTCCCTTACTATTGCAAACGGACGCTCTTTGGCATAGACGAGATGTTTTAACGAAACAAACCACGTACCATGTACGCGCCTCACATATTTGTACCTGCCTCTGCAGGATTGGCTTCCACCGTACAAGCGTCGAAGAATTGTTATCCAAGAAACATTTATCGTATATGCATTTCAAAAGCCGCTTCACGGCGGCGACCTTAAAATAGAAACGGGTCGCCTGGTGAGGCGGCTTTTTCTTTTTTCCGCAATGCGGAAAAAGTCCTGCGAAGCCTTGGCGAAGCAGGATTAGCTCACGTGGTGCTTCGCCCGGATCTGCTTCACCGCCTCTTCCTCCTCCCCCGCCTTCCGTTCCTTCCCCTCCTCACCGATCTTTTTCAAATCCTCGTCGTTCATCTTTGAGAATTCTTTTGCGCATTCTTCCAGACGCTCCTCGTTATTTTTTATCGGTTCATCCAGCACCTCTTCAAGGAGTGCGTGCAGGATCCACCCCACGCGTGGCCCTGGCCTCTCCCCTATTTCGAGGATTTTTGCGCCATTGATCTTGAGCATGGCGACCGATATGGGGTCGCGCAGCGCCTCATCCACCATCGACATATATTTACGCAAGCGGAACGGTTGTTCTTTGGGCCTGCCAGTGCCTATCCTGTCGCACATACGCAACTGCAAGAGTTCCTTAATGTGCTCCTGCCCTACGCGTTGGATCGTGCGTCGCACTGCAGCAAGCGTGACGGTATCGGGATCGGAGAAGAACATGTGCCAGCGCACGAGGTTTGAAACCGTGTCGATCGTTTCACGTGAAAAGTGCAGATCGTGCAAGGTCTTCCGCGTTATCTTCGCGCCTGCCATGTCGTGGCCATGGAATGTCCAATCTTTTTTCTCATCTGACCACAATCGTACTGCTGGCTTACCGACGTCGTGGAACAAAGCAGCGAGCCGCACCTTGAGCGACCAATCATTGTCGGCGGCATGTTGGAGTGAGCGCAAGTTGTGTTCGAACACGTCGTACGAGTGCGCCTGATTTTGGTCACATCCGATACCGTCTTCGAGCGCAGACGCAATAAACCGTAAAATATCCAGCTTTTGAGCCATAAAAAGCGCTTGCATCGGCCGGGCGCTCTGTACGATCCGCGTAAACTCATCGCGAATGCGTTCTTGCGAAATTTTCTCAAGTTGCGTGGCGTTCGCAGCGATCCCGGCCATCGTCCCCGCCTCTATCATGAAATCGAGCTCTGCGGATATGCGGATTGCACGTAACATACGCAGTGCATCCTCTTTGAATCGCTCACTTGGCTCCCCCACGGCCGTGATCACGCAACGCTCCAGATCTTCCTTGCCGCCGTGCTCGTCGATCAGGTCGCCAGTCGCTGGGTCATACGCGATCGCGTTGACGGTGAAATCGCGGCGCTTGAGGTCATCGGAAAGGTTGGTACTAAATTCCACGGAGTCGGGATGTCTCGCATTGGAGTACTCCGATTCTATCCGATATGGCGTGATCTCTACGACCTTGAGACGCGGGTTCTCGCTTTCTGTCACGACTCCCACGGTACCATACGTGTTCTCATAAAATGTTTCGGAAAATAGGGTCTGGATCTGCTCGGGACGAGCGTTGGTCGTGATGTCCCAATCCTTAGGTTCTCTGCCGAGCAAGAGATCGCGTACGCATCCCCCGACTAAATAGGCCTCAAAGCCAGCTTTTTGCAGAACCTCGCAGAGGTCAGTCACCACCTGCGGGACCGGGAGATCCTTGTGCGCCATCGACACATTGTAGTGTATATGACCTGTTGGAGCGAATGAGAATACGGGGTATTCTGATTTCCTGCTCCGGACGGCAGAAGCCCGGATGCCGATCGGAAACGCTCTCGTGGTGAAACGGATATCACAGCAGTCTTCGGAACTGTTATTCCAGGTTCGAATCCTGGCGAGAGCAGTAGTAAATTTTGTGCGGGTACCGGGAATCGAACCCGGATTTTCTCATTGGCAACGAGGCGTTTTACCACTAAACTATACCCGCATTCGTAGGCGCAATAATCGCATAATATTCCCTATTCATCAACTCTTTTGGCAAAAGTTTCAACCACTCGTTCATTTTGGCTTTGAAGTACGTGCTTGAGACGAGTATTTGTCCCATACCATACGAAAGTCGTTTCGTTTTGTGTCTCCCCTGAATAACGACGCATTTGTTGAAGTTTCCAGCAGGTAAACCCGATCGATTGGACCAGTATTCTCGACAAGTCGTTGCCTCTAGGTCCGGATAAATGATCGCGCAACCTCTGATTTTCTCGACGGGTATTTGACATATATTTCTTAGGAAAAGTACGAACAAATTGATCATATCAGCATCGGTATTGATTATTCGCGTCTGTGAAGCGGTCAGCTTGTCGCCTTCGCCCCAATAAAGCATCAATCCAGCGATAAAGAGCGGGTGATATTTGAGTCTCCGGAACTCATCCGCGGCTTCCTTCCGTGCTTCTGCATATGCCCTGCTCAAATGTATCCCGCGCACCTTGTTCAAGTCTCTAAAACGCGCGGTGCTTTTTTCGATCAGCGAGGCGTTAAGTTTATTTTTGATCTCCCTCGACCAATCGGCGTGGGAAAACCAATCGGACAAAGTCGACTTAGGGACTCTCAGCTTCGTCAGAATTTCGTTATAACTTTTGCCCGATTTTCGCATTTCCATAGCAAGATGCTTATCTTTACGCATATATGGATTAGTATATTACGAGAGTTCGATTACATAAGTTTACCTACGCTGAACTGGGGATAAGTAGGTGGATATGTGGATAAAGGACATGTCTTTTAGGGTAGGTTATAGCTGCTAGGCGGAAGGTTCTAGGGAGTTACACAGAATGAAATGTTTCTAAGTAACATATAGCGTACGTTTCGCGTGAAAGGTCCTCACCGGGGATGCTATTATGACTTGGTGACGGAAGACAAGAGAACAACCAAGCAGAAAACAGGTGCTCTTGGCGAGTCCATCGCTGAGACATTTCTCAAACGGAAAGGCTACAAGATTATACAAAAAAACTATCGGAAACCGTGGGGAGAGATCGACATCATTGCAGAAAAAGCTAACTCGGTCCGATTCGTAGAGGTAAAGACCGTTTCACGTGAAAGCCTACCGGACATTTCACGTGAAATGTCCGACTATAGGCCTGAAGAACAGGTACATCCCGTTAAGCTGAAAAAAATCGCCCGCACGGCAGAACTCTACATGAACGAGAGGGGAGACGAGCGGGATTATCAGATAGATGTTGTGGCTGTCTTCTTGGATCAAAAGCAGCGAAGAGCGCGATGCAGACTCTACGAACAGGTACTGTAGTGTATAAAGGACATATAAAAGACAAAATAGCCGCTATCTGATGTCCTTTAGAATTAGACTGATTTCCAAAGGAATGTGTGCATGTTCTTGAAGAGGTCAGCGATGTCTTTGTTCTCGATAACGATCGCCGACAGGTCCCGAAGGCTGATAAGGGCGACTTTATCGGCGTAAATCAGCACATCGACGTTGGAACTGAACCAAGGGGGGAGTTTCTTGTCCATCTTGTTCTCCGAGCCGTTCTTATCCCGTATTTCCTTGATTTTCTTGTAGTGTTTGTCGGCAATGAAGAGGTCTCGACTTTTGAGCGTATAACTCGTTATTTCTTTATCCCAATCATCGTAATCTTCCACGGTGAAATTTTCAAAAAAAGTGGCAGGAGGGAATATGGAATATACATCGGCTACCGTTTTAAAAATGTCCGCGTAAATGTTCTTAAGCTCGCGCTTTCCTTCGTAAAACACGATACGCGGTTTGTGGACAGCTGCGTCGTGAAAGACACTCATTTCGTTGATCCTTTGTTCTAAATGATGCGTTTTCTTTTTGAAATCATTCAGAATCTTTTTTGGCTCTAGTGCAGCATAAAACATGCGTTTTCCAACGGGTATTCGTGAAATGAAGTCCTTATTCAACAATAAATCCAAGTATTCATAGCAAGTGGCTCGTTTGATCCTGGAATCTCGAGCTATTTCGGAGATCGTCATCTTTTGTTTGCCTAATAAGGCTATATAAATTTGCGCTGCCTTCTCGGGAAGTCCCATTTCCTCGAGGGCCCTCAACATGCTTGATTGATCCATACCGTCATTCTCGCGCATTCTGCCAATATGTCAAGAGTTTCGACATATATCTGTTGATAAGCGCTAGAAAAGCCTTATTTTCCAGCAAGAAAAGCACTTAAACGTCACTTAAATCAGCATATCACTCGAATTCGGACTATTATGCCGTCATGTCGAAAGCAGATATTGTTTCAATGGAAATGCCCACTCGCACAGGGACGTTCCGCCTGTTTGTCTGGGAAGGGGAGCGTGGCCGCGAGTCTGTTGCCTTGGCCACCCCCAATCTCGATCCTTGTCGCGAGGTAATGGTGCGGGTGCACTCAGAATGTCTCACTGGTGATGTATTCCACTCACTTACCTGTGATTGCGGTCCGCAGAAAGAACTTTCTCTACAGAAAATTCAAGAGCATGGCAATGGTATTTGCATTTATCACCGCCAGGAAGGACGAAACATGGGTTTGTTCAAAAAGGTCCAGTCCTACAACTTGATGCAGAAGGGGATGGATACACATGAGGCTGTGCTGTCGCTCGCAGGACACCCGGATCCGCGAGAATATTCGGAAGTACTCATGGTACTAGACGTGCTTTTAGCTGGCCAGAAAAGCAAAATTAGACTTCTTACGAACAATCCGTACAAGACGCTATTTTTGCAGCGCCACGGATACGACGTCATCGTCGAACCGTTGCGCGCAGGCGCTTCTATACATAACGCCTCATACACGCAAGCAAAAACGGAAAAGTTTCTTCACAACACGGTTGGATATGTGCCGTACACGTCTATTACACTTGCCCGTGAGGATATCGTGGATCATTCTGAAGAATTCACGCGTATACTAACATTGGTACATCCCTTTCCGAGCGGTCGAAAGTTGTTTATCGGTGTCTCGCTCTATCCCGATGCAGAAGACTTGAAGAGCAAGAAGCTTTCTGACCAGTTGATTAATCTGTATCAATCAATAGTTCATCTGGAAAATGTGTATATTGTGCTCCACCTCTACTATCCGCTTACGAGGCAAATGCAACGAGATCTAAAACGCTTTCTTGAAAAACTCCCATTTACCTATTCACTGCAATTTCGCTTGCCGGATGGTGCGCGAAGCGGGTCTAGGGTGGACGTAGACCTTATCGATTCGCTGCACGCGCAACATGTGATTTTTCAACTTAAAACCGAGCTTTTTTATCTGCTTGAACAGAGAAGTTTTGCCGACTACTTTTCTTCACCCAACAAATTTATCCTGTTAGATGAGAGCTTTGGGCACGGGATAAAGACAAGTCAAGGTACGACCCGGGAGCATATATTGAAACTCGTTTCTCGCGGGCTAAGCAGGATCGGCGTGGCGGGGGGATACGGCGGTGAAAATGTGTCGGAAATTCATGAGATCGAGGATTACTTCAAAATCCCGATTTCAGTAGATGCCGAGTCAAAGCTACGTACTCGCGGACGATTTGATCCCACGAAGGTAAAACACTATTTGGAATTCTTCTTCCCATCTCGCTAAAGTATGATGACAAGAAAAAAAGAACAAGCGCACGCGTTGACGATTTTTGAAAAGATGAATCACCACAAACAGCCGTATACGATTGTCATATTGGAAAAATGTATTCCGGTTTTGCCCGACGTTTTTTCTCCAAAATATGTCAGCGACGTTAAATGGTTTGCGCGAGAAGTGCCAAAAATTGTAGGCACGCGTTCTTTCTTAGAAATTGGTACGGGTACAGGAGTCATTGCGTTATTCGTGGCGTTGCATGGCGCGAAAAACATCGTCGCGACTGATATCAATCCTATTGCCGTGAAAAATGCACGACAGACTTTTCGTCTGCATGGTTTTCAAATTCCAGTATGCGGCGGAAACGTATTCGCTCCCATTCGCCACGGCGAAAAGTTCGACGTTATATTTTGGAACCACCCGTTCCATTTTTCGGAAGAAAAACCCATGACGATGCTTGATTGTGGGGGATATGATTATCAATACAAAAGTCTGAAGGCTTTCTTTGCCGGCGCTAAACAGCATTTAAATGCCGGCGGGGAGGTATTACTGGGGACGAGCAAGAATGCACGGCTTGATCTCATAAAGGCATTCGGTCGCGAATATGGCTACGTGTGCAAATTAGTGAAGCAAGAGACGATTCCATCTGAGCACAGAAGCGGTATCAAAATCGATGTTCGCATCTACTCATTCCGCACCCAAAAGTCATAAATGTCGATAGTTTCGACGCATTTGCTACCTGATAGCATAAATTATGGCTTAAAATATGGCTGTATCCGTTTGAGATGTCGATTATTAGAGCACAATATTGCACCCTGGTCTATAATGCTCATAGGTAACAACCGAGGAGAGTCTCGTGAGGAAGATCGTAGAAGTGCTGACCGCAGTGGTCGCCTTCGCGGTCACTGTTGCCTTTGGTCTCACCCAGGTGTCTTGCGGAATTCTAGCAACGTGGGTGATGTGGACACTTCTGGATGGAGTCATCTTCATCGGAATGGTCCGGGCGGGGAATAAAGACGCGTTTCTCATCGCAGGGTACGCCCTCGGTGCCGCCATCGTCTCAATAACGCTCTTATCAAAAGGAGTCTGGCATTGGGGCACCACGGAAGCTATTTGTGCGGCGAGTTGCGGATTTGCGATCGTAGCGTACTGGCGCAGCGGGCCAAAAGAAGCTGTGATGTTTGCGGTCGCAGGCATGCTTTTTGCCGGCTGGCCGACGCTTTTCGACGCATGGCTCACCCCACCGATCGCCTCATGGTGGTACTGGACAACCGTGACGATTTGCAGCGCGGTTACAATCGCAACTGCAAAGTCGTGGGCAATCGAGAACCGCCTGTTTCCGCTCGCCAGCACCATCTTCAATGGACTTATCGCTGGCCGGGTGCTCTCGGCGATGATGTAGGCCGACAGGTGATTCTGTCGGCCTTCTTTTTTGGAGATGGTGTCTTGGACAGCATAAATGTCAACGAAAGCGACACATTTGAATCTTATACAACTTAAATATGACTTGAAATATAGAGCATTAGCTTGCAAGTGGGATAAATTACAGCACCAATCTATACATAGTACAGAATGCACCCAGGCCGGAAATGGGTCTGATAGAGAAATGGAGAGCGAAATGTCCCGGAGCGTTACACTCGCCGTTGCTTTATGCGCGGCTTTGGGATTTGCAGTGCCTGCTTTTGCGCAGATCCCGATTTGCAATGTTGCGGTCGAAGAAAAGCAGGCCAATGTTCAAACGAACGAGCACGTGATTCCGAGAATATCGCGGCAAGACGCCGTCGTGGTGGACTTGGTCTTCGACCTGCAGCTCGGGCATGCGATCCTTCAAACGGAGGTCGGGAGCGAATATTGGGACCAAAACATGAGATACGGCGCGATGAAAGATGTCGTCGAATTCCTGACGCGCCCTTCTCGCCAGGGAATAATAGCCTTCCCATTCTTCGGTGAGACGAAATTTCTCTTTCATTTCAGAGGAGGATATCCTACCTGGACGCCGTACCGAATCGGTGACAAGTATCGCTTACGATTCGCAGAAGACGCTCGCTGGGATCAACATCTCTTATTTAGCGCCGTTGGCAGCGATGAGAAAACGCCCTGCTGGCCGTACGGCAACTATTACAAGAGGGAACCCTAATCATTTGGAAAGGGGTCGTTCCGTGAGAATGACCCCGGCCTCTTATAAGTACGGGAAAAGTGTCGACGATTTCGACACATTTTTCCCAATGGGCGTTAAAATATGGCTTATCCATTCAATATTGTAAATTTTTTGTTCCTAAATTACATCACGAATAAAAAATTTAGTCCATAATTGTCGCGGGGTACTTATCCCCTCATTGCAAGTATCCTATGAGTAGGGGTATACTGGGGCGATGGACGAAGTGCCGGGGTTTGAGACGTTTGAGAGCCGCTTTATGGGAATAATAGGCGGTATTAAAAAGGCGGCAGGGCAAGGCAAAAAGAAGATGCTCGCTTTCTATATTGTTTGTATCGTAATCGGCTTACTTGTAGCCTTTTGCATTACATTTTCTTCGGTTATCACAAGCTTTATGTCATTCGGTATTCTAAAAGACAATATCTTCGCCCCTAAAAAGGAACTGACTTACGAGCAAAAAGGCGATTCAACAAAGGATGGTGAAAATTATATTACTATTTTCACGTTGAAATTTTCTACTCCGCCAAACCATCTCGGAGAAAGGATGCTTTTTAATTATCCAAAAGGATGTGATGCCGAGAATCTTATCCCGACCCAAATGAGAGGAACTAATTTTAAGAATGGAACGACGTATGCAGAGGCCGAATATGATATTAAGTGCATTACGCCTAAACCGATTACTGATACGGTTGCAAAAACGCTCTTTACCTTACGTTAGAAATGATAGAATACGTTCATGACCGAGCGCGATAACTTTCTCAAACTGCTCGGCAAAGCTATCTCTACACCCGCGCGACCATCGTTTGGAAGCACGAAACCGAAGAAAGCCGCTGGTTATAGCGGAAAGCGAACTCGTCAACGTAAGCCTGTAGGTGCTTCGCGGAAACGAAGTGGTAAGTCCCGCGTATAGAACGCTTCAACTGCCCCCAGAAGCCCTCTATCGTGTTCGTGTGGACGTTCCCACGCACATACTCCTTGATACCATGACGAACCTTCCAGTGGTCATAGCCCATTTTGGGGAGTTTGGCGTACACGCGGAACTCGTCGGTAACGATGTTCGCATCAGTGCCGATGTTGGCCTTGATACTTCCCAAAAGGATATGCGTCTGTCGATCTGAAATGGTGTGAGCGCGGACGCGCCCTTTGCGTTCGACCATTCCCATGAGCGCCGTTTTGTTCTTGAACTTGGTCTGATTGGTTCCTTTCTTGCCGAAGTACGTTTCGTCTACTTCGACGATGCCCGTGAGGAATGAGCCGTCTTGCTCCATGAGTTTGCGTATCTCATGCCCCATGCGCCATGCCGTCTTATAGGTAACGCCGAAATGCCGCTGTAGCTCTTTAGCTGACATGCCATTCTTGGCGATTGAGAACAGGAAAATAGCTTCGAGCCATACAGTGAGAGGGGTGCTGGACTTGGCAAAGATAGTGCCAGCGAGAGGGTGTATCTGGTGTCCGGCGGGGTTGGCGTAGCACTTGCGTCCCTTGACGCGGTAGTACTGCTTTACGTCGGGGAACTTGGCCTTGAAGATGTAGTCGAGACATACATCCTCATTCCCGAACTCCGCCCGAAACTCCTTAATGGTATATTTCATACGATTGGTAATTACCCTCTAATAGCCCAATTTTAGCAAAGGCTATTTACTTGTCAAGAGGGGATAAGTACCTGTCGCGGCTTAATTGAACCGCCCATTTTGACCAACGGTTGGTTCATTGAGGAAACTCAACGTTCTTCGACAGGAGGAAACGGTGGTTATTGAGGCGACTACTATGCTTCGAACTAAGTTCGGAGTATTTAAAGTCAGTCACCATGTAATCAAGGATGAGGAGTTTATCTCATTGAGCGCAGGTGATCTGACAAACGGTGTTCCGATGGTGCGCTTGCAATCGGCCTGCTTGTTCTCGGAAGCATTCGATTCTCAAGAATGTAACTGTAAGCAACAGCTCGCCGATGCTCTGTGTACCATAATCATCTGCGGCCGGGGGGTGCTTGTCTATTCCCAAACTCAAGAAGGTCGCGGAGCAGGCCTCCGGAATAAGATTTTGGGAATGGAAGTGGAACGCACGAGCGGATGTGATTCCTTCGAAGCTTACAGGAGAATCGGCCTTGATCGCGTGGACTATAGAGATTACACACAAATGGTCCGCGTGCTCCATGAGCTCAATTGTTCCAACCGTATCCTCTTTGCGGGCAATGTCGAGAAACGGGAAGCGCTGAAAAGGGACGGATTTGTCATCGTGGGACAAAAAATAGGAGATGAACACGCTCAATAAGTTGTTTGGCGAATATCCCGAAAATGTTCTGGCAATATTGAAACACTGACCGCAATGCGAGAGCATCGCGGTCGATTCTTTTATTTGTTAGCATACGACTGAATACGGGGCGTAGTATACCGGTAGTACGCCTGCTTTGGGAGCAGGTAGACCGAGTTCGATTCTCGGCGCCCCGACAAGATGTACAAGGATCCTCGACCTTATTGCGCTGGTTTTATCTGTTTTGCGAATTGAGCGAAAAGATCTGGGAATACATGCGCATTAAAGTCGGACAGTTTTGCCTGGAGATCTCCAGCTAGCATTGTGGACAGATCGGAGCCGCTTTGCGTCTTGATATCACCATTGATATAGCTGAGCGTGAGGGCATGGAGGTCGCGCTCGACAGTGGTAGCGCCTTCGGACGTAGTCGTGATCAGGCCAATGAGGCGCCCCCACGGGTTGACGACAGCGCCGCCTGAGGAGCCGCTCTGCGCTTCGATGACACCACCGAGCGAAAAGACGTCGACGGAGCCTTGCGAAAAGGTGAGCAGCTGTCCTATCGTGATGACCGAAGAAACGGCGTAGAGTCCATTCAGGGCTTGGATGCCACCCAAAAATTCCGCCGGGTAGCTTGCGACGAGGACCTGTTCGCCCGCAAATCCGGTCGCGTTGCGCGTGTCATAGGGGACTGATGGGAACCCGCCAGCTGGCGGACCGGGGAGCGGTGCAGCATCCGCGGAACCGGTGATCAAGAGCAGGGCATAGTCGTGCTCTCCGGTGCCGGTGGGATCGGGGGTGTTGAGCTCAGATGCATGCGCGGCAACCCACACCGGCGGCATGTAGAGTACTTGAGCCGTCCACGACGGGTGCGCGGGCGACCCAGTGCGGACCTCGCACGACAGACTGACACCCTGATCTTCCGAAAGTAGTATGTATTGTGCTACGTGAGCATTGGTCAAAATGACGCCGCGAGGATCGATGACCACGCCGCTGGCGGAAATGGGATGGATCGAACCGCGTGACGTACAGAGTATATTGACGAGCGCTGCGCGCGCAGCGGAGTTGACGGCGTCGGAAGATTCCGGCTCGAAGGGATAGGGATTTTGTATGCGCGCGGCCTGACTACCGCCCTGGCCAGTCGACGTTGTCGCCGAACTTGGTGCTGCGGCCCCTGCGACCTGCTGAGTAGCTGATTTTTTAGTGACCTTTGCTACTGGCGTAGTCGCTATCTTTGTCTTTGGGTTCGAACTTGGTGCTGAAAGTGTCGTGGAAGCTGCTGTAACGGGACTCGCCGCGCTAATTTCTTCCAGGCTTGTCGTGGCGACAAGTCCCACTGGAGCAACGAACGTGTTTGCAGGGGCCGCGATCTCAAGGAGAGCGGTGATTCCTAAGCCAAGAATGACCAATGCAAGGATGTTCAGTAAGAGTTTGGATCGGAGCGTCATGTAGCTTTGAATATACGGGCAATCGAGCGTATGAACAAGTTTTCCTTAAATCTCATTATTAGAAACGAACTGTTGATATATATTTGCACTTATATATAATGTAAGAATGTCTAGGATGGCGGATAAATTGAGAGCAGTTGAACTTAGAAGAAAAGGCTATTCATACAACTACATTTCTGACACTGTAAAAGTTTCTAAAAGTACTCTCTCTGATTGGTTGGCCGACATTCCATATACTCCCAATGAGGAGACCATTCTAAGAATCGGTAAAGCTCGAGCCGCTTCGGGGCAGGCAAAAAGCAGGTTAAAACAAGAGTCTATTATTCTTGCGAGGCATGAAGCAGGTCGTGAGTTAGGCAAGGTCTCAAAGAGAGATTTGTTCATGTTGGGTCTCGGCTTATATATTGGTGAAGGATCAAAGACTGCAGGAATAACGAGGTTTGCCAACTCAGATCCCGCAGTAGTTAATCTGATGATTCGGTGGTTCACGGAAGCACTTGGATTATCCAAGCGCCATTTAAGGATCCGCTTGCATCTGTACCCGGATTGCAACGAGAAGCAAAGTTTGCAGTACTGGTCTAAAATTACTACTATTCCTCTAAGCCAGTTTCATAAGACTTCTTTTGATAGGCGTACCGACAAGAAGGTAGCAAAATCAGGGAAATTACTGCATGGGACGGCTCATCTGAGCCTAAACAGTTTGGGAGAAAAAAGACTTGGAGTCTTTCTCTTCCGAAAGATATCTGCTTGGTCGGATACAGTGCTGAACGCAAATTACGCGGGACTAGTTTAATGGTAGAACAACAGGTTTCCAACCTGTTGGTGGGGGTTCGATTCCCCCGTCCCGCACTACTTCGCTCTCTAACGAGAGCTACGAAGTGCGAGCACCAACGAAAAAACCGCCTATTATGGCGGTTTTTCCATACAAAGGCGCGAGATTTTACTTCACCGCATCCTTGAGCGTCTTCGATGCGCGGAATTTCGGCACCCGCATCGATTTGATCTGGATCGAGGCACCGGTGCGCGGGTTGCGCCCCATGCGGCCAGCGCGCATCTTGGCTTCGAAAATGCCAAGACCTGCGATAGAAACCTCGCCGCCCGACTTCAGTGTATGGGTGATCATGTCGATCATCGCCTCTACCGCACGCTCAGCGTCCGCTTTCGTGCAGCTGATCGTCTGAGCGACCTTCTCTACAATGTCCATTTTGTTTGCCATAGTATGTATTTTGAGGTTTATAAATAATGCACACTCGACCCTTGATTTGGCGACGCCTGCCTGCCGAGCGGCAGGGCGTGGCGCACGCGCGCCGCGTATAGCCTCACCTATGACCATTTTGAGCCCTATTTAGGGGCTGTCAACGCCCCAAATAACCACCCCACGAAAGCTGGGGATAACAAAATCCTAGCGCTTATCGCGCGTATTCGATGACTCTGGTCTCGCGAATGACACTAACCTTGATCTCTCCAGGATACTGGAGCTCTTTTTCGATGCGGTCGGCTATATCGCGGGCCATTTTGCGGGCGTCGAGGTCGGTGATGGCCTCCGGCTTCACGATGACGCGGATCTCGCGGCCTGCCGCTATCGCGTAGCTCTTCTCCACGCCTGGCTGCTGATTGGCGATGGCTTCAAGCTCAGTGAGGCGCTTGATGTAGTTTTCTACTGAATCGCGGCGGGCGCCGGGGCGAGAGGCCGAGAGGGAATCAGCGACCTGCACAATCATGCTCTCTGGCGTCTCGTACGGGTATTCCTCGTGGTGCGCCTGCATTGCCTTGATGATGCGCTCATCCACGTTGAATTTCTGGAGGATCCTGCGGCCGATCTCCACGTGGGTGCCGGGCACTTCATGGTCGACGGCCTTGCCGATGTCGTGGAAAAGTCCGCCTGCGCGAGCAACAGCGGGGTCGGCACCGAGCTCTTCCGCGAGCATGCCGGCAATGTGTGCGACCTCTAATGAGTGATCAAGCACATTTTGGCCATAGCTCGTGCGGAAATAGAGGCGGCCCAAGATCATGAGCAATTTCGGATCAAGGTCGGAGAGGCGCGCTTCGTAGGCGGCTTCAGAACCCTTTTTCTTGATGATGGTGTTGATCTCAGCTTCGGCTTTTTGCACGCTTTCTTCGATGCGCGCGGGCTGGATACGGCCATCGATGATGAGGTTCTCCAGTGCGATGCGGGCGATCTGGCGACGAATGGGGTCAAACGAGGAAAGCGTGATAGTGCCGGGCGTGTCGTCGATGATGACGTCGACGCCGGTCGCGCGCTCGAAGGTGCGGATGTTGCGGCCCTCCTTGCCGATTATTTTCCCCTTGATCTCGTCATTGGGCAGCGTGACTGTAGTGGCTAGCACGTCGGCAACAACGGAATTGCCGAGGCGGTGCACGGCCGTCGTGAGTATTTCTTGCGCTTTATGCTCGAGCTTTTCGTTGCTCGCAATCTCGAGCTTGCGCATACGACCTTCCATGTCTTGTTCGTACTGCTTCTCCACCGATTGGATGAGCTGTTTGCGCGCTTCATCTGCCGAAAGGTCGGCGATGCGCTCGAGCTCAGATTGTCGTGTGTGCAATATCTGCTCTACTTTCTCTTTAGCGCCCTGGAGCTCTTCGTTTTTGCGGCCGAGCGTCTCTTGCTCAGTATCGAGATTCCCCTGGCGCTTGTCCAAGAGCTCTTCGCGGCGCACGAGGCGTTCTTCGGTTTGTTTCAATTCACGTTCGCGTTCCTTGAGCTCGCCCGAGATCTCACGCTCGCGTGATTGAGAGCGTTGCTCGGCCTCCTCGGTGATCTTTTTCGCCCGCTCCTCCGCGTCGAGCATCATCTTGCGGATCTGCAGCTCCATCGATCCGCGTTTGCCGAGCAAAATGAGCATGCGAAGGAAATATCCGATCGCAATGCCCGCGGCGCTCGCGCCAGCGAGCAGAAGAAGTACTATTTTTAATGACATACGCGTGTGGGTATTCCACCGCGCACATTATGGCTAAACGCTTGGGTTTTTTGTTCTCGACATGCCACTATCTGCGTTAGGCTTCAATGCGCACAGGGAATGATTAGACATCAATAATATTAATTTCATGCAAGATGAATATACCATAAGTCGCCGCCCAGCGACAGGTTCGAGACGGATACGGGTTAGGTGTTGGCGTGAAAGCCTACCCTAGTACTTTGTCGATAATGCCGTAGGTCTTGGCCTCCTCGGAATTCATAAAGAAATCCCTGTCGACATCCTCCTCGATCTTTTTTAGTGTCTGACCCGTGTTTTTGGCAAGGATCTTGTTGAGCCGCTCGCGGATCTTGAGGATCTGCTTGGCAGTGATCTCGATATCAGCCGCCATACCTTCGGCGCCGCCAGATGGCTGGTGGATCATGATCTCGGCGTTTGGCAGGGCAAAGCGCTTGCCTTTTTCACCGGCAGACAAGAGGACTGCGCCCATGGAGGCTGCCATACCGACACAGACGGTCGAGACCGCAGGCTGGATGTGGTTCATCGTATCGAGAACGGCGAGGCCGGCCGATACGTGCCCGCCCGGAGAATTGATGTAGAAAGAAATGTCTTTCTTAGGGTCTTCGGAGGCCAGAAAGAGAAGTTGTGCTACTACGAGATTGGCCACATCACCGTCGATGGGGCCGCCGAGGAAAATGATGCGTTCCTTGAGAAGGCGTGAATAAATGTCGTACGCACGCTCGCCCATGGAGGTCTTCTCAATCACCATCGGTACGAGCATCTGCGCCCGAGCGTCGAGCGAGGAAGTGCTGAGGCCAGCAGGCCGAATGTGAGATCTGGTCTGTTGCATGCACTGAGTCTATCAGAAAAATTACTCAGGGTGCAAATCGCCGCATGTTCTACGACTGCTTTTCAAGAAGTTCCATCACTTTTTCGTTGCGCAGGGCGTGTGCGATACCAGCGCGCAGGTTTGCTTCGTCGGTCGCGGGATACAGCTTCTTTACCTGTTCCAATTCGTGCTTGAGCTTCGATTCTTCGGGATCGACGCGTTCTTGCCGCGCGATCTCGGTAAGAATGAGGCGTATTTTTGCGCGCTTGTCGGCGGGCTCCTCCCACTCTTTGCGCAATTGCTCGCGCGTTTTCTTCACTTCAGCCATGTAATTATCAAAAGAGGAACCCATGCGCGCAAGATCTTCGCTGATACGGCCCTCCATATCTTCCAATTCATACTGGCGGAGCATGGCAGGGTAGCGAATAGTCGACTCCTGTAAGATGTCGTCCAGTATCGCAGTGCGTTTTGCCTCGCGCGCCCGCGCCTCTTTTTCCGATTGCATGTTGGCTCGTACGGCCGACGTGAATTTTTCCGCTGATTCATAACCGATCGACTGCGCAAACGCGTCGTCAAGTGGCGGCAGTTCCCCCTCGGCGATCGCGCGGGCAGCTTCGGCTGCAGCACGCGCCTCAACACCCTCCTGTAATTTTTCTATCCGCGCGCGCTCGCGCTTGAGGTGAGTGAGCGCTTGCGCATGCTCTTCGTCGGTGATCGTGATCTCCCCCCTTTTCTCGTTGTGTTTCTTTGCGAGCACTTTCCAATCGGGCAATTGTATTTCGGGGGCAAGGCCGGCGCATGCGGTGAAGGAAAGTGGCTTGCCTTCCGCCAGCTGGCGGACCGGGTCATCGCTCTGTACGCGCGGCGTCTCGACGATGAGCACTTTTTCTGCGGCAAGGATCTCTGGCAGTTCATGTTGAATGGCTCGTTCGGCAGTCAGGCGCGCGATCGCAGGCTCGCCATAGGTCTGCACGATGCGCTCGAGAGGTGCTTTCCCGGGTCGGAATCCGTCGAGCTTCGCACTTTTCTGGAGCTCTTTGAGCTCCTCCTCGCGGTATCGTGCGAGCGCATCAGCAGGGATCTGTGCTTTCACCTCAACTTCCCAGCGCGCATCGTCGCGCGAAACTTTTATTTCGGTTGCAGCATGTGACATCGCGCGAGTGTACCGGCTGAGCGGATAGTCGTCCAGGCTACTGCGGGATTTGAACGGTCGTCGTCTCTGCAGGTATGTACGGGACCTGGTTGCGGGCCGAACGCTCACGCAGGCGCGCATGCCAGAAATAGAGCGCGCCCGCTATTAAAAGGATGACGATGATGATGGTACCGATCATGGGTCCCGACTTGTCCTGGTGGGGCGGCAACCCTCCTTCGTCCGTCAGCTGGCGGACTTCGGTGTCGATGGGAGGCTCAGGAGTGGGGGGCATAGACGGATTATATTCCTCGTTGGCGAGGACGGTGCGACGAGAAAGGGGACAACTCAGGCCTCACTTCCCGAACTTTTCTTTGTACAACTCCACCGAACGCTTCACGGCCGCGAGCGCTTCCGCACGACCTTCGAAACCGTGCACGGTAATTTCAACCGGCTTTTTCTTGAGCTTCTTATTGTTCTCTGCAAAATGTACGAACTCCTTGAGCATGTGTTTATTGAGATCTGCCAGGTCCTTGACATCGTCCCAACGGATGTCGTCGACCGGTACACCGATCACTTTGTCATCCGACTCGCCGCCGTCGGTCATTTTCATGAGTGCAACCGGACGCACCGAGACCAGTATGCCTGGAAGCACCGGATAGGTGGAGAGCAAAATCACATCGAGAGCGTCGCCATCATCCCAGAGTGTCTGTGGAGCGAATCCATAATCGTACGGATATGAAGCTGCCGAATAATTCGCGCGGTCGAGTTTTATAAGACCGGTATCTTTGTCGATCTCGTACTTATTATTGGATCCTTTTGAGATCTCGATGATGGTGTTGAATGCTTCAGGCGCATTTTCGCCGAGCGGTACGCCGTGCCAGAGGTTCATGGGTGTGGATTGTACCAAATTGACAGTAGGAGCGAAAGGGTGATATGCCTTATCCAAGGCACCTATAGAATCGACATACTCATGAAACAAGAACTATGGCAAAGGTAATCGTGATCGGTGCGGGCATTATCGGCACAGAGTTGTGCAAGCAGCTTACAGCGCGGGGCCATACCGTCGTTGCTCAGGGGACGCGGAGCTGGATCGACATAGCTGGCGAGCGGATAGCCATCAAACGTGCCGGCAACATACAAGAGATCGGCCAAGCCTTGACTCCCGCGATCGCACAGGCAGATGCGGCCACGATCGCCATCCCCAATGGCAATGAAGGCTTGGACGAATTGGCCTATATGCAACTCTTCCACCGGCACAAGCTGCCCATCGTGACCTGTGCGAAGGCGGCGCATGCGTACCAATATCCGAAGATCCTCGAACTCAACGCTCGTATCGGTAATTCGGCAGCTGTCGGCGGGGGGACGGATATGCTCAACACGCTCCGGCGTAGGCAATTGCAGCATGAGGACCTGATCGTGTACGCTGTCATTAACGGCACCGCGAACTACGTATGGCACACGATGCAAGGAGGAGGTTCTTTCGGCGGTGCTATCAAAATCGCCCAGATCATGGGGTATGCGGAACCCGGGAATGAGGACTACATTGCCGCCATCAACGAAGAATTGCGGGACATGTGCATGAAGGCGACGATCGTCACCAACGTCGCCTTGTCTGATGGCACCTCGTTCGTTTCGCCGTATGACTTCGAGGTGGTTGAGCTCACAACGCGCGACGTGCTGCGGCTGTCTTCACCCAATGCCCGGTATCGCTTCATCATGACCTTCGCATCCGTAGAGCATGACGACGAGATCCCGAAGTCGACGCCGGGTTCTATACGCGGACGCTGCGGGCGCTGGAGCATCAATGGCGGTTTCCATAATGTCGGCGCCGAAACTCTCTGGTACGACTGGCTCCGCGAGATCGGAGGCATCAACAACGGTTTTCGGATCCACGATCCGCTGAGCGAAGACACCGGCTATGCGTTGGTGGGACCTGGCGCCGGGCCCGGAACGACCGCAAAAGCAATGATCCGCGACCTCAATCGATTGCTCGCGGCGTAGCTCTCTTGAGCTGAAGATTTTTCAGCGCCTTATGTCTACTCAGCGTCCACCTCTTTTTCCACCGGCTCGCCCTGCTCCTCCTCTACTTTTTCCGAGGTAATGTCGCGGTCTTGGGCTACGGGGTTGATATTTTTCTCTCCCGTGTCCTTGGCCTCGTCGTCGTCGCCAGCGATCTCAGCTTTAGTTTCTTCAAAGGCGCTCTTCGGTTCCTCGGCAACTTCTTGTTCTCCTCCGAGCGAACGAATGTCGATCTTCCATCCCGTGAGGCGCGCTGCGAGCCGCACATTCTGCCCGCCGCGGCCAATCGCGAGCGATTGCTGGTCTTCGGCCACCGTCACTTCTGCGCGATTCTCGCTCTCGTTCAATTCGATGCTCAGTATCTGCGCAGGCTTGAGGGCTTCTTTGACGAAATCTCCCGCATTCTCGGACCATTCCACCACGTCGATCTTCTCGCCGCCCAATTCGGAGGTGACCACTGCGACGCGCACGCCACGCTGGCCGACGAGTGCGCCCACCGGGTCTACATGGTCGTCGATGGAATGCACTGCGATCTTGGCGCGGCTGCCGGGCTCGCGCACGATACCTTTCACTTCAACGACGCCGCTGGCCATTTCGGGCACCTCTGTTTCGAATAGTTTCGTAAGGAAGCGAGGATGCGAACGCGAGAGGCGGATGAAGGTGCCACGTACACCTTCGTCGACACGCAAGAGGAGCGCACGCACGCGCTCACCTTGGCGATAGCGTTCGCCAGGGATCTGCTCGTCGTAGGGGAGGATAGCGGTAGCGCGACCGAGATCCACATAAAGATTGCCGCGCTCAAAGCGTTGCACATGGCCGGTGACGATCTGGCCTTCGCGCTCGCCGTATTCCTCAATGATCGAAGCACGCTCGGCCTCACGGACTTTCTGCATGATGACCTGCTTGGCGGCCTGCGCTGCAATGCGGCCGAAATCCTCCTGCGTCTCAAGCGGGAAAGAAATTTCATCATCCAATTGCGCGTCGCGCTTCATGCGCTGGGCATCTTGGATCATGATGTGCTGCTCCGGATTGAAGCGCGAGCGGTGATCTTCGGGGCCAGTCGACTCCTCATCTTCTTTGCGCACGAGCGTGTCGTCCACCACGATCTTGGCCTGGCGGAATTCCATATCGCCAGTCTCCGGATTAAACGTAGCTCGGATGATCTGCCCGCGCTTGCCGTATTCACGGCGATAGGCAGCTGCCAGAGCGGTCGCAAGTGCATCAATAACCGACTCGCGAGAAATCCCCCGCTCAGTCTGCAATTCTTCGAGCGCCGAATTCAGTGTTTTGAGGTCAAAAAGTGCCATATTGTTGTCTTGTCTAGCTATTCTAATGAAAATTCCGGCGCATGCCGGAACTGATACGGGGAGTATACCGGCAGCCGTCTAAAAGTCAAATACTCGCCCAATAGTAATTTTTGAGCCTGTATGTGTACGCTTCGGCCATCATTTCAGAAGTAATGATTGACCTATCACGGTACCGTTCGATCGGCAAAGTCGTATCATTTGGTAATAAAGCCTCAGTACAACATCCTACCATGCGAGCCAGTTCGAGTACGACATCTGGATCTCGACCATCGTTTAAATCTAAATCTTCGGTCCACGACAATATATCGAGAAACCTCGGCGAGAACTGAATGATTTTTCCTGTTTTCGCCAGCCAGAAGTAGCGCATGTTCGCCGCAGTAGCATGTGCGACGCATGCCGGAATACTTCTTTGATTATAGGGGGGCAATCGAGGCCTATTTAAGCTTTTTGGCAATTCCATATGAATATCCTGCAACTATGACTGGAACAAAACTTCCCCTCCATAGTTTCGCCATAGTACACCTGTAAAAGTTGATTTCCACTTCATTACAATCATTTGCCCCGCTTGCAGCTGCAAGCGGGGCGGCCATTCCAATTTTCTTAGCGGCGATAGTACGCGAACGACGCGGTGATGATGCTGCTCACCCAGAGGTGGGCCCCAATGGTAAAGAGCAGTGGTTTGAAAGGTTCGCCCTGCCACCCACCGCACTTCAGGTAGAGAAGTGAGAGGATGAATCCGCCGATAATCACCGCCACACGCGTTCGGAGCGGCAGCACATTGTGCGGCGGCAACAATCCAAACGGCACAGATATTGCCACAGCAGCCGCCAGGACCGCCCAACTGCTGTCTGGGAACAGATAGACGGCACCGCCTACTCCGAAATAGCGATAGAGGGTTTCTTCGCCCACCACGAAGATAACAAGTTTCGACACCGCGCCGATCTTCCCGTGCTCGACAAGGGTACGCGTCCGGTCGTACATGAGACCGCCAGCGCGCCTGCCGAGTTGCAGAAATCCGATGGCGGCGAAGACCACGCCGAAGAAAAAAATCAGTACGAAAAGATCAATGTAATCTCGCAGATGGACCGGCTCTTGCTTGAACCAGTCAATTGCCAGCTCAATCATTGCCCGTCTCCTGCGTTAATGAACTTCTCTTCTAGTACATCTTCATCCGTAGCTGGTTCTTCTCCACCTGCTCGGATTCCCCCGCATCGATGTGGTTGGAAATACAAGACTCCCGATTCGCGTCGGAACCTTTTTGATTTGACACTATTTTCAAAGTGGCTATAATAGCTATTATGGCTACTAAAACAAAAACAGCATTTATTAAAAAAGCGCCGTCCCAACGCGCAACGTTCGTGGCCGCCAAAGAGGCGAAGAATCGTTTCGGCGAATTATTGGAGGCAGTGCAGCGACACCCCATAATCATCACCAAGAACGACCGTCCGGTTGCTCGTATCGTACGCTACTCCGAGAAGACGGCTTTTGAAGAGACGGAAGACAAGATCTGGGGTGAGCGCGCGATCGCCGCGGAGAAAGAAGGGACCATTGGTGTCGAGGCAACTCGAAAATTAATGGAAAAATGGCGCCATGTGGCAGCTCGACCTCGGTAAACCGGCTAAGCGTTTTCTTTCTAAACTGCCGCATAAACAACAGGGGCAGGTTTGGCGCAAACTTTTCGAACTTCAAGAAAAACCATTTCCCAACGATTTTAAAAAACTGCACGGCTTACCGTACGTACGTGTCGACGTTGGTGAATACCGCATCGTCTATCACGTGAGCAGCAATCTGATCGTTGTACGCATCATCGGCAAGCGCAACGACGACGAGGTGTACAAAAAATTGAAGCGGATGGGCTGAATTTCAATTCAGACCTTACTTCGTACTATTTTTCTTAAGCCACGCGACAATCTCTTCCAGGGGCGTTTTTTCAACAACAATACGCACCATCATTTCTTCAACGTCACGATTGTCAAAATGCGTTAGGTATCCATTACGCTCGATAACACGCACGGCCGAAATAAAGGCGGTGCGTTTGTTTCCGTCAATAAACGGATGGTTTCGTGCAATTGATTCCAGCACCGCAGCTGCTTTGGAGAACACATCGGGATATGTCTCTTTTCCACCAAAAGATTGAAACGGTTTCGTCACACACATGGCGAGAGCCCCAGCATCGCGCAGTCCGATAGAACCACCGGTCGCATGAACAATACCGGCATTGATGGCGATGACCTCCTCTATAGTCAGCGGTTTCATTTGTCGGCCAATGCTTCGAGAGCAGGGCGATAACGCTCGATAGCATCTTCTATCCAGTCGACGAGTTCACGATCGACCAAGGCCTTCCTCTTCTGCGCCGACGGTACTACAGAGAGCGAACCCTCTCCCTCATTGACCTTGACCTCGACAGCGTCTCCCACGTGAATTTTCATCGCTTCGGCCATATCTTTCGGGATCGTCACACCGATGGAAGAACCGATTTGGATTACCTTTTGAGCCATAAAATGATAATTTCTTATATTATAATTGAATTATAATTCGTTATATATAAAGAGCAAGGCCAGCTCCGCGCTTGATCGGCACGCACTTCGTGTTTAGACTCCACCTTGGAGCATACAAACCGCTCCGTAGGAGGTGACATGCAGAACGATGTGGGTATAGGATGCCTCTCATCGATCAACACTTCGTTGCAGCGGAGTGGATTTCCCGCAATCGACCCTGGGGAATTGTCGACGCCGCAGGGCGAAAGCTTTTATCTGGTCTCGATCTGCTTCGCCCAAGAGGGCGCATGCGGTGCGCGGATGCTCGTCGTGGAGATCCGTCTCAATAGCGATCGGGCTGCCGGCCCCGGATACGCCGTCTTTCTCCAAGAGGGAAGCGCCTGGCGTTTGCGCGACGCGTCGTTCAACGGAAACCCTGAGTTTCCAATCGTCAACGTCGGGCCGGGCGAAGTCCGCCTCGCGCGTTGAGCAGTCTGCGCGCGCACGCAAAAATAGACAGCCCGCGGGCGGACTGTCTATTTTTCTTTGATACAATTATAGAGATGTACATCAGCGACACTCACCTGAAATCATTTCTCGCCGACGCGGGATTGGTGTCGGGGAAAGATTTTGATGCCGCGGAGAAAGAGGCGAAAGAAAGCGGCAAGCCGGTGGGGGATATTCTGACGGGGAAAAGTGCAATCGGCGAGGACGAGTTACGCCGCACGTACGCGTACATCCTCGGCATTCCGTTCGTCTCGCTCATCGGCACGAACATCAAATTCGACACGCTGCAACTCATCCCCGAGCCGGTCGCGCGCCGCAACAACATCATCGCCTTTTCGCAGAAGGGGAGCGACCTTGAGGTGGCGATGCTCGATACCGATGATCTGGCCGCGATCGATTTCATCAAGAAGAAAACACACCTGAAAATTCTGCCGCGGCTCACCGACGCAGCTTCGATCAAATCAGCGCTCAAACAGTACCAGCAGGAATTGAAAGACAATTTGGGAGACGTCATCAAACGCGAGACGGAAGCACTTGCAGGCAAGGTGGCGACAGACGAGGACTTGAAGCAGGTCGCCGAAGGCGTGCCTGCGGTGCGCATCGTCGATACGCTCTTGCGTCACGCCAATGCGCAGGGCGCCTCCGACATCCACATCGAACCGTACCCGGGGAAGTCCAAGACGGAGATCCG